>Ga0098074_1000671_pt1 | contig 21205 bp, 20 predicted proteins | sample 32_taG_FD_75064 | JGI IMG/M metagenome (GOLD analysis project Ga0098074, IMG submission 75064) | Marine viral communities from the Gulf of Mexico - 32_GoM_OMZ_CsCl metaG | ecosystem: Environmental > Aquatic > Marine > Oceanic | place: Atlantic Ocean: Gulf of Mexico | collected 2015-07-12
AGGCGATGCTCATCGCGCCCTTGCGGCTCATCTCGCGGGCGCGGCGGGCGGCTTCGCGCGCGGCGGCGGCGTCGATCACCTTCTGGATGATCGCCTTGGCTTCGGCGGGGTTTTCCTCCAGCCATTCGCTCATCTTCTCGCCCATCAGGCTTTCCAGCGGCGAACGCACTTCGGAACTGACCAGCTTGTCCTTGGTCTGCGAGGAGAACTTGGGATCGGGCAGCTTGACCGAAACGATCGCGGTCAGGCCTTCGCGCATGTCTTCGCCCGACAGCGAGACCTTCTCCTTCTTCAGCATCCCGCTGGCGCTGGCGTAATTGTTCAGCGTGCGCGTCAGCGCGGTGCGGAACGCGGCGAGGTGCGTGCCGCCGTCGCGCTGCGGGATGTTGTTGGTGAAGGTGAGGACGTTTTCGTAATAGCTGTCGTTCCACTCGAGCGAGACGTCGATGCTGATGCCGTCCTTTTCCGCGCTCACCGCGATCGGTTCGGCGACCAGCGGCTGCTTGTTGCGGTCGAGATATTTAACGAAGGCCGCGATCCCGCCCTCGTAATAGAGGTCGTGCTCGAGCATTTCCTCGTGGCGCTTGTCGCGCAGCAGGATCCGCACGCCCGAATTGAGGAAGGCCAGTTCGCGATAACGGTGCTCGAGCTTGTCGAAATCGAACTCGATCACGTTCTTGAAAGTGTCTTCCGACGCCTTGAAGGTGACACGCGTGCCCTTCTTGAACCCGTTCTCGTCGGGGTTCTGTTCGACCTTGGGCGCATCGCCGACGACACGCAGGCTTTCGACCGCATCGCCATGCTCGAAACGCATCCAGTGTTCCTTGCCGTCGCGCCAGATCGTCAGTTCGAGCCATTCGGACAGCGCGTTGACCACCGATACGCCGACACCGTGCAGGCCGCCCGACACCTTGTAGGCATTGTCGTCGCTGGTGTTCTCGAACTTACCGCCCGCGTGAAGCTGGGTCATGATGACCTCGGCCGCAGACACGCCTTCGCCCTTGTGCATGTCGACCGGGATGCCGCGGCCATTGTCTTCGACCGAGACCGAGCCATCAGCATTGAGTTCGATCAGGACGAGGTCGCAATGCCCCGCCAGCGCTTCGTCGATGGCGTTGTCCGACACCTCGAACACCATGTGGTGCAGGCCCGATCCATCGTCGGTATCGCCGATATACATGCCGGGCCGCTTGCGGACCGCGTCGAGGCCCTTGAGCACCTTGATCGAATCTGCGCCGTAGCCGGGTTTTTTCGGCGCTTCGGCGCCCGTCATTTCAGGGGTTTCATCCATAGTGATCATATAGGCGGTAGCGGGCGGATTGCCAAAGTTTCGGCAGCGATTTTACCCACAGTTTGCCGCGCACCCGGTTTCGTCTGCAACCGGTTGATTTACCGCCGGGGAAAGCGCATCTCGCGGCCATGCTTTCGGTGCTCGACATCTTCCGGATCGGGATCGGCCCGTCCTCCTCGCACACGGTCGGGCCGATGCGCATCGCGCGCACTTTCGTGCGGGCGCTGGCCAAGGCCGGCAAGCTGGAGCGCACTGCCCGGATCGCGGTCGAACTGCAGGGATCGCTGGCGCTTACCGGAGTGGGGCACGGCACCCTCGATGCCAGCATTCTGGGGCTGATCGGCTTCGCGCCCGACACGACCTGCCCCGACGAGGCCGCTGCCGCGCTGGAACGCGTGCGCACGCACGGCCGGTTGATGCTGGGCGGCAGGCAGGACATCGCGTTCGACCCCGCTACGGATATCGATCTCGCGGGGCATGTCATTCCGGATCTGCATCCTAACGGCATGCAGCTGGCGGCGTTCGATGCCGACGGCGCGCCACTGTCGCGGCGGACCTATTATTCGACCGGTGGCGGCTTCGTCGCTTCCGAAGCGCAGCTCCGCCGCAAGCCGAAGGACGATCGGATCAACACGGGCACACGGGTGCCGCACGATTTCGGCTCGGCCGAAGATCTGCTGGCCGAATGCGCGCGGACCGATCTTTCGATCGCCGAGCTGATCCTCGCCAATGAGGATGCCTTCCGCCCGCGCGAGCGGACTCTCGAAGGGCTCGACCGGATCGCTGCCGCGATGGACCAGTGCGTCGATCGCGGCCTGCACCAGCGGGGCATCCTTCCCGGCGGCCTCAAGGTGGCGCGGCGGGCACCCGATCTGTGGGACAAGCTGTCGGCCAATCCGCAATCGAACGAGCGCGAGCAATTGTTCGACTGGCTCAATTGCTACGCCATGGCAGTGAACGAGGAAAACGCCGCGGGCGGGCGCGTCGTCACTGCGCCGACCAATGGCGCCGCGGGGATCATCCCCGCGGTGATCCGCTTCTACTGCGTCACCGCGGAAGACGATGCCTGCGGCGAAAGCCGCCGGACCTTCCTGCTGACTGCGGGCGCGATCGGCCTGCTCTACAAGCAGCGCGCCAGCATCTCGGGCGCCGAAATGGGCTGCCAGGGCGAAGTCGGCGTGGCGTGCTCGATGGCGGCGGGCGGGCTCGCCGCGCTGTGGGGCGCATCGCCCGCGCAGGTCGCCAGTGCGGCGGAAATCGGCATGGAGCACAATCTCGGACTGACCTGCGATCCCGTCGGCGGGCTGGTCCAGGTCCCGTGCATCGAGCGCAATGCCATCGGTGCGGTCAAGGCGGTCAACGCCGCGCGGCTGGCACTGCACCGGCCAGAAACCGATGCGCGCGTCAGCCTCGACCAGGTGATCGAGACGATGCGCCAGACCGGGCTCGACATGTCGAGCAAGTACAAGGAAACCAGCCAGGGCGGGCTGGCGGTCAATGTGATCGAATGCTGATGCTGCTGGCCGTGGTGCTGGTGGTGTCGGGCGCGCTGGTCGCCGGCGCCGCCTGGGGCATCTACGGCAAGCTGCCCGAACGGCTCGAAGGCTTTCTGGTCGCGCTGGCCGGTGGTGCGCTGCTGTTGTCGGTCACCACCGAACTGATCGAACCCTCGATCGAGACGGCAAGCGCGTTCCATGCCATGCTCGGGGTTGCCGCCGGGGCCGTCGTATTCGCTTTCGCCGACTATCTGATCGACGAGAGATGGGGGCCCGACGATGGCGGGGGCCTGCTGGCGGCGATCACGCTCGACGGGATCCCCGAGAACCTCGCGCTCGGCGTCGCGCTGATCGGCGTGGGCGGGGCCGAAGTTGCCGCGCTGGCGGGCTCCATCCTGCTGTCCAACCTGCCCGAAGCGGCTGGCGGTGCGCGCGCGATGGTGTCGGGCGGGCATGGGCGGGGCAAGGTCATGCTGCTGTGGCTGGGAACCGCAATCCTGCTGTCGCTGGCCGCGATCGTGGGCAATCTGGCGCTTGTAGGCGTGGGCGAGGATGCCCTTGCGGTCATTCGCTGCTTCGCCGCCGGCGCGGTGGTCGCCAGCCTCGCGACCGAGGTCTTCCCGCAGGCCTTCCGCGAGGATCGGCACTGGGCGGGTATCGCCACGGCGCTGGGCGTCATCCTCGCCTTTTCGCTCGGCAGCCTCACGGGCGGCTAGACAGCCGCGCGCGCGGCGATAGGGTGCCGCGCATGGGAGAGACACAAGATGGCGCGCTGGCCGCGCCTTTCGGCAGCTTTGCGCAAATCATCGGCAGCAATGCCGCGGCGCTGGGCGACCAGATCGCCTTGCGCGACGATACCGGCGAGCTGAGCTGGGCGGCACTGGGGGACCGGGTTGAACGGCTGGCCGCACGGCTGGTGGCCGACGGGCTGGAACGCGGGCAATCGGTCGCGATCCTCGGCTATTCCTCGATTCCCTATGCGCTGGTGTTTCTGGCCGCGGTGCGCGCCGGCGGCGTGGCCGCGCCGCTGACCACCAGCGCAAGCGCCGCGCAGCTTGCCGGGATGGCGCGCGATTCGGGCGCGGCGCATATCTTCATCGACCGGGCCAAGCTGGCCGAACTGGGCGAAGACAGTTTCCCCGGGATGCGCCGCATCGTGCTCGACGAAGAACTCGACGTGTGGATGGCCCCCGCCGGCACGCAGGCTCCCGCTTGCGATCCGCAGCCCGGCGATCCGTTCAACATCATCTATTCCTCGGGCACGACGGGTACGCCCAAGGGCATCGTCCATTCGCACCAGATGCGCTGGCGCCAGTTCGCGGCGACCGCGGCCAGCTGGCGCGAGAACGGCCTGCCCGCACGGACGCTGGCTTCGACGCCGCTCTATTCGAACACCACGATGGTGGCCTTCCTGCCCGCGCTGCTGGCAGGCGGGACGGTGCGCGTTATGCGCAAGTTCGACGTGCTGCGCTGGCTCGAATGGGCGCAGGACGACCGCACCACCGTCACCATGCTGGTGCCGGTGCAATACCGCCGGCTGATGCAGGAACCGCGCTTCGACGAATTCGACCTGTCCGCGCTGCAGTTGAAATACTGCACCTCGGCGCCGTTCCCGGCGGACCTCAAGCGCGAGGTTCTGGCGCGGATGCCCGGCGCGCTGATCGAGATCTATTCGATGACCGAAGGCGGTGTGGTCTGCCTGCTCGAAGCGCACAAGTTTCCCGACAAGCTGCATACGGTCGGACGTCCGGCGCCGGGCAGCGAGCTCCGCGTGCTCGACGATGACGACAGGCCGGTGGCGGCGGGCGAAGCGGGCAATCTGATCGGGCGCAGCCAGACCATGATGGCGGGGTACAAGAACCAGCCCGACAAGACGCGCGAAGGCTATTGGACCGACCCGGAAACCGGCGAGACCTGGCAGCGGATGGGCGATATCGGCCGCGTCGATGCCGACGGTTTCGTCGAACTGGTCGGCCGCGCGAAGGACATGATCATTTCGGGCGGGTTCAATATTTTCCCCGTCGATCTCGAGGACGAACTGGCGAAGGAACCCGACGTGGTGGAAGCCGCGGTGATCGGCATGCCGAGCGAACGCTGGGGCGAAACGCCGGTCGGCTTCGTCACGCTGACGCCGCAGGCGCGCGGCTGTGAGGCGATTCGCGAAGCGGTCAATGCGCGGCTGGGCAAGACCCAGCGGCTGGCGCAGCTGCATGCGATCGACGAAATGCCCCGCAGCCATATCGGCAAGCTGCTCAAGACCGATCTGCGCGAGGAAGCCGCACGGCGCGGTGCGCCCGACTAGGCGGCGCCCGGTCCCTTTGCTGCGGCGGGGCGCAGCGTTTCGAGACGCGGCACCGACTTCTTGGGGGGAGGGAGAGGAATGTCGGCGGCCGCGTCTCTACTCGCTGCCATATCGCCTCGCCGGTGCGGGGGGCCTGGAAGGCCGGCCGCGGGTGGCGAGGAAGGCCAGAAGCGGCGGTTGCTTGGGGGACCGCTGCAACTGTAACTCGTCCGGGACGGGAGTGTCAGGGGTCACCGTCCGGCTGTGAGGCTGGTAATAATCGTGCGTGGCTGCGAACGAAAGTGAGAAAACGTTGAAACATGTTGCGAATTGCGCAACGCAATTCGCCAACTGTCTCATTGCAAAAATATACGGGCTCCGCCCCTGAGTGCAATTCGCGCTGCCTTCCGGGCATGAGAAGCCCGGTGCCGCCGAGCGGGCGACACCGGGTCTTCATCCAGCGGCTGGCTCAGCGTGCGCTGGCGAGCGTGGCGGTGGCCTTCTGGCGGATCATCTGCTGTGCCGAAGCAACCAGCGAGGCCTTGCAGCGACGATCGTAGGAGAAAGCGTTAACCGACAGCGCTTCGGGGTGCGTGCAGGCGGCTTGCGCTGCGGCATCGACGCGGTCGCGCAGTTCGGCGAGCTGCGAGGGGTCGCGCAGGTCAAGGTCATTGAAATCGACCGCGATGCTGACTTCGGTGCGCTTCGAAAGCGCCTGTGCGGGGGCACCCAGCAGGGCGGTAGCAGCGAGGCCGGCGGCGAGAAGGTTGATAATTTTCACGAGCGTCTCCTGTTGAAGGTATTGTCGCTCTTCAAACATCCTGTGGTTTGTTCTCGTGTATCGTTGTGCGCCGCACCATTTCTCTTCGCAAGTGCAAAATACGCAGGATAGTGTTGAAAGCGATGCACCTGTGCATCGGCCGGTGGCCGTCTGCGATGCTCCGCAGGCGAATGCTGGACAGGCGGCGCACGCTGGCCTTAACGGGAACGCCATGCAGGCAGAACACCTCCCCGATTCCATCCTGATTGTCGATTTCGGCAGCCAGGTCACCCAGCTCATCGCGCGCCGCGTGCGCGAGGCAGGGGTCTATTCCGAAATCGCGCCCTTCACCCAGGCGGAAGAGGCGTTCGAGCGGCTCAAGCCCAAGGGCATCATCCTGTCGGGCTCGCCCGCCAGCGTGTGCGACGAGGGCAGCCCGCGCGCCCCGCAGGTGCTGTTCGACAGCGGCCTGCCGATCCTCGGCATCTGCTATGGCCAGCAGGTCATGACCCAGCAGCTCGGCGGCGAGGTCCGTCCCGGGCACGAGACCGGCGAGGGCGGTGAATTCGGCCGCGCCTATCTGACCGTGACCGAACAATGCGCATTGTTCGATGGCATGTGGCAGAACGGCGAACGCCACCAGGTGTGGATGAGCCATGGCGACAAGGTCACCCAGTTCGCGCCCGGCTTCCGGATCGTCGCCACCAGCGATGGCGCGCCCTTCGCCGTGATCGCCGATGAAAAGCGCAAGTATTACGGCACCCAGTTCCACCCCGAAGTGGCGCATACGCCCGATGGCGGCAAGCTGCTGGCCAATTTCGTGCGCCATGTCTGCGGGCTCGCCGGCGACTGGACCATGGCCGAGTTCCGCAAGACCAAGATCGCGGAAATCCGCGAACAGGTCGGCGACGGCAAGGTGATCTGCGGCCTGTCGGGCGGGGTCGATTCGGCAGTGGCCGCGGTCCTCATCCACGAAGCCATCGGCGACCAGCTGACCTGCGTCTTCGTCGACCACGGGCTGATGCGGATGAACGAGGCCGAGCAGGTCGTCACGCTGTTCCGCGACCATTACAATATCCCTCTGGTGCATGTGAATGCGGAGGAGATGTTCCTTTCCGGCCTCGCGGGCCAGACCGACCCCGAAAAGAAACGCAAGTTCATCGGCGGCGCGTTCATCGACCTGTTCGAGGCGGAAGCGAAGAAGATCGGCGGGGCCGATTTCCTCGCGCAGGGCACGCTTTATCCCGATGTCATCGAAAGCGTCAGCTTCACCGGCGGGCCCTCGGTCACGATCAAGAGCCACCACAATGTCGGCGGCCTGCCCGAACGCATGAACATGAAGCTGGTCGAGCCCTTGCGCGAACTGTTCAAGGACGAGGTGCGCGAACTGGGCCGCGAACTGGGCCTGCCCGAGATTTTCGTCGGGCGGCATCCCTTCCCCGGCCCGGGCCTTGCGATCCGCATTCCCGGCGAAGTCACCAAGGAGCGCTGCGACATCCTGCGCAAGGCCGATGCGATCTACCTCGAGGAAATCCGCAACGCGGGCCTCTACGACGCGATCTGGCAGGCCTTCGCCGTGCTGCTGCCGGTCAAGACCGTTGGCGTGATGGGGGATAGCCGCACCTATGACAGCGTCTGCGGCCTGCGCGCGGTGACCAGCACCGATGGCATGACGGCCGATGTCTATCCCTTCGACAGCGCCTTCCTCAGCCGGGTGGCCACCCGCATCATCAACGAAGTGCAGGGCATCAACCGCGTGGTCTACGACTACACGTCGAAGCCCCCCGGTACGATCGAGTGGGAATAGCCTCCCTGCAGGCCGGGCCCCGGCCTGCGCAGCCGCGACGTTTCGGGCCCGGCGCGATCGTGCTGCTGGCCGGCGTCGCGATCCTCGCCTTTGCGGGCAATTCGGTAATTGCACGCTATGCGCTCGCCGCCGGCGGGATCGACGCCGCAACCTTCTCGCTCGTGCGGCTGGGCGCCGGCGCGATCGTGCTGGCGCCGCTATTGCTGCGCGGCACCGGCCGCTGGAGCCTGTCGGGCGGAATCAGCCTGTTCGTTTACGTGGCGATGTTCTCCTTCGCCTATGTCGCTCTTCCGACCGCCACAGGCGCGCTGATCCTGTTCACCGTGGTGCAGGCGACCGTGGTGCTGGCGGGCATCCTGCGCGGCGAACCGATGCGGCTGCTGGGCTGGGCTGGGCTGCTGCTGTCGCTCGGGGGGCTCGCCGTGCTGCTGGTCCCGCAGGTCGAGAGTGGCCGGGTGCTGCCGACCGTATTCATGGCGATCTCGGGCATGGCCTGGGGCGCCTATACGATGATCGGCCGCGCCGTTGCCGTGGGTGCGGGCGTCCATACCGCGCGCAGCTTCGCCATCGGCGCAGTACTGGCGTTACCGTTGCTTTCCTTTGCCGGCAGCATGCCCAGCGCCACCGGGGCGCTGCTGGCCGTCCTGTCGGGCGCGCTCACCTCGGGGCTCGGCTATGTCGTGTGGAACCGCGTGTCGCCGTCGCTCGGGCTCGCGACGCTGGCGACCGTCCAACTGGCGACACCGCTGGTCGCCGCCATGGGCGGGGCGGTGCTGCTCGGCGAACTGGTCACGCGCGAATTGCTCGTGGCCGGCGCGTTGATCCTGTCCGGCATCGCCATGACGCTGAAACGGTGAGCCGCTGAGCGATGGAACTGCCGCTCGGCCCCGATCCGCGCACGGCAACCATCCGCCGCCTGCAGGCGCTGCTGGTCCAGCGGTTCGGCCATATCGAGCGCGCGGCGGCCGAATGGCGCCAGCCCGAATGGGTGCTGGTGCAGGGCGTGATCGGGGCGCGGACCAAGTCCGAGATCTCGAACGCCGCAACCGATCGCTTGCTTCGCCGCTGGGGCTGCTGGGAGGCGGTGGCCACCGCGCCGCTGGCCGATGTGCAGGCCGAGCTGGCGACGCAGACCTATCCCAATGTCGCTGCGGAGCGATTGCAGGCGAGCCTGGCCGCGCTCATCGACCTTCGCGGCGGCGTCGATCTGGCGCATTTGGCCGACATGGGCACTGCCGCAGCGATGGACTGGCTCGAACAGCTGCCCGGCGTGGGCCGCAAGATCGCCGCCGGGGTGATGAATGCCAGCACGCTCGACCGCCGCGCGATCGTGCTCGACGGACACCACACGCGCATTCTCCAGCGCATGGGGCTGGTGCCGCCCAAGGCGAGCACGGCGCGGGCTTTCGCCGCGATCATGCCGGCGATGCCGGCCGATTGGTCGGGGGCGGATTACGATGAGCATCACCTGCTGATGAAGAAGCTCGGCCAGACCTGGTGCCGCCCGGCGGCGCCCGCCTGCCCCGAATGCCCGGCGCAGGCGCTGTGCGAAACCGGGCGGCACCGCGCCTGATTGCAGCGCGCGCCCGCTTGCGCCACAAGCGCTGCGCATGAAACGTCTCGGCTCGATCCTCCTGTGGTCCGCGATCGCGGCTGCGTTCATCGGTCCCGGCACGGTGACCGTCGCGGCCAGCACGGGCGCCTCGCTTGGCCCGGCGCTGCTGTGGGCCATCCTGTTCTCGGGCATTGCAACCTTCACGCTGCAGGAATTCGCCGGACGGCTCACGGTGACCACAGGCGACGATCTGGCGACGGTGTTGCAGCGCCGCTACCCGACCGGTTTCGCGCGGCTGGCGACGGTGACGCTGGTCGGCGGCGCGATCCTGCTCGGCTGCGCGGCCTATGAAGCCGGGAATATCCTCGGCGGGGCAGCCGGGGCGATGCTGGCGCTCGACGCGCCGCGCGGCGCGGTGACGCTGGGCCTCGCGCTCGCCGCGGGCGCGCTGCTGCTGGCGGGTTCGCCGCAATTCGTGGCGCGCCTGATGGCCGCATTCGTGGCGCTGATGGGGGCGGGTTTCCTGCTCGTCGCAGTGTCGCTGGCCCCGGCCATCGCACCCTTGGTCGCCGGCCTGATGCCGGAACCGGGTTTCGCCGACGACTCCGCTGCGCTGCTGGCAGTGCTCGCGCTCGTCGGGACGACTGTCGTCCCCTACAACCTGTTCCTGGGCGCGGCGCTCGCGCGCGGCCAGGGGCTGGGCGACATGCGCTTCGGCCTGGCAGTGGCAGTGGCGATCGGGGTACTCATCACCGCTGCCGTGCTGGTCGTGGGCACGGCGCTCGTCGGCGAATTCTCCTTCCCGGCGCTGGGCGACGTGCTGGCCGACCGGCTGGGCCCGTGGGCGCGGACCGGCGTGGGCATCGGCTTGCTTGCCGCGGGCGTATCCTCTGCGGTGACGGCGCCGCTGGCCGCGGCGCTGACCGCGCGCGGCCTGTTCGGGGTGCCCGGCGATCCGCAGTGGCAGGCGGACGGCTGGCGCTTCCGCGCGGTCTGGGCGGGCATCTTGCTCGTGGGGCTCGGTTTCGGGCTGGCCGACATCCGCCCGGCCCCCGCGATCCTTGCGGCGCAGGCGTTCAATGGCGCACTGCTTCCGCTGGTGGCGCTGTTCCTGCTGGCAGCGATGAACGACGCGGCCGCACTGGGCGGGCATGCCAACGGCCTGCTCGCCAATGCTTTCGGGATGCTGGTCGTCGGGGTGGCGACCATGCTCGGACTGACCGCGCTGACCCGTGCGGCGGGCACGTTGTTCGGGTTCGGCCTGCCCGCGCCGGGGATCATCCTGCCGGCCTTCGCCGTCATCGGCGTGTTTGCCGCGCGCGCGGTCACCCGGCGCGAGATGCGGTGAAGGAAGTGCTGGCCCCGGACGAGGTGGCGCAAGTCTATCGCCGTCTCAGCCGTGCCATGCCGGGGCGCACCCCCGGCGCGAAAGGCCCCAAGGGGCAGCCCGACGCGTTCCGGTCGTGTGTTTCCTGCATGCTGTCGGCACAGTCGCGCGATCGCAACACCGCCGCCGCCACGCGCGCGCTCTTCGCGCTTGCCAGGACCCCGCAAGCGATGCTCGCGCTGGACGATGAAACGATCGCGCGCGCGATCAAGCCCTGCGGGCTCTACAATATGAAGACCCGCAATATCCGCGCCTTCTGCACCGCGCTGCTGGCCGAGCATGGCGGTGCGGTGCCCGACACGCGCGAGGGGCTGATGGCGCTGCCGGGGATCGGGCGCAAATGTGCGGACATCGTGCTGAGCTTTACCTTCGGGCGGGACGTGATCGCAGTCGACACCCATGTCCACCGCGTGTGCAACCGCATCGGCCTCGCTCAGGCACGGGCGGCGGACAGGACAGCGGCGCAGCTCGAGGAACGCTCGCCGGGATGGGCGCTGCGCGACGGGCACTTCTGGCTGATCCAGTTGGGCAAGCGCATCTGCACGGCCCGCGCGCCCAAATGCGAGCGGTGCCCGGTGGCCGACCTGTGCCTCTTCTACCGCGCTACGCGGGGAAGCTGACGCCGGTCATCGCTTCGGACTTGGTCCACAGCTTCCCGGCGAGGTCCTCGTCGCGGATATGCGGGTAATAGCCGCCCGCGCGCGGTTTCTCGGGATCGGCGGCAACCGCCACCTCGCAATCCTCGCAATAGACGCCGCCCTTGCCTTCGAGCAGCGGCGAAACCGCGCACCACACGGTGGTCGCGGCGCCTTCCTCGGTCGATTTGAAGGCCTCGTGGACGTTGCCGTCCTCGTCGTACCAGCCCATCGCGCGCTGTTCTTCCATCGTCAGGTGCCGCTGGAGCGGCGTAGCGATACCGCCCGGGTGCACCGCGAAGGCGCGCACGCCCCGGCTTTCGCCGAGCTTGTCGAGTTGCAGCGCGAACAGGGCGTTGGCCGACTTGGCCTGTCCGTAAGCAAGCCACTTGTCGTAGTCGCGGCGCTCGAAATTGGGATCGTCGAGATCGAGCCCGTGGAGCCGGTGCCCGATCGAGGACAACGCCACGACGCGGGCCCCGCCGCCGGTCAGCAGCAGCGGCCACAGCCGTGCGGTCAGCTGGAAATGGCCCAGGTGATTGGTGGCGAACTGCATTTCATAGCCGCGCGCGTCGCGACCAAGCGGGCTGGCCATGATCGCGGCATTGTTGATCAGGATGTCGATCGTGTCGGTGCGGCCCGCGACCGCTTCGGCGAAGGCATCGATCGAAGCCGGATCGGCAAGGTCGAGCGGAAGGATCGCAATATCGCCGTCCAGCGCGTCGAGCACGTCATGCGCCTGGCCGGTCCGCCGCGCGCCGACTATGACCTGCGCACCGGCTGCGGCAATCGCCCGGACGGTTTCGGTGCCGATCCCCGAATAGCCGCCGGTTACGACGACGCAGCGGCCCGACAAGTCGATGCCGTCGATGACTTCCCCGGCAGTCGAGCGATATCCGAAGGGCGAATTGACCGGTTCCTGGTGGCTGGGCATGGTTGTGTCCTCTCCTCTGCCCAACTATGCGTTGCCCGCATTGCCATGGCCAGCCCCCAATTCAGCGGCCGGCGCGCAGCGGGGCCGGTTGCGGCTCAGCCTTCTGTGTCGGGCATTGTATAGGGCACGAAATCGTCCAGCATCAGCACATCGGACAGAAAGCCCACTGTTCGGTCGACCAGATGGACCTGGTCGCTGCGGCACAGCCGCGATCCGCTGAACCGCTTGATCACCATGATGTCGCTGTCGTCGATGCTTTGCGGGTTGCGCGTGTAGTTGACCCAGACCGTATCGCCCGAGCGATAGGTCAGCGCGGTGCCGTCGATCTGCTTGAGGCTGCGGCTGCCGGTGGTGCTGATGCAGTTCTGCGGTTCGCCGGCAACGCGGCCGTCGAGCAGCTTGGCGAGCTTCGCTTCGCCGCGAGTGGGTTCGGCTTCGTCCGCCTGGGCGGGAACGGCCATCAGGCCGGCAGCGGCAGCGGCGAAAATCAGTGGCTTGAGCATGACAGGTCTCCTCAGGAAAAGGGACAGTGTATCACGCAGGCTGAACCTGCGCTGAGTCATGCGGTTCCGCCCACCGTGATCCCGTCGACCAGCAGGGTCGGCTGGCCGACTCCCGCGGGCACGCTCTGCCCGCCCTTGCCGCACATGCCCACGCCCTCGTCGAGCGCCATGTCGTTGCCGATGCCGCGCACCTTGGTCAGCACGGTCGGGCCGTCGCCGATCAGCGTCGCGCCCTTGATCGGTGCCACGACCTTGCCCTTCTCGACCTTGTAGGCCTCGGTGCAGGCAAACACGAACTTGCCGCTGACGATATCGACCTGCCCCCCGCCGAAGCTGGTGGCATAGATGCCGTCGTCCATCCGGCTTAGCAGTTCCGCCGGATCATCGCTGCCGCCCCGCATGAAGGTGTTGGTCATGCGCGGCATCGGCGCGTGCTGGTAGGACTGGCGGCGACCGTTGCCGGTCGCCTCGACCCCCATCAGCCGCGCATTGAGGCGGTCCTGCATGTAGCCCCTGAGAATGCCGTCCTCGATCAGCACGGTTTCGCGGGTCGGCGTGCCTTCGTCGTCGATGCTCAGCGAACCGCGGCGATCGGTCATGCTGCCATCGTCGATCACGGTGACGCCGGGGGCCGCCACGCGTTCGCCGATGCGGCCCGCAAAGGCGCTGGTGCCCTTGCGGTTGAAATCGCCCTCGAGCCCGTGCCCGACCGCTTCGTGCAGCAAGATGCCGGGCCAGCCGGGGCCGAGCAGGACGCTCGTCTCGCCCGCCGGGGCCTCGACGCTTTCGAGGTTCACCATGGCCTGGCGGACCGCTTCGTCGACCGCCCGCATCCAGCGTCCCTCGTCGAACAGATCGTCGTAGAGATAGCGGCCGCCGAAGCCGAAGCTGCCGGTTTCGCGGCGGCCGTTGGCTTGGGCTACGATGCTGACGTTCAGCCGCACCAGCGGGCGGATGTCGCGCGCGGTGAAGCCATCGGCACGGATGATGTCGATCGCGCTCCAGCTGCCCGACAGGCTGGCGCTGACCTGCGCCACGCGCGGGTCCTTGGCGCGGGCCACGGCGTCGATCTTCTCCAGCAGCGCGACCTTCTCGGCAAAGGGCACGAGATCGAGCGGGCTGGCATCGGTGTAGAGATGCCGGTTGGTGCGCTCGGGCGGGGCGGCTTTGGCGGCCGTGGCGGGATCGAGCAGGCGCAGCGTTTCGCCCGCGCGCGCGATTGCCCTCGCGCTGATTTCATTGGCATGCGCAAAGCCGGTGGTCTCGCCCGATACGCCGCGCAGGCCGAACCCCGAATCGCGGCTGTAATCGGCGGTTTTCAAGCGCCCGTCATCGAAGGCGAAGCTCTCGCTCGCCATGAATTGCAGATAGAGCTCGCCATCGTCGCAGGGCGCGAGCAGCCGCGTGGTCAGCGCCTTGGCTTCCTCGGGATCGAGCTGGGTGTAGAGCAGGGCGTGCGGATCGTTTGCTGGCGTCATGCCCTGCTATGTAGGGGCTGCATCGTCCCAGCGAAAGCCGGGATCGCCTGCGCCCCCGCGCCGCCGCGGCGGATTCCGGCTGCGGCCGGAATGGCAGCTACCGGTGGCCCGGGTCGGCGCCTTCGGAAATGTCCATCAGCTGCGACTGGTCGACCCCGTCGGCCGGGCCGCCTTCGAGCACGAAACGGCGATCGCAATAGCCGCAGTCGACATAGCCGTGCTCGTCGATTTCGAGATAGATCTTGGGATGCCCCAGCGCGGCGGAACGATAGTTCTTGCCGGTGCGGATATCGGTCGCGCCATCGCACCACACGCGCCGCGTGGTGACCTTGGAGACTTCGGGAGGAGGCAGGCTCATGCGACAGGCCGATAATATGTGCTTTGCCTCGGTGCAAGCATTCGCCGCTTGTCGCGCCATGGCCGCACCCCTAGGTCACCCATCATGCAGACACCCCCAGCCATCCGTATCGACAATCTGGTCAAGGAATACGCCTCGCCCGGCCCGGGCGAACCGCCCAAGCTGGCGCTCAAGGGGGTGAGCTTCGACGTGCCGCAGGGCGGGATCTTCGGCCTGCTCGGCCCCAATGGCGCGGGCAAGTCGACGCTGATCAACATCCTTGCGGGGCTGGTGCGCAAGACGGGCGGCAATGCCGAGATCTGGGGATTCGATACCGACGACAATCCGCGCAATGCCAAGCGTTCGATCGGCATCGTGCCGCAGGAAATCGTCTTCGATCCGTTCTTCACCCCGTTCGAAGTGCTGGAGAACCAGGCCGGATTCTACGGCATCCCCAAGGCCGAGCGGCGCAGCGAGGAACTGCTCAAGGCGGTCCATCTGTGGGACAAGCGCGATGCCTATGCGCGCACGCTGTCGGGCGGGATGAAACGGCGCCTGCTGATTGCCAAGGCGATGGTCCATTCACCGCCGATCCTGGTGCTCGACGAGCCGACCGCCGGGGTCGATGTCGAACTGCGCCGCCAGCTGTGGGAACTGGTGACCGAACTCAACCGCGAGGGCGTGACCGTGGTGCTGACCACGCATTATCTCGAGGAAGCCGAGCAGCTGTGCGACCGTATCGCGATCATCAATCACGGCGAGCTGATCGCCGACAAGCCGACTCGCGAACTGGTCGACATGGCGCGCGAAAAGATCGTCTCGATCACCGTCGACAAGGATCTGGGCGGCCCGATCATGGAGCCCGCCTTCACCAAGGCCGAAGTGATCGAACCGCGGCGGCTGGAGATTACCTATGATCGCGACCGGACGAGCGCGGGGCAGGTGCTCGCGCTCGTCCAGTCGCACGGCTATGCGATCGAGGATGTCACCACGCGCGAAGCCGACCTGGAAGATGTCTTCGTCCAGCTGACCGGCGCGGGGTGATCGCCCCGATTACATGAACGCGCGTGGGCCCAGGCCCGCATCGCGGACCTTCTGTACCGCCCACGAATGCGGTTCGACTTCTTCCATCGGTGCCTTGCAATTGCGGCAGCGCCCGACCTGCTGCCCGCTGACGCGCGTGATCTTCTCGCGGTCGATGCTGTGCCGGCCCAGGGCACAGCCGATACGTCCCATAGTCATGATGTCGCGACCCTCCAGTCCCGTTATGTATGTCCCCTGTTGCCGCGCCCCCTAGGCCGAAGATCGGCCGACAATAAGCTTGCTGCGCCGAATCGTTCCTTGCTTGCCGCGTAGTGATTGGATCGGCATGACGCGCGCATGACAGACACCCCGCACGACGTCCTCGTGATCGGTTCGGGCGCCGCCGGTCTCACCGCCGCGCTCGCGCTGGCCGAAACCAAGAAGGTCCTGGTCCTAGCCAAGGGCAGGCTCGACAGTGGCTCCACCGCATGGGCGCAGGGCGGCATCGCCGCGGTGCTCGATGCGGGCGATACGTTCGACAACCACATCCGCGACACGATGGTTGCCGGCGCGGGGCTCAACGACCGCGAAACGGTCGAATTCGTGATCGAGCGCGCCCCCGCCTCGATCGACCGCCTGTGCGAACTGGGGGTCCCGTTCAATCGCGAAGAGGATGACCTGCACCTCACTCGTGAAGGCGGGCATTCGCATCGCCGGATCGTCCATGTGAACGACGCGACCGGCTGGGCGGTGCAGGCCGCGCTGCTCAAGGCGGCGGAGGAAAACCCCAATATCACCCTGCTGCCGGGGCAAAGCTGCGTCGATCTGATCACCGGCCGCAACCAGGTCGCCTATTCGGGATCGGGCCGGGTCTGGGGCGCCTATGCGCTGGACGAAGGCAGCGGCAAGGTCGTCGCGCATGTCGCGCGCGCCACCGTCATGGCAGCGGGCGGCGCAGGGCGCGTCTATCTCTTTTCCACCGCGCCGCGCGGGGCCACGGGCGACGGGATTGCGATGGCCTGGCGGGCGGGGGCACGGGTGTCGAACATGGAAATGATGCAGTTCCACCCGACCTGCCTCTACAACCTCGAGGTCAAGAATTTCCTCATCACCGAGGCGGTGCGCGGCGAGGGCGGCCGGCTGGTCAATCCCGATACCGGCGAGCGGTATATGGAAAAATACGATCCCGAGCGGATGGAACTGGCGCCGCGCGACATCGTCGCACGCGCCAATGACGACCAGATCAAGCGCTACGGGCTCGATTACGTCCATCTCGACATCAGCCACCAGCCGCCCGAATTCGTGCGCCAGCACTTCCCGACGATCCACGAGAAACTGCTCGGGCTGGGCATCGACATGACCAAGGGTCCGATCCCGGTCGTCCCGGCGCAGCACTACACCTGCGGCGGGATCAAGATCGGACTCGATGCGAAGACCGACCTGCCGGGCCTGTGGGCGGCGGGCGAATGCACCGAAAGCGGCCTGCACGGCGCCAACCGGCTCGCGTCGAACAGCCTGCTCGAATGCTTTGTCTTCGGCGAGGCGGCGGCAAAGGACATCCTCGAATGCTGGGACACGCTCGATGATCCGCCCGCAATCCTTGCCTGGGACGAAAGCCGGGTGACCGATTCGGACGAGGAGGTGGTGATCAAGCAGAACTGGACCGAGATCCGCCGCTTCATGTGGAATTACGTCGGCATCGTGCGGACCACCAAGCGGCTGGAGCGCGCGGCGCACCGCATCCGCCTGCTGCGCGAGGAGGTCGAGGATTATTACGGCCACTTCCGCGTCACCACCGACCTGATCGAACTGCGCAACCTGCTCGAATGCGCCAATCTGATCGTGCAGAGCGCGCTCAGCCGGAAGGAAAGCCGCGGGCTGCATTTCATCACCGATTACCCCGTGACCGATCCGGTGGCCCGCGACACCGTGCTCATCCCCTAGCACGCGCGCTGCGCCGCGATCCCGGCACGGCACGGAACCGCGCTCGCCGGTACGGATTACCGTGCTGGAACAACGACAAACATACGGCACGAGGGCCAGCAGCTTCATGCGTTTCTACCGAGCGACCTCCTTTATCTTCCCCCGCCACTACACTGCCCGTATCTTCACCATCAGCTTCGGGGCGGTGCATATCCCGCTGATCACCTATCTCGTACTCGAAGCGATCCGGGGGCATTGGGACTGGCCGACCTTCACCGTGCTGCTGATTTCGACGGTGATCGGCAGCGGCTTTGCCATCGCCGGACTGGCCGGGCTGCTCCGCCCGGTTTCGGTCGCGACCCGCGGCATGCGCGCGCTGCGTGACGGCACCCCGCCGCAGGACATTCCCGCGGGCGGGCCCGACATGGCGGGCGAATTGCTCGAATCCGTGGCGCACGCGCTGCGCTCGACCAGCGAGCGGTTCGATGAACTCAAGGATATGGCGGTAACCGACCCGCTTACAGGCCTGTTCAACCGGCGCGGTTCGCCGAACTGCTCGAACAGGACCCCTCGGCGCGCGGCACGCTCGCGCTGCTCGACGGCGACCGGTTCAAGCAGGTCAACGACCAGTTGGGCCATGCCGAGGGTGACCGCTTGCTGCGCTCGATCGCCGATCGGCTCAAGGACCGCACACGGTCCCAGGATGTCGCTGCCCGCTGGGGCGGCGATGAATTCGTGGTGTTCCTCAAGGACATGTCGATCGACGAAGCGCGGCGGGTGCTGAAACGCGTCCAGCTATCGCTCCGCCGCCGCCCGATCGCCCGGCTAGACGGCATACCGGTCACTTTCAGCGCGGGCTATGCGGAAATATCTGCGATGTCGGCGGAAGCGATCGAGGCCGCGGTGAAGGAAGCCGACCGCGAAATGTACAGCCGCAAGCGGGAAGAGCGCATGGCCGGCGCGTAAGCGCGCGCCGCGCCGCGTCAGTCGGACGCCGATCGCCAGGTCGCCATCGACCAGTCGCTGCGCAGCATCCAGTCGTCCATGGCATAGTGGCGCACGACTCGCTGGCTGACGGGTTCGAGGAAGAAGATCCCGATGCTCTCGCCCAGCTGCCAGGCGACTTCCCCCGCCGCCACCTGGCCGGGCAGCAGCACGACTTCGACCCGGGTGCCCACTTCGGCCACGATATCCTGGCATTCGACCATGCAGCCAGAGGGGGACAGATTGCGCATGGCGCAGCGCAGCCCGTGGCCGCCGATGGTGATGCGCAGGTCGTCCAGCGTGCCGCTGCGATCCTCTCCGCGTCGCTCCATCGTCCTCTCACTCATCCCGCAGGCCCTCCATCCTCACGCCGCCCGCGCGGCACCCGATCGAGCGCGAGGCCTGCACGGTCTGCTGCACCGGCGGCCTCGCGCGCTTTCCCGGCCTGCAGGGAGGGATGCCACTTTCCGGCGGTTTCCGATTGTATGCACACGCCATTGCCGGTGCCTTCGCGCGGCTAGCCGCGCCGCCCGATTACGCTGGACAAGCGTGGGTCAATGCGGTGAGGTCGGCCCTGCAACCATCGGACGGGGAGACGGCATTGCCTAAAGCGACGGCGAACGGGATCGAAATTCACTACGAAGAGCGGGGCGATGCGGCCAATCCGCCGATGCTTTTGATCATGGGCTTCGGCGCGCAATTGACACTGTGGCCCGAAGAACTGGTCGATGCCTTGGTCGAACGCGGATTTCGCGTCATCCGCTACGACAATCGCGATGTCGGGCTGAGCCAGAAATTCGACGGGGTCAAAGCGCCCGGGATCGTCAAGATGACGTTGCTGTCGAAGATCGGCCTGAAGCCCAAAGTGCCTTACACGCTGGCCGACATGGCGGATGATGGTGCCGGGCTGCTCGACGCACTGGGGATCGACAAAGCGCATATCGTCGGTGCCAGCATGGGCGGGATGATCGCGCAGCATTTCGCCGCGCGCCATGCGGACAAATGCCTCTCGCTCACCTCGATCTTCTCGACCACGGGCAATCCCAAGCTGCCCGCTGCCAAGCCCGAGGCGATGAAGGCGCTGATCACGCGGCCCGCCAGCAGCGACGAGGACGCATTGGTCGACCACGGGATGATGCTCGCGCGCACGATCGGTTCGCCGGGCTATCCCGCTGCCGAAGACCACTTGCGCGAGCGCACCCGCGCCAGCGTTCAGCGCAGCTTCTATCCCGAAGGGCCAACGCGACATCTCTCGGCGATCGTTGCCGATGGCGACCGGCGCGAAATGCTCAAGCAGATCGCAGTGCCCACGCTGGTGCTGCATGGCGAAGACGATCCGCTGGTCCCGTGCGAAGGCGGGCGCGACACGGCCGCCACCATCCCCGGTGCCCGGATCAGGACGATTCCCGGATGGGGCCACGACCTTCCGGTCGAACTCGTCGACGACATCGCCGATGCGGTGGCCACCCACGCCCGTTCGGCTGCGGAATAGCGCCAGCGGACCGGAACTCCGGTTCGGACGTGGGGGTCTCACCCCGCGCGCCCGATTCGGCTGCCGCTGCAGGGCCTTCGCGTGCCTGCCACGGCGTGTTCGGCTGCGGCGTGGGAGGAGCTGCCCGATTCCAAAATTGCGCGGCCGGATTCGAATGATTCTCAAGCCGGAACGATGATTTTTGCCCGCAAAATTTTTTTCCCGGATTCATTTTGCCCCTTGCGTCCGCGGCAAGTCCAGCTTGGTCCACGCGTCGCAGCGTTGCACTTGTCTAACGCACCCTGTCCGGGCGGCCCCGCAGCGCACCAATTCGCCGCGAGCCCCCTTGCGCGCAGGGACTCACTGATTCAGTATCTAGTGGTTGGTCTGCGGGGTTAACCCACAAGACCTAGCTTTCGGCGGCAAAGCTCCCCATATCGGGTGGGTGCCGCCCAGGCCGGGGTTGTGGGGAAATACGGGATAAGTTTCCGCCCTCGACCGACGCAATTTTGCTAGGTGGGACGCACGTCTTGCCGACTCGAACACAAGCGGAACATCCGGGCTGCATCGGCAGACCGGTGGCGCACCACAATGGCGGGGCTGACGATGGATTTCAAAAGCGGGGACGACACGGCGATGGCACTGGATATCGAAACACAGGACGACACCGCCACCGAACCCACCACGGATGAGAAAGCGGTCGCCATGGACAGGACGGACAAGGGCAGCGAAGATCTGGTGCAGGACGCCGCTGGCCAGGCGCTGGCCGGCGCGGTCGCCAGCGCGACCTCGGAAGCGGCCGAACATGACAGCAAGAAGGTGCTCGATCGCCGGTTCGACGTGAAGACCGACGAGAGCCGCGATGCGCTGCTGACCGAATTCGGCAAGGAAACGCTGACTGATCGTTACCTGCTCCCGGGTGAAGGCTACCAGGACCTGTTTGCGCGTGTGGCCGATTATTTCGCCGACGATGCCGAACATGCGCAGCGGCTTTACGACTATATCTCGAACCTCTGGTTCATGCCCGCCACGCCCGTGTTGTCGAACGGCGGTACCACGCGCGGGCTGCCGATTTCCTGCTATCTCAACAGCGTGTCGGACAGCCTCGACGGCATCGTCAACACCTGGAACGAGAATGTCTGGCTCGCCTCGAAGGGCGGCGGCATCGGCACCTATTGGGGCAATGTCCGCGGGATCGGCGAACCGGTCGGCCTGAACGGCAAGACCAGCGGCATCATCCCCTTCGTGCGGGTGATGGATTCGCTCACGCTCGCAATTTCGCAAGGCTCGCTGCGCCGCGGTTCGGCGGCCTTTTATATCGACGTTTCGCACCCCGAGAT
>Ga0098074_1000678_pt1 | contig 21064 bp, 20 predicted proteins | sample 32_taG_FD_75064 | JGI IMG/M metagenome (GOLD analysis project Ga0098074, IMG submission 75064) | Marine viral communities from the Gulf of Mexico - 32_GoM_OMZ_CsCl metaG | ecosystem: Environmental > Aquatic > Marine > Oceanic | place: Atlantic Ocean: Gulf of Mexico | collected 2015-07-12
CCACCGGCCTCGGGAGCACCGGGTCGTCTCCACCGCCAGCCCTCTGGTGCTGGCGGTAGCGCCTCTGCTGCAGGTGCTGCTCGCCGAGTTCGGTGTCGAGCGGGGTTTCGTCACCACGACCTGTGGCGACGTGCGCCTGGCGGGGCTCGAAACCGTGCTGCCCGACCTGTCCGGCCGGATCGACGTGGCCAGCGTCGACGTCGCGAGCGGCACGACGTCCTTCGTCGACCTGTCCCTGCTGCTCGCGCGCGTCACCGACGTCGACGACGTCAACGCGGCGCTGCGGATCGCCGCCCGGGGCCGACCGGCCCTGGCGCTGCGCTACAGCGAGCGTCCGGTGCTGGCCGAGGACGTCACCGGCGACCCCGCGTCGGCGGTGATCGACTCGACGCTGACGCGCGCCTCGGGGGAGCTCGTCAAGGTCGTGGCCCGGTTCGACCCGGTCTGGGCGCAGGCCCACCGGCTGGCCGACGCCGTGGGCATGCTGGGCGACCGGCTGGAGCCGTCGAGCCTGCCCGCGGTCTACCGCCCTGCGGCGCCGGACGTGGTGCTGGCTCCGGTGGCGAGCGTCGCGCGGGGTCCGGTGCGGATGATCACCGCGCGCCCCTCGCCCGCGGCGTCCCTACGACTCAGCAACGGCTTCGAGGAGCGGCAGGTCGGCGACCGGTGGGTGATCCGGGCGCGGGCGCGCGGTCTGGCCCCGCGCGACCTCGACCTCCGGCTGGGGGAGTGCACGCTCACGCTCGACACCAGGCAGGGCCGGTCGCCGCGCCTCCACCAGGTCTTCAGCGTGCCCGAGGGGCTCGACCCGCGAGACGTCACGGTGCGGCTGGAGGACGACGTCCTGTGCATCGAGATGCCCCTGTCGGCAGCCCTGTCGGGGGCGAGGTAACCGGCCCGTTGCAGAACGTTCATGCGCCGCGGCGAGATTGACCGTCCCGGACTCTGTTGCTTCCGGCTGGGATTGGTACTCTGATGAGCGCAACAGGTGCAAGTTCCAGCTGGTCTGACGCCCGCGGAGTTTGTGATCCAACGGCGTTTCTGCTTTGTGGTAGCCCCACGTGGTCGGAGCGACGTGTCACCGCATCTGGTGTGGGTCGCCGAAGTGGCGGCTCTCGTTCCGATAACAGGAGTATCGAGCACATGGCTCAAGGCACCGTGAAGTGGTTCAACGCCGAGAAGGGTTTCGGCTTCATTGCGCAGGAGGACGGCGGCGACGACGTCTTCGTGCACTACTCGGCGATCCAGTCCCAGGGTTACAAGTCCCTCGACGAGAACCAGAAGGTCGAGTTCGACGTCACCCAGGGCCCCAAGGGTCCGCAGGCGGAGAACGTTCGCCCGCTCTGATCTGAGCCGCTGCTCAGACAGACCCCCGAAGGCCCAGCACCACTGAGTCTTCACCGAGGCCCCGCCGGTTCGCCGGCGGGGCCTCGGCGCGTCTGCGTGGTGACCCCCAGGAATGGCCCGGAATGACCATCTCGGCCGGCGGGGGTTTCGGCGTAGGCTGGAGGAGCACGGTTCATCCGGGGGACTACGCACGACGAGAGGGCTGAGATGTACGACCAGTTCGACGTCACGCTCGAGGACGTCGACCTCCTCGGCGAGGTGGAGCTGACCACCAATCTCATCATCGCCGCCAGCGAGTCCGACGCGCCGCTGAGCCTCGAGGAGATCGACCGCATCCTCGGCGTCTCCGCCTGACGCCCAGGTCGGCTAGCAGGTCGCGAAGAGCACCGGTCCGGTGCTGAGGTCGGAGAGCACGTAGCTGCCCTCGACCGGCTCGAGCACGAGGGTGACGACGTCGCCCTCGGCCGTCACGTCGCCCAGGGCGTACCGATCGGCGAAGTCGCCGCCCTGCCCCGGTGCCGGCCCCGAGGCGAGCACCGCGCGGGTGTCGGCGTTCGTGCGGGCCTGCGCCTCGCTCTCGAACGACATCGCCACCCGCACCTCCCCGCCGGGGACGGCCGCGATCGCGAACCCGGTGAGCGGGTTGACCTTGCCGGCCCGCTCGACCAGTGCCTCGCCCGCCTCCTGCTCGGTCGGGTCGGCGTTGGCCATCGCGAGCTCGCCGCACGCGGTGTCGCCGTCGTAGACGGCGGCGCTGATCGCGCCCGACACCGCCTCGAGGACGCCGTCCGGCACCGGCGACGACTCGTCGGCCGCCGCGGCCTCGACCGCCGCGTCCAGTCCCTCACGCGTGTCGCTGGAGAGGATCAGGTCGCGGTCGGCGTCCAGCACGACGAAGGCCAGCTCGGGGGTGATCTCGGCGGTGATCGGGTCGACCTCCGAGTCGCTCGTCCACACGCCGTCGTCACGGTCGGGCTCGTCGTAGCCGAGGTCGCGCAGCCGGTCGGCCACGCCGTCGAGGTCGACCGTGGCGGGACGCATCAGCACCGAGGCGCCGAGCGCTCCTTGGCTGAACAGCTCCCAGGAGAGGCTGGCCGGTGAGAAGCCCAGGCGCTCCTGCATGACAAGCGCCGACTCCCGCAGCGCGGTGGTGGAGGTGAGGTCGGCGTCGAAACCGAGGTCGAGCAGCTGCTGCACCTCCTCGACCGACGAGTCGGCGTCCAGGTCGAGCCCGAGCTCGCGGCGCACGCCGGCCCAGTCGGTCCACGACATGCGCGCGGCGTCGCCCGGCGCCATGGCGACGGCGCGCTCGAGCTCGCCGCGGTCGTCGTCGAAGGCCAGCTGCCACACGACCAGACCGGCCGCCACCGCCACGACCAGTGCCAGCGCGGCCACCAGCACGCCCCGAACCGTCATCGGGCGTTGACCGTTCATTTGCAGAAGGGGCTTTCCAGACGGGGGAGGGGTGGTGTGAGACTAGCCAGGTGCCGGTCCCAGCCCCTCAGGACGTGCTCGCGGCCGGCGTCGTCGTGTTCCGACCCGGGCGGCGCGTGCTGCTCGTGCACCGCCCGAAGTACGACGACTGGTCGTTCCCCAAGGGCAAGCTCGACCGTGGCGAGCACGCGGTCTCGGCGGCCGTGCGCGAGGTCGCGGAGGAGACCGGCCTGCACGTGCGGCTCTGTCTGCCGCTGTCGAGCCAGCGCTACCCGATCGCGGGTGGCCGCACGAAGTCGGTGCACTACTGGACCGGACGCGTGGTCGGGGACGACGACGTCAGCGGCTACCTGCCCAACGCCGAGATCGACGACGTCCGCTGGGTCGGTGTCGAACAGGCCGAGCGGCTGCTCACCTATTCGCGCGACGTCGCCACGCTGGCCGAGGCCGTGAAGCGGCGGCGCAAGACCCGCGCGGTGATCGTGCTGCGCCACGCGGCCGCGCGGTCGCGGTCGGCCTGGCGCGCCGACGACCGGGAGCGACCGCTGCTCAAGGTCGGCGAGCAGCAGGCCGAGCGGCTGCTGCCGCTGCTGGCCGCCTACGACGTGACCCGCGTGCTCAGCTCGCCGAGCCGCCGCTGCGTGCAGACGGTCGAGCCGTTCGTGCACACCACCGGCTGGGAGCTCGACGAGCGCCGCCGGCTCTCGGAGGAGGACGTCAGCTCCAAGGGGCTGGCCCGCGTGGTCGACGACGTGCTCGACGACGAGCGCAGCACCGTCGTGTGCACGCATCGCCCGGTGCTGCCCAGCCTCTTCGACGCCCTCGGGCTGGACGATCCCGGACTGGCCACCGGCGAGATGCTGGTGGTGCACCTGCGAAAGAACGTCGTGGTGGGCACCGAGCGGCACCTGGTGCGCTGACACGCGCACCCGGGCGGCGTCAAGGGTCCGGGGTCGAGTTCACGTGATTGCCGTCTCAGTCTCGGCTGTACGTCGTCGAGTTGGCGGTTCGCGTTCACCCCTCGTTCACCGATGACCACGGAACCGTCTACCTGGTCTCCCCAGACTCCGAGGCGTCACAACTCAGACGACATAGGAGACATCTGAAGTGAAGACCACTTCTGTTCGCCGCGGCCGCATCCTCGTGCCCGGTATTGCTGCCATCGCCCTCATCGTGTCTGCCTGCGGTGCCGGCAACGACACCGACGAAGGCACCGACGGCGGAGCGGCCGGTGGCGACTTCTCGGGAACGCTGAACGGCGGCGGCGCCTCCTCGCAGGAGAAGGCCCAGAACGCCTGGCGCGCCGGTTTCCAGACGGCCAACGCCGACGCCACCATCAACTACGACCCGGTCGGTTCGGGTGACGGTCGCGCCAACTTCATCAGCGGCGCCTTCGCGTTCGCCGGCACCGACTCGGCCCTCGACGACGACGAGGGCGAGCTCAGCGCCGCCCAGGACAAGTGCGGCGGCGACGTCATCCAGGTGCCGGCCTACGTCAGCCCGATCGCGGTGATCTTCAACCTCGACGGCGTCGACTCGGTGAACCTCTCGCCCGAGACCATCGCCAACATCTTCAACGGCTCGATCACCTCCTGGGACGACGAGGCGATCACCGCCGACAACGACGGTGCGGCGCTGCCGGGCACCAAGATCACCGTGGTGCACCGCGGTGACGACTCGGGCACCACCGAGAACTTCACCAAGTACCTCGAGGCCGCCGCCGGTGGCGCGTGGACCTACGAGCCCGACGGTGTGTGGCCGAACGAGCTCTCGGGTGCGTCCGGTGAGGGCACCTCGGGCATGGTCGACCTGGTCAGCCAGGGCGACGGCAGCATCGGCTACGCCGACGCCAGCGCCGCCGGCGACCTCGGTGTCGTCTCGGTCGGCGTCGGCTCGGAGTTCAACGCTCCCAGCGCCGAGGGTGCCGCCCAGGTGGTCGCCAACTCGCCCCGCACCGAGGGCGTCCCGGAGACGGACATGGCCGTCGACCTGGCCAGCGACACCACGGAGTCCGGCAGCTACCCGGTCCTCCTGGTCTCCTACCTGCTGGCCTGCTCGAGCTACGAGGACGCCGAGACCGCCGAGCTGGTCAAGGGCTACCTGTCCTACGTGCTCTCCGACGAGGGTCAGGCAGCCGCCCAGGGCGAGGCCGGCTCGGCCCCGCTCGCGGCCGACCTCGCCAGCGAGGCCCAGGGCCTCGTCGACGCGATCAGCTGATCCTCCCGACGCCGTGAGGGCGGCCCGCTCGAGCAGCGGGCCGCCCACCACGGAGGTCGAGCCGAGCGGCGCGCAAGCGCCGAACGTGTCGAGACCCAGCAACCACCGCACCAACTGAGATTCAGGAGTTCCGTTGGCCACCACCAGCACCGAGCCGGAGCGGCCGCAGGCGACCACGTCGCGGCGTGCCCCGAAGCACGGACGCGGTGACCGGATCTTCCTGGGCTTGTCCCAGGCGGCCGCCATCACCATCTTGGTCACCCTGGTCGGTGTCTTCGTCTTCCTCTTCGTCGAGGGCTACGACGGACTCTCGCTCCCGGCCGACAGCTACAGCGAGGGCGGCGGCGCCACCACCTTCCTCGGATACGTCGGCCCGCTGATCTTCGGCACCACCCTGGCCGCCATCGTGGCGCTGGTGATCGCGGTGCCGCTCGCGGTCGGTATCGCGCTGTTCATCTCGCACTTCGCGCCCAAGCGGCTCGCCGTCCCGATCGCCTATGTGATGGACCTGCTCGCCGCGGTGCCGAGCGTCGTCTACGGACTGTGGGGCGGCTCGGCGCTCGCCGTGGCGCTGAAGCCGGTGATCACCTGGATGGGCGACCACCTCAACTTCCTGCCGTTCTTCTCCGAGGAGAACGTGGCCGTCAACGGCCGCACGATGATCACCGCCGGCCTGGTGCTGGCGATCATGATCCTGCCGATCATCGCCGCCATCTGCCGCGAGGTCTTCTCGCGCACGCCGCGCCTGCACGAGGAGGCCGCGCTGGCCCTGGGCGCCACCCGCTGGGAGATGATCCGGTACGCCGTGTTCCCCTACGCGCGCTCGGGCCTGGTCTCGGCGATCATGCTCGGCCTCGGCCGCGCGCTGGGCGAGACGCTCGCCGTCGCGATGGTGCTGCCGTCGAGCTTCATCGTCACCCTGAACCTGATCGGTGAGTCGAGCCCGCGCACGATCGCGGCCAACATCGCCTCCAACTACAAGGAGAGCACGCCCTCCACGCAGTCGCTGCTGATCGCGACCGGGCTCGTGCTCTTCGCCTTCACCTTCGCGGTCAACTTCCTGGCGCGCTGGGTGGCCGACAGCAACGACCGGAAGTTGAACCGATGAGCACGACCGAGACGCCCACGGCCCCGTTCGTCGTCCCGTTCACCGCCCCGCGCCTGCCCAGCTGGGCCCCGACGGCGGCCGGCGCGCTCGCCGTCCTGTTCGGGCTGCTGCTCTGGATGCTCGGCATCGGACTGGTCGGCTCCGCGGTGCTGGCCGCGCTCTCCTTCACCGTCGGCCTGCCCGCCTGGTCGCGGGTGGTCGAGGGAAGCCGGGCTGCCGTCGACCGGCTGGTCACGGCGCTGGTGTGGGCCTCCTTCGCGATCGCGATGATCCCCCTGGTGTGGCTGCTCTACACGGTGGTCGACCGCGGTGGCTCGACCATCAACGTCGAGTTCCTGACCTACGAGATGCGCAACGTGATCGGCGACGAGCAGGGCGGCATCTACCACGCCCTGATGGGCACCTTGCTGGTCACGATCGCGGCCACGATCATCTCGGTGCCGATCGGGCTGTTCACCGCCATCTACGTGGTCGAGTACGGCAAGAAGAACCGGCTCTCGAAGCTGGTGACCTTCCTGGTCGACGTCATGACCGGCATCCCCTCGATCGTCGCCGGCCTCTTCGCGCTGGCGCTGTTCGTGCTCCTGGTCGACCCGGCCTACCGCTCCGGGTTCGCCGGCTCGGTGGCGCTCTCGCTGCTGATGATCCCGACCGTCGTGCGCTCCACCGAGGAGATGCTGCGGCTGGTGCCGGAGGACCTGCGCGAGGCGTCGTACGCGCTCGGCGTCCCGAAGTGGCGCACGATCACGAAGGTGGTGCTGCCGACGGCGTTCGGCGGCATCGTGACTGGTGTCGTGCTCGCCATCTCGCGGGTGATCGGTGAGACCGCGCCGCTGCTGATCGTCGCCGGCGTGGTGGACTCCACGAACACCAACCTGTTCAGTGAGCGGATGCAGACGTTGCCGGTCTTCATCTTCAACCAGTACGGCCTCGCCACCGACAAGGGTCGGGCCTACGCGTGGGGCGGCGCGCTCGTCCTCATCGCGCTGGTGATGGCACTCAACTTGATCGCCCGGATCATCGGACGCATCTTCGCCCCGAGCAAGGGCTGAGAGGGAACTAGAACCATGGCCAAGAGCATCGACGTCTCCGACCTGAACATCTACTACGGCGACTTCCTCGCCGTTGAGGGCGTCAACATGACGATCCGCGCCAAGGCGGTGACCGCGTTCATCGGTCCCTCCGGGTGCGGCAAGTCGACATTCCTGCGTTCGCTGAACCGCATGCACGAGGTGATCCCCGGCGCCCGCGTCGAGGGCAAGATCGTCGTCGACGGGCAGTCGCTCTACGACCCCGCCATCGACCCGGTCGCCGTCCGTCGCCAGATCGGCATGGTCTTCCAGCGCCCGAACCCGTTCCCGACGATGTCGATCTACGACAACGTGCTGGCCGGCAACCGGCTGAACGCCAAGCGGCTGAAGAAGTCGGACGCCGACGCGATCGTCGAGAAGTCGCTGCGCGGCGCGAACCTCTGGAACGAGGTCAAGGACCGTCTCGGCAAGCCCGGCATGGGCCTCTCCGGCGGTCAGCAGCAGCGGCTCTGCATCGCCCGCGCCATCGCCGTCGAGCCCCAGGTGCTGCTGATGGACGAGCCCTGCTCGGCCCTCGACCCGATCTCGACGTCCGCCATCGAGGACCTCATCTACGAGCTGAAGTCCGAGTACACGATCGTCATCGTCACCCACAACATGCAGCAGGCCGCCCGCGTCTCCGACGAGACCGGCTTCTTCAACCTCAAGGCCGCCGGCCAGCCCGGCCACCTGGTGGAGTTCAACCCTACGAAGAAGATGTTCTCCAACCCCGACGAGCCCTCCACCGAGGCCTACATCTCCGGCCGCTTCGGCTGATCGCCGCCCCGCACAACCCTCCCTGTGGACAAATTGGGGTAGTCCCTGACGAAGTGGCCCCGGATCGGCGCGATTTGGGGCCACTTCGTCAGGGACTACCCGCCCGGCCACATGCCTGCGCGGAGCCTGTGGATGACGGCCGACGCCAGATCGCCACTTGGGCAACCCTCGGAGAGTGCCGACCGCGTCTGATCCGACCCCTGAGCTGCGACCGGGACTGGTGCGCCCGGTCCGCGTGGGCACCGCAGCCCGGCCCGGGCCGACTCGCAAGCAGGTGCGCGGACCGCGATGGCGTCGTACGAGCCACGGCTTCTACGTACCGAGCGCCGTGTCGACGGACGACGTCGACCAGCGGATCGCCGAAGCATCGGTCGTCGTGCCACCGGGCTGTGCCATCACTGGCTGGGCGGCTCTGAGATGGCTGGGCGGCCGATGGTTCAGCGGTCTGGCGAGAGACGGGACCAAGCTGCCCGTCACGATCGCGGTCGGCACCCACGACGTCCGTCCCCAGCCGGGCATCGCCGTGAGCGCTGAAGGCTTGCAGGAGCGCCTCGTGCGGGTGGTCGACGGAGTCCCGATCACCGATGCTCGCTACGCCGTCTCGTTCGAGATGCGCTATGCGCGCACGCTCGAGTCTGCCGTCACCGTTCTCGACATGGCGGCCTACAACGACCTCGTCTCCGCCGAGGACCAGTCGGCGTTCATCACCCCCGGCCAGAATGGCTGGACGGGCGTCCCGCGCGCCCGTGAGGCGATCGGCTGGGCCGACGAGAACGCCTGGTCTCCCATGGAGACCTGGATGCGGATGGCGTGGGTGCGTGACGGTGGTTTCCGCTCGCCACTGAGCAACCGTCCAGTCTTTGATCGGGACGGGAGGCACCTCGGTACCCCCGACCTCATCGACCCGGTAGCCGGCGTCATCGGTGAGTACGACGGTGACGGCCACCTGTTGCGCACGCAGCGCGACGTCGACCTGCGACGCGAGGCGCGCTTCCGCGAGCACGGCCTCCAGCTCGTCACCATGATCGCTCCGGATGCCGCGGACCCGACTGCCTTCATCGCGCGTCTGACTGCCGCCTACCGTGCGGCCGCTTCGGCGCCGCGGTCCGCACGCGCGTGGACGCTTGAGCTGCCGCACTGGTGGACGCCGACGCACACGGTCGAGCTCCGCAGCCGTCTCACGTCTGGGGAGCGGGAGCGGTTGTTGCGACACCGATCAGCCTGACCACTGAGTGACGAAGTGCCCCATATCCGGCCGATTGGGGGCCATTTCGTCAGGGACTACCCCGGCCGAGCAGCCACCGACCCGCCTACAGCACCTCGATGAAGAAGTGCGCGACCCAGTAGCAGACCGCGGCGGCGCCGGCGGCCATCGGGAAGGTGAGCACCCAGGCGGTGAGGATCGAGCGGGCCACGCCCCAGCGCACGGCGGAGAAGCGCTTGGTGGCGCCGACGCCCATGACGGCCGAGGTGATCGTGTGGGTGGTCGAGATCGGCGCCTCGAAGACGTAGGCGGTCGTGTAGAGCACCGACGCGGCGACCGACTCGGCCGCGAAGCCGCGGGGCGGGTCGAGGTGGATGATCCGGCGTCCCAGGGTGCGCATGATCCGCCAGCCGCCCGAGTAGGTGCCCAGCGAGATCGCCCCGGCGGCCGCGAAGATCACCCACAGGGGCAGCCCGTCGCCGTCGGAGGCGTAGCCGCCGGCCACCAACGCCAGGAAGATGACGCCCATCGTCTTCTGGGCGTCCTGCAGGCCGTGGCCGAGGGCCATCGCCGCCGCCGAGATGGTCTGGGCGACGCGGAAGCCGCGGTTGGCGCGGTGCGGGTTGGCCCGTCGGAAGAGCCACATGATCGCGAGCATCACCACGAAGCCGGCCGCGAAGGCGAACACCGGCGACAGGATCATCGGGATCAGCACCTTGTCGATCACCGTCTCCCACTTGACCGTGACGCCGCCGGCGAGCGCCGCCCCGCCGAGGCCGCCGATCAGGGCGTGGGACGACGAGGACGGCAGGCCGTAGTACCAGGTGACCAGGTTCCACGTGATCGCCCCGAGCAGTCCGGCCATCACGATGACCAGGGCGTGCACCGGATCGGTGTCGAGCATGTCGTCGGGGAAGGTGATCACCGACGCAACGGTCTGGGCCACCTTCTGCCCCAGGAATGCGCCGACGAAGTTCATCACCGCGGCCAGCAGCAGCGCCACCCGCGGGGTCAGGGCTCGCGTGGAGACCGAGGTGGCGATCGCGTTCGCGGCGTCGTGGAAGCCGTTGGTGTAGTCGAAGACGAGTGCGACCGCGACCACGAGGATCACGATCACCAGGGTGAGGTCCACCGGGTCAGCTCTCCTTGACCGCGATCTGCTCCACGATGTTCGCGACCCGCTCGAAGGCGTCGACGGCGGCCTCGAGCGACTCCACGATGTCCTTGAGCTTGAGGACCTCGATCGTCTTGTAGTCGCCGGAGAACAGGTTGGCCAGGCTGCGGCGGTGGTTCTTGTCACCGGCGTTCTCGAGCCGGTTGATCTCGATCCAGTACTCCTCGAGCGACTGCATCGACTGCAGGTTCGGCATCGACGCCGCGGTCAGCTCGGCGCAACGCTGCAGCACCTCGACCTGCTGCGACAGCTCGGCCGGGATGGACTTCACCTCGTAGAGCAGGATCAGGTCGACGACCTCGTCCATCTCGTCCATCACGTCGTCGAGGCCGGAGGCCAGCGCGTAGATGTCCTCGCGGTCGAACGGCGTCACGAAGGTGCTGTTGACCCGACGGATCAGCGCGTGGGTGGTCTCGTCGGCGTCGTGCTCGGCGGCCCGCATCCGCTGGGCGACGTCCTGCTTGTCGGAGTCGTCGGCCAGCATCTCGGCCAGCAGTGCCGCTCCGATGACGAGGTGTTGGGCCTGCTCGGTGAAGAGGTCGTAGAACGCCGTGTCAACCGGCCGGAAACGCAGCGCCACGTGAACTCCTGGTAGAGCGGAAGGAAACGCCCAACAGAGTAGGGGGTGGCCTCCGGCGTGGCGCAAGTCAGGGGCGCGTCGGACGCCGCAGCCGCCGTTCTACCGACCAGGAGCCGAAATCACGCACGCCCCACTCCCGGGCCAAACGCTGTACTTCCAGGCCAGAAATCCACCCTGGAAGTACAGCGATCACCGGCGAGCCGGTGATCGCTACCCCACCGAGCGTCGACGCCGCTGCAGCTCGATCAGCCGCTCCTGGAGGTGGACGTCACCCTCGTTGCGCGTCCAGGTGCCGTCGGAGCCGAGGTTCCAGGCGCTCGTGGTGTCGGCGAACGCGAGGTCGAGCAGCTCACCCACCGAGCCCACGCTCTCGGCGTCGGGCAGCTTCACCAGCACCTCGACGCGGCGGTCGAGGTTGCGGTGCATCATGTCGGCCGAGCCGAGCCACGCGGCGGGCTCGCCGCCGTTCTCGAACCAGAACACCCGGCTGTGCTCGAGGAAGCGGCCGAGCACCGAGCGCACGGTGATGTTCTCCGACAGGCCGGGGACGCCGGGACGCAGCGCGCAGATGCCCCGCACGAGCAGCTCCACGCGCACCCCCTCCTGCGAGGCGAGGTACAGCGCGTCGATGACGGCCTCGTCGACCACCGAGTTCGCCTTGAGCCGGATGCCCGAGGGCCGACCGGCCGCGTGGTGGGCGATCTCGGCGTGGATCTGGTCGACCAGCCCCGACCGCACGGAGTCGGGGGCGACGAGCAGCTGGTCGTAGGAGGCGTTGCGTGACCACCCCGACAGGTTGTTGAAGAGGTGGGCGACGTCCTCGCCGATGGTCTCGTTGGTGGTGATCAGCCCGAGGTCCTCGTACATCCGTGAGGTCTTCGGGTTGTAGTTGCCCGTGCCGATGTGGGTGTAGCGCCGGATGCCGCCGCCGCGGTGGCCCTCGTCGCGCACCACCATCGCCAGCTTGCAGTGCGTCTTGAGCCCGACCAGCCCGTAGACGACGTGGCAGCCGGCCTGCTCGAGCTTGCGGGCCCAGCGGATGTTGGCCTGCTCGTCGAAGCGCGCCTTGATCTCCACGATCACCAGCACCTGCTTGCCGGCCTCGGCGGCGTCGATCAGGGCGTCGATGATCGGGCTGTCGCCCGAGGTGCGGTAGAGCGTCTGCTTGATGGCGAGCACGTGCGGGTCGGCCGCGGCCTGCTCGATGAACCGCTGCACCGACGTCGCGAACGAGTCGTAGGGGTGGTGCAGCAGGACGTCGTTGCGGCGCGCCGCCTTGAAGATGTCGACCGGCGCCGACGACTCCACCTCGGCCAGCCGCGCATGCGTCGTCGGCACGAAGGCGGGGTACTTCAGCTCCTCGCGGTTGAGGTCGGCGATGCCGTGCAGCCCGCGCAGGTCGAGCGGGCCGGGCAGTCGGAAGACCTCCTCGGTCGAGATGCCGAGCTCGGAGACCAGCAGGTCGAGGACGCCGTCCGAGATCGACTCCTCCACCTCCAGGCGCACCGGCGGCCCGAACCGGCGACGCAGCAGCTCCTTCTCCAGGGCCGCGAGCAAGTTCTCGGCGTCGTCCTCCTCGACCTCGAGGTCCTCGTTGCGGGTGACCCGGAACGTGTGCGCCTCGAGCACCTCCATGCCGGGGAAGAGCCGCTTGAGGTGCGCGCCGATGACGTCCTCGAGCGGCACGAACCGCGCGCCGCGGCCCTCGGTGTCGAGCGGCACGAACCGTTCGAAGATCTGCGGCACCTTCACCCGCGCGAAGTGCTCCTTCTCGGTCTCGGGGTTGTAGATCACCACCGCGAGGTTCAGCGAGAGCCCGGAGATGTACGGGAACGGGTGGGCGGGGTCGACCGCCAGGGGAGTGAGCACCGGGAAGATGCGCTCCTTGAAGAGCTTCTTGCAGGTCTTCTGCTCGTCTCGGTCGAGGTCGTCCCAACGCACCAGCTCGATCTCGTGCTCCAGCAGCGCGGGAATCAGCTCGTCGCGGAACAGCGCCGCCTGACGCTGGCTGAGCTCGCCGGTGACCTGCCAGATCTGCTCGAGCACTTCGCGCGGCATCAGCCCGGACGCCGCCCGCACGGCCAGCCCAGCCGCGATCCGGCGCTTGAGGCCGGCCACCCGCACCATGAAGAACTCATCCAGGTTGCTGGTGAAGATCGCCAGGAAGCGGGCGCGCTCGAGCAGGGGGAGCGAGGCGTCCTCGGCCAGCTCGAGCACCCGCTGGTTGAAGCGCAGCCACGAGAGCTCGCGGTCGAGGAAGCGGTCGTCGTACTTCTCGACGCCGGCGACCTGCTCGGGGTCGGGGGTGTAGGGAACGTCGACGTCGTAGGCCTCGTCGGGCAACCCCTGACCCGCACCGCTGTGGCCGGTCTCGAGAGCGGATGCGGCGTGCTCGGGCACGATCTCCAACGACATGACCCGAGCATGTCACCGCAAGGTGAACGGTAGGTTGCGGCGCGTGAGCATCCAGCAGCGGCTCGAGACCCTCGCCCTGACCACCACGATGGCCCTTCCCGAGCGCGTGCAGCGCCTGCTCGCGGGCAAGCCGGTCCTGATCGACGGCCAGACCCTGGCGCCCGAGATCCAGCTGATGCTGCGCCTCCAGCGCCTCGCCCGGATGCCCGGCGCCGAGACGCTGCCGTTCCCCGAAGCCCGCACCCTGGTCGACACCCAGGCCGTGATGGCGGGCGGCAGCCAGCCGATCGGCGCGGTCCGCGACTTCGAGGCGGCCGGCATCCCGATGCGCCTCTACACGCCCACCGGTGCGGCCGACCCGACCCCGATGCTCGTCTTCTTCCACGGCGGCGGCTTCATGTACGGCTCGCTCGACTCCCACGACGCCTCCTGCCGGCTGCTCGCCGAGGAAGCCGGTGCCCGCGTGCTCTCCGTCGACTACCGGATGGCGCCCGAGCACGTCTTCCCTGCCGGCCACGAGGACGCCGTCACCGCCTACCGCTGGGCAGTCGACAACGCAGCCTCGCTCGGCGCCGACCCCGCCCGACTCGCGGTCGGCGGCGACTCCGCCGGCGGCAACCTGGCGGCGTACGTCGCCCTCGAGGCCGCCCGGGCCGACCTGCCGCTGGCGTTCCAGTTGCTCGTCTACCCGATCACCGACGTCGCGGCCACCACTCGCAGTCGGGGGCTGTTCGCCGACGGCTTCTACCTCACCGCCGACTTCATCGACCTGGCCAACCGCACCTACGCCGCCGACCCGGCCGACCCGCGCATCTCCGTGCTCCACGCCGACCTCCCCGCCGGGCTGGCGCCCGCCTACGTCGCCACCGCCGGCTTCGACCCGCTCCGCGACGAAGGCGAGGCCTACTCCCGCAAGCTCGCCGACGCCGGTCTGTCGGTCGAGCTGCAGCGCTTCCCCGACCTCATCCACAGCTTCTTCAACCTCGTCGGCGTCGGACGCCGCTCGCCCGCCGCCGTCCGCGAGATGGCCGGCAAGCTGCGCGCCGGGCTGGCCGCGGGGGAGCGGTGAGGTACTGAGGCTTTCCGGCGAGCGATCCCTGAGTAGCTCACCGCCACCTCGCGCCCATCCCGTGCAGCGGTGAGTACGTGAGGCTCCAACGCGGAGGTTTGCTCAATGGCTCACCGCCACCCCGCGGCCAGCCGACAGGCGCCTACGAGCAAGGACGCTCCAGAACCCGGTCGGCGGGCCCAGGCACGACGCTCGGGGTGGTGTGCACGAGCAGCGAGTCGGGCGTGGTCGCGCGCGGCGCGGAGATCGAGTAGTTCACCAGGGTGTCTTCGGTCGAGGAGATCAGGAGGTAGAGGCTGACCACCGGGCGACCGTCCAGCACCACCGGTTCGAGGTCGTCGGCCTTCTTGCCGGCGATGGTGACGTTCTCGAAGGTCGAGCCCTCGGGGCCGAAGAGACGAACGAAGACGAACTGGTTGCCCGCGTCGGTGCCGAAGGCGCCCCCTCCGGTCACGTAGTCCGGCAGCTTCGCGAGTTCGCCGGCGCTCATCGTCTGGCGCAGGTTCACCGCGCCCTCGATGGCCATCTCGTCGCCCGCGCACGACGTCACCATGGCGCGGTTCTCGTAGCGCAGGTAGTAGGACATCTTCGACCCGGTGGCGTCGTTGAACGTCACGTCGATGCGCGGCTGCTCGTCGGTCTCGTCGGTCTCGTCGGTCGAGCCGAGCACCTTGGTGCCGGCGAGCGCGGCGGCGTCGTCGGCGTCGAACGGCGCGATCAGCATCCGACCCTCCCGAGCGGCCCGGCCGATGCCCTCCACGAAGGACGTTGGTGAGGCGAGGTCGCCGGTGACCGCGTCGAAGATCGACTTCGTGGCGCGTTCGAAGAACGCGTCCTGTTCGGCCGGGTTCTCCTCGCGCAGATAGATGCCGTTCAGCAGCTCCGGTACGGCGTTCTCACTCGTCAGCGACAGGTCGTCGACCGGCACCGGACCGGTGCCGTCGAGCAGATACGACAGCGCGACGGTGTCCATGCTCAGCACCCCGTCGATCGGGTCGTCGGGGTGGCTGGCGTCCCAGTGCGCCCGCATCAGCTCGCCGGTGCGCGGGAAGTCGGGAGTGAAGTTGGCGTCGAGGAAGTAGCGGCCGAGCTCGGGGCCGTAGATCTTGGTCTCCTCGGGCGACTGCTCCAGGATCGGTCGCGCACCCACCGGGAAGCCGCTGCCCGCACCCTGCTCCACGATCTCGAGCCGGCCCTCGTCGGCGCTCACGAGCGCCCACGATCCGGGCAGACCGCCCGAGGCACGCACCTCGGCATTGTTCTGGAAGGCCAGCAGGTACCGGCGCGGCTCGTCGCCGCCCAACATCGCCGGCATCACCTCGACGGCGGTGTCGGCCGCGCGCATCGCTGAGGCGAGGTCGTCGATCTTCGTCACGTACTCGTCGAACCTCGTGCGCAGCGCGTCGACGTACCCGCCCGAGTCGAGGTCGACCAGATCGGCCGCCCGGTCGAGCGCTGACCGCGCTGTGCTGACCTGCTCGCCCAGCCCGCGCACCACCTCGAGGTCGACCTGCCCGTCGGTGCTCACGTCGTCGACCTGGTCGAGCGCCTCAACCAAAGGGGGAGCCCCCTCCGAGGCCAGGACGTCGAGCGACTCGGCCAGCGCCCGCACGGCCTCGGTGTCGTCACCCACGAAGGGCAACACCGTCGTGACGCCCCACCACGGGCCGTCGGTGCGCCCCCGCGCCGAGCTCGCGGCGTCCTCCAGCTCGGCGAGGGCGTCGTCGCGCGCCCCGTCGTCGTCGACGTCCACGGCGTCCTGGAAGCGGGTGACGGCGTCGCGGGCGCTCTGCAGGTCACGAGAGGTCTGGTAGGCGATCCAGAACTCATAGCCGACCGCGGCGAGCAGCAGGACGGCGAACGCGATCAGGAGGCGTCGGGGCAGGCGCACCGGCGCATTCTCGCAGACCTCGGCTCAGAGGTCGGGCCGATATCGCCGCAGCTGAGCCAAGAACTCCTCGGCGTCGACCATCGACGCGTCGACGTCCACCGGGTCGAGGACGCCACGCGCGAAGCGCACCCGCCACGACGGGTCACCGGGGCGGCCCCGTACTTCGACCTTCGTCGATTCGCGCGCCAGGTCGAGCCGGTGCCGCGTCTCGCCGCGGGCCACGGTGACCACGCCGTTGTCGACGCTCACCTCGACCGCCTCGACCCGGGTGCCGACCGCGCCCCAGGCGAGTCCGCCGGTGAGCAGCAGCAGCACGATCGTGGTGAACGAGAACAGGCCGTTGTTGGCGAACGACACCAGCATCACCACGCCGGCCAGCGCCGCGAGCCCCCACAGCACCATCGGTAGCACGGCCGGGTCGGCGGGCTTGCGGTCCGGCTCGTCGACCTCCAGCGGCGTGGCCCCGGCGAGCATCGGCGCCGCGGCGGCACGAGGCCGAGCCTGCAGACCCGCGCGCAGCTCGGCGTTCTCGATCCGCGCCGCGGCCAGCTCGTCGGCCAGCTGCTCGGCGATCTCCTCGGCCTCCACCAGCCGCGCCGCGAGCTCGGTGCGCTCGAGGCGGAGGGCGGCGGCCTCGGCCGAGGGGTCTAGAGGTTCGGTCGCCATTGCTGCAATGCCCGAGTGAATTCGAGGGGGTCGACGTTGCGTGCGCCGATGGTCAGCGGCGACAGGCCGCGGCGCATCAGCCGGACCTCCCAGCCGGAGTCGCCGGGAGAGCCCTCGATCTCGATCTCGGTGTTCTCGCCGGCCACGTCGAAGGTGTGCTCGCTGCCGCCCACCACGTAGGTCAGCTGCCCGTCGGCCGAGAGCCGCACCTCGCTGGCGGTGCCGAGGCGCTGGTAGGCGAAGAGCGCCGACAGCAGCGCCAGCACCGTCAGGCCGACCGCGACGGCGATGTTGTCCTCGAGCTGTCCGGTGAAGGCCACCACCGCGACGGCGGCAGCGCACCCGATCGCCACCATCGCCCCGAGCAGGCCGGCACTCCCGCGACGGATGTACTCGTACGGCCGATGCAGGGTGCGGCCCGACGCGACCTCGGACGGCGTCGGCTCCGCGGTGGCCGGCGGCTCCACGGAGTCCTCGACCTCAGGGTCGGCTTCGAGGTAGGCGTCCTCGTCGGCGGTGAACACCGGCTCAGGTTCGTCAGACTGCTGCTCGGGGTCCGCGTCATCGGCTTCGGATTCCTCGGGTTCGACCTCTCCGGCTCCGGGCTCCTCGGCGAAGACCTCCTCCAGGAAGGGTTCCTCAGTCTCAGCCTCCGGCTCGGAAGCCGGCTCGTGCACCTCGGCCACGGGCTCCGGCTCGACCGGCTCCTCAGCCGGGAGCGCGAACGCCACCGGGCTCCGGCGCGTGGCCGCAGCCGCGATCTCGGCCAGCTGTTGGCTCAGCACCACCGACTCCTGCTCGGCGGCATCGCGCGAGCGGGCGATCTCTCCGGCCACGCGCTCCAGCTCGGCCACCCGCTCCTGCAGCTCGGTGACGGCGGCCAGCGCGGCGTCGGCCTCCTCGCGGGCGGTCGACGCTGCAACAGCCGCCTCGGCGGCTGCGGTCTCCGACTCCAGCGCCATCTCGCGCTGGCGGCGCTCCGACTCCTCGGCGGCGGCTCGGGCGGCCTCGGAGTCGGCGGCATTGCGCTTGGCCTCCGCCGCGCGGGCCTCGGCGGCGTTCCGGGCCTCGGTGGCCTCCCGGGCCACCTCTGCCTGCTCGGCCGCCACCGTGTCGGCCACGGCGGCGCGCGCCTCCGCGGCCGAGACGGCTCGGTTGGCGCGTCGCAGCGCCTCGTGCTGGGCGCGGGCGGCGACGACGGCGTCGCTCAGCTCGCGCGCGGTCTGGGAGAGCGGGATGTCGGCGAAGTCGTCCTCGGCGTCCTCCACCGGCACCGACGCGGCCACCTCGGGGGAGGTGTACATCGCCACCCGGGAGACGATCTCGTCGATCACGGCCGGGTCGGCCTCAGCCGGTGCCGGCACGTCGTCCGCCTCGGGCAGGTCGGCCGCCGCGGCCGCAGCGGCCTCGGCTGGCTCGTCGGGCAGGGGGTCACCGGCCTGCCGCGCCACGGCACGCACGAAGTCCTCGGCCGAGATCTCGATCCCCGAGTGCTCATCCGCCTTCGGACGACGCCGCCAACGGCGGTTGCGGGTGTCCTCACCCGCCACGTCGTCGGGCTCTGAGCTCATGGGCGGATGTTACCGCCGCAGATACTGCACGTGCGTGTCGCCGGCTCGATGGGTGAATCCCAGGGCCGAGTAGACGTGCACCGCCGGGGCGTTGTCGCTCTCGACGTAGAGCAGCACCTCGTCGACCCCACGATCCGCCAGGTGGTGAAGCCCGGCGAGGGTCAGCAGCCGCCCCAGCCCACGACCCTGCGCCGCCGGACCGATCGCCACGACGTACACCTCACCCAGAGCGGGGGAGTGCTGCTTGGTCCAGTGGAACCCGAGCAGCTCGCCGGCGGAGTCGGTGGCGACGATCAGCCCCGCCGGGTCCCACCAGGGCTCGGCCATGCGCTCGGCCAACCCCGCGGCGTCCAGATCGCCCTGCTCGGGGTGGCGCGCGAACGAGGCCGCGTTGATCGTCAGCACGGACGCCGCGTCGTCGTCGCGGTAGCCCCGCACCTCGAGGTCGTCCGGAACCACGAGCTCGGGCAACGTCTCGGACGTCGGCCGCCGCATCACCCACAGCTCTCGCGCCCGCTGCCACCCGTGGGTCTGCGCCAACCGGGCGGCGCCCGGGTGGTCGCCGTGCGACCAGGCACGCGTGGCAGCCGCGTCAGGTAGTAGTCGGGTGGCCACGCCCTTTCCTCGGGCGTCCGGGGCGACGGCCAGGGTCAGCTCGCCGTCGATGACGAGTGCGAACCCGCCGGGCTCGGTGTCGAGCTCGGCGCCGTGGAGCCCGTGGTGCTTGAGCCGCAGCCCCGCTGCCTCGTCGAGCGGGTCGTGCCCGTCGTCCTCGACGCACGCCCTCCGGACCGCGTCGACGACCTCGAGGCGATCCATCAGTAGACCAGCGCCTGCACGTCGTCGCGCAGCACCATCTCGGTGAACGCGACTGCCCCGGCGATGCGAGCGCCGTCGACCAGGTCGGCCTCGGTGAGCGAGCGGCGCGCGGCGCACTGCGAGCACACGGTGAGGTTCGCGACGGCCGCCACGAGGTCGACAGCCGGCGTCGCGTGCTCGAGGCCGAGGTCGGGGCACCGGTCGCGGACGCCGAACCACACGGCCTCGCCGGTCAGCCACAGCGCCACCTCCGCACCGGCTGTTACTCCCGCCGCCGCCACGGTAAGTGCCTGGTTCGCGCGCTCAGGTGCCTCGGCCCCGCAGGTGAGCTTGACGGCAAGAGGACGCACCACGCCGCCACCCTAGCCATTTCGTTGGTTGAGCAGCCGGGAGCGAGGAACGAGCGGACGGCGTATCGAAACCCACCGACCAACTACGCTGCCTCACGTGTTCCAGATCCCTGACAACCTCCACCCCAACTGCGGTCCGGTCGCGTGGCTGCTGGGCACCTGGGGCGGCAGGGGGCACGGCGACTACCCGACGATCGACGCCTACGAGTACGGCCAGGAGCTGGTCTTCCAGCAGGACGGTCGGCCGTTCTTCCACTACTTCGCCCGCGCCTGGATCCTCGACGCCGAGGGCAACACCGTGCGCCAGGCCGCCCAGGAGACCGGGTTCCTGCGCTGCCTGGACGACGGCAAGCTCGAGCTCGTGCTCACGCACAACACCGGCTTCACCGAGATCTGGTACGGCGTGGCCGAGGGCGGCAAGGTCGAGCTCCGCACCGCCGGCGTGAGCTTCACCGAGACCGCCAAGGAGGTCACCTCCGGGCACCGCCTCTACGGCAACGTCGAGGGCGACCTCCTCTACGCCTACGACATGGAGGCCATGGGCCAGGAGCTCCAGCCCCACCTCTGGGCCCGCCTCCAACGCCAATGACCCCCCCACGTTCGTCAAGTAGCCCCGCGAGGAACGAGCGGAGCGTATCGAGACGCCCGCAGCCGAGCACCCCACGATGACCCCCGACGTCCACGAGCCCGAGGCCGACTGGCGTGCCCGCCTGCGCGCCAAAGGATTGCGCCTCACGCCGCAGCGCGAGCTGATCCTCGCCGCGGTCGAGGAGCTCAAGCACGCCACGCCCGACCAGGTGCACGCCCACGTGCGCCAGACCTCCGAGGCGGTCAACCTCTCCACCGTCTACCGCACGCTCGAGGTGCTCGAAGAGCTCGGCCTCGTGCGGCACGCGCACCTCAGCGACCGCTCACCCACCTACCACTCCGTCACCGGACACGAGCACTTCCACCTGGTCTGCCGGAATTGTGGGCGGGTCACCTCCGTTGCCCAGGAGAAGGTGGCGCGGTTCGCGGCGCTGCTCGAGAACGAGGAGGGCTTCGTCATGGACGTCGGCCACCTCACCGTGTTCGGTTCCTGCAAGGAGTGCCCCACCCGTGACCCAGCCAGTGACTAGTCCGCTGCTCGACCTGCCCGGGGCCGTCGCCGGCAACGGCGTCGACGCCCCGGTCGCGGCCCACTACGGCTCGTTCAACACCGAGCAGCGCGCGCTTGAGCGGGGCCGGGAGACGGGGGAGGGGTTCGTCGACCTGTCCCACCACGACGTGCTGCGCATCGAGGGACCCGACCGCCTGACCTGGCTGCACAGCATCACCACCCAGCACCTGACCGACCTGCAGCCCGGCGTGCAGACCCAGGTGCTGGTCCTCA
>Ga0098074_1000686_pt1 | contig 20936 bp, 23 predicted proteins | sample 32_taG_FD_75064 | JGI IMG/M metagenome (GOLD analysis project Ga0098074, IMG submission 75064) | Marine viral communities from the Gulf of Mexico - 32_GoM_OMZ_CsCl metaG | ecosystem: Environmental > Aquatic > Marine > Oceanic | place: Atlantic Ocean: Gulf of Mexico | collected 2015-07-12
CCACGGGCCAGGCGTCCTCCACGCCGACCTGCCGGGCAGCGAGGATGCGGTCCGCGTCGGTGGTGACGGGGGTGATCCGGTCGACCATCGAGCTCGGAAAGGCGACGCTGGCACGGATCCAGTCGGCGAGGTCTGCATCGACCAGGTCAGCGAAGCCCACGAACGCTTCCCGCGCCACGCGACCGTTGCCTGGCAGGTTGTCGCACGACAGCACGGCGAAGGGTGGCCGGCCGGCCGCCCGGCGGCGTCGCAGTGCCTCGACGACGTACCCGAACGCGGTGGTGGGCGGATCGTTCGAGATGGCGTCCTGGCGCGCCTTCTCGTCGAGCCGGTACCCGCCCTCGGTGATGGTCAGCGAGACGATCCGCGTGGTCGGGGCGGTGAGGACGTCCAGCACGGCCGCGGGGTCGTCGGGGGCGTAGAGGTAGCCCAGGATCGATCCGACGACCCGGGCCTCGATGCTGCCGTCAGCGTGCTTGACGAGCACCGTGTACAGGCCGTCTTGGTCGACCAGCGCGTCACGCATCGCGACGTCGCCCGGTAGCAGCCCGACGCCGCAGATGCCCCACTGCTGGCCCAGGCCGCGCTCGAGGAGCTCGTCGACGTACAGCGCCTCGTGGGCGCGGTGGAAACCGCCCACCCCGAGGTGCACGATGCCGACCGCCGCATCGGAGCGGTCGTAGCTCGGGCTGGTCACCCCCGCCGCAACCTGCTCGAGGGTGGCAGCGCTGAGTCGTGGACGCGTCACGTCGGGCCGCCGTTAGGCCGGGGCCTGGCAGTCACAGGGCTGCCGAGATCGCCAACAGCGCCGCGTTGACGGCGTCCGGCCGGTCGATGTTCATCGCGTGCCCGCACTCGTCGACGACCAGGGCACGACCGCGCGCCGCAAGCGACGCCATGGCTTCCGCATGCTCGCAGGGCCACAGCTGACTGTCTCGTCCGGCGAGCGCGAGCACGTCGACGTCCGTCTGGGCGACGACGTCTCGCCAGTCCTGCCACGCGTGGTCGTTCAGGAGCGGCAGGGTCTCCGGACGCACGTCGCCGAGACCTGGCAGGTCGCCGTCCACCTTGCTCACGAGCCGCATGACGGCCTCCTGTGAGGCTTCGGCGCTGCGCCCCCGGCCCGTCTCGGGGATGCCTGTGGCGAAGTGGGTCCCAGCATTGGTCAGGTCGAAGCCGTAGTAGCCGTGCGGCCAGTCCTCGCTGTTGAGCATGCGCGGTGTCTGGTCGATGGACACGACTGCCCGCACCCGGTGGCGCGCGGACGAGCCCACGATTCCGAGATATGACCAGATGGTGCTGGCACCCATGGAGCCGCCGACCAGGATGACCTCGGGGAGGTGGAGATCGTCCAGGACCTCGCTGAGATCCTGACCGTGGCGGGCCATGCGATGACCCCAGGCGGGCGACTCCGAGAGGCCGTGGGAGCGTCGGTCGACGCAGACCACGCGGTGGCCGGCGGCCCGCAGCGCTTCCTCCTGGAACACCCAGCTCGTCGTGGGCGCGGTGAAGCCGGCGATCAGCACGAAGGCCGGACCATGTGCGGGGCCCGAATCGGTGAGGTGCAGCCGCGTTTGGTCAGACGTCTGGAGCCACCGCGACGGTGCTGAGGTGAATGACATGGGGTCTGCCTTCCTCGTGGTCGAACCTGGGGGCCGCACGTCGCCGCGCTCTGCCGGGCGAAGGCTAGCCCGCGTCGTCGGCCCGGGTGCATCGCTCGGCGACTACGACCGCGCGGCCAGTCGGTCGGCGAGCGCGTGCAGGTGCAGCCCCATCTGCAGCTCGAGCGCCCGGTCGGGGTCGCGCCAGTCGTCGCCCAGAAGCTCGGCGATGCGATCGAGACGCCGATAGAGCGTGTTCGCGTGGATGTGCAGGAGGTCGCAGGTGCGGGCGTGGTGCTGGGCCTGCTGCAGATAGACGAGGAGGGTGCGTGCCAGGTCACGCTGGCGGTCGCGGTCGTAGGCCAGCACCGGACCGACCACGCGCTGCACGAAGCCGCCGATCTCGTCGCGGCCAGACTGGTTGAGCAGCGATCGGTAGATGCCGAGGTCGCTGACCTGGGCGGAGTCGCGGTGGCGCCCGAGGGCGTGCAGGACCGCCGCTGTCTGGCGGGCCTCGGTGTGGCTCTGCCGCACCCCGGCTGGGCCGCCGCCGCACGCGGCCACCCCGACGGCGCACGCGATGTCACCGCCGTGGAGTCGGCGTACGCGATCGAGCACCGCGTCCGGTCCGGCGTCGGGCACGAGGACGACGGCGTGGTCGAGGTACTCGGTCGCCCAGCCGCCGATCGCGCCCTCCACGCGGCGCGCGAGTCGGCCGGCCTCGCTCGGATCGCCGTCACCGGAATCCACGATCACGACGGATTCGATGCGCTCGAGATCGATACCGGCGCCCCGAGCACGGCGGCGCAGGCTCTGCGCGTCGACCCCGGGTGACAGCAGCCCGCTGAGCAACTCGGCGCGGGTCCGCAGCTCGGCTTCGGCCAGCGAGCGCTCCGAGACCAAGACCAGCGCGACCGCCGAGGCACCGATCGGCAAGAGCCGCTGGACCTCTACGTCCTCGGAGTCGACGAGCAGGTGACCGGCAAGCCCGGTGCGCAGGCGCACCGGGACTGCCACAGCGCCCTCGGGTGGTTCGGAGACGTGCATCGTCACGTCGCACCCGAGAGCAGACGAGAGCTCGGTGGTGATGGCCTCGACGTCGCCGCCCGCGATCACGAGATCCGTGAGCCGCTCGCGCAGGGTGGCGGCCCGCTCGCGCAGCTGCAGTGCGCGTTCGTTGGCCTCGAAGAGCGACGCGTTGTGGATCGCCACCGCGGCGTGCGAGGCCATCGCTGCCAGCAGCTCGATCTCACGCGGCGCGAATCCGCGTGGACGACGGTCGGCGGCGAAGAGCACGCCGATGGCCTCGCCCGCCAGCAGCAGGGGGACGCCGAGAATGCCGCCGAGCTGCTCGCTCGAGGCCGCCTCGTCGATGACCTCGGAGTGCGCGAACTCAGCATCCTCGAGATAGTTGCGACTCCATAGAGGACGCCCCCCCGTGAGGACCTTGCCACCTAGGCCCACCCCTGGCGCCAGCTGGATGCCGGTCATCATCGAGCCGAGTGACCCGTCGACGTACTGGATCCGCAGGGCCCCGTCGGGCTGCCGCAGCATGATGTAGGCGACGTCGACCGCGAGCAGCCGACGGGCTTGCGAGGTCACCTCCTGCAGCACCCCGGCAGCGTCGCGCAGCGCGGCGAGGCGACGGGCGAGGTCGTTGAGGACGGCCAGCTCGGCGGCCGCCTGCTGGCGCTCGAGCAGCAGTCGCCGGATCCGTCGGGCGCGCTGGGCCTCGGCCGCGACGCTCTGGCGAGCCTCACTCGTGGCCCCGACGAGCAACGCTTCCTGGTGCTGGAGGAACTCCTCGACCGGGGCTTCCTCGTCAAGCAGCCGCAGCCAGGCGAATTCCTCCACATGGCGCATTCTAATGTAGAGACTTCCTACGTATCGCTTGTCACACCGCAATGGTGTCATCACCTCATGGCCACGACGTCCCACCTTCCCGATGCCGCGACCCGGCCGGGCCTGCTCGACGCGTTGCGCGACGTCGTCAACTCTGAGCGCATGCTGACCCACCCGGTCAGCACCGAGCGGTTCAGCCGCGACCACGCCGAGTGGGCGCCCGTGGGTGCGCCTGCCGCCGTGGTCATCGTCGATTCGGCCGCTGAGGTCCAGGGCGTCGTTCGGGCGTGTCACGAGCGCGGTGTCCCGGTGGTGGCCCGCGGTGCCGGGACCGGCCTGTCCGGAGGTGCCAACGCCATCGACGGATGCGTGGTCATCAGCCTCGAGCGGATGAACCGCATCGTCGAGGTCGACACCGTCGAGCGGTTGGCCGTGGTGCAGCCCGGCGTCGTCAACGACGACCTGCGGGCACATGTCGCCACCTCCAACCTGTGGTATCCCCCGGACCCTGCCAGCTCTCCCTGGTCGACGATCGGCGGCAACGTCGCCACCAACGCCGGTGGGCTCTGCTGCGTGAAGTACGGCGTCACCGGCGACTACGTGCTCGCGCTCGAGGTCGTCACCGGCACCGGTGAGCTCGTGCGACTGGGTACCCGCACGGCGAAGGGCGTCGCAGGCTACGACCTCGTCTCACTGCTGGTCGGGTCCGAGGGCACCCTGGGCATCGTCACCGAGGTCACCGTGCGCCTCCGTTGCCTGCCGGCGCCGCGGCGCACGGTGGCGGCCTACTTCGACTCCGTGGTCGCCGCCGGCGATGCCGTCCGGCTCGTGGCCGAGCGCGGCCTGACCCCCGCCGTCTTCGAGCTCGTCGACCGGCACTGCCTGCAGGCCGTCGACGCCTGGAAGAACATGGGCCTGGCCGTCGACGCCGACGTCGTCCTGCTCGCCCAGGTCGACGACCACGGCGCCGAGGGAGACCTGGCGACCGACGAGCTGCTCCAGGCGTTCGTGGCCGGCGGCGCGACCTGGGCGGGCCGGTCCAGCGACGAGTCCGAGGCCGACGCGCTCTTTGCCGCCCGGCGCCTCGCGTACCCGGCGCTCGAACGGCTCGGCCCCGTGCTCACCGAGGACGTGTGCGTGCCGAAGCGGGCCGTCGCCGAGATGCTGGGTCGTATCGAGGCGATCGCCGCGCGGCACGACATCCTCATCGCCAACATCGCCCATGTCGGCGACGGCAACCTGCATCCCCTGCTCGTCACCCGGCCCGGCGACGACGCCGCCCGACTGCGAGCCCAGGCCGCGTTCGACGACATCCTCGCCGAGGCCATCGACCTCGGCGGCACCGTCACCGGCGAACACGGCGTCGGCCTCCTCAAGCGCGAGGGCCTCGACCAGGAGCTCGCTCCTGCGGTCATCGAGATGCACCGCGCAGTCAAACGTGCGCTGGACCCCGCCGGAATTCTCAACCCAGGCAAGGTCATCCGGGACGCGGAGTCCGACGCGTCCCCTCCCCGCCGGCGCGGCCTGAGGTCGGCCCGCAAGCGCCTCGCGGTCGGTCTCACTGTCGCCTCGATCGCCTGCGGAGTCCTCGCTGGATGCGGCAGCACGGTCCAGACGGTCGATCAGCAGACCAGCGGCCAGGGGTCGCTCGGAGCCCTCGACGCCGCTGCGGCCGCGGGCGGCTCGCTCGGCACTCCGGGCACCGAGATCGGCTCGCCGGCGCCCGGGGCAGTGGACCCCGGAACCGGTGTCGCCGGAGGTCTTCCGGCCCCGTCGGCGGTCCCCGAGGGCCAGTCCGGCACCACCGCGCTCCCGACCACCGCCGAGAGCGATGTGCCCGCGCTGGTCGACGGCACGGCATCCGACGGACCCGACGGTGTTGCTGCCGACCTGCCGCTGGGCCAGGGTTTCGGCTACGACGAGAAGAACGTCTGGATCGGCGTGACCCTCTCCTCCGACGGCAACCAGGCGGCCCAGGCCTTCGGGCTGAACGCCATCGACGGTGGGGACCAGGTCGCCCAGGCGCAGGCCATGGCTGACTACTACAACGCCCGGGGCGGCATCCTCGGCCGCCAGGTGCAGCTGCGCTTCTCGGACCACAAGGCCTCGACGCTGACCACCCAAGCCGCAACGGAGTCGCAGGCAATCTGCGAGAAGTTCACGCAGGACGAGCCGGTCGTGGCGGTGATCAACACCCTGACCCCGCTGGACACCCCTGCCCTGAGGTCCTGCCTCAAGGCGAAGGGACTGCCCATGTTCGGAGTAAGCATCACCGCGATCGACGACCAGGTGGTGCAGGAGTCCGGTGGCCTCTACATCCCGACCCTGACGCCGACCTGGACCCGATTCGCACCGGTGTTCGTCAAGAGCCTTGATGAGCGCAAGTTCTTCACCGGCTGGAACGTTCGCACGGCGGCGCCCGGCATCTCGCCGGTCAAGGTCGGAGCCTTCATCCACGACGACCCGGTGACCGAACGCGCCTACCAGGAGCTGGCAGCCGCCTCCGCGAAGGCGGGTCACCCCGTCGCCGAGGTCTTCAGGTACCAGGACGCCACCTCCGCCGGCATTCCGGGGGTTCTGCGGATGGCCAGTGCAGGCGTCACCCACGTGCTCAGCCTGGACCCCGGCATCTTCATCTTCGCGACCGCGGCCGAGACCCAGCTCTACCGACCGCGCTACGCCCTCAGCACGGCCAACGGCCCGGGTCTGCTCTTCGAGGCGAATGCCCCCAGGATGCAGAGCTACGGCGCCCTGGCGGTCGGCACAGCGCCCAGCCTGGATCTGCTCGGCTTTCCTGGCGAGGTGACCCCCGGCGGCAAGGCCTGCCGCGGCATCATGGCCGCCCGCGACCAGACGTTCGGCAACGGCAAGCGCTTCGCCGAGGCATTCGCCTTCTCCATCTGCGATTCGTTCCGGCTGCTCGCCGACGCCAGCGCCGCCGGCAACGGCTTCGGGGCGAACGCGTTCCTGGCGGGCGTGGCCAAGGCGGGGCCCAAGTTCAAGACGGCCGCCGCCTACGCCACCGGCGTGAAGCCGGGCTATCCCGTCCTGCCGGGGGGCGCCCGAGACATCGCCTATGTCAAGTCCTGCTCCTGCTTCCGGCTGGACGGTACGAAGGTCCGTCCCCTGTGAGCAGGCTCGGCATCTGGATCCGCACGGTCTGCCCACACCACAGCGCGTATCAGTGTTCCTCCTACTGCTGGAAGGCGTGCACGCCATGACGACACGCGACCTCGCCCCCGGGCTGGCCCATCAGACCGGGCCCACGCGACGCTCCACTCGGAGCAAGCTGGTCGACCGCGCCTTCAGTGCGGGATTCAAGCTGCCTCGCGCCACCAGCAGCTACTCGGTGGCTCACGACGCGCGGGTTCCCATGCGGGACGGTTGCGTCCTGCTCGCCGATCACTACGCACCGACCGGTGACCCGCGAGGCACGCTCCTGGTGCGTAGTCCGTACGGGCGACGGTCGCTCACGGCCATCCTCTTCGCTCGGCTCTACGCCGAGCGCGGCTTCCACGTCGTCATTCAGAGCTGTCGCGGCTCCTTCGGATCGGGCGGAGTGACCGACCCCCTGGCCGGAGAGGTCGAGGACGGCCTGGACACCGTCGCCTGGTTGCGTGAGCAGCCGTGGTTCACCGGGACCTACGCCACGATCGGCGCCTCCTACCTGGGATTCACGCAGTGGTGCGTGATGACCGATCCGCCACCCGAGCTGGCCGCCGCCGTGATCTTGGTCGGTGTCCACGACGTCGGCGAGTGGCTGTACGGCACGGGTGCCTTCGAGCTCGAGTCCGCCCTCGGTTGGAGCCACTCGCTCGCTCACCAGGAGGAGCACGGAACGGTACAGACCATGCTCCGCGAAATCGCGAACCGCAAGAAGGTGCGCGCCGCCGTCGACGCCGTACCGTTGCGCGCCGGCGCATCGACCCTCCTCGGGTCCGACGCGCCCTGGTACGACGAGTGGATCGAGCACCGGGACCGCTTCGGTGCCTACTGGGACGCGCGGCAGGCGCGGGCCGCGCTCGACGCCGCCGACGTTCCCGTCCTTCTCGTCGCCGGTTGGCAGGACATGTTCCTCGAGCAGGACCTCCACGCCTACCAAGTTCTTCGCGACCGGGGCGTCGACGTGGCCCTCACCGTCGGGCCATGGACACACGAGGAATCCGTGACCAAGGGTTCGAGCATCGTCATCAACGAGACCCTCGACTGGTTGGGCGCGCACCTCGCCGGGGAGAAGCTGCGCCGCACGTCCGACGTCCGGATCAACGTGACCGGCACGAAGGAGTGGCGAGACCTCGACGCGTGGCCGCCGCCCTCACAGGAGCGCGTCCTGCACCTGGCCGAAGGCGGCGTCCTCGCCGACGCGCCATCGCCGGGCGGGGAGGTCACGTTCATCTATGACCCGTCAGACCCCACTCCGACGGTCGGCGGGCCGCTGCTGGTCGGGTCGGCCGGCATCAAGGACAACACGGCACGCGAGGAGCGCCCCGACGTCGTCACCTTCACCGGGGCTGTTCTCCACGAGGATCTCGAGACCATCGGCGTCGCGGTCGTCGAGCTCGCGCACACCAGCGACAACCCCCACGCCGATCTGTTCATCCGTGTCAGCGAGGTCACGCCGCGAGGCAAGTCCCTCACGGTCGCTGACCGATTCATCCGCCTCGACCCCGACGACACGAGCGGTGTCCTCAGGCTCGAACTGCGCCCGATGGCGCATCGCTTCGCCGCAGGCTCGCGCATCCGGCTCTCGATCGCTGGAGGGTCGCACCCCCACTACGAACGCAACCTGGGAACCGGTGAGCACCCCGCGACCAGCACGACCATGAGACCCTCGACCCGTCGCATCAGTCTTCCTGCATCAAGGATCGTGCTCCCGTGATCCGGTACGTCGCGGACGTCGGCACCTTCATCGTCGAGTCGGCCGGGAGGGTGGAGCTCCGATGAGGTCATCCGGGGCGGCCGCCACCTGTTTGAACGACCGGGTCCGACGGGGCGGTGGCACGCCTGCTGCACGGGTGTCGAGCGTGGTGCCCATGATCCCGGTCGCGCCGGTGGCCGTCGACCCGGTCGGGCCGCTGGCCGTTCTCCTGACGGGCGGCGCCAGCGCTCGCCTGGTGGCAGAGCGCCTCGGAGTCGCTCTGGACAGCGGGTTCGTGCTGGCTGCTCTGCGTGTGAGCGAGGCTGCGCTGGACGAGGCGGCGGTGGCGCGGCTCGTGACCTCGGCCCGTGACTTCTGCGGTGCGTTCCGGGTCGTCGCACTCGCCGACCGCGTCGACCGCACGGTCTACCTGCTCCTCCCGTGCGCAGGCGTCGACCAGCGGGCGCGAGCGTTGCGGCTGCTGACCGAGCTGCACTCCCGCCTCACGGGAATCGCACCTCACCAGGCGATGCTGAGCAGCGCGTTCACCCACCTGTTCGAAGCTGCCGCCGCGCGCTCGTCGGTCGACGGCCTCCTCGACCTCGCCACGCGACGCGGGTGGTCGGGGGTGATCGACGCAGACACGGTTCATGCGTCGCTACGCCTGGCGCAGTTCCGCGAGATCGCGCTGGTGCAACCCGGTCTGCTCGACGGACCCGCGCGGCGTCTCCTGGACTACGACCGGGAGCATGCCGGCAATCTCCTGGACACCCTGCGCGCCTACTTCGACTGCGTCGGGGACGTCAACGAGGCGGGACGACGGCTCGAGCTGCACCCGAACACCGTGCGTTACCGCCTGCGCCGGGTCGAGGAGGTCGCTGGCCTGAACCTCAGCGATCCTGACGAGCGCCTGCTCGCCGAGCTCCAGGTGCGCTTGCTCGTCGCCTGAAGCTGGCGGCGCGCATCCATGCCACACGTGGACGGCGCGACCTGCCGTTCGACCAAGGCGGCGACGCGGTACGTGACGCTCGTTCGCGGGGCCACATGGGCCGCCAGGCGCCTTCGTCGGCATCGCGAGGCCGTGTTGTTCCTGGCCTCCGAGGAGGGCCGGTGGGTGAACGGGCATGCTTCGATCGTCGACGGCGGTGTCTCCGGTTCGGTGTTCACCGGCCTCGTCCCCGCCCCCGAGATCTGAGGACCGACCTATGAGCATCGACACCCAGACGAGCGCCGGCCTGGCCGACATGCTGGCCACCCTGCGGCAGGTGCACGCCTCGGGTCGCACCAAGGACTATGCCTGGCGGATCGCGCAGCTCGAGGCGATCGGCCGGTTCTGCGACGAGCGTGAGGCCGAGATCGCCGCCGCGATCGGGGCCGACCTGGGTCGCAACGCCTTCGACTCGTGGTTCGGTGAGATCGCGGGGTCCAAGGGCGAGGTCGACTTCGCCATCAAGCACCTCAAGGGGTGGATGAAGCCGCAGCGTCAGCGGGTGCCGTTGACGCAGCTACCGGCCAAGGCGCGCATCCAGTACGAGCCGCTCGGGGTCGTGCTGGTGATCGGGCCCTGGAACTACCCGGTGTTCCTGAGCCTCAGCCCGATCGTCGCGGCGGTGGCGGCAGGCAACTGCGTGGTGCTGAAGCCGTCCGAGCTGGCGCCGGCGACCTCGGCGATGCTCGCCGAGCACCTGCCGAAGTACCTCGATCCCGAGGCGGTCAAGGTGGTGGAGGGCGATGGTCCGCTCACCCAGGAGCTGCTGGCGCTGGGCTTCGACCACGCGCTGTTCACCGGCGGCACCGAGATCGGCAAGAAGATCATGGCCGGGGCTGCCGCCACCCTCACGCCGGTCACCCTCGAGCTCGGCGGCAAGAGCCCGGTGATCGTGGCTGCCGACGCCGACCTCGGCGTCGTCGCGCGCCGGCTGGCGTGGGTCAAGCTCATGAACTCCGGTCAGACCTGTATCGCGCCCGACTACGTCCTGGTCGACGCCACGGTCAAGGACAAGCTCGTCGCGGAGCTGAAGACGGCCATTGCCGAGCAGGGCGTCGAGTCACCCGACGGCCTGCGCATCGTCAACGAGCGACAGTTCGACCGCGTGGCCGGCTACCTCGAGGCGACCAAGGGCACCGTCGTGCTCGGCGGCGACTTCGACCGGTCGACGTTGCGCATGCATCCGACCGTGATCGTCGACCCGGACGTCGACGAGCCCTCGATGACCGAGGAGATCTTCGGCCCGATCCTGCCGATCCTCGCGGTCGCCGACGTCGAGGAGGCGATCGGCTTCGTCAACGCCCGACCGAAGCCGCTCGCCGTCTACGTCTTCACCAAGAACTCGTCGCTGGCCTCGAAGGTCGTCGACACAGTTCCGGCGGGGGGCGCGGTGGTGAACCACATCGCCGTCCACTGCCTGACCCCGACGTTGCCCTTCGGTGGGGTCGGCGCCAGCGGCATGGGCGCCTACCACGGCCGCTGGGGCTTCGAGGCCCTGAGCCACCGCAAGTCGGTGCTGGTCAAGACGTTCTCCCCCGACCTGCGCATCGTCTACCCGCCCTACGGCGAGAAGGCGCAGAAACTCATGCGCCGCCTGTTCTGACCATCTGCAGCTTCAGCCAGAGCCGGTGGTGAGTCCCGGACCGGCCGCGATCTCCCGTCCTCCTGCGTCGGCGCCTGAGGGGGAGGGCGCCGGGACAGGACACGTCTCCTGGGGTGATCCGCGGCGCGGCCTGAGCCGGTAGACCGGACGGTCCGTGCGACGAACGAGGAGAAGTCGATGAGTGACGACCTGACGGCCTTGGTCCTGGTGTGCTCCCTGAAGCGATCGCCCGCCGAGTCCAGCTCGGAGAAGCTGGGTCGGGAGCTGCTGGACGCGATGGGCCCGCTGGGCGTGACCGGCGAGGTGGTGCGGGTCGTCGACCACGACGTGCACTTCGGCGTCACCACCGACGAGGGTGACGGCGACGAGTGGCCCGGCCTGCGCGAACGGCTCCTGGCCGCCGACATCCTGGTGCTCGCCACACCGATCTGGATGGGTCAGCCGTCCTCGGTCTGCAAGGTGGTGCTGGAGCGACTCGACGCCGAGGTCGCCGAGACCGACGACGAGGGGCGACCCACGCTGTTCGGCAAGGTCGCCGCCCTCGCGGTGGTCGGCAACGAGGACGGCGCGCACGCGGTCACCGCCACCTGCCTTCAGGCACTGAACGACGTGGGCTTCAGCGTGGCACCGCAGGCGGTCACCTACTGGGTGGGCGAGGCGATGCAGTCGGTCGACTACCTCGATCTCGACGAGGTGCCGGAGAAGACCAGCACGACGACCTCGACGGCAGCCGCGAACACCGTGCACCTGGCTCGGTGCCTGAGCGGAGTGCCCTACCCCGTGCCGTCGTGAACACGAGCGCCCACGGTCTCGTGGACGGCCGGTGCGAACACAGCCGTCCTGGACGATGACCCTGTACCTCGCGTGGACCTCGGCCGATCTTCACGACCTCGACCCGTCACAAGACCTGACCGGACCGTGGCGCGAGTTCAGGGTGGCCGCCGATGGTGTGGCCTTCGTGGACAGCGACGACACGCTGTCGAGGGTCTACCACGCGTTGAAGTGGTCGCTGCCCGAGGGCGCCGCCGTGGTGGTGGCGCCGCTCGCGGCCGCACCCAAGGCCAAGGGCCTGGCACGCGGGACCACCAGTTGGCTTCGGGCACGGTTTCGCTGACGTGAGGTTGCCCGTGCTGCCGCCCCTGCGGGTGGCGCGGCCAACCCCTTGAACTCCCTACCGTCGGTCGAGCCCCCACGTCGCCCACCAGAGGAGCCCACCATGTCGAGCGATGCGATCGTCCTGCTCAAGCAGGACCACAAGGAGATCCTCAAGACGTTCCGCGACTTCGAGAAGCTCGGGCCCGATGCGCACGTCCGCAAGGGGCAGCTGGTCGCGAAGATGATCGAGTTGCTGACGGTGCACACGTATCTGGAGAACGAGGTCATGTACCCCCGCGTCCGCGAGCTCCTGCCTGAGGTCGAGGACGACATCCTCGAGTCCTACGAGGAGCACCACGTCGCAGACGTCCTGGTGATGGAGCTGGTCGGCATGAAGCCGGACGCAGAGCGCTTCACCGCCAAGACGACGGTGCTGATCGAGAACGTGCGCCACCACATCGAGGAGGAGGAGGACGAGTGGTTCCCCACCGTGCGCGAGGGCCTCACCCGCACGGTGCTCCGGGAGATCGGCGAGGAGATGATCGAGCGTCGCAAGAAGGCTCCCACCAAGCCGTCCCAGCCCAGCGCGTTGAAGAAGACCGTGGACGCCGTGATCAAGTAGCGCCGCCTCGAAGGTCGGGTCACCAGCGCCTAGCTACCAGATCGCACGGGCCTCACTCAGGCTCGGGTGCGGGCTGGGTCTGCGGGTCGGCCGAGGGCTGATCAGGATCCAGGCTCGGCACGACGTCGGGGTGCTCCTCGTCGGGAGACGTGGGGGTGGGCGGGTCGGGCTGGTCCTCCGGGACAGTCGTCATGACCCCACCCTCACTCGGCCCGACGTCGCCCACGCCACCCGTGAAGGTGACAGCACCCCCATCGAGGTGAATCGCGGTCAGGGTCGGGCTCCTAGCGTGGTCGGGATGCAGCAGTCAGCACAGCACGAACCGCGTGTCGCCGTGCTCGACCTCGACGGCACCTTGGTCGACTCCGTGCCGGTGCACGTCCTGGCCTGGCAGGCGGCGTTCCGCGACGTCGGCCTGGAGGTGCCGAGCCACCGCATCCGCGGGGCCATCGGGGTGGGCGGCGACCGCATCGTGGAGATGCTGGCCGGCTCGGCGACCGAAGCCGCGCTCGGTGACGAGCTGCGCGACCGCCACCCGCACCATCTCGACGTCCTCTTCGACCGGGTCATCCCCACCGAGGGAGCCACCCGTCTGCTGCAGCAGCTCAAGCAGCATGGGTACGTGACGGTCGTGGCGAGCTCCGGCGACCTGGAGCTGACCGAGCGGCTGCTCGCGCTCGTGCCCGAGTCACGCTCGCTGATCGACGAGTTGCTCGGCGGCTCGGACGTCGAGAGCAGCAAGCCCGACGGCGAGCTGGTCGAACGGGCTCTGGATGCTGCCGGGTCACGCCGGGCGGTCGTCGTCGGCGACGCCGTCTGGGACGTCCGCTCCGCCCACGACGCCGACGTGCCGTGCGTGGGACTGCTCACCGGAGGCGCGTGTGCCTCCGAGCTGACCGAGGTGGGGGCCGCCTGGGTGGCCGAGTCGCCGGACGAGCTCGCCGACCATCTGGATAGCACCGGACGCCTCCTCGCCTGAGAGGGCGCGGGCACCCCTGCGTCCGCGTCGCAAGGATGGCTCCCGGATATCACCCCTGCGGGTGGGTTCGCGGGGGTGTAGCGGGGCAGGCTTTCACTGGCAGGGAGCGGCGGGCCTGCGCGGTCACGCACCGATCGGGCCCGCACCCCAGCTGACGAGACCGTCCTCAGTCGAGCAACGAGAAGGAGTCCGCATGTCCATCCGCATCAACCTCCCAGATTGCGACGTCAGCGGAGCGGTCGCCGGGGTCGAGGACCTCACCCCGCGCGAGTTGAGCGTCATGCAGCTGATCGCCTCCGGGTACAGCAACCAGGAGATCTGCGGGGAGCTCTACCTCTCGATCAACAGCGTGAAGACCTACGTCCGCTCCGCCTACCGCCGTATCGGCATCGAGAACCGGGCGCAGGCCATCTTGTGGGGCATCCGCCACGGCCTGGTAGACCTCGACGACCTCTGCGGTACCCCGCGACCACGGTTGGTCTCGGTCGCATGACCATCGAGTTCGTCCTTACCGACGCACAGGCCCTGCGTCGTTCGGTGCTCCTGCTCAACGACCTCGGGCACCGGGCCGAGCCGGGCAGGGAGCACGCCGACCACTCGTTCACCGTGCGGGTGCTCGACGTCGACGAAGTCGACGTCACCGCCGTGCGCGGTCTGGTCGCCTCCGTCGACCCCGGTGCCTACCGGGTGGCGGTGACCGGCCCGGCGGAGGGAATGGTCGCACCCCGCGCCGCCTGATCCCTCGTCGTGGCCCTGGCAGTCATCGGCGTGGTCTCGCTGGCCCTGGTGGCCGGCGCTGTCTGGGGCACCTGCTGGCGGTTGACGCGGCCGGTCGAGGGCTTCGTGGTAGCGCTGGCTGGCGGAGCGCTGATCGTCGCCGTCGTGCTGGAGCTGGTGGGTCCGGCCCTCGAGGTGGCGCCCTACCCCGCCGTCGGCGCCGCCGTCCTGGCCGGCGCCGTGGTGTTCGCGCTGGTCTCGCGCTGGACGGCGAACCGCTTCGGGCGCGACAGCGGCACGGGGTTGCTGGCCGCTGTCTCCCTCGACGGTGTGCCGGAGAACCTCGCTCTTGGCGTGGCACTCATCTCGGCCACGCCGCTCCAGGTCGCGGCCCTCTCGGGGTCCATCTTCTTGTCGAACCTGCCCGAGGCGGCCGGTGGTGCCCGAGACATGAAGGACGACCACGACGCCCGCACCGTCTTGGGGGTGTGGTGCGGCACCGCGGTGCTGCTCGCCGCCGCAGCCGCCGCCGGCTACCTGCTGCTGGGCGACGTGCCCGCCTCGCTCCTAGGCCTGCTCCAAGCGTTCGCCGGCGGGGCCGTGGTGAGCTCGTTGGCCGACACCGTGTTCCCCGACGCGTTCTCCGAGGACAGTTACGCGGCCGGCGTGGCGAGCGCGCTCGGCCTCGTGCTGGCGCTGGGTCTCGACCAGCTCGCCTGAGCTCCGGTCTTCGACACTAGGACGCCGCCGCCGCAGCTGGCGCGATGGTGCCGGCGCAGGGCTCGACGCGCTGAGCGACCTCGAGCACCCGAGACAGGTCGGGCTCGTCGACGTCCTCGACCAGCAGGGTGAAGGGATACGCCAACCGGACTCCACCCGGGGCCACCTGGTAGCCCTGCCTGCGCAGGGCGTCGAGCACCCGAGCCTTGCTCCGGGCGCTGGTGACACTGAGCTCGATCTGCATGGTCGGACTCCTCGCTCGCGACGTGCCGGCCTCCCCGCGTCGGAAGGTAGCCCCGCTCTCGGCCTGGCATCCATCACTCGGACGGGTGATATTCGCGCTAGGGACAGGCGCCCACCCCCCAAGGGTGATCTCCCCAGCCGGGCGCCGACCTACCGTCGACAACATGACGACAGTGACGCGGACCTTCCAGGTCGACCCGCAACCGGCAGTGGTGCTGGACTATCTCAAGGACTTCACCCACGCCGAGGAGTGGGACCCGGGCACCGAGTCGTGCGTGCGCACCGACGGCTCCGGGCCGGTGCAGGTCGGCGCCACCTTCCACAACGTCTCCAAGATCGCCGGCGTCTCGACCGAGCTCGACTACACCCTGGTCGAGCTCACCGCCGACAAGGTCGTGCTGGTCGGCACGAACGACACCGCCACCTCCACCGACACCATCACGGTGACGCCGAGCGCGGGAGGCAGCGAGGTGACCTACCGGGCGGACATCGAGATGAAGGGTGCGGCCAAGCTCACGACGCCGATCGTCAAGGTGATCTTCGAGAAGGTGGGCTCCGACACCGAGGACCAGATGACCGAGGCCCTGAACCGGTTGGCGTCGCCGTGACCGGCCGCGACGACGAGAGCCGCGAGCAGCGGCCGGCCGAGGACGAGGGCGGGTCGGTGTCGGAAGTCGGCCGACTCGACCCCGACGAGGCCGAGACGCCGATCAGCGACGACCAGGCCGTCGCCGGCTATCCGCCCAGCGAGTCCGGCGCGCCGAACGAGGGTGCCACCGGCCCCAACGCCAACCCGCACCGCGACCAGGACACCCACTGATGATGAGGCTGCCGGCAGCCCGGGGCGCGCTCAGCGCGGCGCTCCTCCGAGCCCTGGCGCAGCCCACGCCTGGCGACCGCCTGCCTACGAGCTGGGCGGAGCCGGAACCCGACGGCGAGGCCGACGCGGCCATCACGCTGTGGACCCTGCAGGAGCTCGGCTATCGGGGCTTCGCCGACGTCGATGAAACATGGGAGTGGCACCCCGACCTGGTGGCGCTGCGCGTCGCCCTGGAACGTGACCTCGAGGTCCGGCTGCGCAAGAGGTGGGCGGATGAGGGTCATGCCGCCACCGCCGCCGACCCGGCCGTGGCGCTGTTCGACCTGATCGACCAGCACGACGGCCCCTCGTTGGCCCGGCACCTGCACCACCACGGCACGGTCGAGCAGGCCCACGAGCTGCTCCGTCAGCGCTCCATCTACCACCTCAAGGAGGCCGACCCCACGAGCTGGGTGCTTCCGCGCCTCGGCACCCGGGTCAAGGCAGCGCTGATGACCATCCAGTTCGACGAGTACGGCGCCGGCGACCCGACCCGACTGCACCACCACCTGTTCGAACGTGGCCTGGCTGCCGCGGGCATCGAGGCGGGCTACGGGGCCCACATCGACGAGGCGTTGCCAGCGGTGCTGGAGCAGAACTGTGCGCTCACGATGTTCGGTCTGCACCGACGACTGCGGGGGTCGGCGCTCGGCCACCTCGCTGCTGTCGAGGCGACCAGTTCGTTGCCGTCGCAGCAGCTGGCCCAAGCGTTCACCCGTCTCGGCCTGCCCGCCGCGATGGTCGCCTACTACGACGAGCACATCGAAGCCGACGCCGTGCACGAGCAGCTGGCGGTGCGCGACGTGTGCGCCGCACTGGTGGCCGAGGAACCGCAGCTGCTCGACGACGTCCTGTTCGGCGCCTGGACCTGTCTCGACCTCGAAGCGCGGACGGCCACCGCACTCCTGAGCCGCTGGGGCGTGCCGGAATGAACGACGACGTCGAGACACCCGCCACCGTGGTGCTGTGCGCGGGCGGGCCGGCACTGATCCGTGGCCCGGTGACGGTCGAGGACGCCGACGGCGTGCGGCACACGAGCACTCGGCCGGTGTCTGCGCTGTGCCGGTGTGCGTGCACCAGCAGGGCGCCGTGGTGCGACGGCACGCACAAGCGGCTGCCCGCCGGGAAGCGCCCGTGACGACGCCCGTGACGACGCCAGTCATGACGATGGAGTTCGCGCACCTGCAGATCACCTTCGACGAGCGCGTCCTACGACCTCGCGGCTGGACGCAGCTGCAGTCGCGCTGGGCCGCCGATCTCCTGGAGGGCGCCCCGCCCGGACCGTTCCTCGAGCTGTGCAGCGGCGCCGGCCACATCGGACTGCTCGCCGCCGACCTCAGCGGACGCGACCTGGTGGCCGTCGACCTGGACCCTGTCGCGTGCGCCTTCATGCGGCGCAATGCCGAGGCCGCCGGGCTCGCCGGCCGCGTCGAGGTTCGCCAGGGCGAGCTCGCTCGTGCGCTCCGACCCGACGAGCAGTTCAGCCTGATCGTGGCCGATCCGCCGTGGGTGCTCAGCCGCGACGTCGAGGCCTTCCCTGAGGACCCCACGCTCGCCATCGACGGCGGCAGCGACGGACTTTCGGTGACGAGGTCGATCCTGCGCGCCTGTCGGCAGCGGCTGCCGGTCGGTGGATCGCTGCTCATCCAGCTCAAGGACGCCGAGCAAGCACGCTCGGTGGGCGCTGAAGCCACCGAGCTCGGGTGGCACCCGGGCGAGTGTCGTCAGGGTGAACGGGGCGTCGTGCAGCAGCTGCTCTGGCAACCCTGAGCCCGTTCGCCCGCTGACCCGTCCCCTATAGAGGACGGGTCAGCGGGGATTCGGCGTCACGAGCGGTTCTCGACCACGAACGCGAGGCGTCGCAGCGCCTCCACGTTGCGCCACGCCAGCGGCGGGTCCTGCACGAAGTGGGGGGCCAGGGCGCCGGGACCGGACACCGCCTGCTCCTCGATCACGACCTCGGTCTCGGCGCCGCGCGGGTGCAGGTGCAGCGTCACCCGGGCCGCGCCGCTGGGCCAGGCCCGGGCCTTCAGCACCAGGCGCGTGGGCGCCTCGACCTCCAGCACCTCGGTGGTGTCGTCGAGCAGCAAGGGCCACGCGCCCACCGAGTGGTGGAGTCGGGCGCCGACCCCCGGCCAGCCGTCGTCCACCTCGCGCATGCGTGAGGCTCCGACCACCCACAGCGGGTAGAGCCAGCCGTCGGCCAGCACGCTCCACACCTCGTCGACAGAGGCCTGCATCAGGCGGGTGTTGGTGCTCACGCGGTCTCCTCGACCTCGGTGTCGTCACGGCGCGCCAGGCCGCAGGTCGCGACGCCCTCCAGCACGCGCCCGTCCGGGGCGAAGCGGGATCCGTGCAGCGGGCAGTCCCAGCTGGTCTCGGCGTCGTTCCACGACACGATGCCGCCCAGGTGGCTGCACACGGCGCTGGTGCGTCGCGTGACGCCGTCCGTGGTCGAGACGGCCACCGGTGCTCCCAGGCCGTGACGAGCGACGACGCCCTCTCCTTCGCGCGGGGCCGTCGAGGCCGATCTCGTGGGCCAGGCGCCGACCCAGCCGGTGGTCATGGCCAGGCCTACCTCGGCGTTGGCCCTCACCGCGGTGGCCGCGCCCTTGAGCTCCCGAGGTGCCCAGGTGTCGAAGGCCTCCGCCCACCCGGGCCGTGCCCCCGTCAACCGGCCGGTCAGCACCTTCGCGGCGGCCACCCCGTTGGTCATCCCCCACTTCGAGAACCCGCCGGCGAAGAGCACGTGCTCGTGTCGCGGCAGGAGTGGACCTGCATACGGCAACGCGTGGTGTGGCACGTAGTCCTGCGCCGACCACGCCGCGATCTCGTCCAGCTCACCGAACTCCAGCCGGGTCCACTCACGGATCTCCTCGAGCCGAGCCCGCGCGGACGGCGTGCGCCCGGTCGGGTGCCCGTTGCCGCCCACCAGGAGCAGGGACCGGCCCTCGCCGTCGACGGCGGTGCGCAACGACCGGCTGGGTTGGTCGGTCGAGAGGTACATGCCGTCGACCCGTGGACCGTCCGTGCGGAAGGCGAGGCTGTACGACCTCGCGGCCTCGACCCGCGCGAAGTACCCACCGCGGTCGAGGATCGGAGTGTTCGTGGCGACGACCACCGTGCCCGCCTTCGCCGTGCCGTGGTCGGTGCTGACCGTAGTGGGGCCGCTGCCGTGCACACCGGTGACCCGAACTTTCTCGATCACGGTCGCGCCGAGCGCCTCAGCGCGTGCCCGCAGGCCTAGGAGCAGCGCGACCGGATCGACCTGCATCTGGTCGTCCATCCGTACCGCCCCGCGGGTCGGGAACGGCACGGGCACGTCGTCTACCCAGGTCACAGGCAGACCGGCGGTGCGAGCGACGTCCAGCTCGCGGCGGGCCGCGCGCTCCCCGCTCGCCGTCGTGCCGTAGGTGTAGGCCGGACGACGATCGAGCTCGACGTCCGCGCTGGCGCAGAAGTCGGCGAGCCAGGCCTGCGCCTCCAGGTTGGCAACCGCATAGTCGGCCACCACCGCATCGCTGTGGTGGTGCGCGATCTGAGAGAACTGGGTGCCCTGCAACAGGCTGATCTTCGCGGTGCTGCGCCCCGTCGTACCGTGACCGACCAACCGTGCCTCCAGCACCAGCGTCGAGAGACCAGCCTCAGCCATCAGCACGGCGGCGGTGAGTCCGGTGATGCCGGCCCCGACGACCACCACGTCCCACCCGCCGGTCACCTCTGCGCTCGGGGGTGCGTCGGGGGCCATCGCGGGGATGTCGTGCCGGTCCTGCCACAGCGAGCTCAAGGGCATGGTCGTCCGTCCGCCTCATCGTGATCTGTGGGTGCTGGACGACCACCCTTGCCACGGCGAGCGGCGACCACGACACCCCAGAGGGTGTTCGTCACCCGATGTAGAAGTGCTTTCGCGGAAGTGCTTGCGAAGACGTGTGATGGCTGCCACACTCCCGCCATGGGAATTCTCAACCCGGCGGTGGCCGCCTGGCTCGACCTGGCCGCGACGACCGCTGACCTGCCGGGTGGCGCGACCGACCACGCCGCGCTCCGGGAGTCGTGGAACGCCTTCCTGGTGGGGCACCACCGACTGGTCCGTGACCACGGCCCCCTGCACGCGGTCGAGGACCTCACGACTCCGGGCGGGGTGCCGGTCCGGCTCTACCGTCCCTCGGCCGACCCACGCCCCGGCTCGGTGCACGTGCACCTGCACGGTGGTGGTTGGTGGATGGGGTCGATCGAGACCGTCGACGCGATGAGCCGGGAGCTGGCCCACGCCCTGGACATCACCGTGGTGTCGGTCGAGTACCGGCTCGCCCCCGAGTCACCGTGGCCGGCGGCGCTCGACGACGTCTACGCCACGCTGGTCTGGCTCGCCGAGCGCTTCGAGCGCATCTCGATCGGCGGGGAGTCCGCCGGCGCCAACATCGCGCTGGCGGCCGCGCTGATGGCCCGCGACCGCGGTGGGCCGGCCCTGGTGGCCCAGTGGCTCGACGTCCCCGCGGTCGACCTGACGATGCCCGCGGACGAGAGCTCGCGCCTGTTCGCCTCGGGCTACGGCGTCGAGACGCTGACCCTCCCGACCCTGGCTGCGTGGTACGCCGGCGACGACGTCGACCACCCCTACGTCAGCCCGGCGCGCGCCGGACTGGCCGGCCTGCCCGCGACCATCCTGACCACCGCGGAGTTCGACCCCCTCCGCGACCAGGGCGAGGCTTTCGCCGCGGCCCTCGCAGCCGCTGGCGTGCGTGTCGAGGCCCGTAGGGCCCCCGGCCACGTGCACGGCTCGAGCTGGCTGACCGGTCTCGACGACGC
>Ga0098074_1000693_pt1 | contig 20739 bp, 19 predicted proteins | sample 32_taG_FD_75064 | JGI IMG/M metagenome (GOLD analysis project Ga0098074, IMG submission 75064) | Marine viral communities from the Gulf of Mexico - 32_GoM_OMZ_CsCl metaG | ecosystem: Environmental > Aquatic > Marine > Oceanic | place: Atlantic Ocean: Gulf of Mexico | collected 2015-07-12
CCGCCAACCAGCAATTAAACAAGTCCAGCGAGGGCGCACAGCAACTGCGCATGAGCCAGATACCCACGAAGCGCAAGGTCAAATTTAATCGTGATGAAGAAGGCCGCATTTCGGGGGCTGAGATGGAATAAATGCCACGCGCCGATGTCACAATAAGATTCTCGACAACAGCGCCCGCATTTGCTTACCTAACGGGCGCTCGGGTGCAAACCCGAACAGCCGCTTGTTCAGCGTTCGGCACGGGCGGCAACCCGGCGGAAGCCGAGGTCAGCGGGGCCGGGATAAGCTGCGCGGCAACGCCACCCATTGTCGGCTTCCCGCTGTATGCCGTCTATTCAAATATTGCCTCGGCAAGAGGTTTTACCCCCGTACCGGAATCCAATGACCGCTATTGGGAGGATGAATTTACCTACCCAACGACCGGTGATTTGTACACAACGCTGGCGGGGCTGAACTCCGCCATTGCGAGCGCACAGCCCGGTACCGTGCTGCGACTCGCCAACGGTACGTACACTGGCGACATCACCATCGGCAACTCCAGCGGTATCACGGTTTGTGCGCAGAGTATCGGCGGCGTCACGCTAAACGGTAACTGCCAAGTTCTTGTTGAGACGGCAACAGACGTTGATTTTTTAGGTTTCACGTTCAGCGGCAATAACACCCGGAACCCGATTATTTGGGGTCGCTATTGGAGTGACGGACTGCGTATCGCCTTCTGCCGCTGGACGAACATGACCAGCAACATCAATGACCACAACTGGATTTGGTTGCAGGGGTCGTATTCACGGTTTTGCTACAACACCCTTGATTACAAGGGCAACAGCGGGCGCATGGTGACGCTGACGGCGACCTATAAGGACTTTGCGTCGAGCGCCGATCCGCTGGATGGCTGGGCCAGCTATTCCGAGACGGGCTATCCAACGCCAACCCATATTCGCCTTGACCACAATGTCTTTATGGATCACCAGCCGGGTGAAACCGGCACAGACACCCGTACATCGGGTATTCGGTTCGGCTCTGCTGACGTATGGCACGCCGGACAAGATGCTTGGACGCTTGTTGATAACAATTACTTCTACGACTGGAACACGACCGGGCTGGGCGGTGATAGCCGGGGCACGGAACTGTTTGAAATCAAGATTTCAGGCTTTATCGCAATTCGCAATTACGTCCGCAAATGTTTCGGTCATTTCAGCCATCGTGCCGGTCACAGGGCCACCTTTTACGCCAACTTTTTCGACGGTGAAGGTGAGTATGGTGCCGGTGCGCTGGAAGGCAGCGGCCAAGATGACTGGATGTTTTGCAATTACTTGAAAGACCTGAACTACGCCAATGCCGATGAGGGCGTCGGCATCTGGTCAAAGAGCGGCACGGCGGACCTGACGCCGCCGGGTTATTGGCCTTGCGAAGACATGGAAGCATCGTTTAATACGCTGCTGAATAACGCCAATCAATCCAGTATCGACCATGGTGGTACGACTGGTACCGGTACGATCAAGCCGCAGCGAACTCGCTGGTACAACAATGTCGCTGATGCTTACGCTTCGTACAATGTCGTACACGAAGACACCGGTTTGAATGCCGACTGGCAGGCCAATGTCTTTTACCCGGCTGGCGTAACCAAGGCCGGGATTACCAATGAAACGCCAGAATGGGGCTGGGTCAATGGCGTTTATGTGCCTGTCGCTGGCGGTAATTTGCACACCACGGGAACGGCGGCATTCCACAGCATTGTTACCGTCGATGCTGGCGGCAGCTCTATTCCGTCATCGAATCCAAATATCGGTGCGTTTCAGTCGCCGCCACAGCAGAACCCAATGCAAGAAATCATCGACGGGGCTGGCGTCGATAACGCCAATGTCACGTATGAGATTTTCCCGACCGTTGACGTTTACAGCAACATCATGGAGGCAAGGGGATACACACCGGTTCCTGCGAGCTTGCTCCATTATTGGGAATGGACGACAAGAGAAAAGGCTTTCGAGGCGTACCCGGTATATGACAGCGGCAATAGCAACCACAACCGGGTGACCAGTTTGACGGCATTAGCCACAGCCGTCGGCAACGCCGTGGCTGGCGATTACATCTTTGTTGCTGTCAACAACTATACCGGTGGACCGTCAACCATCACGATCAGCAACAGCGGTAACGCGACAAACCGGATCACGGTGGTTTCCGAGATAAAGCACGGCGCTTCCATGAAGGGTGATGTGGCATTCGTTCTGAGCGGCGATTATATTGATTTGTTCGGTTTTGATTTCTCAAACACTACCAACGATAACGTCAATATTATTACGATAACGGGCGACTACTGCCGCAGCGCGTTCCATAACTTTGAGCAGATACAAAGAACGGACCCTGATGCCGTACAACGCGGACATTTTGTTGATTACCCGGCAGGCTATGCCGCTCGAATCTGCTACAACACCTTCAACGATCTGGACAACGACCACAAGCCACTACGGGTTGCCTACGGTGGCGATCACTACGTCCGATTCGATCACAACCGTATTATTGACCTGATCGGTTATGGCGATGATTTCGAGGCTGTGCAGATAGGCGGAGGAAATCCCGCGCAGTACGAATACGCTCTTATTGACCATAATTACGTGCTAAGGCACAACAATGTCGGTGGATCGAAAAATCGACCGGAGCCGGAAACCGTCGCTGACAAGACATCCGGCAATATGTACATACGCAACGCATTCGTTGAGTGTTGCGACCACCCCAATGCGCGAGCGTCACACCGTAGCACATGGTATGGCAATTTTATTATTGGCAGCGGCGTTGAAGGCTCTGGCGGCGTCTGGGGCGGCGGCGATGAATGCTGGATACTGTGCAATTACATCAAAGATACTGGCCAGAACGAGCGGGCGCTGTGGTTCAGGAACGGCGACGATGTTAACTATTGGGCGTCGGATAATGGCGAGGCGTCGTTCAACACCATCTGGAATTGCGACGAACCCATTTCTTTTGGTGGCGGCGCTACCGGCCCTAACGATCCTACCGGCAACGATCTTTATAATAACGCTGTAATGGCACAGTCTGGCAGCAACGCCATTGTAGACACAGACCAGACCAACACGACCTTCGCGGGCAATGTTTTCTCAACGCCGGTCGGCATGACGATTGGTGGCAATAACACGGAAGACGATCCGGATTTGATCCCCAGCAATGGCTATTACGTGCCGTCACTGACTGGCAACTGCAAATCCACTGGCGCAGCAGGATGGCTGACTGACGTATGCACGGTCGATATTATCGGTAACACGATACCGCAGAGTTCGCCGGATGTTGGCTGCTTTCAGTGGGGCGCTGATCTGACAACCGATCCTGTCGAATACATCAAGGACAATGCTGGCGCATCCGTTGATTACTATTTCACGGACAACACAATTGAGCCTTACACCGTCAATCCGTCCAATGCCGAAATTTACACATCCTATGCCGATATGCTTGGCAAAGCGAAATGGAGAGATGGCTTTTCGGCTTACCGAATTGGCGGCACTCAATACATACAAATTGGTGGCGGTTACAATTATTACTTCCTTGGTGATGGCACCAAAGACCTGATTATTGATTTATCGGGTATTGATGCTCCCGGACTGGCGTACCCGATAGACATTCGTAACTACAACAATGTGCTGATTCGCGGCGTCCTGATGAGTCTGATCGAACAGCAATACGAGTGGTATTCACCAATTTACTTGCCGCAAATATCCGGGCCATACGGCAATTACAGCCCAGCGTCGATTTACAAACGACTGTCGCCTTTTGGTGGCGCTATTCGCTTGGATGTAAAAGGCAAGATCACCATTGAGGGCTGTGATATTCGCATCAATGGTCAGGAGGGCGATTTCATAATCTATCGCGGCAATTACGCGACCAGTCATGTTGCTACTGGCGTTCGTGTTCTCAATACTCGCGTGTCCGGGCAGGTAACCGGCGATGACTTCGATGGACTGACGGACGACAACGATAAGCCCATCTATACGACGCATTCGGACTTCTTCCACAACCAAGGGTCAGCAGATTCAGAAATGTCGCTATGCGCCCAGATTCAGGTTGAAAATATTACCTACCGCACCAGCCAAAACGGAATGATTATTCAGGCGCGTGGACAAAGCGGTGGCGGTGTCAATGACTGGCCCTACAAGACCGATCTTTTATTCAGTAAATGCGATTTCCGCCAGTGCAACGACTGGAATAAAACCAATCCCGTTCTCGGACCGGATACCTATGGCGGGAATACCGGGTTTGCCGCAACTGGCGCGTTAAGTTCATTAACGATGGACAATATTACTTACGGTGCGCCAGACGACACGATGCGGGCTTGGGGCGTTTACACTGAGAATTTCTGGGATAGTGGTGAAGCGGATAATGTGTGGATCAACGCCAATACCAACCCCACTGAACTGACCTACACCCAGACCGGCGACACTCAGATTGACCGCGCACCAGCGGATCATGTTGGCTACAATTACATCAGTCCGTTCGGAGACGTTGTATGAGTACATTCAGGATTGTCAGGCTACAAGCGCCAGATACAGACACCACTCAGGACTACACGGCCAGCGATTTCGGTAATGTAAACCCTGATGTTGTTTTGTGCATCGTGGCCGGGGAAGGCAATAACACGCTGGACGCTCACCTTAGTCATTCGTTCGGCTGGTACGACGGAACTACCGCCCGCATGATGAATTTGTACGCTGGGGACGACGACAGCACATTAAATCTCAGTTCTGGCCGAGAGTCGAAAAACGGTCGGTTGGTTAGTTGGAACCAGAACGGTGCCACGGAGCGTCGTTATGCCACACCGGAATTTATTACCAACGGTGTCCGGCTGACATGGAGCGGCGAAGGAACGCCAGCCGCTGACCGGCCCTATGTCACCATGCTGCTGATAAAGGGCGTATCGGTTGCGCAAGGCGAGTTCGATCCGCCGCAGGACGCGACGACGGCGGCTGATTCACCGGCTGATACGATCACCACAACGGGCGTTGATCCGCAGCTTGTGTTTATCCTGTATCACAACCAGATGTGGCCGAACTCATCGGGTAACGGTTATCACGTTTCATTCGGCATGGCCGTTAAGAACGGCGCGACCGCAGACAATCGGTGCATCGGCTACAAACGAGCGAACACGGAGCAACCCACCGAAAACGGGGTGTATTTCAGCGAATCGAACTGCCTCAATAATTGGACATCGACCTCAACGACGTGCAGGGGCGAAATGTTCGTGGATTCAATGGGTACAGATGGATTCGATGTCAAAGAGGCGGCACTTGGCTCCAAGTCTGGCATACAATCAACCACGGAATTCGCGTATCTGGCCTTGGAGTTTGAGGCAGGGACGAACGTGGATTTTATTTCAACCACAACCCCAACGGGCAGCGGTGACTGGACCGTCGCATCCAGCCTGTCGGATACCCCGCAGGCGATGATGCTGTGGAACGTCTTTTCGACCGCAGAGCGTGACGCTCAAGGCGCATGGGGCTCTGGCACCATGTACGTTGCCACGGCAGAGGGCGACACTAAGGAGGGCGGTTCAGCCTTTCACGACGAATACAACGTCTCAACCACGAACTGCAAAACGGACGCAATTACGTCATACAAGGTTTACGCGGACGATGGGACGCTTGATATAACGGCATCTGAGCCGGTGTTTGGCACTGACAGCATCAAGTATCTGGATGCCAATGTCGATAACGCATCGCAGGCGACCAAGGTATTCGGCATTGCATTTGGCGGCGGCACAGCGCCATCCGGTAACCAGCGCGGCAGCGGTCGTGGCATAATGCGAGGCGCGGCCCGAGGAGTAGGATAATGGAGATACAGGCAAAATACGGTATCGCACAAACTTTTTATTTCCCGCTCATCAAGGCGGGCAGTCAGGATTTTGCGACCAACTCGGATTACACGCCCGCAGCGGCTGACTGTGATCTTGTTAAGGATGGCGGTACGCTGACACAGGCCACCAATACCATTGCCGACGAAACCGGCGGGCTCTGGTCGATCACGTTGACGGCCACTGAAATGTCCGCAACCCGCATTGCGGTTATGATCGTGGATTCAGCCACCAAGGCAATTGAAGATCAGTGTTTAATTATTAACACCCAATTTTCTGGTCAGTTGGAAGCAAGCGCGGGAATCATTATAGGCGAAGTAGACAACACGAACTTCAGTCCGACCGATCAGGCGTTAGAGGGTGTTCGCCTGTCACCGAACACAACCGAGGAAACCACGGCAGACCACTACAACGGTAGGCTCCTGCTGTTTACTTCCGGCAACCTTCTCGGCCAAATGACGGATATTACCGATTACGAGCTTGCTAACTCAAAAGAGAAGTTTACGTATTCGCAATTGACCGAGGCACCCGCCGATGGTGACCGGTACGTGGTGCTATAGGAGAAAATCATGGCAACAACCTGCTTGACCAACAACTTCCGCAAAGGCTTGCTGAAAGGCGATTTTGATTTCGATTCGACAGTGCAGGACTTTTATATGGCGCTGTACGATACGTCCGGGCATGGCTACAACACAACGGCTTATTCATCGACCAACGAATCGTCAGGCAGCGGCTATTCGCCCGGCGGCACGGACATGGGTGATTTCACGCAAGCTACCGATACCACCAACAACGTATCGTATCTTGATAACATCACTGACCCGTCATGGGCAACGTCTACCATTACCGCCACGGATTGCCTGATTTACCGTTCTGGCGGCAGTTCTCCGGTAGCCAATGCTTCGGTGTACGTGGGTGATTTCGGCGGCTCAAAATCGTCCAGTTCCGGCACATTTACGGTCGTATTGCCCGCAGCGGCATACAACACGGCGATTATTCGTCTGGCCTGATGGACCCCGTAGTCAGCGTCCCACATTCGGGTACGCGCTCGCTTGTCCGATCACTGGGCACGACGCAGTTCTACCATTTTGGTCAGAACGAAAAAGACATCGAAAAGCTGTCGCATTTCCATTTCCCCATGCGCGATCCGCTGGCGGTCAGCCTCAGTTGGCGCAGCTATTACCCGGATCGTGACAGGGGGGTGCATCCTGAAGACGCTCTAAGGTGGAACGAAAAGCAAACTTTCGATGAGTTCCGGCGCTGGTCGCTGGCTATTGCGTGGATGAAGGATCACGACCATACCGTCCACATGATGAATGAATACCCGAATCTGGAAGGTCGTACCAGCGAAAGCTTTTGGTGGAAGAAGGCTTATAAATGCTGGGACATTGACGCCTTACTGGTATTACCGGAAGTGGAATATTTGTTGGAGTGGATTACAATTCCATCCGTACAGTCATTTTTTTTGCAGTATTACCCGGAGGGCTTCTGGTGGGCAGAAATGGCAAGGCAACCCAACTTGAAACGCTCGGCCAACAAGGATACCTCGGCGGCTGGATTACAACCCACTTACAGGGACGGACGATTGATTGCCTGATGCGGGATGGCCTTTACCTGATTATCCGTTGTACCGATGGGCATGAAGCCCGTATTGGCTGGCAGGATACACACGGTAATCAGCTAAAGGGTGATCCCTTCTTGGAAAACCTTGATGTTAAGATAGCAGTACCGGGTGCTGGCTTCAGAGGGCAGGCAGGTTCGTGAGCAAGCCGAAGAAAAAAGACCCGACAAACGTACCGCTCGACAAACTACAGGTTGGCGGGATTATCACGGTTTTGGACAAGGACGGTAACGTCAAGTCCAGAATGAAGATCGTAAGCGTGGAAACCAGAGAGGAAAAGAAAGATGGAACTCAGCACGACAGTTCGTAACTCAATGCTGGATGCCATTGATGACGATGTGACCACCGACGGCTATTTCCGGCTCTACAATCAAGACCCGGATACCGCAACCGGTCTGATCAAGATTGCCAGTTGTGGCGGTAACAACCCGTTCTTTGAAAATGCGGGCACCGGTACCGCTGGCGTCATGTCAATGGACAACAGCCCAGCCGTTGAGGACACGGCCCCTGCTGCGGGTACAGTAACGTATGCCGGTATCTACGATGGTACCGCCGCTGCTGCCAATGCTTGGTTGGTGAAGTTGGGCGTGGATACCACGGGTAGCCCGGATTTGACGATGGCCAATAACACGGTGGCAACGACCGATACTGTGCAGATCACCAGTTTCAGTATCACCATGCCAGCGGGTACGCCAGCAACGTAATGTCCAACGAGTCCACGGATCAGGGGATTACGTGGCTTGCATCGTATCCAAAGAGCGGCAATACATGGTTGCGATTGTTGCTGGAAGCATACCGACGAAACGGTTTGCTGGACATCAATGATGTCCGTATCTGCCGAAACGATGGTTCGTCATCCGTAATCCAGTCGGTATCTCCGATGCCCTTGGAGCCCTTACATCTCCAAGGTGAATTGCTGTTGCGCCCTGCCGGTTTACTAAACCTCCGCGCTACCGGCAGAGCGCCTTTTTTCCTCAAAACCCACTTCTGCAATCTCACGTTTGAGGATTGCGCCCCCAATATTCCACCGCAATTTACGTCGAAAGCCATCTACGTGGTGCGTGATCCGCGTTGCGTTGTGTCCAGCGCCCACAAGCACTTCGGATGCAGTCTGCAAAAGATGGTCAAAAACATGAATCAGAAGGACTTTTGTGTCGGTATAGCGGCTCAGGGTTTCTCTCGTTCATGGGTATCCACATGGTCAAACCATGTGTCATCGTGGACTTCGGAGGAAAAATTCAAGGTTCATGTCGTCAAATACGAGGACATGAAGAACGATACAGCCAAGGAATTGACGGCAATATTGGAATTTCTTGAGTGGGACGTAAGGCCAAAACGGGTACGCAAGGCCATCAAAGCGGCTGATTTCAAACGCTTGCAGAAAATCGAGCAGGATGGCGGGTTTGTCGAAAACCGCAAGACTTCCAGCGATACATTCTTCAATGGCGCAACATTGGACTGGCGCACTGAGATTGGCGAAAAATGGGCACGAATCATCGAAAACGACCACCGGGAGGTAATGACTGCTTTAGGGTATCTTGAACAGGAGCCCGCAGAACTAACCGCCGTGTCATAGGAGCGGTAAGTGGCCCAAAATCTAAACAGCATTACGCTAAACCTGCCGTCTAGTGACCCCAATATCAATGAGGGCGGTCAGTTCACGATGCGGGCCACCGGAAGTCTGCAAGGCGGCGGCGGCATCAATCCATACTCGCTGGTTGCGCAGGTATCGACAACGGGGCCAAGCTCCGGTTTTGTCACCATAACGACAACCACCGGCCTTGCCACCGACAGCACCAACCCGCTTACCGGGCTGACGGACGAAAATCCACACGATTGGACGATTGACGGCGATACCGCCGACACCTACTGGGTGCGGGCGGCAGGTGACCCGGATAACGGCACCAACTACACGGTTGTATCGTCGGCCCAGCAAGTCACGGTCAACGAGGCACCAACCGGCAGCGGTAGTCCCACGCTTGGCAGTCCGACTGCCACAGGTGCGGCGGCACAGATACTAAAACCGTCCGGTTCAGTCACACTCGGTTCTCCGACGGCAACCGGTGTTGGCACGGCAACCGGTGAAGGTGTTTCACACGAAGTCAGCGGTAATGTCACCGTCGGTTCCCCGACGGCCACAGGTGCGACAGCACAAACGCTGAAACCCAGCGGCGCGGTAACGCTTGGATCGCCAACAGCAACCGGTACCACCGCTCAAACACTGAAGCCCAGTGGATCGGCTACGCTTGGCTCTCCTACCGCTACCGGTCAGGTTGGCCAGATTCTGACGCTTTCCGGATCGGTTACTCTCGGCTCTCCAACAGCAACCGGCGTTTCCTATCGGCATCGCAACCCGCCATTGCAAATAACGCCGACGAGCCTGCCAAGTGCCAAATACGGCACCTTCGGCAAGGCCGGTCAGGTACGAAGCGGTAGCGGCTCAGTCACGCTTGGAAATGCGACGGCTTCTGGTACTGCTGGCAAACTTTTGGAGGCTACAGGCTCCGCGACACTGGGCTCCCCGACCGCTACGGGTTCAGTTGGGCAGATACTCACGCTCAGTGGTTCTGTAACGCTTGGCTCCCCGACGGCAACCGGTTCGATCACCCGAACGCTGGTGCTTACCGGGTCTGTCACACTGGGATCGCCAACCGCTACTGGCGCAACCGCACAAACCCTGAAGCCATCGGGGGCGGTGACACTTGGCAGCCCGACCGCTACTGGCACTACTGCCCAGATATTGAAACCAAGCGGCAGCGCAACACTGGGAAGCCCAACGGCGACCGGTGTGGCAGAACTGGAAGGGCTCCGGACAGTTTCCGGGTCCGTCACGCTGGGGCAGGCCACAGCTACCGGCGTTATCACCAATGTTACCGGTGTAACAACGCAACGCAATCTTGGGCCGCACGGCCTTGTAACCGCTTACCCGGATGTGCTGCGTGAGTTTGACACCGATGCACCAATTGTTGGTCGTGCTGTTAATGCCGATGGCGGCAACGTCACGTTTTCAACGCCAACCGATTTGGTACAGCTTGGCCCGCACGGTCTGGTCACCTTTGAGCGGCAGTTTTCGCCAAAGGGTGTTGGCCCGGTTAATGTCTATATCAGCGGCGCACAGATCGACCTTGAATGGAACTATCCGGACAGTGCCGATGCGGCGATCTATACCGATGGTGTGGATGTCGATGGCGATGCGGGTTCTGTTATTGAGGCCGAAGCGCAGATAGCCGGTGCTGCCATTCAGGCTGCGGCAGGAACCAGCCAGTCGTCACTCCCTTCTACTGCCAGTATTTCCGGTGCAAGCATACAGTCGCTGTCGGGCGATTCATCGGCGGTTCCCGGTACGGGCGTCACCATTGATGGTGCCGTTATTGTTGCGCAAGCGGCTACACCATCAGACATACAGTACGACTTTGCGGTATTCGGTATGTCTGGTGCGCAAATCAACAGCTACCATGCTGAGGTTGGCTGGGATACCAATTTCGATGTCGGTGCGTTGATTTATGGTACGGAGATTGTATCCGGCTTCGGTACCGTTACCCAACAAACCAGTCCGTCCGAAAAGCAGCAAGGCTCTTGGGGCGGCGGTGGCGGCAAGCGCAAGAAGCGCAAGAAATTCAAGAAGCGCAAATTCCATATGCCGTTGGCCGGTGTCAAGCTGCGTGACCGACCGTTTGAAGACCCGGTACTTGAAGAAGAAATTGAGCAGATCGTTGACGAGGTCATCGAAGCTGCCGAGGAACTGGAAGCCAAGGGTTATGCCGAGGCCATTTCTGCCGACATCATCGCCAACATGGCCCGCCTCAAAGCGGCGACGGATGAGGCACTGATACGCGGTATCCGTAACACCGAGGCGGTATCAAGGAAGCTGGCAGAAGCCAAACTGGCTGCGCGTATCAACGAACTGGTGCGTCGTCGCAGGGCGTATATCCGTACCGAACACGCACGTATTCTCAGGGACCAGCGTGAACGCGCCAGACAGAAAGAACTTGAGCGTAAGCGCAGAAAAGAGTATGAAATCCGCAAAGCCCGTGCCGAGTGGCGAGCGGAACTGCTGTTGAATCAGCCGATTGAGCCTTACGAAGAACCCACGATTGACGACGAAGCTGATGTTGAGGCTATCATGCAGTTGATGGAAGAAATATTATGACTGTAAGGAAATATCGCTACGACAAAAAACTTGGTAAGATGGTGGAAGTAACAGGGCGTGAGCCCGTTAGCAAACCAAAAGGCCCACATATATGGCCAGATTTGAAACCCTATCAGGCGGTTGGTCCCGACGCAGGACGATGGATTACATCCAGAAGCAAGCACCGGGCATACCTGAAGGAACACAATCTCATCGAGGTTGGCAATGAGCGAAAATACTTCGACCCAACCGAACGGTGAAGGCCCATCAACGCTCCGCGAAGCGTTGCTGGAAGAATTTAAGGCTGCCGCCGAAACCGAGGAGTCCACAGAGGAGGTCGTCATTGATGACATCCCGACCGATGACACGGACGACGCAGCCGCGCTCGAAACCAGTGACGATCACGAAGCCGATGACGTATCTACTGAGGATGATTCCCTAGACGACGAGTCGGTCATTCAAGCACCAGAACACTGGTCAGACGAGTACAAGGAAGCATTTACAGAGCTTCCACGCGCTGCCCAAAACGCTTGGCTCCAACGTGAGAAGGAGTACGAGAAGGGCATATCTAAAAAGTCCGAAGAACTGAAATCCGTCGAGGAGGCTTTCGGACCCTACAACCAGATGCTTGAAATGCGAGGGATTGACCGCGCCACGGCCATAAAAACGTGGGTGGCGGCACAATCCGCGCTGGACGCAAATCCGGTTGAAGGGTTGAAAATGCTCATCCAGCAGATGGGACCGGAGGTTCAGACTGCTTTAGCGGCAGAGTTCGGGCTATCGGTTGACGGATCAGATGACACCGGCTTGGAACTTGAAACCCCGGAAATCCGGGCACTCAAGAAACAGTTGGAAGAATCGAAACGTCAGAATCAGCAATTGTCATCTCAACAGCAGACGCTGGCGCAGCGTCAGGCAATCGCGGAAGTGCAGGCATTCAAGGAAGAAAAAGACCAAGACGGGAACCTGCTGCGACCGCACTTCGATCTGGTCAGGGACCACATGACGGCATTGTTCCGGTCAGGCTATTGCAATGATTTGCAGTCTGCCTACGACAAGGCCGTCTGGTCGTTACCAGAGTACAGAGAAGATATTGCCAGCAAGGAGCGAGAGGCGGCGAAACAAGAAGAAGAAGCCAAACGCCGGAAGGCGGCTGCTGCGGCCAAGAAAAAGGCCGCAAAGGTAGAAGGCTCCGGGTCGAAACCGCCCCCGCAACCCAAGGACGCCACGCTGCGCGATGACTTGCTGGATAACTACAGAAAATCGTTACGAGGAGAGCTATAAATGGCATCCCCAAACCTTACGGAAATCGTGACGACTACGCTGTACAAGCGCAACAAAGAACTCGCTGACAATGTGTCAAACGGCAATGCCCTTCTGGCACGGCTGAATCAGCGCGGCAATGTGCGCACCGCAAGCGGCGGTCGTCAAATTGTCGAGGAACTGGAATACGCAGAGAACTCGACGTTCATGTACTACAGCGGCTATGAGAACTTGGACATTTCACCGTCCGACGTTTTCACGGCAGCCGTCTTCGATTGGAAACAGGCAGCAGTCAATGTCTCGGCCAGTGGACTGGAAGTAGAAATCCAGAACACGGGCGAGGAAGCTGTCATCAACCTGCTGGAAAAGCGCATCGACAACGCTATGAAGACGATGCGTAACAACCTGTCTACCGGCGTTTACAGCGACGGTACGGGTAGTGCTGGCAAGCAAATCGGTGGCCTACAGTCACTGGTTGCTGACGCCGGTACTGGCACGGTTGGCGGCATTGATTCGTCTACCTATACGTTCTGGAAGAACCAGACTTCGGGTGACGTATCGTTTGCTGGCGCAAGCCCCGATCCGTCGAACGCCACGGACCAAGCCACGCTGTTTGCAGAAATGCAGGCAATGTGGCTGGAAACGACCCGTGGGCCTGACACGATTGACTTTATCGTGGCCGATCAGGCTATGTTCAATACCTTCTGGGCAGGACTGCAAGACATCCAGCGCATTACCAGCGCCGACGAAGGTGCGGCTGGTTTCCGGTCGTTGAAGTTCGTGACCGCCGACGTTTTCTACGATGGCGATTCGGGCATCCCGGCTAACCATATGTACTTCCTGAACACGGACTACATCTACCTGCGGCCTCACGGTCGTCGGAACGTGGTTCCGCTGGACCGGAAGACTTCTCTCAACCAAGACGCCATGGTAGTTCCGGTTGTGTGGGCGGGTAATATGACCACCAGCAACCGTGACCTGCAAGGCGTTATTTACACCTAAAGGAGATTGGCATGGCTAATACGTATTTCAGCATGAACAATCTCGGGATCGACTTTGACCGTCGCACGACGGCCCCTGAGTTTTCGACCGGCGCACAGTGCTGGACGAACGATCAAAAGGTGGCGGTTTACGTTCAGGCTAACGGCTCGGTGAGCGCATCCGGTACGTCCGGTGCAATCACCACGGCAAGCCAGTTCAGTGACACGGGCGGGACGGTAATAAACACGGTTGCATTCGCAGATGACGAATGGGGCTGGGTACTTGTGCCGCAGCCGAACCCGATACCGTAAAACGGAGTGGCCCCTTCGGGGGCCTTCTCCCATAGGAGCATTGCATGGCTTTCGAGGACGGAGTTTTTCCGACCTTCTACGATGAGGCTGTAGAAGACAAACGTGCCACCGAGGAACAGGGCGTCCCTGTATTCAAGGATGTGCTGTACATCAAGATCGTGGTGCCGAACCAGATTGACTGCGTTCCCCGGCCAGCCACCGATGCTGACAAGAAGCGTTTTCCCAAATCGTGGGAAGCCTACCAGACGGGCAAAGAAGTCCCGCAGGAAGGCTACCCGGTCGATCAATGGCCACAGGTTTCGGTCAGTGAACGAAAAGTTCTGGATGCTAACCAGATCAAGACCGTTGAACAGTTAGCGGAGGTTGCGGATTCCGGGCTGCATCGGCTCGGACCCGGCGCTATGAATCTCAAGAAACGGGCGCAGAAATTTCTCAATTCGCGCACGGAAGTCGAGACACTACGGCGTAGCAACCAAGAACTTGCTGACAAGATTGCAAAACTTGAGGAAACCATCCAGAACATGGGGAGCGCACAACCTGCACCACCGCCGCCGCCCGAGCCTGAACAACAGGAACGGAGGCGCTTTCAGGGGTAATGAATGTCGCTGCTCACAATTTGTCAGGACGTAGCCGATGAAATAGGACTGGACAAACCGTCCTCGATCATCAATAACACTGAGAACACGGCGGTCAGGCTGTATCGCCAGTGCATTCGTACAGGCACGATGCTGGCGATTAAGAACTGGCACCTGTTAATCAAGCCCTATACCTTCTCGACATCAATTGGCGAACCGCAGTATTCGCTGCCGTCCGATTGGCGGTCATTCGTTCTGAATACCGCTTACAATCAGACCACGGACAAGCAGATATTTATTATCTCGCCGTCCCTGTGGTCGTATGAGAAGACCACAAATATCTCAACATTCGATGACCGTTTTCGCCTGATGGGCGATGACGGAGGGCCGTTTGTTGGCAGGAAGTTTACCCTGCACCCGACGCCTGAAGCCGTGGAAACAATTTATTACCAGTATTACAGCAATGTCTGGGTACTAGAAAACAACGGAGATGAGCGCGGGTCAGCGTTTAGCAACGATTCCGATGTACCTGTCTTCGATGAAGAACTGTTCATCATGGGCGTAATCTGGCGTATGTTGAAAACTATGGGCCAGCCTTACGCCGAAGAAAAAGCGGAGTTTGACCAATACCTTGAATCGCTGTTAGCTCAAGATGGCGTTACGGAGAATTTACACGCAGATGGCAATACCCCGGCCTTTTCAAATATACCCGAGACGGGCTTCGGTACCTAGGCAACAGTCCAACAAGCGGGTAACGATCCCACCGCCCATTGGCGGTTGGAATGCCCGTGACGAGCCGACTGTTATGCAGTTGTCCGATGCCGTGGAACTGATTAACGCAATTCCTCGGCACAGCTACGTGGAAATGCGTGGTGGCTATGAAGCGTTCTGCACTGTCTTGGAAGGTGACGGAAACGAGATAGTCACCAATGGCGGCTTCGCCACCGATACAGACTGGTCGAAGACCGGTGGCTGGTCAATTGGTTCCGGCGTTGCAACCCACTCGACTGGCTCGGTTGGCACCCTATCCCAGCAGGTTACCATTGAAAGACACCGGTATTACCTGATTGAGTTCGATATGGCGAACCGCACAGCCGGTTCCGTCAAGATTGATCTTGCGGGTGACTATACCGACAGCTTTTCGACAAACGGCACCGACATTCAGGTTGTTTATTTCACAACCCAGTTTTCTGGCAACCTCTTGTTCCTCGCAACGTCGGACTTCGATGGCGATATAGACAATGTATCGCTTCAGTTGATTGACAGCGATATAGATTTCGTCAAGGAATTTTACGACGGTTCCACCAGAAAACTGCTGGCAGCCAGTCCCGACACGATGTATGACATCACCAGCGGAAGCCCGGTGCAGCTTGGCACCAGTTTTACCAATGGTCGCTGGATGGCCGCAATGCACAACGGCACCATGATCTTTGTTAATGGGGATGATGCACCGCAAACCTACGATGGAAGCACGTTTACGTCGGCAACGATTTCGGGACCAGCCACCGTGGCAAACCTCATTGGTTGCCATACCCACAAGAATCGTGGCTATTACTGGCTGAAGCAAGACCAATCCGTTTGGTACGCAGCGGCCAATACTTTGGCAGGAGCATTGACCGAGTTTTCTCTTGGTGAGATTGCCAAGAAAGGCGGCAGACTTCTGAAGATGGAAACGTGGACCGTTGACGGTGGCGCTGGACCGGACGACTACGCTGTATTCGTCATGGATACCGGCGAAGTCATTGTGTACGCAGGCAGCGACCCCGGCACCGCATACAACGGAACAAATAATGGCTTCCATCTGGTTGGCATTTACGAAATCGGCAAGGTCATCAATGACCGGGCATTTACAAAATACGGCGGCAGGTTATTGACGATTGCTTCTGGTGACCTGATTACCATGCCGGAAGCGTTCTCGGCTGCGTCAATGCCTGCTACCAAAATATCCAACGCAATGACGGACGCCATAATTCGCTACGGTAGCAACGACGGCTGGGAGTTATTCGTCATACCCGACCAGCATTTGTTGGTTATCAATGTGCCCGTGCGGGCCTCCCCCGATGAGTTTGAGCAGTATGTGCAAAATTTGCAGACTGGTGCATTTTGTCGCTTCACTAACATCAACGCCAGAACGTGGGAAATGTACGACGGTAGTGCGTACTTCGGTGGTTCCGCTGATGGAACGATATACAAATTCGATAGCGTCAACGCTGATAACACGATTTTTGACATTGACGTAGTGATTTCAAACGCATGGCACGACCTCGGGATGCCGGAAAACAAAATGGTTACGACGGTGCGGCCAATAATGGCGTCGGAAGGCAATATCGAAATAGCGGTCGATATGGCTTATGACTTCGTTGAACCATCAATATCATCGCCAAGCTCAACCAGTTCTGGCGGTACGCCGTGGGGAAGCCCATGGGGCTCGCCTTGGGGTACGCCAGAAGGGATTACCGGTGCATGGAAAACGGTGAATGGCCGTGGCTCCGCAACTGGCTTACGAGTAAAATTTTCACGACAGGGCGATAAGCCAAAGCTTTACAAGACCGACGCACTTGTCAAACCAGAGGGCAACTTATGGTAAGGGTTGAGTATCCAAGAACGCCTGAAGAAAATCAGGCACTGGCACAGTGGGTCGCGCAGCGTGTTCACTTCCAGCCAGCGCCAGCCGGGAACTATTGCATGGCGATTTTTGAGGAAGGCAAGGGAATACTTGCTGTGGCCCTGTATCAGAACTACCGCAAAACCGATATTGAACTGGTATTCGCCGCAGAACCGGATGCCAACTGGGCGCGAAGGGATGTGTGCAGCGAAATAATTTCTTATCCTTTCAAGATTGGTTGTAACCGAGTAACCGCCATCACCCGGAAATCCAACAAGAAAGCACGAAAAGCCCTGATGACCCTAGGCTTCAAGCAGGAAGGCAAGCTACGTCGTGCCGACGATGATGGCAGCGATTTGATTCTTTACGGATTATTGCCAAACGAATGGCGTCTAAACCGTAAAGAACGTAAACGAGAGGCAGCGTAATGGGCAAGAAATCTGCACCTTCAGCGCCACCCCCGGTTGATCCGAGAGCGGTCGCGGCGGCTGATGCCGAATTTAACCGCATCAACCAGATTACACCGTATGGCACCCTGACGTATTCCGATGCTCCGGGCGCAGAACCGGGCACATTGAATCAGGCAACGCTTCAGCTTGATCCAATGATTCAGGCTAATTTGGATCAGCAGATGGCCAACGACTTGCTTATGTCACAGGCCGGTGCGGAACGGCTCGGAATGATGGACCCGAACCAGATTGATTTATCTCAATTTGGGCCGATTCAGAGCGAGATTGATACCAGTTTCTACGATCCACGCTATCTGGACTACGGTGGCGCAGGGCTCAACGTCGGTAATGCACTGGACTTGAGCCAGCTACCGGGATTGCCACAGGACGTTGGCGCACTCCGCGACGAGGTAGAGAGCGCGTTTTTCAACCGTGCTGACAGACTCTTGGCTCCAAAGTACCAGCAACTGGAAACCGCGCTGGTAGACCGGCTCGCCAATCAGGGCCTGCCGCAGCAGGACGCTGCCTACACGCAGGAACTGTCTAACTTCATGGACGAGCGTGGCAGGACGTATCAGGACTTGTCCAATGCCGCTGTGCTGTACGGCGGTCAGGAGGCTTCCAGAGAGCTACAGAATGCCTTGGCAGCAAGGCAGCAAGGATTCGGTGAAGCTGGTCAGGTGCTTGATTGGATGGGCTCCGAGGCAGCATTCAACAATGCCGTGGATATGCAGCGCATCGGTATTGAACAGCAGCAGTTGCAGAACCGCAACGCAGCCCGTGGTCAGGGATTGCAGGAACAGGCGGGCATCCGTCAAAACGCCTTCAACGAACTGGCCGCACTGATGGGCTTGCAACAGGTACAGGCACCACAGTTGTCGAGCTTCTACCAGCCCGGTCAGGTTGATTATCTGGGTGCAGCCAATCTATCGGCCAATCAGGCCATGCAGCAGTATCAAGCTGATATGTCTCGTTACAACGCAGGGCTCGGTGGATTGTTCGGGCTTGGCTCCGCATTGCTCTACGGCGGCGCGGTTAACCCCGGTGGCATAAGAGGATTATTCGGATGATTAGATACGACCCAACAGGAAGAACACCAACGCCAGAGCAGCTAGGGTACAACACAGGCAGAAGCGGAAAACTACGGGTACCTACGCAACCGCCAGTCAATTATCAGCAGCCGAGTCCGTTCGGCAGGAAAGGCGGGGCACAGGCACAGCCGGGACCGCCCGGCACCTACCAGCCACCGATGCAGAACCGCAGCCGGTTCGGCTTCAAAGGTGGTGCAGCCCCGCAGCCCGGACTGACACCCTATCGTGGCGTCCTACCCGGTCGGCAGGTTCCGCCCGGTCCCGGTGACTACCAAGGCCAATTGGCCAAGACGCAGAATAGGTACGCCGACGCATTGCGCAACATGAGATAAGCCATGGCAACGCTACAGACAGGCACTAACCGATTACAGGCAATCCAGCGACAGCGGCAGATGGCCGACGCGCTGGCGATGCAGGCAATGTCTACCCAGCCCATCCAGAGCCCATGGCAGGGTGCGGCCAAGCTGGCTCAGGCGTTCGTTGCTGCCAAGATGATGAAAGGTGCCACCGGACGGGAAGACGAAATGATGGCCGAGAGGGCCAAGGCATTCTCGGAAGCCCTTGCTCCCAATATTGTGGAGGCAAGACCAGAAGGAGATATTTTACCACTTGAACAAATTTCCGGCGTAACCCCAGCGGATTACGGGAGCATTGAGGCAGCAGCGGGCGGGCCGGGACAAGTAACGGAGTTTTTACAGAAGCAGCAATACGAAGTTCCGAAGACTGCGGAGCAGATTCTGCAAGCGCTGCCAACCGATATGGCAGAGGGCGTTATGGGTGCCATCATGCAGCAGAACATCATGGCGCAGATGGGCATTACACCGCAGCAATTATCAGCACAGTACAAAGACCCGAAAGACCCTTACTCACCATACACCACGGCACAGCAGCGCATGATCCATCTACCGGGACAAGAGCCTTTTGAGGCATCGGTTGTTCAAGAAAAAGCAACAGGTCAGCAAGGCTTAGTTGGTGAAGGCGGCGTGTTTACTCCGCTGGATGCGCGTTGGATCAGGGATGTTGTTGATAAGACCATGGAACTACCCGGTCCAAAATCCGCCGATCTTGCAAAGATGGACGAAACGCTTATCACGACAGCGGTGGCCTTCGACCAGATCGACAGATTGTTTAAGTATATCGACCAGCCCATTACAGCATTGACATCGGAAAGCGCATTGGGCGGTGCCAGAGATATGGTCAATCGTACCGTAAACACCGCGAAACAACTCAAGAATTGGGTGTTTTCAGGGGTGCGGGACAATGAAGAAGTCATGGGGTCAACTGTTTCTTACGTCCGTAATCCGGGCACGGACAGGGCGACTCCGCGCTGGAATGGCGTGATGGCCGACTATAATCGTCAAATGGAATTAGCAGAAGAATCTAACCAAAAATTCCGTCGGTACAGTAAGAAAGAACTGGAAGCGAACAGAACCTTCCTTACAAAGTTTGCTGGCATGGACGCCGGGTATCAGCAAATCGCCATTTCGATTGCCTACACACTGGCACGTATCGCAGACCCCGGTGGCCGACTGTCCGAAATGGACGTACTCAATCAGATGCGAGCGTTGCAACTGGATAACCCAGACCCGAATGCAAGAATCGCAGCATTGCAGGAAGCTGAAAGGACGTTTGCCGTAACCGTCAGGCAGACAATCCGGCAAATGCGTGGAAGGCTCTCAAGGCTTCCGGGTGCCGACCCCGATCAGCTTTATGTGGACCCGGAGATTGAGCGCCGTATCGAACAGGTGCTTAGTGGCGAAAGAACAAGGCAGACACCGGGACAAACAATTCAGGTTCCGACCGATGTACAGGCGTTTTTTGAAAGCGTTATGAGGACTGGAACACCGCAGCAGAAAGCCGACCTAG
>Ga0098074_1000697_pt1 | contig 20558 bp, 15 predicted proteins | sample 32_taG_FD_75064 | JGI IMG/M metagenome (GOLD analysis project Ga0098074, IMG submission 75064) | Marine viral communities from the Gulf of Mexico - 32_GoM_OMZ_CsCl metaG | ecosystem: Environmental > Aquatic > Marine > Oceanic | place: Atlantic Ocean: Gulf of Mexico | collected 2015-07-12
AGGCAGTAGGTCGTTGTCTTTCAGTATGCCTACGAGCAACTCAAGCGCGTCGTTGCCTGTCCTGCCCAGCATGAACTTTCTAATCTCACGAGCAGCCGATGTTCGCTTCTTGCCGGTTTCTGCGAACATATAATCCTGAATGGTCTTCAGCATAGTTGGGTTCTCAGCAACCCCGAGAACGTCCAAAGCGCTGACAAGAGCAATAAACTCAGCAGGCCCCTCACCTTTATCCATCGTCATCTTCATTGCGATGTCTTCTTCACCGCTAGCCAGGATTTTAAAAGCAGCTTCAATGAGCGCTGCTCCCTCACTGATGGGAGACAGGGTACCTAGATCACGAAAGTAAATCATACCGGGAGATTCAGTGGCGGCAACTGTACCGACCGACCTGTTGGACAGATAAGGATTCAACGTGTCGAGGAACTTGTTGCGGGCATCGTTGTTCCTGTCGATCTTTACTGAGTGGACTAAGGCAGCCGCTCGCATCCTGCGGTTTGCCTGGATGCGGTTTAGCTTGGCAGCGGTTTGCGGGTTGGTGGCGATCAACTCAGGACCTGTCAGACCAAAGATGGTGCTAATAATATTAGGCCCGCCGATGCCTTTCATCTTTAGTGCCCACGTCAAAAATGGATCGAAAAGGATTCCGCCAAGTCCCCACTGATCAAGTTGCCGCATGAAACCAGGGCGGTTAGCAAAGTCAACGAAGCGGTTGTTTGCCTGACGACGGGCCTGCGCCATGAGCGCATCTCGCAACGGCTGGTTCTGCTTGCTCATCAAAGCGCTATCGGACGGGTCGATTTGTTTATTGCCGTAGAACCACTTGCCGCTTTCGTCTCGTCGTATGACGCGCAACACATTTTGGTTGGTTCTAATCATCAGCCGATCACCGGGGCGCATCTCTTGTATGGCATCCAAAGCTAGGCGCATCGAAGCCTTGGCCTGCACCCGCTTCGGGATGCGATCGCCCATAGAGTACAGCTTGTCAGCGCCTCTGCCCCCAGCCTTAGCACCCTCCCTAATCAGGTTAGCCTTTTCATTTTTCGTAAAGTATTGATCAACCTTCCTGATGATTGGATCAATCTGACTCTTTGACAGGATAGTGTTTACATCGCTCGACCGAATAAAGTTACCCATTTCAGCTTTGGCTTTGGTCATGTCACCAGATTCAAAGCCCAAGTCATCAGTCATTTTCTGGAACGCTTTATCACGCTCAGACATGCCCTTGAAGTTCTTGTCTTTATAGCGGAGGTTGAACGCAAACTCCCTGCCGTATTGAGCGTAGATCTGCGGAATCAAAAGCCCATGCTCGATAGACTGAATGATTGCGTTACCAAAGTTATTGATGATTGTCGTGCCACCGCTCAAGACGGTGTTGGCGCGTTTCCATCTGTTACCAATGGTGCCGAGAACCCGGCCTATTTTTCCGCCTGATTCCGGCGTTTTGTTTAGCCAATCAAGAGTATTAGAAAAGTCTTTACGAACTTGTATGCCGTGAAACCTGTTACCGCTCAGGCCTGACCCAATGTAATCATGGAGTTGAGCATCACGAAACAACTCATTGACGTAATCAACGTCACGCTTATCGAGAAGGCCTCTTTCTCTAGCGTCATTCAGGTCCTTCTTGATGGCATCAAGGTCACTTTTGTAAAGGTTAAAGCCGGCATCATCACTGATGGTAACGCCGTCTCTGTACTTCTCTCGGAGGTTTGCCAGCGCTCGCCTAACGCGCGACTCAGACATACCCATGGCCTTCGTTTGCGCCAGGAACTCATCAATAAAGCGTGGCGTATTTAGCGTGTCGGCAATCTGATTCATCGTCATGCCTTTAGGCGCAGCCATTGGGGCTGTCTGACCGAGGATTACCACGCGGTCGGCTAATGCTTTTGTGTACTGTCTGATCACATCAGCGCGTAGCGATCCCGGTACGTTTGCCCCTGGAAGTTTATCAAACTCTTTGAGAGCGTCGATTAGCGGTATAGCAGTACCATCCGCTTTGTCTCCGACTGTGTAGCGAGCGTAAGAACTGTCTCTAGCCACAGCATTAGCGTTATCCTGCAGGGCTCGAAGGCGAGTCTTCGCTTTGACCGCCTGCAACTCACGGCTCATAACAAACGACACAGCTTCAATCACGGCGTTGCGCTGAGCAGTAGCTGGCAGTTTGCCTAGGACAACCTGGGCTCTGTTGTTGAGGTCAATGTTTCGCCCGTCGATTACGACCCGCCCCTCAACCTTCTTGTTCGACAGCCGACTCAGGCTGTGCATCTGATTCATTTTGCTGATCAGGGTATCTATCTCATCTTGCTTGAGTTTCCGCCCTAGTACCTTGGACACCTCATCTAGGACGCCCTGCTTGATAGCCCTGGAGCGGAAGAACGCCACATTGTCGAAGTTAGCAATCCGCTCGATTTGATGCCCAACAAACTCGCTCCGCCCACCTAGAGTTTCATCGAGGATGCTCAGCGCTCCATCGAGGGCCTCTCGCAGGTTCTCAGGAAGCACCCGCCGGCGCTCCTCACCTACCCTTCTAAAGGTTTCCCTAACCGGCTCAGCTTTAGTTCCAAAGGCACCCGGCCTAAGAGTTGTGGTGTAACGGGCCACCTCAACAGGGTCTGTCAGTTTCTGGATTTCAAACTGGGCCTTGTCGAAGTCTTTGCTCCGAATAGCATCCTCGATTTTGTTTAGCTGCGCTTCGAGCCTGCTGCCTTGCTTGGCTGCCTGCGATAACAAGTGCGCCTTGGCTACTGCGTCGCTTACATTGCTGGATGCGCTTACCTGCTTGACTAGTCTTTCAAACGAACCGGCAACACTGCCAAGCACATTTGGACTACCAGATGAACGAGCAGCAGACATTGCGGTGCGAAACGCCGGGCCAGCAGCAAGACCTGCAACCATGCCGGGGACACCAAACATTCCGGCACCAACGACACCAGGGACAACGGCTGACTTAGCTACGTCCCGAACCGTAAGAGCGGGCTCGCCAACCGGAACATCTGGTCGCCTTGGAGGCTGGTCATCCCCAACAATCTTGACGCCACGGCTAAGGGGGGCGTCATCCGTCAGTCGTTTGACTACCCCAATATCCTCGATGGGTATGCTAAGCAGTTCGTCGCCCTTGGTGTTCATGTAGTCCAAGGACCGCTGCATCTTTGCTGCGATCGGATCTGGTGCGGCAGCGATTGTCTTCTCGACGTATCCGGGAAACTTCTCCTGAACTTTTCGGCCCATGCCTGTCAGGGTTAGGACTGTGCCCAGTGGGTCCACACGGAACGAAACCACTGGTTCTGATACTGCCTGGTAGGTAGCAGCACCAATCGTAGCTGGAACGTCAGCCAAAAACTCTGACACTGCTTCTGGGCTATCTTCGGCGGCCTTCCCAAGCGCATCGGCTAAGAGAAAGCTAGACGCAGCAATGTTGTATCCGTCGCGGATGGCGTTCTGCACAAACTGTAAGCCTTGGCCACCAACGCCCCTGCCTTCAAACTTCTTAAGCTCTTGGTCCTGGCGTTCTTCTAGAGCCTCGTAAGCCTTGACAAACCGCTGCGGTCGGACGGTTACGCTGTCCAGTATTTTAGGGACGGCATTGATAGCGCCCAGCACGGCGTTGGCAACGCGCTTGTCGGATTGCATACCCGGTGCGCCAGCAGCCTTTGCCTTGAGAAGCTCATCTGCCTGCCCAAGTTTGACGCCTATGTCAGCGGACTCCTCTAGGAGTTGTTGCGCCCGCTCACTTAGTTTGATCACTGTGGCTTTTGCCTTTCGTCGGCTATAACTCTGCTTAACGCTTCGTTTACAAGTTGCGCTTGCTTTTGATCAAGTTTGCGCTGTGCTTCTTGCGCTATTAGCGCTTCATTAACCTGGCGGTTTTTGGTCAGGACATTGTTCACTGCAATAAACAGGTCACCGATTTTACCCGGCTTTGCATTGCGAATAAGTTTGTCGGTTGCATCAAGGTAGATCTTGCGGATCCTCGGGTCCTTGATCATGCGAGCGTTTTCTTTAGCGCGCTGCCTGACCTCTTTCAGTCCTCTGGCGTTCGCCTGTCTACTACGGGCGCTTGCTGCGTTACGGTCCTCGCGTCTAGCCTTGTCCGCTTCGGCGTTAGCTTGGATCATCGCTACACGCTCTCTGCTTCCAATGTCGGCCAACTCCGCCTGGCCCTCGGCTTCGGTCTTGGCTGTTTGAGCCCGCTGAAGCGCAATCGTGCTTTCTAACTCTTGCCTCTTCAAATCAGCCAGCGGATCAAACTTCGGTATGAGGTCAGTAATCTCTTTCTCAAACTCGGTAGCGATGTCGTCATCTGACCGGAAGTAATCGCCGATAGTTTCACGGGCAGGTGCGAAGCGACCAAGCAGGCCCCGAACCTCTGCAGCATCTTCCTCAGACTTGACTTCACGCGCCATGCGACGAAGCGCCTGCTTTTGCTGTGAAGGTGTCATGCCTGCCAACTGCTGGCCTCGTTCACTCAAGAACGCAACGTCCTTGCGCTGCTCTACATCTCGCTGCCGCTTGCGCAGTTCCCGGTTGATTGCTTCTCGGTTGGCAACCCGAGCTTCGATCGACCTATCAATGTTTTGCTGCACAATCAGTGGGTTGATTTGCTCGCCAAACTTTTCCTGGAACATCCCGCTCGCACGCTGGAAAGCCCTGTTGTCCTTGCGGATTTGGTTTGCCAGCGCCTTAAGTTGGTCGTCGTCTAGCTCTGCCAGTTTATCAGCCTGGATCATTTCCGGGGTTGGAAGTTCTTCTTCCATCTTCTGGCGGATCATTGCCTCGCTTAGCTGAGCGGCATCGGCCTTAGTGGTTGGTCGCCCTTCCTTTTGGGCTTGGGCAACCATGTCAATAATGCGCTGTTCCGTAATGTCGATGTCATCACGCTCAGGCTTTCCTGTCATGCGCTCACGGAACTGTGCAGGGGTTTCGCCTTCTTGCTGCCCAACCGGCCCCCGATCGACAGTAGCTGGCGATACCCTGTCACGCTGCTCCAAGACATCCTTTTGAGTGCGGCCAGCTTTGAACTGTTTCTGTGCTAACTGCGCGTCTTTGAGTTGGGCGATTGCAGCGCTGCGTTTTGAAGCTGCCTCTTTGGCAAGGTCAATCCCACCCTCCTTAGAGCGGAAAGGCAACTTGCCTAATGCGCCGATGCCTTGCGCCAATAGATACACACCAGCCGGAGACACGAACGAGGCTAACGCTCGATCCATGGCTGTCTCTTGCGGGCCTTGCGGGCGGGCGACTGGGGCCTTGAACGATGAACCTACGATACGTGCCATTAGATAAACCCAATACCACGACCGCCAGAGGCGAACATGTCCTTCTCGTAAATCCTAAACTTGTTAGCCTGCTCTAAGGCGTACTCCCGCTCTGTCTCAGAGATGTCCTTACGATTTGCGTAGCGCTCAAGCTCATCAGCCAGACCAGCTTCATCATCGCCCAAGACGCTGCTGTATTGTTTCTCAATAGACTTAATAAAGGCTTCGACGTTCTGTTGCGCTTCCGCTGGGCTGACATACTTCTCAGCCATGAACTGCTGTTTCTCTAGTTTGGTATCCAGAGCACGCTCCACAGCCGCCGCCATATCTGATTCTGCTTCGACTCGAAGTTTGCCTCCGATGTCGGCCAGCGTTTCGGCTCGACCGCCACCTCGCACCATACGAGCACTTCGACCTACATCAGCAGCAATCGCTTGCTCAGCGCCACGACGACGGCTTGCGGCCCTGGCTTTTGCGGCCCTAGTAATCGCATCAGCCTTTTGATCAAACAAACCTTCAGCGGTCTTACCAATACCACGAAGGCCAGTGCCTACATCCTGCCGAGCTTTGCGCCGGTTCTCTTTTCGCCTGCGCTCTTGTTCCTCAGCGGATATAGTGTTTGGACCTGTTGGAGCTTGTACACGACCGAACAGTTTACTGAACGCGCTCATCTTATTTCCTCAGCATAAATGTTTCTTGCCGACAATATACACCCAGTGGCCGCCAAAGCCGATCACGCCCTCGTTGGCAGGCATGTTGTCTATGCCACCAGAGTCTCCGATTTCCCAACGTATTTCAAGGTATTGCTCCATCCCGTGCATGAGCGGCATACCGCCAGGAACAGCAGCGCCGACGCTCGGAGCCATGATAGTTCTAGGGAACTCGGTACTCAAAGCCTGCCCCGCAAACACAGGGCGGCCGGTGTCATTCAAAGCGCTGCTTACCGAACTGTTATACCCAGAGCCTTCTTCACCAACCACATACACAAGCGGTATGTTCATAAGCTGCATGTTTTCAGTGCGGATAATAGACTGATCTATCTGGTACAGCGTCTTGTTTGTAGGCGTCCACTCAGCAAACGCTAGCTGCCTACTTTGGAACAGGTCACTGCGCACTCCGCAGCCAAGGCCAACCCCAACTTTGTTGGTAAACGTAGCCGACGTGGGCACAACCGCCCCCACGTTGACGCAGGCAAACACGTGGTGGATTGTCATAGGGAACTGCAGCGGGATGATGCGTCGGTCGCACACAGCGTTTGAATACGGTGCCGCACCAATCAACGGCAGGAACGGAGTGTCGTCACCGGCCGGCACTCCGCCACGACAGTACCAACCGTTACCCCACATAGGGACTGCGATGATTTCGTAGGCAGCGTCGTCGAGGATATTGCTCTTGAATGTCTGCCTACTCTTCTCGCTGTACCCACCCTTGAGGCGGTTGTGGAATACCGTGTCAATCTTTTCGAGCGCTGTCTGAACACCGTCCCCGGCTGCGTTGTCATCAGCGGTAATCAGAGCGCCAGCAGCCGGCGCAGTCGTAGTTACCGGGCTGACTGACCTGCCACCCTTGTGACTGGTGGGGATGTTCTGCAACTCGTTGTCATTGCTGACAATCTTGTCCCGCTCCATAAGAGGTGCATAGAAGTCAAGGGTAACTACAAGGCTGTTGATTACCAAGTCTGCAGCGCTGCTCTGAAACGAGCTAAGATCAACCTCAAGGAACAGCACCTGATAAGGGTCAACGCTGATGCCTAGCCCCGTCTTGATGCTGGGGTTTTGAACGAAGTCAGCGTTGCTAAACTGCAGGCTATCGAAGGTGATTGATGCAAGTTGGTTATCCGGGAAGCCAGCCGAGCCACCGAACACCAGACTCTTCTTACTAAAGATGTTTACTGTAAACTCAACATGATCGACCTCGTCAAAGTCCAGGCTGCCATCTTCCTTAGTGGCTGCGGCCTCTGCCCGCTGGTCGAAAGACAGGCTGATGGAGTCCAGCACGTAACTGATGTCCTGAGGGTAACTGACCCCATTAGATCGGAACATCTCCTGAGGAGGGGCAAGGGTGAACGATGCCTGTACCTGCCTGCGGTCAGTGCTCCCTGACGCACCACGCTTGGGCTGTAGCCCAGACCACGGGAACGATATGCGGAACCGACTGTTGGCGGTGTCCATGTTGGACGTTTCCACGCCTGTGCTGGTAAACCGGGTAAGCGATTTCTGAATCTGAGTATGGATGTGGCTGGTGAGGAGCTTGACCCCACGGCTCAGCCTCTTGAAACCAATCTTAGGCATAGCGCAACGGCTCCAAGAAAGTAGCAGTTAGTGTGGGCGCAAAGTTACGCCAAGGCTGTGTGCCCCACAATACGGTGCTGCCTGACTCGTCCGGGATCAACAGAACTAACCGGATACGCCCAAAGGCTCGAACTGGGATGTTAACGTCCTGTAGATTGATGAACCAACCAGAAGCGTTACCCCCAGGATAAGCAGGCGACATAACAGTCGTCGGCGCACCTGACAAAGCAGTCGAGGTAAGCAACCAGGCATCCGTGCTGAAACCCTGCTTGTGAATCTCCATGTCCGACTGCGAACGGTCACTGGGCGCATACTCAGAGTCCACATAGACATGTACCTCAACTTGGTCCGTATTGGGCGGAAGGTAAGGAGCGGATATGCCAGGCATTTGATATGGCGCACCAGCCGCATCATCCTGCAGCATGGCATACGTTAGGTTATGAATGATGACCGGGTGATCGAACGTAGTGCTTGTTTCCCATCCGATAAGACCGGTGCTAGTGTTTGCTTGGGTGCCTTTGTATCGGAACGGGTTCTTTACACTGCCAGTGTTGACAATGGGGAAGTATGGGTCACGCCTAGCCGCAGCAGTATCAAGGATAGGGCTAAAGCCAAAGACAAGCTGGCTTTGCGTGAAACGGGTTTTGACCGCAGACAACGGGACGCCATCTGACAGTTCCTCCAGTTTCTGGAGTGCCTCTTCGAGGCGGTTGCCATCAATCGTGGTGCCGTCACTGAACTGCTGATGAGTAATGTATCTGATGCTCATGGAACCACCTGGGTGTAACTTACATGATGAAACGGACTGTTTATATCTGTTAAGTTCATGGACCCTAAAACTGCAACCGTCGAGGCATGGACGTTGTAGTTGTAAATGATGTGCCCAGTGTTACTTTGTGCGCCATGAAAGATGGTATCGCTGACCGATAAGTAGCCACCATCATTTACTTGGATGTAGGTATCAGCCGCAACGCTGTGCTTGCCATCAGCTTTGATTACCTGACATTTCTGCAGGATAAGCCTGCCGCCGTTCTCGATGGTTAGGCCCGCACTAGCAGACGACATTTCAATGTAGGCGTTGCACAGCGTCACCGTGCCCTTGATGACAATGTCACGTTGAAACCTGACGCCAGGAGCGCAGGTGATCATGTGCTTGCCTGACTCTACAGTGAAGCCGCCATATGTGCCGGCAGGCACGAAAACGCCGCCAAAGTCTTTACGCTCAAAAGTGATTGCTGACTCAGGGTCAATGACCTGCTCGCCCAGTGAGCGCACCGTAGCATTGTAAGACTCGGTTACGTTGTAGTTTAGGCTACTGCGCTGAGAGCGCTCTGCATCAAACAGTTCCCGTGTTTTGGTCATCGACCCACCCGCCGACGTGCTTTGCTGCGCAGGCGGAGGAGCATCTTAGAACTTTTGATTCGGATGGATTCCGCTTTGTTTCGCATGAACCCGAACATCATGTAGCTGATTGTTTCGCCACGTGTGCTGTCCGAAGTCTGGATGGTATCAAACTCTTCATCGTCGATGAGGTAGTCACCATAGGTTGCAGCGTTGTTGAAAGTCTTTGGTGTGATCGAAGTGGACGAGCGGAAACGACTGCGAACACTAAGTTTGTTAGCAATCGACTCTATGTTTCCACCTGTAAAATCAATCACTTGGGATGACCAGTCTTTCCAGTCGCTACCAAGAAGGGTGTTGTAGACACCCCACAGCCAGCCAGTAGATAACTCGCTTGTGGCTGTCCCGTGGCTAACCATTGAAGTAAACAGGCCACGTGACTGGATCTGTGCATTGCCGTCGCTGACCTGAATACCTTTGTATGCCCAGTCGACTGCCTGCGCTTTATTGTCATTGGCGTTGAGCGCACCAAAGTAAGACTGCCAAACATACACTGACGGGTTAGCTGTACCGGATGCGCTAGTCACAGTGGATACTACGTTGCTAATACCGTAACCCCAAAAGTTGCCAGCAGCTACTGAGCCGGTCAACGTGTACCATGGGTTGCGCTGACTAGGTGTTGTGTTTGTTGTAACCGCTGCACCCAATGCAATGCTTAGGTTATCTTTGCCGGCAGCAGGAGTTAGGGTCAGCGTGTAGTTTGCAGCGTTCAGCAGCCGCTCCGTCGGAACAAGGCCGGTGCCGTTGAAACTAAAATTTGAATCCTGAAAGTCAAACGACAACAGGCTCGCCGTTGGGTTCTTGTGCGTAGCGTCGGTGACTAAATCAATCTGTACCTCGTACTGACTCGTGTTGCTATTGTAGGTAGGCTTGCCGATATAATAGCGGTTGGAGTTAGTTGCCGAGCCATAAACCAGCTTCCAGTAACCGACGACGGTGCGGCTGTCCTCATCCTTGATGCTGCGATCAAGCGCACCGCCACGGCCGTACTGCATAAGGTAGTAGCTAGTGCTGTCTACCTGCTCAGTGGTAATAGCATCCGTAACCGTCTCAGTTTCAACGCTGCCGACCATAAACAGGCGGTCGCCGGTGTACATCACAAATGGATGTTCAACGTTCTTAGTAACACCAACAAACGAAACGCCACCACTGACTGCGACGCTGCTCTCTAACGGCCAGATACTCCACTCACCGCCAGTATATACCCAACATACATTGCTGCTAGCAAAACAGGCCACAAGCGCCTGCTTCTCTTCCCAGTATGATAGCGATACGGTTTCACCGTCTTTGTACCTGTACAGTGTAGTGGGTTGTTCATTGTTTACAGGATCAGCAACACCGCTGGCTGTGAGGTAATGATTCAGTGGCGAAGTGATACCAGCAGCAAAGAATGAACTAATCGGAGTGCTCAGTTCTTGTAGTTCGGTGCCGTTGCCTGAGAGATAGATGCCGCTCTTGCTGACCCAAAACGTTCCAGACCCTGTCGAGTAGACAGCCGTTTGCGAAACGCACCCTACAGTGTTGCTAACGGTAACGAGGAACCCGCTTGAGGCGAGCTTACCAACCGACGGCTGATAGAAGAACGTTTCATCCTCAGTAAAGATCATCAGGTTATCGAGGACCTGACTCATAGCGGTAATACGGTTTGACGTAGGAACCTGAATAAAGTTGTTAGCCGCAAAACTGTTAGGCGTACCCACGTCGCTAAAGAACACTTCATTTTTGCCGGCAACAGCTAGTCTTCCGCCAACGCTTGCGATTGCCTGCACAGCCGGTAGTTCGGAGTTGTTTCTGTATGTGAAGCCCTCAGTAAACACGCCGTCAACAGCAGTCAGGCGGTTGATCAATGATGATTCTGAACGACCATTCACCCAGTCGTTTTTTTGCGCTGACTCTACCTGCCCTGTCTTAATCTTACGAAAGTCCACAGGGAAGTAGGACAGGATACCGGTAAACTCATTGCCGAAGATAAGACCGGACTGGAAACCGAGAAAGAAGAAAGGCGCATCAAGACCACCAACGAAGTTCTGTCGATCGAAGTCTTGGTTCGTTTCGTAGCAGCCGTGCCATGTGGCTGGGCTGTTTGATGTAGTTGCTCTGCCGGGGCTTTTGTTTTGCCCGGTGTGGTTGTGCAGGACTTCCTCGTAAAACTCACCGGTGTCTACATCGTGGATGCTTACACTATAGTAAACGCCCCAGCGGTTTGATGAGTCAGCCTCAGAGCCATCGACGCCTTCCCCGGATGACGAGCGGACCTGGAACACTGACAAGATCTGAGTGGTGCCAAACTCAGTTTCGATGGCGTGGCTGCCAAGATGTTTCTGATAGCCAGCGCTGAAGTCCACGGGGTTCACCCCTTGGAACACGTTGCTTACGTTGCTGAGCGTGGTGTCAATCTGACCTAACTGGCCAAACCCACTGCGTACCGACAGGTATGCCTGACCATCAGGACGCCATACATTTTGCGCCCAGTCTCCACGCTCAAGGTTTCGGTCCTCGACACCACCAGCAATAAGTTCAAACTCAACGCCAGGTACCGCCATTAGAACCGTCCGTAGTAATCACGCTGCGGGGTAATGTACTGGGCATTGTCAGAGACACGGCCAGTGGTCAGGTAGGTTTCAAGCTCGCGCTCTTTGCGGCCCATCTGCACCTGCAGCGGCTCGTTGAAAGCACCGTCTCGAATGGCGTAATACTGAGCAGCGTACATCGCAATCAACTGGTGATGCGGACGCAAGTCATCAATGTAATCAGTGGACACCGAGGTCCAGTTGATGATCGGTTCCCTGATGTACTCCAAGCGGAGGTACTGCCCGGAGTAGTCATAGGCAACAATCAGTGACTGACCATTGACGCAGTAATCACCTTGACCCTGGCTAACCTGCAGCGATGTGGAAGCCGGCGTCAGGTAGTAGTTGAGGTTGTCACCAGTAGAACCAACAGCACCAGGAGGCGAGTCAACAGAACCGATGCGGACAATCCGGGACATCAGTTTGTTTTGAGCCACAGCCGTTGCACCGAGTATAGGATGGGTGTCGGTGAAGTTGGCACCATCCGCTAGGCTAATCTCAGCTTGCGCATTGGGCACCAGCATATAGGTGCGCTCAACAAAGTAGTTTGGGTCAATGGATGTGACCTTCTCACGGAAGTCACTGTACCCTGCCTTTAGGTAGGTATTGGTGTTGTCCGACGTAAGGAAAGTCTCGTCAGTGTCATCGACCAGCGACTGGAACAGGTTGTAAACTTCACCAACGTTCATCAGCCGCCTCCCATATCATTGCGCCGTAGGCCCTGCTCAGGATTAGCGTCACCGTCTAACATCTGGCGTGCGATCTTGAGTGAGTTTAGTTTGTTAAACTCAGTGCTCTGTTGCAAGGCCGCAACCGGACTCTCCATGGCAATAACTTGATCTGCTGCCTGACGGGGGTTCTTGGTAGCACGTGGGAACACACGGTCGTTGACTAGCTTATCGACGAACTGGTTCTCCGGCGAACCGAAGGTTTCGATGCTGATCAGAACGTCACGTAGATAGTTCTGCCGTTCCTCAGGTAAGCTGTAGTAATCAGGGCTACGAATAAAGTTACTAAAGACCTCACGGAACGCCGGCAGATCGTCAGTAGTAAAGATTTCAATCTCGTTTCCAAGTGCTGCAGCCTGAAGGATGTCGTTAGCATGAGCCATCGCCTCCATCTTCTCAGTGACAAATGCGTTGCCTGTACCGAACTGCAACTCAGTAAGGGCAGTCGTCTTATCAATAAGACCAAGCTGCAATAGATCAATGATCTTCTGATCACGGTCCTGCTTCTCATTGCGGAACAACGAGCCAGCCTCGATAAAGACTTCAGGCTCCTCAACCAACGATGTGGCCTGCAGGTACTTGAACACAACCTTGCCGAAGCTATCTAGCATACGGACCATCTTACCCTCGGTATAGTACCGCTTCATCAGAGTAAGAACGATGGTGCCAAGGTCGCTGGCAGCTTTCTCAATGTTAGCCTGGGTAGTCTGCAGTTGCGTAGCATCCTTAGCAGACAGTTCTTCAATAGCCTTACCGGAGGTAACACCGACGGCCCGCTTACCAAGCGAGGTAGCGTGTAGGCCACTTACGTCCATCATCTCACTAGCAATCTGCGAGATGTTCTGCAGGACAAAGCCCGGTAGGCTTGGGGGCGTTACAGCCGTGGGAGCGCCACCGGCTGGGTTGTAGTAGACCTTCTCACCACGGCGATTGGTAATAGCGTTTGGTCCAACCCCTGATGTCTTTGGAATCAACCACTTAGGATTGCCAATAAGGTCAGCGTTTTCAATGACTTGGGCGCGTGATCGGTTGTACTGAGACTGCAGGTCAATCAGCGGCTCAAGGCAACCAACGCCCCAGATGCGCCCCGGAATATCGGTGTACCGAATAAACTGCAGTGGGTTAGTCTCGCCGAACCACTTACCTTTGAACAGGTAGGTCGTATCGAGGAGCACCCGCCGCTCGTTGTTGCGGAAGAAAATCTCGTAGATCTTCAAGCGGTCTTTGAGCTTTTGCTTAGGGTACAACCCGAAGGCATTGCGCAGTTGGTCATCGTAGCTGCTCGCTGCAGCCTTCTTAATCTGTTCTTTGAACTCCGGGTAGGCAGCCTCTAGCTCATCCCGGTTCACCAACTTGGAGTAGGCAACATAGTTGCTTTCCTTGATGCGCATAGTGCCGGGCTCGAAGTACATGCGATACGGGTCAATGACCTCGGTGCAAACATCCCTGCCGTTGTAGCGAGTGTACATACCCACGTTGCCACAGGTAATCAGCCAGGAGATAGCCTCCTCAAAGATTGTGGGCATCTTCTCCCGTGCCCAGTAGTACCGCAGCGCAGCCTCGCTTGTCTTGGCTTTGACAATGTCTTCAGGCGACGGACTAGACGGCAGCACCGTCAGGGACGGATAGGCAACCGACAGGCGAGCCTCAAGGTTCCGGTAGATGTTGATCAGCAAGTTGATGGTGACATCGCTCGTGTCCCGCTTGCGACGACGGAAGTCATTGATCGTGCGGTCGTAGTAGAGGTGCTGACGCCCCTGCAGGTACAATAAACAAAGGTCCCAAGTACGGCTGAACCGATTCTTGTCCTGATCAAAGTCAGACAGCTTCGTCTTCATTACCGCCGCTTTAGGGATCTTCATTTGGAGTAGTCTCCCATTTTACGTTTTGCAGCGTTTCTGCGCTGAACGCTATAGCCAATAGCAACTGCCTGCTTGGGTTTGTACCCCTCGCTGATCAGCTTCTTTGTGTTTTTCTTCCGGGTTGCCTCGGAGTATCCCTTACCAAGTGGCATCTACCATCTCCACTCAACGCCTACGGTTCCGACCCAATCGGCGGAATCTCCCCAGGCAGCGCCTGCTGCGAGCGTTGCTGTGAGGTCGAGTTCACGCCCGACTGTATGTCTAGCAGCAACACCAGCATCCCACCTGTCAGTATTCCCAGCAAGAAAGAGGTCAAGACCCCCATTATCACCAGGGCGCAGATCAACAGGTTTTATACCTCTGAGTCCGAGGGCTTTCCCGTTTGGGCTGCTGCTGCCTCCACTGCTGCTCGCTTCTGCTTAGCAACATCTTCCATAGAGATTCCCAACACACCGCCTAATGCTCCTAGTACAGATGCAACGATAGCCTCTGTAGGCAGATCAGGCCAAAAATGGCTAAGCAAAACAGGAAGAAGCGCCGCAAGAAGGGACAGCCAAAGTTTGCGTGATTTCATCTTATCCATGATCAGATCCCCTGTGAGAACGTAATAAACACAGTGAGTGCAGGCAGGTTGCCACCAGCGTCGGTCGTATTTACAGCAATACCGTCTCCTGCGGCCAGTTTGATAACGCCAGCAGACGAAGCCGTGGGACGCAAAATCGCAGCACCCGTTTGATCGCAGGTGAACTGCGGGAAGACGTTAGCGGGGCCGGGGCCAATAATGTCCACAAGGCACCCAGCACCACCTGCTGCAGCGCCTTGATAGATGGTACAATCGTGAATCACCACTGCATCTTTGACGGTTATTGAGTAAAGACCGCTAACTCCAGGCGCTGTGTCAAAACGATAAACGCCCAGCGGAGCGCCAGACTGCAGCGGATAAACAACTGCGTCCTGATCGAAGTTGACCGTGCGGCTGAAGAATGACGAAGTAAGTTCAGCAGAGGTGCCGAGCGCATCGAAATCTGTGGTTGTAACCCAAGCGCTACCCTCAAAGCGGTAGTACAGTGCGTTGGTCTTATCGAACACCGTGTCTTGATGGGTGGGGTAAACAAACTCCCACCGATCACCACCACGCCGCACTGCGATGTGATCCTCTTTGCCAATCCAGCGTCCGGTCGCACCGGTGTCCGCAACAAGCCACATCTGGTTGTTGGGAGTAGAAGCGGGAGGCGTTGTTGAGATGCCCTCGACCACAAAGGTTGGATCGAATGTCTGAGGGCTAGTAAGCGAAGTAGACATGTTGTTCCTTATGCGGTGAGCTTCTTAAGTGCTGCCGCTAATAGTTCTTCTTTTTTTGCAGCAGCCTCAGCCGCTTTCATTTCACTCTTATACCCGGCAGCGGTCATGCCACCTTGCAGCGCAGCGTTAGCGAGACTTGCGTCCTCGTTGCCCATAAGAGCTTGGGTAGCTTCGCTGCCAGCCGAGTACGCACCCATCATTGCCATGGGATTACCGCCGGTAGCCAAACCTGCGCCTGCTGCAGCTAAACCACCGCCAATCACACCACCGATGCTTTGACCACGCTTAGCCTGCGCTGCTTTGCGCATCATTTCTTCGCGTCGTATATCGGTAGCTTTTGCTTTGCGCCCAATGACGCTGCCAAGTCCTCGGTAATCCATCATCACTCCATGATGTCGTCGATCGACACGGGGCCGTCATCTTCTAAGTTGCTGTAATCCTGTGACCACGCAGAGCGGATGGCCCTGGCTACCATGAAGATAGCCAGAGCCTCCGCCCCTTGAAGTAACAACGAGATTACCTCAAGCAACGTTACACACCTGCGTAGCTGATGCCGACAAGGATGCCGTTGCGGTTCGGGTGGCTACAAACCAAGTTGTAGTAGTAACGAACATACGCTTCGTACGCATCTTTGTCACCAACACGCGACAGCACGTTGCCGTCGAGGTTTGCAAGTTCCGGGGACTGCACCTCGGTAATAAGCCAGCTATCCGTCCGAAGGAAGATAAGCAGGCCTTTGCCGCAGTGACGACTTACCTTGAGCGGAAGCCCGTTGAACGAGAACCCACCGGTGAAACCAGCGTCGCCGTTATCGACGTTCTTGCGAAGCGCGCTTGCGCCAACAAGGCCCGCACCAACCGTCTGAACCAGAAGGCCCATGTATTCCTGACGGAAGATGTAGTGAGCAATCATGCAGTCAGGCATTTCACCCGAAGCCGACATGATTTCGTCGAGCATAAACTGCAGGCTCTTCGGCGTCACCAGCGAGGTGCGAGCACCGTCGTCAGCAACCGCACGAATCGTGCTTTGCAGGATGCTGTCACCGGTAGCCGTCGAGCGGTCAGTGCCGAAGTGGTTCAGCGGCGTGGCATACTTTTCGCCACCAGCAAGGTTGCTGTAGATCCCGCAGGTCATAAGGTCACGGGCGTTACCGGCCGTGTCGTTTTGGCAGACAACTGCGCAGGCCACCTTGTTGCCAAGAGCCGACGTGTTGACCGCAGCATCAAACGTAACTTCGCCAGCGTTGGTAGCGTGCTGCGTAACGGTGCCAGTGTGAATGACAGCGTAGGTATCCAGACGGATAACCTTGCACGGAACCGTAGCCGGGTTTGCCGGGATCTGCTCAATGTTCCCACTGAACTGGTGGTCAGCGCTGTTGATGTGCTCATGAATGAACCCAACGCAGCCGTTGCCCACGAACATTGCCGAGTCGGCAGCGTTCTTCACAGTTTCGATCGCACCATCAAGCTCGCTTTCAAGAGCGTTCAAGAACGCACCTTCGCTAGCCTTAGCCTGCGCAATCGCCGGACCCGTCAGAGCCATGCGACCGTAGAGGTACTTGGCTTCGATCTGCAGATCCTTGTAGGTGTTTTGTCCGTCGTCAGGCAGGGTTCCGCCGTCTGCACGGTAAGCGCCGGATGCGTTACGAGCCGTACGCACGGGCATAATAACTTTGCGACCGGTCCACGTCATTTTGCGACGATTGAACAGGTCGAAGATCATCATTTCGTTGTTAAGCTGATCCCGGACAGGACCGGCATAGTGGTCCTTCAGGATTGCATCCAACGAACTGAGGGGATTAGGAGTCAGTGCCATTTCTTATATCCTAGAAAATGCCTTCTTTCAGGAGTCTTTCTGTAACCTCCCGAATCGAAGTAGCGTTAAACTTGTTACCTGGCTGACTATCATGGCCGCCAGTGTGCCCAACCTCGGGCGGAATATCAGACTCTGCAGAGGGAGACTGACCATATTCTTGGGTGTACCGAGCGATTGCAGCCTCTTCGATTTCAGCAATGTGCGCCGAGTAGACAGAAGCCAGTTCAGTCATGTTGGTTGACGGGTCATCAATAACCGCTTGCAACAACATTTCCGACGGAACGTTTGGGTACTGCTGCTCAATCGAATCAAGCTCACGCTCGATAAGGTCGTACTGTTGCTGCTCGACGATTTGATCCATCGAGTGCCGCAGCACATCTAACTCAGAAACCTCTTGGGGCTCCTCAGCGTAACCGTAATCGCTTTGTTCTTCCTGACCCAGAAGCTGCTTCAAGTTGTTGATTTGCTTGAGTTGTTCCTCTAGTTCAGCAATGCGGGCCTGACTCTGCTCAGCCTGCTCGGCGTAACCATTACGCGCTGCGATTACCTCAGAAAATCGGCTGTAGGGAACGGAGTGACCAGTTTCGGTTTCTTCGTCACTGTCCTCATATTCCTCGTACTCACTACTGCCTTCATCCTCGTACTGCTCGCCCTCGTCAGAGTGAGCCTCGTGGGTTTCGGGTTCGTGTTCGATTTCCTCTCCACGGAGTTGGGCGAGCACTCCTTCTCGTTGCTCGTTACTTAGCACCGACATTTAACGCCCCTTTCATGCGCGGATAACGCCCCGCCTAGCGAAAACGCACCGTTATGGAGACAAGTCTCCGAATAAATCTTCCAGAGGATTTGGTGCGAAGTCATCCTCGGAAGCTGTAGCAAAGGCACGTCCTGTCGCCATTTCCCACTCGATCATTTCTCTAGTGTTCGATGGACGCTGTTGTTGGACAACTTCTGCTACAATATCATCTACTTGATCTAATCCCATCAAAGCAAGGCCAGTTGCAATCACAATGTCATCGTGCTTGCCGCTAGCAGCCTCTACCTTGCCACGTGAGTTGTAAACTAAGGCGTTGGCCTCAGCCATAAAGTTCTGGTCGATCACCTCGCACCAGCCCCTTGTAATGTACTCGTAAAGCCTTGATAGTAGTAGGTTTCTGCTTTTGGCATTGGTGTTGAAACCGTACCGTGGGGTGAACATACCTTTTACTTTGTCCCAGTACTGATCCCGGTACTGACGTGGGTAAGCCTTGGATTGCAGGTGCTCAATGATGGACAGACCATAACTGTTGGACTCGACGACGGCCAAGGCGCTGTACTTGGCTGCCATCTCGTGGACTACTTCGCCAAAATCCGACGGCGCAATGTGGTCGTAATAACTGGCCACCATTTCGATCTTTTGCTGATTAGATACATCAAGGACCATGATAGCACTGAAGTCACCCCCTGGGGAGCCACTAGCAGTATCCACCCCCATGGCGTAAACATGAAACTTCTGGGGTTGCTTGTAGATTTTGAGCCCGGCGGTCGTTGACTTGACAGGCCACGGGTCAGGGAAGAACCGGCTGCCACTAGTGACAAACGCCATCTCTGCGGAGACAGGAAACTCCTGATTGAAGATCTGCCAGTTGTTAGCGCATTTGGTTCGCAGGACCTGCACCATCCAGTTGCGCTGAGGATCAGTGAGGTTGTGCTTCTGGGCGTACTGTCGTTCTAACTTGCTGAAGTCTTTGAACGCTGGGTTCTTGCGGGTGTAGCGATCATCAATCGTCCAGCCCATAAACATCTTGTCGAACCCATTCTCGGACTGCCACATCTCATAGGCTTCATTGAGGCCGTTAGCTGTAGACTCCAGAATGACGGTTGCGTTGGCCTCTGCTGTACCGAACAGACCTGCAATGGTTTTGCCGAGGTTGGGCCAGAAGGCGTACTCACTGGCGTGGATGTACTGGTAGGTCTGCCCACGGAAAGACTCTGACGATGCAGTGCCGACCTTGATCATACTGCCCGTCGCTAGCTTCAGGGTGTTCGACCGGTCATGCAACGCACGCACACGGATGTGGTTTGGCAGGTTCTTGTAGAAGAACTGGTAGATGGAGAAGATAGCCTTAGACGCTTCGTCGGTGTGGGCCACCACTGCGATCTTAGTGTTCTTCTTAAACAACGCTTTCCAAAGGAAGTACCCCGCAATAAACGTCGTTGACCCCAGCTTACGAGCCTTCAGGATCATCAAGTGGTTTTCAGTCTTGAGCTTCTCGAAGACCTGTTTCTGGGCCTGGTTCAGCTTGAGCGTCGTTTCCAAACCGTGGATGTCCACGATCTTGAGGTATCGCTCCGCAAAGTAAGGGAAGTCCTTGGCGCACCGAAGGATTTCCTTTTTTACTTTAACGCTGCTCACTACCTACCTGCTTGATTGAGAAGCCGACTAAGTTCACGGGCTCGTGCAGGCATCCCAAGGTCAATCAACTCCTGGCGCAGTTTCGGAAACTGATCGCGCAGCTTCTTGCCCGTGTTGATCTTCTGATTGCGCAGGAACTTTTCGAGTTTAGGACTAGGCGCATCCTTAAGACCTAGTTGTTTACGAAACGGGGTGTGTGTTCCGGTGCGACGCCGCATAGCCGAACGAATCTGTGCCGGAGTCTTTCCGGTTTCTTCGGCGATTTGTTTCATCGTCTTACCCTTAGCCTTGAGGCGTAAGCCCTTTTCAGCCGGGTCTTCTAAGCGAGGCTTGCGTGACTCAAGACGACGGACAGGTTTAGCGGGCGGCTGCTTATAAGACTGACGAGGGGGTAAAGCCTTACGTTGCGGTCCAGACGGCAAACCTCTTCGCCCTGGAATCTGCTTGGCTGGCTGCACAACCTCAGCATCAATAATCTCAGGCTCCTTCTTCGGCCTGCGGGTAACAGCTTTGCCCGGACCCCGTGGGGGGATAACCTCTGCGTCAACAACCTCTGGCCCACGCCGTCCTGGCGGCAACTCTTTGGGCTTGGGTTTGCCTGATAACTTCTTGGCTGCTTTAGTAGCGCCCTTTACTGTCTTGAGCACCGTGGGCACTTTCATTGCGGCTTTAAATGCTATGCCCAACCCTCCGCCGACAGCCGCCGGAAGAATAATATCTTTGCCGATAAACTTTGCAACGTCTTTTACGCCCTCTGAGTACAGATCAAACAGTTCCTCTTTCTTGTACGCCTTAGCCATCTCACGAAACCTGCGCTTGCGAGCCTCGACATCATCTTTAGACTTATCTTTACCCGGTGCGACGAGCTTTGGTATCTTGGCCTCAACCTTCCGCTGAGCACTGGCAATTTTGTTGCGGACCTTGCCGGTCTTATCTTTCTTTACTTCC
>Ga0098074_1000699_pt1 | contig 20547 bp, 11 predicted proteins | sample 32_taG_FD_75064 | JGI IMG/M metagenome (GOLD analysis project Ga0098074, IMG submission 75064) | Marine viral communities from the Gulf of Mexico - 32_GoM_OMZ_CsCl metaG | ecosystem: Environmental > Aquatic > Marine > Oceanic | place: Atlantic Ocean: Gulf of Mexico | collected 2015-07-12
ACATCAGGATCTAAAGACTGTTGTCAAGATTTCCTTTGTGATGAGACTTACTCTTTAAGAGTAGATCTAAAAGGAGAGCCTGCATTAGAAATGCTTGCTCACAATGCATATTTAACAGTTGAGTATAACACAGGATGTTGTGCAGATCCAACTGTTGCTCCAGTTGCAGTAGATAGTACACTTGTATATATTGAGTGGGCTAAACAACTTACTACAAGTCCAATTATGAAAGACTTTATTCAGATAGTTGTTACTGGAGAGGATAATAAGTTATGGTATGCTGATGATGTTGATACATCAGGTCTAACTCCACCACTTGGATTTACAATTGGCGGTAACTGGAAAGATTATGTATCTACTGGTCACACTACAAATGAATGTGCTGGTATGACAATTCAAGCTTGTTACGTAAGTACTAAGTTTGGAGATTGTTCATTCCAATACATAGATGGATATGATTACCAACCGCTTAAGATTTTTGCTTCTGAGGTAGATTACACTGGTTCTCCATGTAACTTCACTGGTATTTGTGTTCTTGATGTATGTCAACCAGTATCTCCAATGGGTCTTGGTGAGTCAGTTGTTAGAGACTTGATTCTTTCTGAATCTTATGGTCAAAACCATTTCTCAACTGATATCAGAATCCGTGAGATTACTCAAGGTGATGACATCCTTACTGATGACGCAGGTGCTTCAATTAGAAGTAAAGATACATGGGTACGTTACCAAATCTTACATACTGTTCCACGTTATAATAACCCAACTGGAGTATTTGATAATGATCAATACTTAGTTGAGGTTGTGTGTGATGAAAACCATACTGACTTTGAGACATTTGTCAATACTTGGTTAGGAGGTTGTGGAAATTGTGATGTAGCAATGGAAACAATTACATGTGATACAGCTGCATGTACACCTTTAACAGAATTCCCAACTTGTGCGTAATCATTAGTTGAGTTGAATAATAAACCTAAAGGGAGAGGTTAGAGTTATCTTTCCTCTCCTTTTTTTTTAAAAAATAAATCATGGGAACATTAAACGCAAAATTAGTTTTAACCAGTAGTGATCTTACTTCTGATGCAATCAACATGACTATAACTGATCTTATAACAGTTGAGAAAAATGTAGAGTTAAAAAGAATTATAATAAGTACTACAGCTACCAATATTGTAGCAGGTGGTTTGTATACAAAATCATTTGTATATGTAAAAAATGTAGATGCTGCTATTACTATTAACTTAGTAAAATCTGAAGGCGGAGATCATTATATGACATTAGCTCCAGGAGAATTTGGATTCTTTCCTTGGGCAACACTAGTAGATCTTGCTGCAGATGCTGCATCAGGTACACCTGTTTTAGAAGTAGGTATATTTGAACAATAAAAATATATATCATGGCAAATCACGTATTAAGTTTAGAAGTGCCTACAGTCATGAACTCATGTATAATGAGGGTTGTAGATACAAGTGTTTATTCAAGTTTAATTGATGTAAATTGTACATATCTGAATATTACTGTTCCAGGATATGGATACTCTATACAATTAAATGTTACAGAAAATTTTACTAAAACAGTAACTGCTTGTGATTTGAAACTACAAACAGAAGATTGCGGTGAAAAGTATGCTAATCTTCCTGATGGAGTATATATTATAAAATACAGTGTATCACCAAATGATGTAGTGTATGTTACATATAATCATTTAAGAATTACAAATGCATTAATAAAGTATAATAAGATATTATGTGATATTGATGTAGCTGCTTGTGATCCTCCAGCTGATGTAAAGAAAAAGCTAGAGCAATTACGTTTAATCAAGATGTATCTTGAAGCAGCAAAAGCTAAAGTAGAATATTGTCATGAACCTCAGAAAGGAATGACATTATATAATTATGCGTGCAAATTACTAGGAAAGATGAATTGCACTAATTGTTAAACAAATAAAACCAACAAACTATGGGAGCAGGATCAAAATGTCCAAACTGTGGAGCAACAATGAACTGTAGCTGTCAATTAAGAACAGCATCAGATGGAGCAACGGTATGTAGTCAATGCATATCAAAATATGAAAAAGAACTAGGAGAAAAAAGAATTAGAAGAAGAGAAGAAACAACGTAAGCATATACAATGTCAGTTACTAATCCAGATTATCATTTATTTACCCCCTGTTGTGGAGGTGCTACAGTTAGTTTAAGAGTTGCTGACGCAGTTGTTCCAACTAATAATAGAGTATATTTATATTCTTCTAGTGTTCCTAATGCACCAACTGCATTAACAGTTGGACAATGTTATACTGTTGAAATAAAAAATGATAAAGCAGCAGCTGATGTTGCAGCTCTTCCTTTAGGACCAATGGTTGGACAATTAGTAGGTCCTTTAGACAATTGTAATCATAAAGATTCTGATGTTGCTTGTCCTGACTGTCCTACTCCTTGTTATACTTTAATTAGTTGTACAGGTAAAAGATTAAGAACAATAACTGACTTATCAGCATATGTAAATACTTTTATTACAATTAATGATAGTGCAGAATGCTGGTTTGTACATGAAACACCAGATGAATGTGGAGGTGTAACTTTAACTGTAACTTATGCATCAGCTTGTAGTTCATGTACATGTACTTGTTATGATATTACTGGAACAGGTACGGTAAGTTATGTAGGATGTGATAATGTCTATTATGAAAATGTTTTACTACCTGTTAAGATATGTTCTTTAGTTACTCCAAGAGTTACTGGTGCAGGAACTATTACTACAGGTTCTGCTTGCGTAGATGGTAAATGTCCTGAAGTTTGTTATAGTCTTACAGAGTGTACATCTGGAACTGTAATAAATAGTAAATCTCCTGGACTGTTTGCTTATGTAGGTAAAGTTGTAAGTATAGAAGGACAGACTGGTTGTTACACAGTAGCTGTTCAGGCAGGTGTTTGTGAGTGTCCTATAGATGTTATAGTATCTGCAGATTATGTAGATTGTACTGCTTGTAAACCTACAGTAGCTTATAGATTAACATCTTGTGATAAAGAAGACCAATTGATATATACTACACAAGATTTATCAGCATATAAAGATAAAGTAGTAGAATTAGATGATCCGTGTGGATGTTATAGAGTTGAAGAAATTAATGTTAAACCTCCTAGTGATGTTACAGTAAGTATTAAAGCAGGAGGATTTGATACATGTACAGAATGTAAAACAACATATTATAAACTTACATCATGTGATGCTGCTGATCCAATAACATATACAAGTACAAATTTAGCTGCTTATGTTAATAAAGTAATTCAGCTTGTAGGTTGTGAAAAATGTTTTACTGTTACTGAATTTACAGGAGTACCAACAAATCCTGTACAAGTAACTTTTCATTCTGAATATACTGATTGCGCTACATGTTTAAAATCATTTACATGTAGATGTTCAACAATATATAATGAAGGAACTACAGCTGCTACATTTACCTACATAGATTGTAATGGAAATAATCAAACTACTGCTTCTATTCCAGCTAAAGGTAGAAGTGAAAGATACTGTGTAATTAGATGGACAACAGGTACATTACCTTTATATCATGGTAACTGTACTCAAGCAGATGCTGATTCACCGTGGACATGTCCTGCTCAGGCATATCCTGTTAAGAAAATTAAACCAGGATATAATACACCAGCATGTTCAATAGAAAAATATGAAAAGATATCATGCAATTTTGGAGAACAACTATATAAATCTGTAGTAGAAAAAAGATATGGTGTATCAAGTTGTTGCCCGGAAGAAATTGATAAATGGACTATTAAAAAAGAATTAATTGAACTTCAAGCATTAGTAGACCCTAATTATACATGTGTTAAATTAACAAGTGGTTGTGGCTGTGATAATACTACTAGCTGTAACTGTGGATGTGGTTGTGGAACATGTACTTGTTCTACTCTAAAGACTTGCAGTTCTTAAGAATTATAACTATATTATAAATATAAAGACTATGAAACCTATTAACGCTGATAACTCACCTTGTGCACCTCAGTCCTCTAACTGTGTTATTTGGGCTGGGCCAGATATATCATGTATAAATCTATGTACAGGAGATACTATATCTGATACTGTTAGTAAATTAGCTACTGAGCTTTGTACAATAATGGATACATTAAAAGTAAGTAGTTATGATCTTTCTTGTTTTAGTTTAGCTACATGTCCACCAGCAAAGTTTGAAGAATTAATTCAATTGTTAATAACAAGAATTTGTGCTTTAGAAAGTGTAAGTACAACAGATTCTACAGCAAGCTCATCAGGAGATTGTCCTAATAATTGTATTATGACAATTGAATCTTGTTTAATTACAGGAGAAGCAACTACAATGAACTTAACTGACTATGTAACTTTAATTGCAAAGAAAGTATGTGCATTAGTAACAGATATAACATTATTACAAAATCAAATTAATAGTTTAGATATTAGAGTTAATGCATTAGAATCTGCTCCAGCTCCTACTTTTACTATGCCTAGTTTTGCAGTTAACTGTACATTAGGTGCGACAGTAATAAGCGGTGGTACATATACTTTAACACAAATACTTACAGACTTAGTTAATGGAACTGAAGGTTACTGTGCTCATAAAGCATTAGTAGGAGGCAATACTGTTATTACAGATGCTGTATCTAGAAAATGTATACTGGATGCATCTACTGCTCTATTTTCTACATCAGGTCAAAACATGATTACTAAGTATGCAGGAAGTTGGATTACTGACGCAAGTGTAATTAGTTTAGCTTCTGCAGTAAATAATATTTGGATTGCATTATGTGATAGTAGAAACTTCTTAGCAACATATGAAGTTAAAGTAACAGATACTAATACTATTGATTTAACAGTAACTAAAGATGCTGCATATGCTGATATGGGTGTTACACTTAGCGCTAAGTTAGTTGATACTGGTTGGAAAGATTTATCAGGATTTGCACATCAAGGTGGAAGTGTAGGTAAACCACAAGCAAGAAGAATTGGTAATGTAGTTCATTTTAGAGGAGATGTTTTTATACCTTTAATGAATGCTGGTAGTAGTGGTGTTGAAGCAATGTCTAGTGTAGATACTTATAGAACAATTACAAGAAATACTGCTGCAACAGGTGTTACAGGCGGAGTTACTAATGTAAGTAGTGTAATTTATTTTAATGAAAATAACTCTGTTGTGCCATCAACTATTATGGATGGTGGAACATCTTTTCAAAATATAGTAGGCTTAGGTGGAGGAAATATAATAGCAACAAGACAAGTGGCTGTAGATACAGGTACAGTTCTTATGACAGCTTTTATGGAAGTATACATGTCAACAGATAAAAAATTATATTATAAATCTTTAAGTGTATTAGAAACTAATTCTGCAGATTCAGCCTCTTACAGACACGCTTCTTCTGCTAGTAATGTTACAACTAATACAGCTGCTTCTGCGGAAGTACCTAATTATAGTGCTGCTACTGCGGGTGTTAGAGCAGACTTTCAAAATTCAGGAACTCTTGTTACTGGTCAACTATATACAATAGTAAGCTTTGCAGCAGGTGATGTGTTTACTAATGTTGGTGCTGCAGCTAATGCGACAGGACAAACTTTTATTGCTACAGGTACTACTCCTACTACATGGACTAATGGTTCATCTGTAGCTTTAGGTCCAGGATTAGGGTTTGGTACACAGTCTGATGGTTCAGGTGGTTATGCAGATTATCCTTTTGCTATAGATGCTGGTCAACCTACTCAAGTAGGTGGATTTAAATTTAGTTTAGATGGGTTAACTTGTTTTATAGATCCATGTACTACAGATATTCAACCATCTAAAACTTGTTAAAAATTAAAAAAATTAGAAAATGGCAAATTGTGAAAAATGCGGATGTGATGATAAGTTCCTACCTTCTCCGGCTCCCTGTCCGGATCCAGCTGCGTGTGCTGAAACAGCACAGTGTTCAGAGGTAGTAGATGCTAAATGTACTAGATATACAGGTACTGCAATAGCATGTGGTACTAATACAATAATTCCTCAGAATACTTTTATTGATACAGCTCTTGCAAATATTATAACATTAATATGTAGTAATACAACTAATAAGTTTATTAAAGAATGGACTTCATTAGTAACATCAGGATCAGGTACAGCTATAACTATTACACAAGCAGAGTTAACTACTTGTTTTGGATTAAGAAACGGTTGTTTTATCCCTAATGGAGGTGTAACTCCTTTGCAAGATAAAGTAGATTTTGCAATTGATGTATACTATTATACAACAGGAACTGGTATTTGGAAAAGAATGACAGCTGAAGCTACAACTGACATTACAGTAAATGGTACTACAGGAGACATTACTATTACATTATCTAGTGGTTCTACTTATAATAAAGTAAGAGCTGTAGTAATAGGCTAAAGACATGTCGCAGTTTTGTTGGTTATTGCGGCTAACAAGGATAAAGCCCTCACACAAGTGGGGGTTTTGTTTTTTATCTTATCTTTATACTTGTTAAACTCATTTAAATTTAGTATATTAATTAATAAGTAGTATGAATAAACCATTTAATAAACCTGACTTAAACGCTCCTAGATATAGAAAAAAAACACATCATATTATAAATGCAGATTTTTATAAAAGATTTTTTAAAAAGTATCCTAAGTATAAAGAAAAGAAAAATACAGAGATACATAAAATTATAAAAACTTTTAATCAATATGTTTGTCAAGAAGTAATTAATAATAGAGATGGCGTAGAGTTACCGGAAAGTTTAGGATGGTTATTTATTGGTACTTGTAAGAATGCTAAAAAGAATAACGTAAATATAGGTAAGTCTATAAAGTATGGTGTTAAGGTTAGTAATAAAAATTGGGAAACAGATGGTAAGTTAGCCAAGATTTTCTATAGTAATTACGCACCTAAATATAAATACAAATATAGAGAGTATTGGGGCTTTACAGCATGTAGAAACTTTAAAAGAGCTGTTTCAAAAGCTTATCCTGAAAACTGGCCTATGTATATGCAAATAGAACCTAATAAAAAGATAAAGGCTCTATATACTAAAAAGGTAGTAAAAGAAAAGAAAGTTGCTGCTGATTTAAAAAAGTTAAAGAATTATAATGAATTTGACATATGACTACTGTAGGCCAAGTAATATCAAGAGTGAGAAATGTTCTTAAGGCAGTTAAAGAAGATCCTTTCTTAACTGATAGAACAATCTATTATGCAATAGTTAAGTATGCTCAAGCTTTAATGAAAAGAGAAGATGTTAATAATAGACTTATGAAATTAAGTTCTATATTTAATGTTCTTCCAAATGTAGAGCTTGTTGAAGTAGATAAGATAGAAGCTTCTTGTGCAGGAATACAATCAGGATGTATTATAAAAAGATCTAGATATAAAATGCCTGGATTTCTTGATGCATTAAATGGACCTGTAATTAGAACAGTTTCTTCACTTGATGGATCAATTGAATTATATAGAACTGATCCAGGTACATATACATCAATGACAAAATTAACTTCATTTAAATATAACAATAGATTTTACTTTTGGTTTTTAAATGGATACTTATATTTTCCAAATTTAGAATGGGATGCAGTTAGAGTAGAAGGAGCCTTTGAAGGAAGTATAGCTCCGTTCCTATGTGATGATGATCCGGCTAAATGTTCTTTAAGACAAAATGAACAAACTGGTATTCCTGAGTATTTGTATGCTGAAGTAGAGCAAATGGTTATACAAGAGTTAACTACTACTATGAAAGTACCAGCAAATGGTGCAGATGATAATCAAAATGTTCTTAGATAATGGATCAGAATTATACACTTAGATATAGAACCTATGATCAACTTATAGAAGATGTTTCAGTTGATATGACGGGACTTGCCTTAGAAAATAAGATAGAGCCCCAGCAATTAATTAAAATAGCTAGAAAGGTAAATTATGATCTTGGGTTAAGAATTAATCAAACAAAAGAAGTTGTCCTTGATGTATGTCATGGAAAGGTTAAACTACCTGATGACTTTACTACATTTAATCTAGCCTATATATGTGGAGACTTTGTTAGAACTGTAGGTTATAATATAGGAGGAACTAATGTACAAGAAGTACCTTATACAGAAACTCCTGCATCTACAGATCCTTGTGCAGCCCCTACTGTAAACTGTTCTTCTTGTAATTCTAATCCTTGTCAAGCTACAGCTGCAGGATGTCTTCCTTCTAATGTAGATCTAAACAAGTCAGTTGGAGTGTATGGAGATACTTGTATTAAACCAAGAGTATTTACAAATTGTAAGAATGATAAGTATGAACTTATACAAATTGTAGCTGGTGGTCATACATATGTATCTAGAAACTTATTACCTCTAAGGATGAGATCTAATAGACAAATAGAAGGAGATTGTCCTAATTTATATGTTACTAGTACTAATGAAGGATGGATAAGAGATGGTTTTTTATTTACTAGTTTTGATACAGGAAAAGTATATTTAAACTATCAGGGTGAAATGGAAGATGAAGATGGTAATCTATTAGTACCTGATCATCCATTACTAAATGAGTATTATGAATATGCTATTAAATCTAGAATTCTTGAGAATCTTTACATTAATGGAGAAGATGTATCTCAAAGAATGTCACTAATTGAACAAAGATTAAGGCCGGCAAGAAATAATGCTTTAAGTGTGGTTAATATGCCTAACTTTAAAGAACTAGAAGGAATACACAGAGCTAATAGAAAAGCAATGTATTCTAAGTATTATGATATGTTTAAAAGCTAATGGTCTTTCAAAATGGCAAAAAGAAGAAATCTTTCTGGAAGTACAAATGTAAAGACTCATAGTTTTGTAAAGGGTCTTCAAAAAGATTCTGACTTTACATATGTTAAAGATGGTATGTGGACGCATGCCCGTAATGCAACTAATAATACAATAGAAGGTAATTTAGGTTCTATCTCAAATGCTTCATCAAATCAATTATGTGCTACTGCTGGTGCAACTATGAGTAATACATATGCTGAAAGATTTATTATAGGAGCTATACATTTATATGCAGATAAGTGGGTAATATATACAGTAGGACATGATGCAGCAGGTACATCTACAATGTCTGAGATAGGATTATTAGAAGAAGACTCATGTAATTATAGACCTATAGTTCAAGATGCATGTTTAAAGTTTGATAAAAGATATCTTATAGACGGAGCTTCTAGAGAAGCTGAAGATTGCACATGGCAAGTGTATTGGTGTGATGGTCTAAATCCTGATAGATATTTAAATATAGGAGATCCAGATACTTGGCCTGATAGTACATTTACATTTATTGGACAAGGTAATATAAATTATTATACTGACGGTACTACAAATATTCTCTGGCCTGGTGTAGCTTGGAAACAAGATTGTTCTGGAGCACAATGTCAAAATTGTATTGACACTAATGAGTTAGATTGTGTTAAAACAAGAATGGCAAAAATTGTTACAACTCCTACTTTAAAGTTAAGTAAAGGTGTAACAGGTGGGAATCTTTTAAATGGAACTTATTTTGTAGTAATAGCTTATTTACTTAAGGGTCAAAAAGTTACTGATTATTTTGCGCCAAGTAATACTCAACCAATATATAGCCCTGAAGATGCTGCAGGATCTTTAGTAGTAGAAGTTGAAGCAGATACTGTTAATTTTGATGAGTTTGTTTTAGTTGTAGTGCAAAATGTAAATCAAGGAACTGTTGCTAGACAAGTAGGAACATATTCTACACAAACCAATAAAATATCAATTGACTTATTACAAAATGATTTAATTACTGTACCTATAAGTCAGATACCTCTTTCAAATGTTGTATTTGAAAAATCAAAACAAATTGAAGAAGTAAACAATTATTTATTAAGAGTAGGTCCTACTGGCAAGTTTGATTTTAACTATCAACCCTTAGCTAACTTAATTAGAGCTAAATGGGCATCAGTAGAATATCCTGCTGACTATTATGTTCAGGGTGGTAATAAAGGTAGTTATTTAAGAGATGAAGTTTATGCTTTTTTTATTAGATGGATATATGATACCGGAGATAGATCAGCTTCATATCATATACCAGGTAGACCACCTAAGATAACACCTGGATTTATTATTCCTGGTACTACTACAGAAAAAGCAGAAATAGATACGTTTAATCCTGTTGATGATCAAAACACATTATATGATGATGAGTATGTGTATAATATATATAATACTGCACAACAAGGTGTGATACCACCAACACTTTCAACTCTTACTGATGATGGAGGTACTGTGATTGCTACAGGAGATATGGGATACTGGCAGTCAACAGAATCTTATCCTGATAAAAAACCTAATGTGTGGAATTCATCTGCTCATTGTTGGACTAATGTTCCTATAGATATAGTTACAGGATTACCTATTCCAAGTATAAACTATGATTTATGTGGGCAAAAGATAAGGCATCACAAATTCCCTGATAATTGTTTAACGCCAGATACAAACCATTTTAAAACTAACCTATCTTCAGGTACAGATCAATCAGAACAACAAATAAGATTGATGGGAGTATATTTTGAAAACATAACTTATCCAAAAGATAATGATGGAAATGATATTGAAGGTATAGTAGGTTATGAAATACTAAGAGGTTCTAGAGAAGGTAACAAGTCTATAATTGCTAAAGGTATGTTAAATAACTTTAGAACATATCAGTTATCAAAAAGTACAGCAAAAGGAAGAACAGGATTGTATGCTAACTATCCCTTTAATACTGTTATGCCTGCAGGAAATACTGGAAATAGTAGTGATCAAAACTATCAGTATAATGATCCTTATATAGTACCTACAGATGAGGATGGCTTAAAGCATCAGGACATGCCGAGTGATATAGTGTCATTTCATTCTCCTGATACAATGTTTACTAATCCTGATATACATGTTAAAGAATTAAAGACATATGGATTTATTTCAGGATTCTCAGAGCAAGCATTTAATGAACCAGATCAGCATCCTAAATGGAAATTACTTTCTAACTTCTCTATGGCTGTTATGATTACAGGAGGTCTTGTTAGAACTTTTATCTCTTTGATGGGTAAGAAAACTTATAACATGCCTGATATAGGTCCTGGTTTTGGACCAGGTGATGCGGCCAGTTATGCTACAACTGCTGGGTTTGCTGCTACTGCACAAGGATTTATTAGTACTTATAATGCTGCAATTAGACAATCTATGAAAGGAACAACTGCTATAGCTGATGGAATTGCAGCAGTTACATCAGGTTTTCCTGATACTACACCCGGTGCAGCAGAAGCAGCTTTAAGAACTAGTTTAGTAGCAGCTGCAGGAGGAGGGGCTGTTAATTTGAATACTATTGCAGGAAATATTGAATTTCCAGAATATGCATATCTACCAACTACTGCAAGAATTACATCTTTTGCTACACATTTCTTTAATTATTTCTCATTAGGTGCTGACAATACTTTAAAACTTATTAAGTTATTTATTCCATTAAGACAGTTTGCATTACAAATGAAGTGTCATGGTTTTTATGATAAGCTAACAAGGTTAGATCCTATAACATATAAATCAAGATTTAATGTTGAATCAGATTTTTATTTAAGAGATGCTATTCAGGAAATGCCTAGATATCAAACTAATACTGGTGATGTAAAATCTTTTGTTATAAATAATCTAAAAAGATCAGACAGTGTAGTAATAAGAACTACTTCAGGAATAAAAGATCCTGAAGGTCCTAAGCTATTACCAAATGAAGAAGATCAATCTTTAACTACATTAGGAATGTTACAGAGTAATCAGTATCAAAATCAATTTGATTTTCCTCCTGGTTCAGGTGATATACCTACTTTTAAAAATTCAGAAAGACCATTTAGTTTACCTATTGCAAGTCACTATGCAGGAATAAAATATAGAATTAATAATCAATATGGTCAATTAGATTCTATTAAACAAATTCAAATTACACCTAGTGAACAAAAGTTGCCTAGAAATGATGATACAGGTCTTATTGACATGAGTCCTGTTGGACCATATTTGTGTGGAGGAAAATATTATACTCTTAAAGTATTAAGTCATAGTCCTGTATTTTTTGGAGGAGATACTTTTATAAACAGATATACAGAAAAGAATACTATGTTATATTTCTATGACTGGTTATATGGGCAACCAGATGAGTATGAGTATAACTATGGTTTAAGATACATGATTCCTAATATACGTTTTAGTGCAAATAGTCAAGAGTATGATGTTCAAAATTTAGCTCAGTTGTTTAATCTAAATAACTTAGGAACTTTACTTGGTTTAATGAATCCTAGCTCACTACCTAATACAGGACCATTTCCTACTAATCAATATCATCTTGATAATAAATCATATGATTATGATACAGGAGATGATGATTATACTGCTACAGGTTTAGGATTATTTGGTGTTAAAAATTCTGCGTTTTATTTGGCAACATCTTCAATAAGAGACTTCTATGTAGAAAGTGATGTATTAGTTGATTTTAGAAGAGAGTTTAATGATATTCAGAATAAGCATTATGACCCTTATAGATTTACAGATTATGCTCCTATGTTTGATATGGATCCTAAGATTATATCTAAAGGTAACACGTATAACTATGATTATTCTTTTAGCTTTTCTAAATTATATAATCAATACTTTTCTTCTGGTAATTTACAAAACAGAAACTATGATCCGGATGTAGCTAAGTTGTGCTATGTAAATTTCCCTAATAGGATAATGTATTCATTACCTCAACAAGATGCGTCTTACTCAGAAGCATGGTTAACTTATCTAGTTAATAACTATAAAGATTTTAAACATAGAATAAGTGGAGTTAAGAACTATGCTAAGACTGGTATCTTTATAACATTTGATCATAGTAGCCCATTAGTATTCCAAGGTGTTGATACATTAAAAACAGATTTAGGAACTAAGATAACTCTAGGAGATGGAGGCTTGTTTGCAAATCAACCACAGTTAGTAAGTGCTGCTGATCAGCCATTTGAATATGGGTCATGTCAAAATAACAGATCAATTATATCTAGTCCTGGTGGTTTTTATTTTATGTCACAAGACCAAGGAAAAATATTTGCATATGCTAATGGATTAAATGAGATATCTCAAAATGGAATGAAGTGGTGGTTTGATACATTCTTACCTTATCAACTATTACAAGATTTTCCTGATTATCCATATACAGATAATCCTGTTTGTGGTATAGGTTGTCAAAGCTTATTTGATAATGATAATACTTTATTATATTTCTGTAAGAAAGACTATAAGCTTAAGCCAGAGTTTGCAGGACAAGTTACTTATGATTCAGCAAGAGATGTATTTATTGTAAAAGATAGAAGAGCTTCTGAGTTTAAACTAGGAGATAGTACACTATTTGATGAAGCATCTTGGACAATTAGTTTTGATCCTAAATCAAAATTCTTTATATCATTCCATGACTGGCATCCAGATTTAATATTACAAGGTAAGAATACTTGGTTAACTACAAAGAATAATCAAACATGGAAACATAATAATGTATGTAATGATTACTGTAAGTATTATGGTAAGAACTATCCATTTGAATTAGAGATACCTGCTTCTACCGGGCAGAGTGTTACAACATTAAAAAGCGTAGAATACATATTAGAGTCTTACAAGAGAGCAGAGTTCAATTGTTTTGATCAGTTCCATGTATTAGATTTTAACTTTGATGAAGCGGTTATATATAATACTGAGCAAGTTTCAGGTTATCTTAACCTTAATCTTATGCCTAAAAATAATCCCGTACTATCTTTAGAATATCCAAAGTATAATGTAGGTAATCCTTCATATGATATTTTATTCTCTAAAGAAGAAAATAAATATAGGTTTAATCAATTTTGGGATATAACAAAAGATAGAGGAGAGTTTCCTGTAGGTGCAGGTTATCCTCCAACAGCTTCTGTTATTCCTGGAAGTACTGTATTAAATGGTAATTATAATGAGAGACATATATGGTTAACTAAACCAAATGGATATGTAAGAGAGCTTAATAGTACAAATTTAAATTATCAAAAATCTCAAGAGCAACGTAAAAGATTCAGACATTATACTAACTTTATAAGTTTAAAAAGAAATATATCAGGTCCTGTTAATATGATTGTTAAAATGGTTAATACTAAATCTCAACTATCTCAAAGATGATGAAAAAGAAGTTTAGCAAATATACGAGAAAGGGTTTACCTGGAGGGGCAAATGAAGTATCCTCTTATACTAAAGGTATAGTTTCTACAGAAGGCTATAGAATTGATAGTCCTGATAAAGATAATCCAGTTAATGTAATTAACTCAGGTAACATAACAATGACAGAGACTGATGGAAAGCCTCTAAAAAAAGGACCCTTATTTGGTATGGATAACTTAGGTAATAAACAAATAATGATGCCTGGTTTTAATTATCAATTTCCAGGTAGTCAAGTTCTTGAAATGCCTATAGATAATTTAAGAGAACAGCTTAATCCTACTAGACCAGCTAGTATACCAAGACCTCATCCTTGGGGATTTCTTGTAGATCCTAAACAAGCTCAAGGTAATGTTGTTGGAGGAGTAGGAGTTAATTTTCCAAGAGGTTTAGGTTTTAATGCTACGGGTGTATTACCTGTAAGCCCTGACCCGGTATTTAAAGGTGTTGGTTCAATAGGTATTAATCAACAATTTGGTAATTTAAATTTAGGTGCAAGAATTGGTACTCCTGTTTTAAGAGATTATTATACTAAAGAACTTATGTTTGATCCTGAACTTTCTTTATCAGGAAGATATACTATTCCTTATACAGATAAGAAAAAACTTTCTAAACGTAAACTACAACCAGGAGGACCTGTATTTGGTGGTTTTTATAACTTTGGAACACCCCGTACTCCTGAAGAATGGGAACAAGAAATAAGAACAGTAGAAAGAGAAATAGGAAATCCTAGAGGATGGACTATGGATGACTATAACACAATGCAAGATAAATTAAATGAATACAAAGCTTGGAGAGAAAAAAATACTTGGGTAAGAGATTCATCTAATAAACCAAATGAATATGTAGTACCTCTTCCTCCTCATTTAAATGCTGAAAAATATATAGATGCAGAACTATCAGATAAGGAGATTCAAGAACTTAGAGATGGAGGTTATGTAGTAGAAGAGTTGCCTTCATATCAAGATCAAGGTGAAGTACAAGATATACCTGAAGTAACAGTATATCCAGATGAAAAAGGAAAAAAGAAACAACGTAAGCTTTTAGATAACTTTCAACTAGCTCAAGCAGCATTTAAAAAATGGCACAAAGATGCTGGTTTTGGAAATTTAATTCTTAAAGGAAAACGAGATAAAGATGATATAAAAAGTTTAAAAGGTTATATTGATGATTATAAAGAAGAGTTAAAGAAAACAAAAGAACAATATAAACCTGCAAGTTCTGCGTTAAGAGTTTTAAAGGAAAACTATCCAAAAGAATGGAAGAATTTAAAATTAAAGCATGTCTTTGATCCACAGTCTGTAGAACAATTAAGAAAGTTATACAAAGAAGATAAAATAAGTGATAGTGCTTTTAGATGGTACTATGATAGTTTTGGAAAAGGTTATGATAAAAATGTAGCTAAAGGTACAGGACCTGATGCTACTTATAGTGCTAAAGAAACAAAAGATATTTGGAGAGATACTGGTAAAGATTGGGATAAGCTTGGATATGGTGTAAACGCTTTAATGATGGGATTAGCACTTCCTGCTACATTAACTGCTGCAGATGTTGCTGCACTTGGAACAGCTGCCGCAACTGAAGGTCAAATGTTTGGAAGCTTTCTTAGAAATCCAATGCCTGCTTTAAGAGCAATCCCTACCAGTACAGCAGGTAAAATAACAGGCACTGCGTTAACAGGATTAGGACTTCCTGCAGCTGCATATATGGATTATCCTAATATGCAAAAAGCAATCAAGGATAAAGAATATTGGGATGCATTAGGTTATGGCGGTATGGGTCTTTTAAATATATCACCTTTTGCTTTTCCTGCAATAGCAAAAGGATATCAAGCAATTAAAAATGCTCCTAAAATAAAAGCATTAAAGAATCTAAATGTAGAAGCAGCATTAAGCGATGTTGGAAGGGCAAAGAAAAAATTTGAGGGAAATATTCCACTTATGAAAGGTACTGTGGGAACTAATCAAAAACCTATAGAAGCTCTTAAATATGATGTTGCTAAAAATAAAGTAGCTTATGAAAATTATAAAAAATCATTAATTAAAAGAATAAAAAGAGAGCCTACTGCAGAAGAATTAAATGCTTCACTAGGAGACTTACAAAATATTATTAATCAGGGTGAAGAAGCTTTAGCAACTTTTTCTAAATTAAAACCTGATGCTCAACAAAAAATTCTTAATACCATAAGTCCTGTTTCACCAGAAATGGCTGCGGTTAAAAATGTTGAAAAAAATATAAATGAAATATTAAACTCTCCAAACTTAAAACATATATCACAAGATAAAAAAGTAGATTTTATTAATGCTATAAAGATTGATTCAAAGGTCCCAGAGCAATTTGTTAGAAATCTTAATGAGCAATCTTTAGCTACATTAAAGTCTAAGTATGGTCAAAACTTAGAAGGTTTGAGTTCAGAAACTAGAGAATTAATATTACAGACAAATATAATACCTGAAGGACTATTAAGAAGAAATCTTAATGTAATTACAAATAATGCTTCTGCTGGTTTTTTTCAACAAGCTGATTATATAGCTGCTGGTAATCTTATACGTGAGATGTCTAAACTTAAAAAAGTTGATCCTTCAAAAAGACCTTATCGTGCATATGATTTAGCACCTGAACTGGGAGCTAATCCTAAAAATCTACCATCTGATGTTGTAAATCTTCAAACAAGATTGTCTTATAGAATACCTGGTCAAAGTTCTACTTCTAGCCTTTTTGAACTACAAGGACAACCTATAGGACGTGGAGGAGTAGATACTTACAAGTATGCAACAAGAAATCTTCCCGAAAGAGATATAAAAGATATAAATATAACAAGATTTGACTCTGGTGATTTTAGGTTTTATGAACAAACAGCAGGAACAGGAGCTAAAGAAAGAACAATAGTTGATGAGTTTGGTAAATATGATAGAGATCAATTAGGAGTAATTAGAGAAGATGATCTAACAAAATATATAGAAAAAATTGATGATGGTACAATTAGAATTAAATCACCTGATCAAGGAGGATTTAAAACTTATGCTGAAACTGAAGATATAGTAACTACAGGTGAAGTTGGTTTAAAAAGTTTTAAAAATAATACTCCCCTTGATTATTTATATGATGTTAATATACCTGTATCAAAAGGAACAACTGGAACAAGAACTATATCTCTTACAAATAATGAAATTAAAGTAGTTGGTCAAACAGGTATGGATATAGAAGCAGTTAAAAGAGGAGAAATAAATAAAGATTATATTACTCATTTAACAGAGAATATTACGCTTACTGAACAAGCATTACCAGGTTCAAAAGTGTTTGGTTCTGCAGCAGGAGTTAAAGGGGCAGGCCTTCCTCATGCTACTCATGATATAGATGTTATAATGACTGCTGATGATTTTAGTAAAGCATCAGAAAAGTATAAACAAGTTACTTCTGGTGTAGATAATAAAAACACATTTAAACTTAAAGTATTTGATAATGTAGGACCTCAAGGAGAAATAGATGTAAATGTGATATTTAAAAGATCAGATGATGGTACAGCAACAGGTGTATTAGCTAGAGAATTATTCAGACAGTTTCATCCTAAAAAATATTATGATGCAGTAATGCAACAAAGAAAGGCTTATAGTGAAACAGGTGTAATTCCTGAAATGAGAATTAGTTTAACACCTGATGAATTACTTAAGAGTGTAGATACTGAAATTAAAACAATAATGGATTCATTTGAAGCCGGAGCAGCATCAGGAAAAACTAAACATTTATTTAGAGATAATGTATATGCTTCATATGCAGATCCTAAAAAGTTTCAAAAAGCTCAAGAAATGTATTTACGTTCTTTTGTAGGACCTAAAGCAAAAATTGGAAGACAATTTGATGCTTCAGCTTTTTCAGATGTTTCTAGAAATAAAGAAATATTAAAAAAAATAGATTTTATAGGAGACCTAAATGCGGTAGCTAATGATCCATTAAAAATGCAAAATGCATTAAATACTTTTACAATAGAAAATTCAACTCTTATGAGGGGTGCTTCTTTTCAAGGTCTTAAATCAGGAGATGATGCAGTAGCTTATATGAATAAGGCTATAGGTGAAAGTTCTGGACCAGGAGCAAGAGCAGTTGGTGAAGGATTGAATACAACTATAGGTATTTCTTCATCAGGTTATGGAGCAGGTCAACAAGGATTCCAAGGCTTTATGCAATTAAATATAGATGATTTAGTTAATGCAAAAAAGTTAACTCCTGAAGAATATGTTAAAGCACTTAAGATTAGATCAGATGGAGATATAGTATTAACTGAAGCTATGATGAATAAGGTTGTTGAGATAGCAAATAAACATAAAGCTTTAGGTCTTGATGAAAAAGCTCTTAGAAATATGAAAGTAGTAAAAGCTGCAGATTTAGTTGACCGTAGTGTAATTAATAGAATATTTAAAAAAGGAACGAGTGATAAAAAACTTCTAGCTGATTTTTATAATGATATAGCCGTAGCTCCAGAACTAAATTTTCAAGCTGTTCATGGTACGAGTGGTAAAGATGCTGACTTTGGAACCGGATATTATAGAAGTGGTCTTAAAATATTTGATGAAGCAACAGATGCAATGGCTATTGATTTTGTTGCTTTTAATAGAAGCAGAACTGGAATTTATGCTCCTGATTATAAAGGAAGAGCTGTAAAAGATTTTCATATTCCATTGGAAGCAACAGCAAAAGCAGGTGCAGCAGATATTCCAAGTTCAAGTTTAATTGAAGGTGTTGAGGTACAAAAAATACGGGATGCAAATATGGATATTATCCAGTTAGGTCCATTAGATAATATGCCTGAATATAATTTAACTACACCTACTATGGCTAGATTAGAATCTAATCAAAAAGATTTAAAAGCAATGATTAATCTTCTTGATGGAGGTCTTATTAAAGCTCAACAAAGAAGAGCTGAAATAATGAATGACATAAAATTATACTCTAAGTCAAAACAAGAAGTTTATACAAAAGGAACAGATGCATATAAAAAAGCACAACAAAAGAAAAGAACAGAAGCTGTAAAAAAAGAATATAATAAATTAAGATTACTTGAAGATGAATTAAAAAATATTGATTTAAAAATATCTGAAATAAGTTCTTTAAAAAATAAACAGGCTAAAGTAATGAGTCAATATACTAAACTCTTAGCTGTGCCTACTAATATAATAGAGAAGTCAGGAGTAGCAGAAGAGCCTATAAGACAAACAGTAGATCTAGTAGAAACAGGAGTAGAAGAAGGAATAGAAGGCGTAGAAAAAGGAGTAAAAGAAGGAACAGAGGCTGTAGTTCAGTTTACTGAAAAAGTAGGAGAGTCACTTAAATCACGTTCACGGAAAAGAATTGAAAATAATAAAGCTGTTTACAAAAAACTTTATGGAAAGGATTTTTCTGGTCCTCAAATGATAGATAAAAACAGTGAAATTAAAAGTGATCTTAGAACATTAACTCCTGGTTATGCAAAAAGATTTCCAACAAAGTATGCTGAAAAATTATCTCAGTTAATAAAATTAAAAGAAGCTGGTTTTCAGTTTTACAAAGAAGAAGAAAAGAAATTAAATAAATTAATTAAAGAAAATAAAGAAGAAGGTGGAGAAGTTAAATACTTAACTGATGAAGAAATAGAAATGTATAGAGCAGGCGGATATGTAGTAGAAGAACTATAAACATTGTATGTTTAAACATTAAACTAAAAATTAGTATATTAATAATATATATACCCAAGTTATGGCAAAGAAAAGAGTTAGAATTAGTAAACCCGGAGCAGCAACTAAAAGAAATGATATGGCATTATTTATTGCAAGAACTGGTATGGAGCAAGATCAGATGATGCAAGATGAAATGATGCAACAGCAAATGATGCAGGAAGCAGCTGGTGCGCAACAGAATAGCCAAATGTTGCAACAACAACAAATGATGCAACAACAGCAACAAATGCAGATGATGATGCAAGAGCTTATACCTATGATAACGGAGCAACTAAAGAAAGGAGAAGATCCACAAAAACTTGCTTCAATGGTTTTGCAACAAGTACAAGATCCTAATCTAGCAGTAGCATTGTTTACTAAGATCAGTGGAAATGAAGATGCTTCAAAGCAATTGATACAATCTGTAATGGGTGAACAAACATCTGCTGCTGGTATGCAACAAGAAGCTATGGGTATGGTTGATGATGATACTAATCTTGAAGTAAATCAAGATGAGTACAGATCAGGAGAAACTCAAGAAGAAATTGAACAAGGCATGGGTATGGCTATGGGTGGTGGAGAATTAATGGGACAACCTACTTATGATCCAGACTTTGCAGGAATGCCTCCTATGATGAAGGAAGG
>Ga0098074_1000700_pt1 | contig 20508 bp, 23 predicted proteins | sample 32_taG_FD_75064 | JGI IMG/M metagenome (GOLD analysis project Ga0098074, IMG submission 75064) | Marine viral communities from the Gulf of Mexico - 32_GoM_OMZ_CsCl metaG | ecosystem: Environmental > Aquatic > Marine > Oceanic | place: Atlantic Ocean: Gulf of Mexico | collected 2015-07-12
AGCAGCGGGAGGCACGAGGCGAACGGGTTGGTGCCGGCGTCCTTGTACAGCTTCATCGTCTCTTCGCCGAGGCGCTGACGATCGTGCCCGTACTTCTTCTGCAGCTCCTTGACCTTGGGCTGGATGAGCTGCATGTTGCGCTGCGACTTGATCTGCTTCACGAACAACGGGATCAGCAGCGTGCGGATGACCACCGTGAGCCCGATGATCGACAGCGCCCATGAGGTGCCACCGTCGCCGTCCAGGCCGATCGCGGTGAAGAACTTGTGGAAGCCGAGCATGATCGCCGAGATCGCGTAGTACAGCGGCGTCATGATGAAGCTGCCGATGGCAGAGAAGAAGTCCACGGAGGTCAAGCTCCTTGCTGGGGGTTCTGATGCCGGGGGATCTGGTGCCGGAAGATCTGTGAGAGCGACCCACGCTCACGGCGCGGGGGAACTTTGTCGACGCCGCCCGGCGCCCATGGGTGACAGCGTGCCAGGCGGCGCAATGCCAGCCAGCTGCCCTTGATGCTGCCGTGCACCGTCACCGCCTCCAACGCGTAGGCCGAGCACGACGGGTAGTAGCGGCACACCTGCCCGTACAGCAGGCTGATCAACAACCGGTACAGGCGCAACAAGCCGATCAGCAGATACTTCATGCTGCGCCCGCGCACCGAGTCAGGCACCGCTGGAGGTCGGCGTCCAGCTCGGCGTACGACGCCTGCGCGGCCGCGGGCAGCGCCCGGACGACGAGCACCGATCCGGCCAGGCCCGCCAGCTCGTCACGCACCGCGTGACGCAGTCGCCGCTGCACCCGGTTGCGCACCACGGCGTTGCCCACCGCGCGGCTCACGACGAAGCCGACCCGCGCGGGGCCGGAGTCACCGGACTCCTGGCGGTGGACCACCAGGGTCCGCGAGGACGCACGCCGTCCCCGACGCGTGGTCTCGCGGAACGAGGCGGCGTCGGTCAGGCGATGTGCCGCGGACAGCAACGGGTGTCGCGGTCAGGTCAGGGAAGCAGAGCAGCGACGCTGAGCCGAGGCTCAGACCGACAGGCTCTTGCGACCCTTGCTGCGACGGTTGGCCAGGATCGAGCGGCCGGCGCGGGTGCGCATGCGGAGACGGAAGCCGTGCACCTTGTGACGACGACGGTTGTTCGGCTGGTACGTACGCTTGCTCACGACTTGTTTCCTTATCGGTTGGGGCTCGTCCGGGCCTTGATCGTGGCCCGGACGGGGCTGTCACACCGGTCGAAGTACGGGCTAGCTGACCTCACGGACGAACCGGGGGCGAGGCCCCGGCCGAGCCGCGGTTTCGGCTGGCACCGCCCCTCCACGGTGGTGGACTCCCGTGGACGTGCGGCACCGGTCGACATCCGGGTGACCGACATACGGTACGGGCTGGTCAGAGACAGGGTCAAACCGAGTCGAGCCAGGCTCCGCCACCCGCCGCTCCCCGGGACGGCCTCCCTGTGGATCAGGTCGACCTGCCTGTGGATGAGGGGTTGCTCGTCGTCGATCCAGCGGGTTACGTTCGCGCGGTTGGAGTTCCCCGCCATCCACCGTTCCGTCGCTCTCCCGGGCCAGTGTGACCCACACCACAGATCGTCACATGCAGCCTCTGACCTGCGGAAACACGAGTCGACGACGCTCGGGATGTGTCTCCGACGTGGGTTCACCCGCTGGCAGGACCTCGGTTCACAGACTGTGGACAAACCTGTGGATTGCATCCGGTGCGACACCCACCAGACACCGACCACCCCCAATCAGGAAGCAGCGGGAGACACCGTGGAGCAGATGTCAGACCTCGACCAGGCATGGCGCGCGGTCCTCACCGACCTTCAGCCCCACCAGCGCGCCTGGCTGCACGCCAGCCAGCCGGTCACCCTCCACGAGAGCACCGCCATCGTCGCGGTCCCCAACGAGTTCACCCGTTCCCAGCTCGAAGGGCGGCTGCGCGCCCAGCTCGAGGACGCGCTCACCGACCGCTTCGGCCACGAGATCCGCATCGCCGTCACGGTCGACACCTCGCTCGAGCCGATCGGTGAGCTGCCCTCCGACGTCGCCCCGCCCGTCGTCCACGACCCGATGGCCGAGCGCCACGAGACATCGACGGTCGCCCTGGCTCCGACCTCCTCCGCGCCGCCGGCCCCGGTCCGTGAGGTCGACGACGCACCCGTCGAGCGCTCCAGCATCAGCGACACCGGCAAGGCGTCCGCGCTCGAGACCCGACTCAACCCGAAGTACACCTTCGAGACCTTCGTCATCGGCTCGTCGAACCGGTTCCCCCACGCCGCTGCGGTCGCCGTCGCCGAGGCGCCGGGCAAGGCCTACAACCCGCTCCTGGTCTACGGCGACTCCGGACTCGGCAAGACGCACCTGCTGCACGCCATCGGCCACTACGTGCGCAGCCTCTACACCGGGGCAAAGGTGCGCTACGTCTCGAGCGAGGAGTTCACGAACGAGTTCATCAACGCGATCCGCGACGACCGGCAGGACCGGTTCAAGCGGCGCTACCGCGACGTCGACGTGCTGCTCATCGACGACATCCAGTTCCTGGAGGGGAAGACGCAGACCCAGGAAGAGTTCTTCCACACCTTCAACACGCTCCACAACGCCAACAAGCAGATCGTGCTGACCTCCGACCGTCCGCCCAAGCGGCTCGAGGCGCTCGAGGACCGGCTGCGCAACCGGTTCGAGTGGGGCCTGATCACCGACGTGCAGCCGCCCGACCTGGAGACGCGCATCGCGATCCTGCGCAAGAAGGCCGCGATGGACCGGCTCACGGCCCCGCCGGACGTGCTGGAGTTCATCGCCTCCAAGATCCAGACGAACATCCGCGAGCTCGAGGGTGCCCTCATCCGCGTGACCGCCTTCGCGAACCTGAACCGCCAGGAGGTCGACATGACCCTGGCAGAGATCGTGCTGAAGGACCTGATCCCCGAGGGCGGCGAGCCGGAGATCACCGCGTCCCTCATCATCGCCCAGACCGCCGCCTACTTCGGGCTCACCATCGAGGAGCTCACCGGCCCCAGCCGCGGCCGGCACCTGGTGATGGCCCGACAGATCGCGATGTACCTGTGCCGCGAGCTGACCGACCTGTCGCTGCCCAAGATCGGTGCCCAGTTCGGCAACCGCGACCACACGACCGTGATGTACGCCGACCGCAAGATCAACCAGCTGCTGGCCGAGCGACGGGCAGTGTTCAACCAGGTCAGCGAGCTCACGAACCGGGTCAAGCTCCAGGCCCGTCACACCTGACCTCGCGCCCGCGCCGCCACCCGCGTGCCCTGTGGAGCAACACCGCAGAACACCACGAACTACACGGGGAGGATCTGGGGAGGACGCGCACGTCCCTCACCAGGCCGGACGCCGACCCACAGCCACACCCCGCTTCTCCCCTGCTGGTTGCACAGGGGGTGTGCACCCGAATCAGGCGTCTGACCTGCGCGGACACCGTTCATCCACAGACTCCACACCACCTATGACTACTCCGAGCCTCTAGACATGTCGATCCTCCGTGGAACTCCATCCGGCCCACCCTCTGTGGACGACCGCCCGAGCGTGGCAGGATGCGTCTCCCGGATCAGTCCTGGCTCGATCCCTGCCGGATCCCCCGGCCGCTCCGGTACCCCGACCTCCCTGTAGCTCACTGACGAGCTACGCAGTTCTCCCAAAGGACCCATCGTGAAGTTCCGAGTCGAACGCGACGTCCTGGCCGACGCCGTCGCCTGGGCCGCGCGCAGCCTGCCGGTCCGACCCAGCGCACCCGTGCTCGCCGGCCTGCTCATCGAAGCCAGCGACGCCGGCCTGGTGCTCTCGACCTTCGACTACGAGACCTCCGCGCGTGCCACGCTCTCCGCCGACGTGCAGGACGACGGACGCGCACTCGTCAGCGGTCGCCTCCTCGCAGACATCTGTCGCAGCCTCCCGGCCAAGCCGGTGGAGATGACCCTCGACGGCGCCCGGGTCTCCCTGACGTGCGGTTCGGCGCGGTTCAGCCTGCAGACCATGCCGGTCGAGGACTACCCGACGATCCCGCAGATGCCGCAGGCGACCGGGACCGTCCAGAGCGACGTCTTCGCCCACGCCGTGGCCCAGGCCGTGACCGCCGCCGGTCGCGACGACATGCTGCCCGTGCTCACCGGCGTGCGTATCGAGATCGACGGCTCGATGATCTCCCTGCTGGCGACCGACCGGTTCCGGCTCTCCCAGCGTGAGCTCGGTTGGGATCCCCGCACCCCCGACGACACCCTGGCCGCGCTGGTGCCGGCTCGGGTGCTCGGCGACACCGCGAAGTCACTGACCGCGGGCAGCGAAGTGACCATCGCGTTGTCGACCGGCAGCAGCGGCGAGGGACTCATCGGGTTTGAGGGCACCGGCCCCGGCGGCGTCCGCCGTACGACGACCCGCCTGCTCGACGGGGAGTTCCCCAAGGTCCGCAGCCTCTTCCCCAACGAGAAGCTCACCACCGCCAAGGTCGACAAGGCGGCGCTGATCGAGTCGGTGAAGCGCGTGGCGCTCGTAGCCGAGCGCAACACCGCGGTGCAGCTCTCCTTCAGCGACGGCGTGCTCACCCTCGACGCCGGCTCGGGCGATGAGGCCCAGGCCTCGGAGTCGATCGAGGCGATCATCGACGGCGAGGACATCACCACCGGGTTCAACCCCCAGTTCCTGCTCGACGGTCTCGGCGCCATCGACGAGGCGGTCGTCGAGCTGGCCTTCACCCAGGCCTCCAAGCCCGTCGTCATCAGCGGCCTCGTCGAGGGTGGGGACGCCGATCCCGGGTTCCGCTACCTGTTGATGCCGCGCCGTCTGCTTTCCTGACGGAGGTACCGCTACCGCTAGCTCGACCACTCGACCGGAGGCAGACATGCAGATCGGACTCGTCGGACTGGGCAAGATGGGTGGCAACATGCGCACCCGGCTGCGCAACGGTGGCATCACCGTCGTGGGCTACGACCGCAACCCCGACCTGGCCGACGTCGACAGCCTGGCTGCCATGGTGGCGGCCCTCGACGAGGACGGGCCCACCGTCGTCTGGGTGATGGTGCCGGCCGGCGCCCCGACCAGCGCCACGATCGACGATCTCGCCGGGCTGCTCTCCGAGGGCGACCTGATCGTCGACGGCGGCAACTCCAAGTACACCGACGACCAGCAGCACGCCGCGATGCTGGCCGAGCGCGGGATCGGCTTCGTCGACTGCGGCGTCTCCGGCGGGGTGTGGGGCCTGGAGAACGGCTACGCGCTGATGTGCGGAGGTTCGGTCGACGACGTCGCCAAGGTGCAGCCGGCCTTCGACGTGCTCAAGCCCGCTGAGGGCGGGTTCGTGCACGCCGGCACCAAGCCCGGCGCGGGCCACTTCTCGAAGATGGTCCACAACGGCATCGAGTACGCCGTCATGCAGTCCTACGCCGAGGGTTGGGAGCTGCTCCAGGCCACCGACCTCGTCGACAACGTGACCGAGGTGTTCGACTCCTGGCGCAGCGGCACCGTCATCCGCTCCTGGTTGCTCGACCTGCTCGTCGCGGCACTCGAGGAGGACCACCAGCTCGCCCAGCTGCGCGGCTACGCCGACGACTCGGGCGAGGGGCGCTGGACCGTCGAGGCGGCGATCGAGCACGCCGTGCCCATGCACGTGATCGCGGCGTCCCTCTTCGCCCGGTTCACCTCGCGCCAGGATGACAGCCCGGCGATGAAGGCGATCGCGGCGATGCGCAACCAGTTCGGCGGCCACGCGGTGCACACCGCGCCACCCCCCGGTGGGGACGTGTCCTAGGACCTGGGTCGACCCGGCTACCTAGAGAGCGATCGCCAGGCGCACGACGGCGAACGCCATCCACAGGGCGAGCAGCCCGAGCAGCCACGGCTTGAGCACGAGCGCGTCGAGCTCGGGCGGACGGCGTCCGCGCAACCGGCGGGCGACCACCAGCGCGACCAGGGCCACCGCGAGCAGCACCGAGACGATGCCGAACGGGTGGGCGAGGAACGACTCCTGCCACTGCCCGTGCGCCAGGTGCACCCAGGCCCGCGTGAGTCCGCAGCCCGGGCACGGTAGACCGGTCAGCCGGCGGAACGGGCAGATGATCGGCCCGTCCTCGATGCCGCCGTCCGGGATCAGGAAGGCAGCGAGCAGCGCGGCGGCCGCCCCGGCCGCCACCACGTCGGTGGTGATGGGGCCGGAGCGAGCCGCCGGGCGGTGGTCCGACTCGGTGCGGTTCAGCGGAGGGGCCGACCGTTCGAGTCCGGCACCTTGCGCAGGATGATCAGGATCAGGTCGATGAGGGCCCAGATGCCGAGGCCGCCGCAGGTGAACAGCTTGAGCAGGCCGAGACCGGTGTAGCCGAGGTAGAAGCGGTCGACGCCGAACACGCCGACCAGCCACGAGATGATCGCGGTGGTCACCATCTCCTTGTCGGAGTAGAGGCCCGGCACCTCCTTGGCCGCGAACCAGTTCTGGCCCGAGGCGGCACGCACCATGGTGTCGGGGCGCAACGTGCCCCCCACTGCCATCTGGCCGAGCTGGCCGATGTCGATCGGCCCCTGCTCCTGGCCCATGACCGCGATGAAGTACGGGCCGGCGGGAGCTCCGGGAACGGGGGCTCCGTACGGCGGATAGCTCGGCTGACCGTAGGGCGGCGGCGGTGGCGGCGGGGTCTGGCCGTAGCCGCTCGGTTGTTCCGGCGATCCGTACGGGTCTGGTGGCTGGGTCATGCCTCCGAGCGTAGGCCTCCTCCGAGCGCCCGCACTAGGATCACCGCGTCAGCAGGTGGCCCAGGTCGGACCACCGGGGAAGGCCGGCGGGGGAAGGGGAGTGACGCGTGCACGTGTCACACCTGGCGCTGCACAACTTCCGCTCCTACACCCTCGCCGACGTCGAGCTGGGCCCGGGCGTCACCGCCTTCGTCGGCCGCAACGGCCAGGGCAAGACCAACCTGATCGAGGCGATCGACTACCTCTCCCGCCTGTCGTCGCACCGGGTGGCCAGCGACGCCCCGTTGATCAAGGCCGGAGCGCCCCAGGCGATCGTCCGCGCCGCCGTCGTCAAGGACGGGCGGACCGCAGTGCTCGAGGTGGAGCTCAACCCCGGAAAGTCGAACAAGGGACGAATCAACAAGTCGACATTACCCCGGGTGCGCGACATCGTCGGGCTGGTGCGCACCGTGGTCTTCTCCCCCGAGGACCTCACCCTGGTCAAGGGTGACCCCGGCGACCGGCGACGCTTCCTCGATGACCTCCTGGTGCTCAGAACCCCGCGGTTGAGCGGGATCCTCGCCGACCACGATCGAATCCTGAAGCAGCGCGCCACGCTGCTGAAGACCGCTGGTCACGCGCGTCGCGGCTCGAGCAACCAGGAGTCGGCGCTCAGCACCCTCGACGTCTGGGACGCGCAACTGGCCCGAGTCGGCAGCGAGCTGCTCGCCGAACGGCTCGCGCTGGTGCACCTGCTGCGCCCCTACGTCGGCGCCGCCTACGCCACGGTCGCGCGCGGGGCCTCGCGCGAGGACGCCGGCATCGAGTACAAGGCGTCGTTCGACCTGCCCGACGTCGAGGAGGCCGCACCCGACCGTGCTGCGCTGACCGACGCGCTGCTCGCCGAGCTCGGTCGCCGTCGCAACGACGAGCTCGACCGTGGGGTGTGCCTGGTCGGCCCGCACCGCGACGACCTGGTCTGCACGCTCGGTGACGAGTCGGGCACCCGGTTGCCGGTGAAGGGGTACGCCTCGCACGGCGAGAGCTGGTCGTTCGCGCTGGCGCTGCGGCTGGCCTCCTACGACCTGCTCCGGGCCGACGGCGACGACCCGATCCTGATCCTCGACGACGTGTTCGCCGAGCTCGACAGCGAGCGGCGCGAGCAGCTGGCCGCGCTCGTCGCCGACGCCGAGCAGGTCCTGGTCACGGCGGCCGTCGCCGACGACGTCCCGTCCGCCCTCCAGGGCGTGCGCTACCTGGTCGCCGGCGGGGAGGTGACCCGTGCCTGACGACCACGAGCCCAGCTCTCCGGCTCCCGCCGACAGCAGCGGACCGTCGGACGTGCGGCGCGACGACGGGCTGGACCTCGCGCGGTCGCTGACCCAGGCCACCGCGGGCAGCACCCCCACCGCCCGCCGGCGGCCGCCGCGACGCCGATCCACCACGCGCGGGGGTCAGCTCTCCGGGGCCCACCCCGACGAGCGCGACCCCCAGCTGCTCGAGAGCGAGATCGGGCGCCTGGTCGACGACCGGGGGTGGGAGCTGTCCCTGCGCATGCGCGGCCTCTTCGCCCGCTGGGCCGAGCTCGTCGGTGACGAGGTGGCGGCGCACTGCACGCCCGAGTCGTTCGCCGAGGGGCGACTCGTCGTGCGTACCGACTCGACCGCGTGGGCCACCCAGCTGAAGCTGCTGGCGGCCACCATCGTGCGCCGGCTCAACGAGGACCTCGGCGACGGCACGGTGACCGTGATCGAGGTGCTCGGACCGCATGGTCCGAGCTGGAAGAAGGGACCGCGATCGGTCCGCGACGGACGCGGACCGCGCGACACCTACGGCTGAGGAGACCCCGGCCCTTCGCAGCCGGTCCAGGAGCGCCGTCGTCGTACTGGGACCAGACCACCCCCCTGCGAGGACGTTCACGCGGCTCTCAGATGCCTCCTACGGCCGATTTGGCTGGCACCGTGCACAGGTTCACCGGTGTGTGCCGTGAAATGCGGCCTTCTGAGGGGTACTATGGCCATCTGGGTCGCAGAAGCCTGCTCGCTCCTCGGAGTGTTGCGTTCGGCGACCTTCGTCATGTCCCGCGCACCACCGTCCGTGTGAAGAGGTCCCGCGTGTCCGAGCCCACTGCTCCCGCCGAGTCAGCCCCCGAGGGCACCGAGCCGGCCGAGGCGAAGGTGATGCGCAGCTCGACCGTCGACGCCGACTACGACGCCTCCGCCATCCAGGTGCTCGAGGGCCTCGAGGCGGTGCGCAAGCGCCCTGGCATGTACATCGGCTCGACCGGCGAGCGCGGCCTGCACCACCTGATCTGGGAGGTCGTCGACAACGCGGTCGACGAGTCGCTGGCCGGCCACTGCGACCGGATCGTGCTGACCCTGCTCGAGGACGGCGGCATCCGCGTCGAGGACAACGGACGCGGCATCCCGACCGACACCGCAGCCGGCCAGGAGCTGCCCGCCCTGACCCTCGCCCTGACCGTCCTGCACGCCGGCGGCAAATTCGGCGGCGGCGGCTACAAGGTCTCCGGCGGTCTGCACGGGGTGGGCATCTCGGTGGTCAACGCGCTCTCGACCCGCGTGATCGCCGAGGTCAAGAACCGTGGCCACCAGTGGCGCCAGGAGTTCCACGTCGGCGTGCCCGTGGGTGGCCTGGAGCAGGTGCGGGCGATGGAGCCCGGCGAGCGCACCGGCACGACCATCACCTACTACGCCTCCCCCGACATCTTCGAGACCACGCAGTACTCGCTGGAGACCATCACCAGCCGGATCCGCGAGATGGCCTTCCTCAACAAGGGCCTGGAGATCGTGGTTCGCGACGAGCGCCCGGCCTCGGCCGAGCTCGTGGACGCCGTCGAGGACGACACGGTCGACAACAGCATCGACTCCGCCGGGCACGATGCGCTGAAGCGTGGCGAGGGCGGCGGCACCGAGCAGGTCTTCAAGTACGACCGCGGCCTCGTCGACTACGTCGAGCACCTCAACCGGCGCAAGGACAAGGCGAACCCCACCGTCATCAGCTTCGAGGCGGAGACGCCCGACAGCGTCGAGAACCACATGAGCCTCGAGGTGGCGATGCAGTGGAACACGACGTTCACCGAGTCGGTCCACACCTTCGCCAACACGATCAATACCCACGAGGGCGGCACCCACGAGGAAGGGTTCCGCGCCGCGCTGACCGGCCTGGTCAACAACTGGGGCTTCGACTGGGGCCTGATGAAGAAGCCCGAGGACCGCGTCTCCGGTGACGACATCCGCGAGGGCCTGACCGCGATCATCTCGATCAAGCTCGGCGAGCCGCAGTTCGAGGGCCAGACCAAGACCAAGCTGGGCAACACCGAGGCCAAGGGCTTCACCCAGCGCCTGGTCAACGAGGAGCTCGGCGCGTGGTTCGAACAGAACCCGGCCGAGGGTCGCGACATCGTGCGCAAGGCCCAGGCCGCGCAGCAGGCGCGTATCGCCGCCCGCAAGGCGCGCGACCTGGCCCGCTCGCGCAAGGGCCTTCTCGGCGGCGGCGGGCTGCCCGGCAAGCTGTCGGACTGCCAGTCGACCAACCCCGAGGAGTGCGAGGTCTTCATCGTCGAGGGCGACTCGGCCGGCGGTTCCGCGCGTCAGGGCCGCAACCCCCGCGTGCAGGCGATCCTCCCGATCCGCGGCAAGATCTTGAACGTCGAGAAGGCCCGCATCGACAAGGTGCTCGCCAACACCGAGGTGCAGGCGATCATCTCCGCGCTCGGCACGGGCATCCACGAGGAGTTCGACCTCGAGAAGCTGCGCTACCACAAGGTCGTGCTGATGGCCGACGCCGACGTCGACGGCCACCACATCAACACCCTGCTGCTGACGCTGCTGTTCCGCTTCATGAAGCCGCTGATCGAACACGGCTACGTCTACATGGCCCAGCCGCCGCTCTACCGGATCCGCTGGACCGGCCCGCCCACCGACCACGAGTTCGTCTACTCCGACTCCGAGCGCGACACGATGATGGCCCACGGCCTGGAGAACGGTCGCAAGCTGCCCAAGGAGAACCCGGTGCAGCGCTACAAGGGTCTGGGCGAGATGAACGCCGAGGAGCTGTGGGAGACCACGATGAATCCCGACCAGCGGCTGATGCTGCAGGTGACCCTCGACGACGCCGCGCACGCCGACGAGATCTTCTCGATCCTGATGGGCGAGGACGTCGAGCAGCGCCGCTCCTTCATCCAGCGCAACGCCAAAGACGTCCGGTTCCTTGACATCTGAGAGCAGCCCGAGGCTGGCGCGGCGAGCGAAGCGAGCGAGCGCCAGGCAGCCGACCCGGCGGAAGCGGAGCGCAGCGAAGCGAGCACCGCATTGCGCCGTGTCGGCGGGCGCGGGCGTAGCGCCGTATCCCCAAATCTAAGCCGCATCCTAGACATCTCTAGAAGCGTCGAGAAAGAAGCATCGTGACCCAGACACCCACCGACGGCAGCGGCACTCCCCCCGAGGGGCCGGGCCCGGGCGGACGCATCGAGCCGATCGAGCTGCAGACCTCGATGCAGCGCGCCTACATCGACTACGCGATGGCGGTCATCGTCGGCCGCGCGTTGCCCGACGTCCGCGACGGCCTCAAGCCGGTGCACCGCCGGGTGCTCTACGCGATGTTCGACGGTGGGTACCGGCCCGACCGCGGCTTCTCGAAGTGCTCGCGCGTGGTCGGCGACGTGATGGGTCAGTACCACCCGCACGGCGACTCGGCGATCTACGACACCTTGGTGCGGTTGGCCCAGCCCTGGGTGATGCGCGCGCCGCTGGTGAACGGCCAGGGCAACTTCGGCTCGCCGGGCAACGACGCCGCGGCCGCCATGCGGTACACCGAGTGCCGGATGGCCCCCCTCGCGCTCGAGATGGTGCGCGACATCAACGAGGACACCGTCGACTTCGGGCCGAACTACGACGGGCGCTCGGAGGAGCCGGCGGTGCTGCCGTCGCGCTACCCGAACCTGCTGGTCAATGGCTCGGCCGGCATCGCCGTCGGCATGGCGACCAACATCCCGCCGCACAACCTGGTCGAGGTGGCCGAGGGCGCGAAGTGGGCGCTCGAGCACCCCGACGCCTCCCGCGAGGAGCTGCAGGACGCGCTGATCGAGCGCATCAAGGGGCCCGACTTCCCCAACGGCGCGCTGATCGTGGGGCGCCAAGGCATCGAGCAGGCGTACCGCACCGGACGCGGCTCGATCACCCAGCGCGCGGTCATCGAGATCGACGAGGACGCCAAGGGTCGCACCTGCCTCTCGATCACCGAGCTGCCCTACATGGTCAACCCCGACAACCTCGCGCTGAAGATCGCCGAGCTCGCCGACTCCGGCAAGGTGCAGGGCATCTCCGACGTGCGTGACGACTCCTCGGGTCGTACCGGGCAGCGACTGGTCGTCGTCCTCAAGCGGGACGCCGTCGCGCGGGTCGTGCTCAACAACCTCTTGAAGCACACCGAGCTGCAGACCAACTTCAGCGCCAACATGCTGGCGCTGGTGGACGGCGTACCGCGCACGCTCTCGATCGACCAGTTCGTCAGCAACTGGGTGGCCCACCAGGTCGAGGTCATCCAGCGGCGCACGCGCTACCGCCTGGCCGAGGCCGAGAAGCGCGCACACATCTTGCGCGGTCTGGTGAAGGCGCTGGATGCGCTCGACGAAGTGATTGCGCTGATCCGCCGCTCCCCCGACGTGGACGAGGCGCGCGAAGGGCTGATCGCTCTGCTCGACGTCGACGAGCTGCAGGCCACTGCCATCCTCGACATGCAGCTGCGCCGGCTGGCGGCCCTGCAACGGCAGAAGATCATCGATGACCTCGCCGCCATCGAGCTCGAGATCGCCGACCTCGAGGACATCCTCGCCAACGAGGCGCGGCAGCGGCAGATCATCTCCGACGAGCTCGCCGAGATCGTCGAGAAGTTCGGCAACGAGCGCCGCACCCAGATCATCGCCGCCGACGGCGACCTCTCGATGGAGGACCTCATCCCCGATGAGGAGCTGGTCGTCTCCATCACCCGTGGTGGGTACGCCAAGCGCACCCGCGCCGACCAGTACCGCACCCAGAAGCGGGGCGGCAAGGGCGTGCGGGGCGCGACCTTGCGCGGCGACGACGTCGTCGAGCACTTCATCGCGACCACCAACCACCACTGGCTGCTGTTCTTCACCACGGCCGGACGCGTCTACCGAACCAAGGCCTACAACCTCCCCGAGGCCTCGCGCGACGCCAAGGGCGGACACGTGGCCGGGCTGCTCTCGTTCCAGCCGGACGAGTCGATCGCCCAGGTGCTCGCGATCCGCGACTACGAGCAGATGCCCTACCTGGTGCTCGCCACCCGCAACGGCCTGGTGAAGAAGACCCGCCTGGGCGACTACAACAGCCCGCGTCAAGCCGGCGTCATCGCGATCAACTTCCGCGAGGACGACGACGAGCTGATCGGCGCCGAGCTGGTGGGCGACGACGACGACATCCTGCTGGTCTCCCGCAAGGGCTCGGCGATCCGCTTCAAGGCCGGCAACGACCAGCTGCGACCGATGGGGCGCGCGACGTCCGGCGTCACGGGCATGAAGTTCCGCACCAAGGACGACGCGGTCTTGTCGATGTCGGTCATCCGCGCCGCGCAGATCGCCGTCGAGGACGACGCCGCGGCGGCGGAGGAGCAGGGCCAGAAGGTGCAGTTCGTCTTCACCATCACCGACGGCGGCTTCGCCAAGCGCACGCCGATCTCGGAGTACCGCATCACCAACCGGGGTGGTCTCGGCATCAAGGCGATGGCGCTGGCCAACGAGGACCGCGGCGTGCTCGTCGGCGGGTTCATCGTCGAGGACGGCGACGAGATCATGTCGATCACCCAGGGTGGCCAAGTCGTGCGCAGCCCGATCAACGCCGACTTCCGGCCCACCGGGCGCTCCACGATGGGCGTGAAGTTCGTGACGCCGAAGTCGGGCGACGCCGTGGCCGTGGTGGCCCGTTCGGTGGAGGCGAAGGTCGTCGAGGAGGTCGAGGAGACGGTCGACGGCGAGGCACTAGCCGACGGCCCGGTCGGTGAGTCGGTCGGCGCCGAAGTTGGGACCGACACCCAGCCGGATGCCACAATCGGGGCCGACGGCACCGAGGGTGCCGCTGCCGACACCGATGCGGCTCCCGCCTCCGAGGAGGATGACGACTGATGACCGAGCGGTCTGGTCCCTCGTCCGCGCCGCCGCGCGACCCCCAGCGAGGCTCGACGGGCGACTCCTCGGAGTCGTCTGACGGCACCGCGGTCCGCCCCGGCCTGGCCGAGCGTCTGCAGGCCAAGCTCGGTGCGGCGGCGGAGGAGGCGAAGGCCAAGGCCGCCGCCGTCACCGCCAGCAACGCGGCCCCGGCCGCCGCCGCGCGCGCGCCCCGTCGGGCACGGCTGCGGCTGACCCGGATCGACCCGTGGTCGGTGATGAAGACGTCGTTCCTGCTCTCGATCGCCTTCGGCATCGTGACCGTCGTCGCGGTCACCGTGATCATGCAGGTGATCGGCACCGCGGGTGTCTTCGACTCGATCAACTCCACGGTGCGCGACATCCTCGACAGCCAGGACAGCGCGGACTTCGACATCGAGGACTACGTAGGTGCCTCGCGGGTCATCGGCTTCACGATGCTGGTGGCCGCGGTCGACGTCATCCTGATCACCGCGATGGCAACCCTCGCCGCGTTCCTGTACAACATGGCGGCCGCGCTGCTGGGCGGCGTCGAGGTCACCCTCGCCGAGGACTGAAGGCTCGAGTCGTCCACCGCTGGCACCCGAATTGGTCGCCGCGGTCGCGCTCGGGTAGCGTTCCTCCTCGGCTCGACGAGACGGGGCTTCCACCCTGACCGTCGAGCCATCCGGGCCTTTAGCTCAGGCGGTTAGAGCGCTTCCCTGATAAGGAAGAGGTCACAGGTTCAAGTCCTGTAAGGCCCACACCCGGGGTGTCACTCTCGTGACCAGTCCTCGTGATCCGCCCTCGTGATCCGGAGGTTCCATGAAGAAGATCCTGCTGCTGGTCGTGGCCGCCGCCGGAGCGCTCGTGGCTCGTAAGAAGATCACCGAGGGCCGGGCCGAGCAGGTGTTGTGGGCCGAGGCCACCGACGCCGTCACGAAGTCCTGACGTACATCTCCACCACGGGGCCTTGGCGCAATTGGTAGCGCACCTGCTTTGCAAGCAGGGGGTTAGGGGTTCGAGTCCCCTAGGCTCCACCATTGCGGTGCACCGCGGCGACTGAGCTTCGCCGAGCGCCCACATATCGCAGGCGATATATGCGGGCTATCATCGGTGAGTGGACGTCAGAGCCGAGCGGCAGGCAGCGGGGATGACCCAAGCCGAGCTGTCGCGGGCCGCCAGCGTCCCCCAACCGAACTTGTCGGCGTACGAGAACGGACGTCGGACGCCGAGCCCGGAGGTGGTGGCTCGCATTCGCTCGGCACTCGTCGGGCGCCCCTCCCGGCGGCTGGAGCAGCATCGCGACTCGGTCAAGGCGATCGTCGCCGCCCATCACGCGACCGGAGCGCGGGTCGTCGGCTCGGTTGCTCGAGGCGATGACCGGCCCGGCTCGGACGTCGACCTCCTGGTCGAGTTCTCCGACGAGGCCAGCCTCTTGGACGAGGTGGGCCTCCGGGTCGCCCTGACCGATCTGCTCCGAGTGCGGGTCGACGTGATCGCAGCCGACTCCCTGCGTGAGCCACTGCGCTCACGGATGCTGGCCGAAGCGGTGCCCGTGTGACCGACGGCCACGCGCGCGACGAGCACGCCAGAGCGTGGGATGCGGCAGAACGGGTGGTCGCCGTGTGCGACGTCCTTGCCGACCTCGCCCGCACAGACGTCGAGACTTTCGTGACCGACGTCCAAAGCCAGTGGGCGGTCGAGATGGGACTGATCCGCATCGGCGAGGCCGTCAACCGCATCCCCGAGCAGGTCTTGGCGCGCTTCCCCGACCAGCCGTGGCGGCTGATCGTGGCCATGCGGAACTTCGCGGCTCACCAGTACGACGACCTCGATCCGCGTCGGGTCTGGCGGACTCTCACCCTCGACGTTCCGAACCTGCGCGCCTACATCGTCAGCACGGTCCAGCCCGGCCTGGAGGGATCTCAGCAGTGACCCGTCTTCCCAACTGGCTGGGGTCGGCAGTGCGTGTCACCGTGGCGTCGGCTCTGGTGCTCGCCCTGACGAGCTGCTCGTCCGATGACGACGCGCCGGCACCCGCGCCGTCGCCGTCCGAGACGCCGTCGCCGGTTCCGGAGTACGACGCCGGGGCAGAGCCCTCCGCTGCGGTGCTCAGCCTGGTTCCCGCCGACGCCACCGAGCTGCGCGTCACCGACTACGACCAGATCCGACTCCAGCTCGGCGAACCGACGCTGACGGGCGAGTCGAAGCGGCTGCAGCGGGAGAAGTTCGCGCGGAAGGCGGCACGCCTTGCCCCCCTCCTCGACCCGGGTCTGCTTCGCACCGACGAGCGGCGGCTCGAGGGGCGGTACGGCGTCACCCAGGACGACGTCCTGTGGGAGGCGCACTTCGAGACCCCGCGGGGCCAGGGCTGGGTGTTCCGGCTGCGCGACGACCTCGACCTGTCCGGGGTCCAGCGCGCCGTCGAGGACGGCGTCGGGGTGCTCGCGGGCGCGCTCGTCGACACCACGCGGCAGCTGGTCGGCACCGGGGTCGCGGCGTCCCCCGAGGAGAGCTGGGCTGCCGATCCCGAACTGGTGGCGCTCGCCGGCGACTCGGCCGGCGCGACGTACATCTCGGCCGACTGCCTTGCGCTGGACTCCGTCTTCGGGTCGGGCGTCGAGGACGAGCTGGCGCCGGCGACGTCCGGCGACCTCGCCGACCTCGACCCGCTGGGCCCCTTCTCGCTGGCCTTCAGCGGTCCGCTGGCGACCGCCCGACTGGGGATCGACCGGCCCGACGCGTTCGTGAGGGCGCGGCTGGCCGAGACCTTCCCGCGCACGACGCCGGACTTCGCGCGCGGGTTCACCGGCCCGCTCGCCGACCCTGCGGGGGGCCGGATCGGATACACGCTCGCGGCCACCCCGTTGGCCGTCGAGCTCACCCTCGCGCGGCAGCTGCCGTTCGCCGTCTGCGCCACCTGAACGCCGAGTCGGCGCAAACGTACGCCGACTCACGGCCACCTGCGCGACGAGTCGGCGTAAAGATGCGCCGACTCGGCGTCAGGGGAGGAAGGCGGCGAGCTCGGTGGGGTCGTGGGCGGAGAAGATCCGCACCTGCTCACCGTGCTCGGCCTGGAACCGGCGCAGTCGCTCCTGGTTGTTGAGGCGCACCGCGTTGTCCTGACCCAGGATGTTCTGGGTGATCTTCAGCAGCCGCGGGGTGGTGGGTGGCTCGGCCAGGTCGCCGGTGTGGAAGTACGCATCACCCGCGTGCAGCAGCCAGCGGCCGTCGCCTTCGCGTACGGCCACCGCCGCGTGCCCGCGGCTGTGCCCGTGCAGCGGCACGAGCAGCACGTCGTCGCCGTCGAGCACCGTCACCGACTCGAACCCGAGCCAGTCGTCTCCCTCCGCGACGTGCTCCACGAACTTCGCCGCCTGCCACTGCACCGGCAGGTAGCGACCGTGCTCCATGCCGCGCGGGTGGCGGGCCGCCTCGAGCTCGGTGGCGTAGACGTGCACGCGCGCCTGCGGGAAGTCGCTGACCCCGCCGACGTGGTCGAGGTCGAGGTGGGTCAGCACGATGTCGCGGACGTCGGCCACGTCGTAGCCGAGCGCGGCGACCTGCGCGGCCGCCGTCTCGTTCGGGTCGAGCAACGGGCGCATCACGCTCTTGAACGCGCGGCCGAGGCGGTTGGAGTCGGCGATGTCGGCGCTCCCGAAGCCGGTGTCGACGAGCAGCAAGCCCTCCGGCCGCTCGACCAGCAAGCAGTGGGCCACCATCCGTCCCACGAGCATGGGGTGGAACGTCGCGCAGTTGAGGTGGTGGATCACGCGCCGATGCTGCCAGAAAGTCAGTCGTGCTGCGTGCTGTGCAACGCGCGCACCGTCTTCGAGCGCGGCACCGTCGCCGGGTCGGGGTAGGTGCCGAAGAGTCGGTCGGCCGTGCCGGCACTGGTCACGGTGAACCAGTAGTGCTCGTTCTTGTAGTGGTGCAACCGGTGGTTGCGCCACACGTGGCGGTACCACCGCGAGCGAGGCCGGTAGTCGCTGTGGATCAGGTAGTGGGTCCACTCGTACGCCGCCTTGATGCCGTAGACCGACACCAGCAACGACAACGCCGACTCTATGGTCGGCATCGCCACGAGGGCGACGGCGACGTAGGCCGGAAGCAACCAGAGCAGCGCGCGCCACGGGATGAACACCAGCGGCAGGTCGCGCGGGTCGGCGTGGTGGGCGCGGTGGTCGCGGGCCAGCAGCGAGTCGACCCGCACCGGGCCGAGCGAGCGCGGGCGCCAGTGCAGGATGGCGACGTGGATGACCCACTCGATGGCGGGGAACAGCGCCACGAGGGACGCCGGGATGACCAGCTCCCACCACGAGCCACCGCCGACCAGGACCCGTGCGGCGACGGCCGCGGTCAGGCTCGCACCGATCATCCACGGGCTCGGGTGCCTCCAGAACTCCCGCCACGCGGTGGCCATCGAGATGCTCGTGCGCCGCGCACCCGAGGCGGTGTCGGTGGCGGCCTCGTCAGCGGCCAACCGCTGCGCCGCCAGTCGGTCTACGTCCTCGCTGGCGGGTCGTGAGGGTCGGGTCATCGTTCCTCCAGGGCGGACAGTGCGGTGATCAGATGGGCGGTGCCGGCGCGGAGCACGCGGTCGGCGGCGGTGCGGGCGGTATCGGGGTCGCCCTCGGCGATGGCCGCGGTGAGCACGCGGTAGGCGCCGACCTGCCCGACCTCGTCGGCGAGCAGCGGCCCGAGCGCCTCGAGCGCCGGTTCGTAGGCGGCACGGAGGCTGTTGAACATCAGCCGGAACACGATCGAGTCGGCGGCGTCGACGAGGAGGTCCCAGAACTCCAGGGCGTGCCGTTGGCGCTCGACGTCGGCCTCGGGACCGTCCTCGACGGCAGCGAGCAGGTCGAGGGTCTCGCCGAGTCGGACGGCGAGCGTGGGGCCACCGCGCTCCGCGGCGAGGGCCGCCACGCCCGGACCCACGACCGTGCGGGCCTCCACGATGCTGCGCGCGACGCCGGGGATGAGCTGCCCCTCGCGCACGAGGAGGCGGGGCAGGAGGTCCAGCCCGGCGGAGCGCGCGAAGTCGCGCACCGTGGTCGAGCCCCCGTGCCGCACCTCGACCAGGCCGGTCTGCGCCATCCGCTGCAGCGCCTCGCGGACCGCCGGGCGGGAGACACCGAGCACCTCCGCGAGGCGACGTTCGCTGGGCAGGGGCTCCCCGACGCCGATCTCCCCGTCGACGACCTCGGCGAGCACCTGGTCGAAGACGTGGTCGGTGACCGAGCGGCGGTGCACGGGCTTGAGGGCCATGGCGCGACGCTAGATCAGCCGCTGCGAGTGGTCAAGTGGTAAGACCAGTAGTCTGAGGTGGTGCGCACCTGGCTGACCTCCCGGCTGCTGAGCCCGCGCATGCTGGGTGCCCACGTGCTCGCCCTCGTCTGCGTCGGACTGGCGGTGGGGCTCGGCCTCTGGCAGCACGACGCGTGGCAGGAGCGGCGCAGCGCCGAGGCGCGCGACCTCACCGAGCAGCCGTCGCAGCCGCTCGATGACGTGATCGGCGCCGACGACCCGTTCCCGGGTGATCGGGTGGGGCAGCCGGTCGAGGTCACCGGCACCTGGCTCCCCGAGGCCACCGTGCTCATCTCCGATCGGGACGACGCCGGGCGCCGTGGTCTGTGGGTCGTCACCCCGCTCACGTCCGGAGGCCCCGACGACCCGGCGATCGCGGTGGTGCGCGGCTGGATCGCCGAGACGGACGCCGTCCCCCCGGCGCCGACGGGCACGGCGTCCGTCACCGGCTGGCTGCAGCCCCCGGAGGGCAGCGGCGTGCTGGACGAGGATCCTGCCGACGACGTCTACCCGCAGCTGCGGGTTGCCGACCTGGTGCAGCGGGTCGACGGCGACCTGTACGGCGCCTACGTCGTGGCGCAGGACGGCGTCGACGGTCTCGAGCCGGCCGATCTCGCGGCGCTACCCGAGGTCGGCCGCTTCACCGCGCTGCGCAACCTGCTCTACGCGATCGAGTGGTGGTTCTTCGGTGCCTTCGCTGCCTTCATCTGGTGGCGGTTCGTGCGCGACGAGGCGGAGCTCGACCGACGGCTGGCGGCCAGCGCAGCCGACGACGGCGCCCCTGGTGGAGCCGACGGCGAGACCGACGCGGCAGTCAGTAGCCTCGAGGCGTGAGCCTCTTCAAGTCCTACCGCGCGCTGGCCCTGGTGGTCGGCGTCCTGCTGGCCGTGTGCGCCCTGGTGGCGTTCCCGCTGAAGTACTTCGTGACCGAGGGCACCGACCTGCAGCAGTTCGGCGAGGACGCCAGCATCCTGTGGCTCGTCCACGGCTGGATCTTCATGATCTACGTGGTGGTCGCGTTCCTGCTCGCCCGCCGGGCCGGTTGGACGCCGCAGTTCACGATCCTGATGCTGGTGGCGGGACTGGTGCCGCTGCTCATCTTCTGGGTCGAGCGCCAGGTGGTCCAGCGCGTGCGGGACGAGACGCCAGAGCTGGCCTGACCTCGCGGTCGGGCCAGCCCCGGCAGTGACGGCCTGCTACTTCTTCGGCTCGATGTCGACGACCTCGGCCGGGTCGTCGGGCGAAGTGACCGGGTGCGGCGCCTCGGCGGCGTCCGCGAGCGCCTCGTCGGGCGAGGCCCCGCCGGAGTCCTCGAGGCCGGCCTGGGGTGCGGCCGGGGTCGGCGCAGGGGCCGCCGGCGCCGG
>Ga0098074_1000702_pt1 | contig 20492 bp, 27 predicted proteins | sample 32_taG_FD_75064 | JGI IMG/M metagenome (GOLD analysis project Ga0098074, IMG submission 75064) | Marine viral communities from the Gulf of Mexico - 32_GoM_OMZ_CsCl metaG | ecosystem: Environmental > Aquatic > Marine > Oceanic | place: Atlantic Ocean: Gulf of Mexico | collected 2015-07-12
GGGTTGATCAGGCGCAAGAGGATGCGGAGACTGCAACATCTGGTTTAATAATACCAGGAATTGCTGCATTGACGACTGTACTTGTCCGACCATTCTGAAAGGAAATCCTTTCAACATTTCGGCACGTTCGGATTCATTTTTATCAGGGAAAAGGTATTTAAGAGCTTCGACACTCTCCACACCTAGTTCCTGCATGTTCCGAACGACCATGGACTTCTGCAAGACGTCGTAAGCGGTGTCTTCGTAGACATCGCCTTGGTACCTGTAGCTGACGTTGCGGTCGCCATCTTCAGGAATACCAATAACGCCCCTAGGCACCTTATTTTCGGTAAGGGCCTTCTGCATTTCTTGGTTTAACTTTGCTTCGAAGCGGAAAGTTGCCTTTTGGAACCTTTCAATCGACTCTTCAGTAGGTTCTTTCGGTGGTTTTGGCTCTTTGATGCCAGTTGCGGCAATAAATGACTCTCTAAAGATGTTTTCCTGGTGGAAAATCATCATTTCGAGCAAAGCGCAGAAACCGTAAGTCAGGAAGCTCTTATTCTTCCTTGTTGCGGTCGCTTGAGCCCTACCCATCAAGCCTTTAATCTCTGTAGCCGTTGCTCCGGCTGAAATAGAGATTTCGTCCACACCGCCTAGGGCTGTACGGATCTCTTCTCGTAAAAGAAGCGCATAACGGTTCATATCACCGCTAATCGGGTCCGGAGTCATGTAACCGACTCGGTCCGAAGGCTCCACGTTGGCAATAATGCGTGGAACACGCAATCCGCCGCCCATAGACGAGCCAAATGGCTCACTTACACGCGTGGAAGGAGTGTTTTGACCGGCAAAACCCGACTGAGAGCTAATTGTTGGTCGGAAAGTGTTGCCTGCGTCCGAAGCTTCGACCAGATCGGACCTAGGACGACTAGAAATCAGCGTTGGGTTGCCGAAAAACTCAATATTCTTCGAAATATTCTTGATCATCTGGTCATGAAGCACAATTTGCTCCATGAAGGGGTCGAAATCACCCTCTCCTTCAGTACCACTAGCGTTTGGTTTGTTTAAAACCTCAACTGCGGGCACAAAGCCGAGAGAATTAGGTCTTTTCTTCTCTCCGTAAAGGACTCCAGTCGGTTCAAGCTCAAAACTAAGCTCTGTATCTGACTCAGCTTCAGCAATCTCCTCTGCAGTGATGCTTAAACGGACGTAACGCTTGTTCTGACCGTAAACATCACTAGGTAAGCCCAGATTACTGTTCTTTACCTTGTAGTCGTAGAGAATAACGACCTCTTCAATCTGACCATTAGCGTCGTGGAAGACTCGGTACTGCTTCTTATTAAAGAAATAGATCTGATATTTAAGTTTTGGATCGGGTCGGAAGTAGAAAAGCCCACAACCGTCGATTAAGAAGTTACGAATAATGGCTGGAAAACGAATATCGAGTCTGTTTAACTCAATAACATCGCTTAAAAACTTAGTTCGACTCTTATAAGTATCTTGATCGCAGTAAAAAGACAGACCCTTTTTGATCATCAAAAGGGTCATCTGTTGAAGGTGGCTTAAAACCACCATCGTCGCTGCTTGGTTAGAACGATCCTGAGTGCGGGCTGCCTCTAGGATCTCTTCAAACTGGCTTCGTACGTCAGTTGTCATTATTTATTAGACCCTCAGCTGGCGGGCAGAAGGTAATCCCGTACTCTTTCTATTCTAAGGGCAGGTTCTGGAAGGTCAGATACTGGGTAGGTGGTAATAAGGTGATCTTTACGACCTAACATATCTGTATTGCCTTCTTCAGGCACAAAGTCCTCACACTTTTTCTGAACGTCTGGTTTATCCCAGATGTAATATTCTGCGATAGAGCGCAGCTTAGTCTTACGTTTATCTGCGTCACCCATCCAGCTAAGGTGCCAACCAGCGTCTCTGTTACCGACGTAGACGTTATTGGTCGTAGCTCGAAGCGCAGACAAAGTTCCAAAATTACGGAGCTGACCAACCGTGGAAGCTGTACCGCAACGCCAATCAAACTTCTCACCTTTAGGTGAAATCAGCTGACGATCAGCGCGTCCATAGTGCATAGACATGCTGAGACGCACAGTCTTATCCTCGTTATCGAGAACCGCTTGTTTAATTTCCTCTAGCTTCTCAGGGTTAGTGATCTCGTCGCAGTCACTGCAGATAAAGAAGGTATCGTCAGGCATCATGAAAAGAGCGACGCTGAGGGCATCTCTCTGCCCACGCTCTCGGATCCAAGGGTCTGGGGCTTCTTCGTAAGGCGGTAGTTCGACGTGCAGGACTTGAATCTTGTCCTCAGGGAGACCAAGCTCGCGAATAGTGTCGAGACAGGTGAAAGGCTTCTCCTCTCCCCTGTGAGTCATGTTCGCATCAGTAATAAGGAAGCCATCTACGTGGTCCTCCAAAGTACGGATGCGAAGCTCAAGTAGTTCTTTCTCGTTGAAATAAGGAAAGCAATCTAACAACATGCTGACACGATTAGATGTCTTACGATACCACGGTTTTACATGTCGGCTACTTCAGCCATCCGAGTCTTGGCTTGGTTTAGCAAATAGTTTTTAGTGCGGTCAACGTTCTCGTTCTCGTCATCGAACTGAGCTTCCTGGACTTGCCCAGGGCTCTCAGGTTCCTCAGGAGGCGTGGGGCCGTTCAGCTCTTGATCAAAACCACTCTGCACGTAAGAGTCAAACTCTTCGGTTGGTTGTTGATCAGCGCGACGCTGACTATTCGCAGCTTTTACTGCGTCGGCGTAACGACCCTTAAAGATGTCGCCGTAATCTTCGAAATTGTTCATCAGAAAAGAACGTTAACGAGTTGAATGTTTCCGCCGCTGATGGTGGTAAAGCCGCCAGTAAGCGTAGGGTCGCTAGCGAAACCGGAAAATGGAATCATCTGCCCCTGAGCGTCATTCATCTCAAGATAAACTTGCTCAGCGTTATCGGTAGCTTGGACCCTGATGGCACGGCAAGTGGGAAAAGTTTTCTGACCGGCAAGAGGGCTCCACAGAAAACCACTCGCGTAAGACAGGTCAGCGACCTGCCCGTACACCGTACCAAATGCGCGAATGTCCATTACTGAATATTTTTATTCAGTCTACTGTATATAAACTGATCAGCTTATCCAGGTACCACCTAGCTTTCTTCAAGTCCTCCACACCGTTCTTGAACTGGAAACGCCAGATGTATTTGAAGCAAGCGAGCTGACAGTAAGACTTAAGACCCTCAACACCAGCAGCAGCCTGCATGGCGTCGAAGCACTCAATATCACCTTGCGTATAGTGAGCAGGATGATTAACGGGGTCCATAACTAAACATGTCGTCTAGGGTGATCGTATTGTCTTTGGCGTAAAGCTGCTTCGAATACTTAATATCTAAATGCCTCACAAGCCCGCACGGGTGGATTCGCAGGTCGCCATCCAGGTTCATCAAAGGAACAACGCGGCGGTGTTCTTGCCCTGGCTTAAGACCTTCGAAAGCGAGACCCATCGAGCTTCTGTCAGCTATAGGCCAGTTTCGCTTACCGATAACTTCGTAACTTGAGCGTGGGTCACAACTACGACTAGAGATATATTTCTCAGCATCCTGCTGATCGAGAATCATGAGACCAGAGTAAGGATTACCCAGAGAAGTAAAACCAGCGAAGTTAATATCACAAGGCAAGATCTTGAAACCGCAGTCGTAACCTATTTCGCCCCAGACAGATTTAGTCTCTCGGTCAAGGTTCCAAGTTTTATAGTTATCGAAAGGTATATCAATATCGTTGAAGTGCTCATACCTGCAGAACCCTGGTTCAAGGTTTAAAGGTCTTAGTTTCTCTTTGTAGTCCTTCCAGTAACCAAATTGTTCACTACTGAATAACATATCGTTCTCCGAATACATGTAGTAATCGAAGTCCTTATTCAGCACTCTTCGTGCAAACTCTTCTTTGTGTGCCCAACACAAGTAGTACCCCTCGAACTCAGGCGCAGCTACAACCACGCTGGTTTGCTTTAAGGAGCAGTGCGATCCGACAATTAGAGAGAACTCGTCGAGATCATGTTTGTGGTCATGATCTATAAAGAACTCAACGTAGACGTCAATAGGAATAGTTTCGTAAGACCTTAAAACAGCAAGGGTTTTTTCGATCCGTGCAAGGGGGTCGTGCGCAGTGACTGCGATGTAGATCTTTTCCATCAATATTCGATGTTGTAATTACCTCGTTTCTGTAGGTAAGCGATTAAGTGAGTGTATGCGTCGAGTAGGTCATCGTGAGAAGTAGCACCGACGTTAAGCAACTGATCGTGAAGGGCATCAAACTTCCTGAACTTATTGAATGTTACTTTCTTGTTTTCTAGTAAACCAAGCGTGCCTCTAAACCGTGCGACTTTGTCACCACGGAATCCCTTGACCTCGTGGATGTGTAAGTTCCCTAAACCGCGCTCATCTAACAAGACCCTCTTAAGGTCAGCAGCTAGAGAAGCCTGGTAGGCAACCGCTTCAACAACCAGAGTAACGGTTGAATAAGTAGGGAAATATTGGTCTCCTTGGAGTTCGAGAATGCCCCACTCGACAAGCATGTCGCACAAAAGATCGATTTTTTCGAGGTTGCCAATCGATCGAACCTGATGAGCGTCGATAATGAAGTACTTATCTTTCAAGCGACCGCCGAGAACGAAGGCTGTGTAATCAGATGTCTCGTTCTTACTTGCCGAAAGGTCAATACCTACAGCGAGTGAGTCGAATTCAGTCTCCACTTCGCCCTTAATGAGTAAGTCCGGCGAAAGCACAAGATCTGACGTCATGACTGGCTGCTGTTGGTACTGGTACGCAAAAGCCACCGGGTCGAGTTCTTTCTGTCCTAGTAGATACTTAACACTCCACTGCTCAGGCCAGTAACTGACTGGTTCGCCTTCTTTGTCATAAGTAAGCGCTTCTTGAGCAACCTGCTTCCACCCCTTCTTCGGAACGAACATAGTTTTGTGGATGTCGAGTGGATGGAACCGTGTACCCAGGCAAATACACCGACCGCCTTCGAAGACAATCGGTGCAATAACTGAAGACCAGTTGTTGTTCATCTCGTCTCGAACCGCAGGGTTCTTAATATCCGAGCTTGATTTAATAGGGTCATCCACGATGACTAGGTGCGCACGTTTAGAGGTAATTGAACCTCGAAGACCAGCTGCACGAAGTGTGAATTCTTCGTCGCCTACTCGCTGGATACCTGCGTAGTCAAAGTCAATCGACCAACCGATATCGCTCTGCATACCGGCTCGCAGCTTCACTTTCGGAAAGATCTTCTTGAAAGTGGTGGAGTCGATAATCTGCTTAATAATTCGACTCTTAGGAATAGCCGTTGCGATGTTGTATGAGCAGTAAATGATCTGAAGAGGGCGCCCATCAGTCGTGTGTCTGCCGATGACCCACGCGGTGAATAGGTTCAGAACGGTCGACTTAGCTGAACCTCGCGGGCTGAGAATATCTAAGTTTGGACCAGCTATATCTAACAGATACTTGTTACTTTCTCCTGTAATAAGTTCCCTGTGCCACTCAAGCATGTGGGCAGCTGGAGGTTTATCCAAGAGAGTACAGAACGTCAGGAAGTCATTCTGTGCTCTAGAAAATACACTATCGATACCAGAGTCGTCTTTATCAACTGCTTTCTGTGCTCTGTTCTTAAGCGCACGACGATATGCAAAGGTCTCTCTACTAGGCATCTTCTAAAAGTGCTTATATACTGTTATCGAAATTCTAACCCTGTATGGCAAAGATACTCTGGTACGGAGACGCTGTTTCAAACACAGGGTTTGCTCGTGTGTCGCACAGTGTATTAGAGCACCTGAGCAAAGACCATGAGGTAGTTGTCTTTGGTATCAACTACACAGGGGATCCTCACGAATACCCTTTTAAGATTTATCCAGCAGCAGCACTTAACCCTGCTGATCGATTCGGCGTGGGACGCATCCACCAAGTTATTGAAACAGAAAGACCTGATTTTGTCTTCTGCCTTAACGATCTCTGGATCGTCAATCAAGTGTGGGAGCGAGTGCACCTCCTCAAGAGCGCACTGAAATTTAAATTTATTGCTTATTTCCCCACCGATTCGGAGTGGTACCCACTCTCGATGCTTCGGTACATCAAAGACTGGGATTTCGCGATTACGTTCACGATCCAGCAAGCACAGCGCATCATGGCGCATGGTGTTCAACCGAAGAAGCTTGGGGTTATCCCCCACGGTTTAGACGAAGGTAAGTTCTTCGAGATGGACAAAGCCCAGGCACGAAAAGCGCTGGGGCTCCCCTTAGATAAATTCATCGTCTTTAACGGAAACCGTAACCAGCCCCGCAAGCTGATTGATCAAACGATCAAAGCTTTTGCTGAGTTCGCTGTAGGTAAGAAAGACGTCATGCTCTTCCTAAACATGGGAGAGAAAGACCTGGGTTGGGCTGTAAGGGAACTGTTCGAAACTGAGATGCGTCGTAGAGGAGAAGATCCCACGCAGAAACTCGTCCTTACGCCAAACATGAATTACATGAAGGCTCCCCCGGACAGTTACCTGAATACCATTTACAACGCTGTGGACGTCGGCATCAACACCGCTAATGGTGAAGGTTGGGGTCTTGTGCCGTTCGAACACGCCTTGTGTAGGAAACCTCAAGTGGTTCCCGAACACACTTCATGTAAAGACATCTGGAAAGGCAAAGGTCTTTTGATCAAGATCGGCGCGTGGATTACAGACAAGGATCTTGGAGTAGAGCGAGGAATTATCGACTTCAAGCACGCAGCGGAACTACTCAACGATCTTTACGAAGACGAAGAGTATCGCGAGATGATCGCAAATCAGTGTTACGAAGTTACGCAAAACCCCTCCTATAGGTGGGAGAAAGTTGCTGAAGGATTTACCAAAGCGATGGAGGTGATCTGATGACTACCCAACATCCCCGTTACGCTGCTTCACTCACTTACTTAGAACACCCTCTCAAAGGAGACTCTTACTCTGGCTACCCGACTGTCTACGAACAAGCAGAGCGTATCGGAGGAAAGTTCACTCGAATTCGTTGGGGCTTACCTGATCAAGCTATAGCTAACTTCAGCCCTTGTTTAATCAGTGAGCACGGGCATCGTCTCCTCGCTTTCCGAAGTCAGCCTGAACCTTTTGTATTCAGGTACGACCAAAAATATTTCTACTACAACAACACTCCCACAGATGTTTATATCGGGGAGTTAGTTTCCGACGACACGATACTTGGCGCTCGCAAGATCAGGTCTGCGCCGCACCGCCTCAGCTACGAAGATCCTCGTTTGTTTAACGCACCAGACGGAGAACTTTACTGTCAGTTCGTAACCAGCTCTTACGCGACGAAGTGGGATAACTCCCCACACCTGATGGTTAATGCACCGAAGATCTGCGTGGGACAGGTAACGTCATTCGGTGAAGTAGTCGATTGTGTTTACCCTCCTGCAGGACAAAACCTTGAGGCAGGCAAAACAGAGAAGAACTGGTGTTTCTTCACAGACGAAGAAGAACTCAAACTTCTTTATTCGACGATTCCCTTAACGATTAAAACCCCTGGCAAACCCGATAAAACTATCGATTCTGATTGCCTTAAGAAGCTTGTTGGAGAGTACCCAACATTTAACTCAACTGCCCCGATCAAGATCGGAGACGAATGGCTTGTGTTCTTCCATTGGAAGTACATGGCTTTCGATGCTCAACAACAGCTGACTTATCTTCTTTATCACCTCGGGGCTTACACGCTCGACGAAAAGATGACGAAGATAACCCGCCAGTGCACAGAAGCTATCTTCAGCGGTTCTACCAACGACAAGTTGATCTGGTGGACTGATGTCAGTGGTCAAGCTGTGTCGAAACAACCCGCTTGTGTTCTTCCCTTTGGAGGGATTTACGACGAAGACACTGAGTGCATCGAGATGCCTCTAGGCGTCAATGACTCGTTTATGGGCATCTTCCGTTGCCCTCTCGTCAACATCTTGGCTCTACTAGAAGAGGTTTAAGACTTCTCTTCTCTTTCGATAGTCGACCAGACCACCATCGATGCTTCCTCTAAGAGGTCAGCCATCGTTGGTGCGTCTTCGAAAGTATTAAGCAATTCACGTAAGCAACGATCTGCACCGGCAAGTAACAAGCCACGGCGATCAAGACCATCCGTCAGCTGTCTAACTGCTTGGATGTGAGAGCGGAGTTCCTTTTGCAGGACTGAGATTTTGGTTGCTGCTGTGGCGTGATCAAGCATCCCAGTAAGGGTCATTTGACGCACGTTGCCAATATCCTCTCGAATAGAATCAATTTCGATCAGAAGGATTTTGCGTAAATCCTGCTTAGGGTATTTCTCCTGGATATAAGCAGTGATATCCGAAATAGATCCTTCATACCCTGGACGCATAAAGCGAGCAAACAAGTAAGCTTCGATCTCACTCGTAGCGTTCTTTGCGTGGTGTAGAAAAGAATCTTTTTGTGTCTTGTCGAGCGACTGAAGCCAGTCAGCAACTGTGTTTTCAGTCGTTGTGTCGATCATCCGAAGTAAGCGTTACCGGCCATCACCCGACCCATCGAACGATTGCGTAAGTCGTCCGTAGCCATGGCGTTTGCACGGATCTTAGCGATGTCGCCTTTAACTTTAGCTTGGTTCCGGGTCAGATCTCCCATGATGTCTTGGTCACCAAGTGCCAAGGAACCAGCAATTCGCTGAGCATTAGAAGCTAAGTTTCCGCGAATGCTTTGCTCGCCCACAGACAGAGCGTTCCTTACGTTCTGCTGCCCAAGAGCTAAGCGGCTCTGAATATCTTGTTGACCAAGGGCCAAGTTACCTTCAGTAGATGCTCGGGTAGCAAGCAAACCGCCAAGAGTATCTGCGTACTTCTGAGCAATGTTTGTCTTAGCTCCTTCCTGCAGAGCCCGCAGACCAATATTGGTCGTAGCGAGATTCTCAGCTAAACGATTATCTTGGTTCAGCATTGCGCTGCCTGCTTGAGCAGCAAATGCAGGATTAAGAAGCTCTAGCTGAAGTTTTGCATTACCGGTCTGTTCAGCAAGACGCTGACCAGCACCAATCATCCCCGACACTTCACCCATCTGAAGTTGTCGAGCGCCACTAGAATCTTTAGCTGCATCAGCCAAGATAGTCTTCTGACCAGAACTCAGGCCCTCTCCATAGAGGCCCATAGCACCGATATTTGCACCAGACTGATTAGTGAAACGTAAACCAGCCAGTGTCAGCGGAACATTAGCCGCTGCTGCTTCCGTGCCGTACTTAGCAAAGAAGTCGTAAGGATATTGTTGGTAACCGTACTGACCGCCTCCAGTACCCTGAGGTGCCTGAGCTTGTTGTTTACCTCCGGAATCCAGAGCGCTGATACCCCCAGCAAGAGCTGATCCAGCAGCGGCACCTCCAGGTCCAGCAATAGCACCACCGACAATCGGAGCTGCGACCTTCGCAATGTTCTTAACGCCGTCCCAAAAGCTCATGATTAGTTAACCGGTGAACCAGGTTTAAATGCAGTCATGGCCTGCTGAGTAGGTCCTGCTAAAGCACCCAACACGTTGGCATTAGGAGTAGCAGATAAATATGCTGCTTGTAGCATAGATGAGCCAAGAACAGCGTCACGTTTAATCTGTTCGTTGGTGACGCTGCGCCAAGCATCAATCACCTGTCGACGGGTAACTTCCCGTCCTTTCTCCATCGCATAGCGTTGGTTGATCGCATTGATCTCTTTCGTTGCCGCGAGATCTTGATCGATCATCGTCTGGCGACGCTCGGGATCCATCGCATCGCGAAGAATCGAAGCTAAGTCGCCACGGAGATTACCGACTTCTCCTTGAGCTTGAGAGACTGTGGGCAGAATCTGAGTTGACTCTTCGTCACTAATACCAGGATCAACCGCAGGAATTAGAGGGTTGTCTCCAGGTTCTTCGTATGCAGGACCCAAACCAGGAGGGTTATCAGACCCCGCACCGTTGGGTTGACTGGTTTGAGTTTCCCCTTGAGCGTTGGGGTAAAGATTACGCAGTGGGTTACTCAGATAAGGGTTGTCTGCTCCACCAGGAAGAATGCCGCCAATCCTTTCGTCAATCTCTCCATAAAGTTCAGGAGCGACGAGGTTCGCACCGCCTGCGACAGCAGCACCCAAACCAGCAAGACGTAAGAACTCTCCGAGAAAACGAGCCCCTTTATTACGGCTAGTGCGCATACCTTCAGTAACACTCGGTCGAGTCCGAGAACGACTAGGAGCCTCTGATTCGTTAACAGTCACGCGTGGAGGAGAGCTGTTAGCTCTGGGATCTCCAGGTGTATCAAATCCAGTGGTAACAGGCATGATCAGAAACCTCGTGCGACTTCAGTAGCAGAACCTTCACCACCGATAGTGCGGCGGCCCAGGATCTTATCAATGGCAGTATCAATGTTGCCTCCCATAGCTTGGAGGCCGGTGCCCACGGTGTTGTACATCGAAGGTACAGCTGAATACTGACCTTGGATGTTCGCCATAGCCCGCTCACGCGCACCAGCTTCAGCCATGCGTTGTGCAGACTGCTCAGAGAAGAAGCGACTGAGATCCTGGAAATCAATCGGATCACCAGCATCAATGCCGACGCTTCGCAACCTTGCTCGGTTGTAGTTCTCCTGATTAATCGCTGTAAACAACTGATTAATATCTAACTGAGGAGAAGCGTATCCTTGGTTTGAAACTCCACCAGACTTAGGAGCTTGGTCCTTAAACAGCTGTGGAATAAGATCAATTAACTTATCTAAAGTCAGTGCTGTTGCGGTGGGGCCAAGCCCTGCAGCCAAAGGTCCAGCCATTACACAGCTCCTGGTTTATCGTAAGCGGTTCCGCTTAACGGTTTCTTGTTGAATTTTAGTTCATTTCCGTCTGGAGTCATTGGCATCACCACGTCTTTTTGTTGTGCTGATGGTATTGCAGCGGTTTGAGGGAAATTAGACGCTAAGTAACGACGTAAAAAGTCGTTAGGACTCATCTGAGGTGCTTCCCTCTTTACATCACGCTCACGAAGTTGTGCTTGTCTAGTATTCATCAGCTCAACTGTTGGAACTGAACAGAGGGAGGAATATTGTTGCTAGAAGGTGCGTTGAGCATTGAGTAGTTAGCACCCAGGTTCGGGGTGTCATACTCAGCAGGACGCTGTGCAGAAAGCTCGTCCATATGCATATCACTCTGCCCTTCAAGAATCTCTAGAAGCTGCAGCATCTCGTCAATGAGTTCAGGATTCTCGCAAACTCGATCGAGTAGCTCGACCAAGACAGGATCCAGAGCCGGGGGATCAGCTTGCTCCACGCGCAAACGCGCTGCCAACTGATTACGACCCATCGGATCGTCTACGTCGGGATAAGTGTTAAGTGAGCGGGTAGCTCCGGTGTACATACCGCCTTGCTCAGGCTCAATGCGAGGAGCACGACCCTGACTGAATCTACGCAGTACTTGTGCAACCATCGGGGCCGCAGCGGCCTGTTCATCAGGGGTCTCGGGCATAGGAAGCCCCAGCATCCGAGACGCTAATGCATAATCTGCCCTAGAAAACACCGGAACCTACAGCGACTGATAATTCCATTGTACTCTGTATTTTTAGAACGTCGCCTGGAGTAACTTCTAGCGTCAGACAGATCTTCTCAAGAACATCAGGAGAAGGAATATACGTAGTATCGCTGCAGATCTTCCGCGTGGTAGTCGGAGATAAAGAAGCCAGCTTGCTTAACGCGAAAGAAGACAAGTCCTTTTGCGAAAGCAAGCCGTGCAGGTTATTTACCAGATAGCCACTGGCTGTATGTGCTGAGTAGAAAGGCATTAGCCAAGTTTTAGCCCCTCGGAGATATCGACTAATCCTGTGCCACTAAAGTGACCAAACGACGTGAGATCGATCTTAGGAGAAGAGATCAAACGCCAAGAGGGCATCTCGCTTTGGAAACGGATGTCGTCAAGAAGAAGCCAACGATCTTTTTTCGGGAACTTGATTGTTGTTAACAGACTATAGAACGTCTTCTCGAATACACCGTCTTTAGGTCCATCGCACATGATGAAATCGGCATTAACAAGAAGTTTGGTAAATCTATTGAATACCTCACTTTTCTTAAGATCTTCTAAGTGCTGCGTAAGTCTCCCGCTCTCAAAATCGTCTTCTTTTAAGTAAGTAGTCTCGTATTTCTCCCACGGAGTTACATCAAACGTGGTGACCTTGTCGACGTTGGGCGAGTAGTCCAGCATCACCCGCGCAGATGTTCCGTAGTGCGTTCCAATATCGACCAAGCTGAGAGGTCCGTTCCTGCGGTCGAGATTAAAAACCAGACCAGCAAGAATCCGATAGTGGTCACCAGGGAAAGCGTTAGCAAAAGGGTTATCGCAATTAATACGGCATTTTGAAGCAGTCGAAACACTGTCAAGAACATAGTCCCAGCTATCGAAGTTCTGAGCCGCCGCGTCGTCGTCAGTCGACCAGCACTCGCTTGGGATCCTGTGGCGAACAGCTTTCATGATTAGAAACCGAGGTGTTTAGAGCGGACGAAGCCTAAGTCGTAAGTCGTGAAACTTACGGGCATATCCGGCAAGTTAAAAGGAGTCTTATTGGTCACGCCATCAACATGCGCTTGCCAGGCTTCGTTCCACTTGAGATGAAGATAACGCTTGTTCATCTCGTGTGCTCTGTGTACACCTTGAGCAATAGCCGGTTCAGACCTCCAGGTCTGTGAACCATCCGAATAGTCGTTTTTCTTGGTTCCGTGGTAGTAACCGTGGTCCAGACTAAGAACACGTTTCACATCGTCATGTATGAAGCGCATACCGTAATCCATATCCTCGCAATAGCCAGGGTATAGGTTTTCATCAAATAGACCGTAACGTTCAACCATCCAGTCTTTAAGGAGAAAGATATCCCAACCACCGCCGTTGCCGTGGACGATACCTACCTCTTTATCCTGAGCTTTCTCATTCATCTCCTTCAGGAACCCTGATTCGAACTGAACGTCGTGGTTAGCGATGACCCAGTAAGGAGCTTTCATAAAGCTCTTGATAATCAAGTTCCATGCGCCACTACACCCGACATTCGCAGGCAGGTGACAGACGTGGACGTTCTCGACGTACTTATTAGGGATCTCCTTAAGCAAGTCGACCTGATCGTCGATCTGCCCTCTTCCGTTGTTATTGAACACAACAAAGTGCTCAACAGGGTAATCGATGCTCATGAAGAGCCGATGCAGCCAAAAAGGAGTATTTACGATCGCAGTCCCGATAACAGGGATTTTATTCATCGCCAGTTAGCAATAGCAGTATGCTAACACAAATCTAAGTTTTTACCATCCGAATCAATCTGAGACTGAAGGTGTCTGTAGAACGCACCTCTCTTGGGTTTAAAGGTGCGATCAGGCTTCTTTGGTTGAGGCTCTCGTGGCCCTCTCTTGTACACCTTGCGTCCCCAGTCATCTAAATAATACAAGCCTCCTTTCTCCCCACGGAGCCATTCCCTTTCCCACTTGCTCTCAGGCACGTCTCTGTCTGTCATGGTTTTATCAGATACTAATATGCTTCCAGCGTCGTCCTGTATCGATCTCATAGATTGTGTGGTAAGTCACACCATACTCACTAGCGATATACATTCTCTTCCTGCCTTCCTTAAGCAGGGTTTTAATTCTGATGACATCATCCTCAGTGAGCCTAGCGTTACAGTTTCCGCTACCTCTAGTCTTCTCAGACGTGAACATCTGAGGGAGATTCTTCTTGCACTCCTTACAGACGTGGTTATCCCCTTTACGAGTGTTCTGGGAGTAACGAAGCAGTCTGACTCCACATCCACTGCAGGTCAGCTCTAACTTTCGCTTTCCAAAAACAATTCCAGCGTTGTGCATCTCCCAACGCTTATCTGCTGCTTCTTTGGCTTTGCTGGGTTTGTCGAAGTTTTTCATAAAAAGAAAGTTGGTACCCGCTGTCGGATTCGAACCGACACTGGACGAGGCTTAAACTCGGCGTCTCTGCCAATTGGACTAAGCGGGCTTGTTAGAGGGATGACCACAGAAGGAATCTAGTGCGCTCGGCAGGCACTAAGAGCCAAATGGCAAACAGTTCAAATACTGTTACTATGCTGATGCTCAGAAAATCTTAAAAGTGGCAGCTTCCTTTAAAGACCTGATGGGTCAGCTCAAAGAAGACACAAGAGTGAAAGTCGAGAAGCAAGTACAAGCTGTGCCAGTGATGGAAGGCAAGAAAAAACTGGACGACAAATATAACTTCACCGAAGGCTGGTATGACGCACTGCTAAACAGCGAATACCTCATCCAACACAACAACGAAGGCCAAACAATCGATCTTATGCCTGAAGAGGCAAAGACGATCGTGGAGATTGGCTGCTACGAAGGTGCTTCTTCTTGTTTCTGGTCTGATTATTACCTCGATCACGAAGATTCTCGCCTAATCACCATCGATCCCTTCACCGGTAGTGAAGAACATCTCCGAGATCCTGGAAAATATGCAGGTTTGAGCACTCTGGAGACCACAGCTCGTTCAAACATCGCAAAATCTAAGAATGCAGGGAAAGTTGAGGTCCTCAAAGGGTACTCACACCTGATTTATCCCCACCTCTTCCACCGTTATGGCGAAGAACCTTGGATCGATATCCTCTATATCGATGGGGCACATGATTCGACTTCGGTTGCTCGTGATGTTTGCCTGTATGTGCCTATGGTTAAGCCTGGGGGCGTGGTGTTCTTTGACGATTATGCCCACCCCGACGTCCGACGAGCCGTTGACATGTCTCTCAATGCTTTTGCAGCCTTCGATCTAGCGATCTTTACAGGTTGGCAGCTGGTGGGAGTAGTCAGCGACTACAAAAGATCCCACGGAGAGGAGTAATGCCCTTCTTATTCGCTCTGATTGCGACACTCAACGTCAATCACACGCCGCATCACTGGCACATGTCCTGTGAAAGGTGGCAAAAACGATCTCAAGAGATCATGGTTGACGAAAACTTACCGTACTCAGAGCGGATAAAGATCGTTTACTACCTCCGCACAAAGGTAAAAGGAGACTGCCCAGTGTTGTCCTGATGTCGACGAACGATTTAGGACTACTCGTCTTGTTTCTTTTACCTCTAATGCTTCCTTCGCTGCTGATTCTCTTAACATTTGCCGAAGGCGGCTGACGCTTCAGGGCCGATCCCTTGTCAAAGTCGGCCCATTCACGGAAACCAACAGCTGTGGCGGCTCATGTCACAACTGAGGGGACCTGGTTTCATCCCTTTTATACCGTCTCGCGAGCACTGCGTCCACAGAGAAATCTACAACAGCATTGCGTCCCGATCGTTTTTCTTTAAAAACTCAGACCCACCATCTATCTCCTTTGCCCTTTAGGCCCTTGGTCCTTTTTTCTACTTCAGCTTATCGCTCGACAGTAAAGACAATATAGTGGCAGTTGCAACACCAAACAAGTTTTCCATACGATTCGCTAAGTCTGGACATGTATCAGCGACCCGCGCACTCCCATTAAGTTTCGCTTGCTGCCCACACAAGATTATCGCCAGGATCACAGCAAGACCCTGATAAACGAATACCCCAATTAAAGCCCTTAATAAAAAGAGTTTCGGACGAAACTCCCCCGGCGTCATTACAGATTACTAAAAGTACCCTTCAGCAAATTCAGACCATCTCGCGCACGTTCAGCAACTGCATCAGACTCAGTCACATAAGTCTTACGCGCCATCCCCTCATCACCACTCAGTTCACTGACCACATCACCTAGATACTCGCCGGTCTGCACAGAACGCATAAAGCTACTGACATCACCTGGCACTGGTGCATCTACGTTCTGCGGCGCCATCGCATCGACGAAACGCCCGATACCGCCCCTCGTCGGATCACCTTCGTAATAGTCAGCGGGATTGCTAGGATCACCGCCAACAAAATCAAAGAAAGATCCTGCAAAAGGAGGATATGTTGCCTCCTCGACTCTTTCTTCAAACGTAACTGGACCCGGAATTGTTTCATCTCTCGGCGGGCCGCCCGTCGGATCTTCCGGTCTAGATTCCTTGTCGTCATCCTTCAGGTATCCACGGAGTTTGTTCAAAGCTTTCTCTGTACCGCCGCCCATTGAGGACTTGCCATACAGATCGTCGGCATAGTCTAGAACCATCCGAGCAACGTCAGACTTAGACCCACCGCGATCGATACCTGCATCAAAGGTCCTGCGCACGTCCATCGCACTAAAGCGATCTTTCTTCGGATCCTTCTGGGAACCAGCGCCTTTAGCCTTGCGGTCGTAATTAGCTAAGTATTTTTGAAACGACTCATCGTCAAAAGCCATGCGGCCCATATCTAATACCCATCAGTAATATCTACTCTAGTTTAATCAACGACCAAAGATAAGCTCACTCAAACCAAACTCACCCCGGCGTGGATTAAACCGTTCACCAGCTAAATCAGTCCTAGCGCGAATACCATCTGTAATGCGCTCGATTGGGTTCCGCTTCTTCGTCACAGTTAATTCTGGTGTAACCAGCTCACCAGAACCAGAAGGAAGCTCATCCGCCATGCCAGTCCTTTCCCGAGTACCAAGGAACTGACGAACCTTCGGAACAATACCCTCACCAGTCTCTTGCCTGACAACTTCATCAGCAGCCTCGACAACTGAAGAACCAATCAGACCGGCACCAATACCTGGAGCAAACGGTGCAGCCGGACCAGCCAAGATCGGAACTGCGGCGGCAGCAACAGGAAGACCCTCAATAAACTCCTTAGCCATGTTTTGGTACATAGCCACGGGGCCTTGCTCGTAACCCAAACGCACTGACTGAGCACTAGGAATCAAATCAGCAGCACCAGGCGCAAGAGAAGCCGGAACCTTTCGGACATTTTTTGCCAAGCCTTTCAATTCGAGACCTTGGACTCCCTCTGGCGTCAGACCAGGTACCAGGGTTGAATAAAAGCGTGGTTGAGATTTATACGGAGCAGCGGGCTTAGATTCGGCTAAATCCTTGAAAACATTCACTGAACCAACCAAAGGCGTCTCAGGTCTTGTGATTTGCAAAGGAATCGCCTTACCTTCGTTGTCGATGTAGGTGTACTGATCATTAAACCGGTCAGTCGGACCATAACCACTCAGCGTATAAGCCTTACCGCGAAGGTTCGGAGCCTGAACACTGGCATCAACGAAAGGTTGAACTTGCCTGAGATAACTACTGGTCTTCTCGTCTAACCCTTCTTCATACGCCTTTTGGAGCAAATCGCTATTAGCCATAGGCGAATTATTTAAAATCGAGCCTCCACGCCTGTCTGCCATCGACGCTTCTTGAACAAAGCGCATAACAGGACGTTGCACATCGTCTGGTAGTTCTTTGGCGTCATAGCTCATATCGTCTTCACCAGGGGTCGCGACCTTAAAAGCCACGCTCGCTGGCTCAAGACCGGGGTTATCTTTTAGAAACCGGACAACATTGCGTGAAACTTCAGCATCATCAGGAAGGTCAGTGAAGTCTTGTAGACGCCCATAAGAAGCTCCACGGGAGACATCGATTCTCGTACCCGGATTATCGGGATCGAACTCTGCGTCATCAATGTAGTCGGTCGCGGAATAATAGGTGCGTTCTGTGTCATTGTAAGGAAGAGGTCTTTGAATACCTGGGTAATCCCTTTCTAATGCTTCTCTTGACCTGAAATCCGAAATAGCAGTCGCATCTAAGTAATCTTTAGCCCTCTGATTGATGTACTTAATATCATCATCCGTCCCAGGATTCACATAACCACCGCCGCCAATGATTGGTTTGTTGGGTTGAAACGCTGGTTTCTCTACACCACTGAGGTCTTCGCCGTAACCACGCAGGATTTCACGGGCAGCTTCCTGTTGCCGAGCATCACCTGACGTATAAAGTTCTTCAGCACGCTTGACGTCAGCATAAGCTCTAGCTGCATCTGCGCTGTACTCATCGTCATAGTCATACAAGTCTTCAAGGACACTTGTATAAACCTTCGCCCGATCACTTGGATCGGAGTACATCTGAGCTAAATCGGTGTACTGCTTGTACTTATCGAACGACTTAGGGTCAATGCGCGTGGCAACAGTACCCCTGTTTTCTGCAGGAGTCTTGAGCATACTTTCAAGCTCGGGGTATTTCTGCAGCAAACCCTCGATACGCTTTCGATCACCCTGCGCTCGAATGTCTTGGATAACCTTATTTGACTCATCAATCTGATAATTAAGCCCAGGGATCGCAAGTTGATTACCACCGCCAGGCAACGTCTCACCGATTCCGTAAAACCTAGTCTCCTGAGGTCTAGTAGCTAACTCATAATCAACTAATGGTTCTCCACGTTCTCTCCTTGCACGACGTTCTTCAGCCCTCTGCCGCCCACGGATCTCATTAACAACGGATTCACGACCCTCTTCACCAAGTGCCTCAAACACCTGGGGTAACATAGAACTCCTTATAAAATCAATATCATCGAAATACTGACTAGAAGAACTAGCTTCCTCCATTAAAGGAAAGCGCCTCTGCTGCTGCAAAGGACCCTGTGTCGCGAATCTTGCTCTCTGGCGTGGTGCGTTATTAACTTCTTCCACACGAGGATTATTCTCAGCTTGCCGACGCCGCCGTGAATTTTCTTTATCTAATACCCGATAACCAAAATCCGACGAGGTCATCTACAACTACATAAACCCTTCTACCAGTTTATATAGTTCAGGCTCTACCAGATAAAGCCTCGACGATTTTACGGCGTAAGTTATCTCGACGCTCGGTGTAACCAGGAATCACTCGCTCGGTTGCAGCGGGGACTTGGCTGCGAGGAATCTCACCGATGTACTCAATCATGAACTCCTGAGGGTCCCGAATAAATTCTTTGAGTAAAAGCTCTTCAGTTCCCACGCGGTGTCCAAGCCAGATATACCATTCTAATCAGAGCAGCCCGACTCACCAACTACCCTGGTGCGTATGGTATGCTTTATGCACGCCTCACAAGAGGCTTACCTAATGAACGTCCATGACTTTTACTACTCCCCCCGTACGACGGGTCAGTCAACCTATTGTTCACGAGTATCCACTCGAACAATTCATCCAGCTCAAGACCCAAGAGGTGTACGACACACTCTCGGAACAGGCTTTCGAACTAGCCAACAACATTACACTGGCTGACTTGTTGAAATCCGACGTCGCTAGGTGCGAAGTCATCTCCCTGCTTGCAAATATTCCCAAATACTGGAAGTACTACGGAGTTAACAACAACGTCGAATCTGATATTGTCTCTCAAGTGGGAAATATCAAAGACTTACTTCCACGAAAGACCTATAAATCTGCCTTCGCCGCAATCGCAAGGCTCAAAGAAGACACTCGTTCGGCGCGAATCGAAACCAGTGCTATTTCAAACCGCCAAAAACAGCTAGAAAAGCCCGTTATTAAACGTGCTGAGCCCCTCAAGGAGTCAGTTATAAAGGACTTCATCTGCAAATATGTCGAAAACGTCCAAACGAGCGGAAAACAAAGCTTCAAGTACGAAAATTTGTGTACTTGGATCAACCACAAGTACACCAAAGGAGGCGAAATCAGGCTTGCAGAGTCCGATCTGGTGAAATGCAGTGCTAATACACCGACTTGGAAGAGCGCTGTGTCTAACGCGCTCCAGAAATTCCAAGATCACGAGCTTATTAAGTACCGGAAGATCAAGGACGACTGGTTTATCTTCCCCGACTAGGCTCAAGTAGTAGGGATCGCCTCCTGAGTATTTAACAGTCCAAACCAGTTCACTCCGATGGCACGGTTTAACAGGAAGTTTCAGCACCCCGGTCTAGTCAGCCGGGGTTTTTTAATCTCTAAACCCCTCTTCATCCACGAACCATTTGCGTTTTGTGGTGAACCAGTTGGCTAAAGAGTCCGGATCCTGCGGTCCCACCAGGTGATCGCTTGTATCTGGCTCGCCAATATCCATGTCATCGAGAAAAGCATCCAAACCGCCCTGTGGTTGCTCACCCCTATTGGCTTCTCTACGCGCTCTACGCAGCATCGCATCAGCGCTGTGGTTAGCTTTAGCGAGCTTTTGGACAAAAATTATATCTTCTAGTTGAACTTCGGCGTTATTAGCGATCCGGTTGCAGATATATTCGCAACGCTTACGAAGCTCAGTTGAAAGCATCACGACATTCTCAATAGTCGCAGTCTACTGATCTCCTAGTAATAACTCCAAAATCCCTCGATCTAGCTCTGTTTTGATGTGTTTGAGCGTTAACTGCTCTTCTGGATGACCTCCGGGCCAATTTTTCAAATATTCGATAACGGCTGCCCTTAAGAGCCTTGCACAGACCACGTCGGTCGAAAACTCAATTCGGTCCTCGGAGTTTTCCATAACTTATTCTACGCGCCGAATTTTTTTAAAAACAGCTGTTATTATGCTGATACCCAAAAGTTTTGACCCCGATTTACCTGGAAGATACCCAAACCCTTCTCGCCCGCGCCGTGTATATAAGCGTATATATAAAAAAAGGCGTAAAAATTTATAGGTTGCGGGGTGCCAGGGGGTGGGGATA
>Ga0098074_1000703_pt1 | contig 20491 bp, 8 predicted proteins | sample 32_taG_FD_75064 | JGI IMG/M metagenome (GOLD analysis project Ga0098074, IMG submission 75064) | Marine viral communities from the Gulf of Mexico - 32_GoM_OMZ_CsCl metaG | ecosystem: Environmental > Aquatic > Marine > Oceanic | place: Atlantic Ocean: Gulf of Mexico | collected 2015-07-12
CAGATTTACAAAAATATATATTTGAACCTAATGATAGTATTACACATGAAGAGATTAGAGATAGTTTAAATGAAAGTATAAGTTTATATATCCCTAACTTAATAGTTAATAGTATTGAATTTAAAAATGACCCTATTGAGGAGGCAATAATAGTAGAATTATCGTATAGTGTTACTGATGGTACGTTTAGTAGTACGGATACGTTAATATTAACATTTTAATATATGGCAAAAAAAATTGATTATAATGCTAGAAATTTCTCTGATGTTAGAGAACAATTAATAGAGTTTATTAAAAAATATTACCCTAATACTTTCTCAGATTTTAATGATGCCTCTGTTGGTATGATGTTATTAGAGTTAAATGCGGCGGTTGGAGATATGTTATCCTTCCAAACAGACAGACTATTTAATGAAACACAAATAAATTATGCACAAGAAAGGTCTTCAGTTTTAGAATTGGCTAGGACGTTTGGGTTAAATATACCGGGTAAGAGACCTAGTATCACAATAGTAGATTGGACAGTTACTAATATTCCTGTGCAGGGCGATACTTTTGATATTAGTTATGCACCTAAAATAATTAAAGGTTCACAAGCTTCTGGTGCGGGTAAGGTATTTGAATTATTAGAAGACTGCGATTTTGCATCCCCATTTACAACGGGAGGTATACCAAACAGACTAATCATACCAAATATAGATGGTAATGGAATTATCCAAAACTACTCTTTAACTAAAAGAGAGATAATGGTTAATGGATTTACTAAAATTTATAAAAAAACATTAAGTGCATCAGATTTTAGACCATTTTTCGAAGTTATTTTACCAGATGATAATGTTCTATCTATTGAAAATATTATAACAAAAGAGGGTACTAATTTAACAACTGCACCTACAGAAGAAGAGTTTGCTGATTTTAATTTAAATTGGTACGAAGTACCAGCATTAGCACAAAACCAAATATATGTAGAAGATACTAATGGTGTTTCCGATCAAGACGGTATTGTTGTGGGTAAATGGAAAAACTCACCACAAAGATTTATTAAGGAATACACAGACAACGGATTTTGTAAAATTATATTTGGTGCAGGAGATGAAGATGTTTCAGAGTTAAATAATTTTATTGGATGTAGAGGGCAGATTGATAGAATAGGGAATACTATAAATAACTTATCTTTAGGTGAAATTCCACCACCAAGTAATACTATGTATGTAAGATATAGAGTAGGAGGGGGAGAAGATACTAATATAGGTCCAAATACAATTGATACATTGGGTGTAATTAGTACAGTAATTAATGGTGATGATGATGATACAAATAGAATTATTGGTAATAGTATATCTGTTAATAATCCTATTCCTGCTTTAGGGGGTAAAGAAATACCTTCTGTGGACGAAATAAGGAATTTAGTAAGGTATAATTTTTCTTCACAAAATAGGTGTGTCACAATAAAAGATTACCAAAGTAGAGTACCCCTTATGCCAGGTAAATTTGGTGTTCCTTTTAGAACAGGAGTTTGGGAAGAAAGAAATAAAATCAATGTTTCTATATTAGCATTAGATGAAAATGGTAAACTTACTACACAAGCCACATCTGCATTAAAACAAAATATTGCAGAATATTTGGCAGATTATAGAATGATTAATGATTATATCACCATAAAAAATGGTAGAGTATTAAATTTAGGTTTTGAAATTGATATTTTTGCAGAAAAATCAGTACCTAATGGGCAAATTGTTAGTGGTGTAATAAACAAAGTTACTGAATATTTTGATATTAATAGGTGGGATATGGGAGATAATATCTACATTTCACAATTAGTTGAAAATATAAATAATGTTGGGGGGGTATTAAATGTAACAGATTTAAGAGTATTTAACAAAGTTAATGAAAATGGTAAGTATTCTTTAAATGAAATTGCACAACCGTATATTGATGATGAAACCAAACAAATCGATTTGTTAGGTAGATATACGTTATTCGGTCAGCCAAATGCAATGTTTGAGATTAAATACCCAAATAAAGATATTAAAGTAACAATTTCTACTGCATAATAATTACTTTTAAAAAAAATGAGTTAGTTTTATAATAAAAATTAAAGTTATGGGATGTAAAACATGTAAACAAAAAAAAGATAAAAGTGGAATTGGTAGTAATTTAAATGGGATTAATACTACTTTACAAGAAAGTGGAATAGAAAACGGTGTTTTCGTATATAAACTTATTGCTTTCGTAGTAGTTTCAGCAGCACTTCCATTAATATTAGTAGTATTAATCGGTCAAATATTTATATTTTTCTTTATGCCTAAAAAAATAGATAAAATTACTTTAAAATTTAGGAGATTCTTTACTAATTTGTTAAAAAAATATACAAATTCCAAAGAAAACAAACAAAGGAAAAAAAGAGAAAAACAATTTGTAAATAATAGAGGTTATGAAGAAGGTAGTGACTTAGTTGAGGTGAGTGATGTTGAAGTGCAAGAAAATAACAATAAAGGAAAATAGTGATTTTTAGATGTCTAAATCATATAGAATTAGGACAACCCCCGGTGAGGACAATGGTTATTTAAAGGTTGATATTGACATTAACCAAAATTATGATTTCTTAGAATTATTAAGCCTAAAAATATCACAAAACGAAGATTATCAGTCATTTTGCTCAGATTATGGAGTTGTTGCGGGAAGAGTATTAGTAAATGATGGATTTGGGGTACCAAATGTAAAAGTATCAATATTTGTACCAGTAGACGAAGAAGATTTAGAAAACCCTGTAAAATCTGCAATCTATAATTACACACAACCATTTTCTGACCAAAAAAATAAAAACGGTATTAGGTATAATTTATTACCTCAAAATCAACAAAGTTTAGATCATACACCCGTAGGGACGTTTCCTAAAAAAAGAGAAGTTTTAGATGATAAAACTACTTTAGAAATATATGAAAAATATTATAAGTATACCACAACAACAAACGAATCAGGTGATTATATAATTTTTGGTGTACCTGTTGGACAACAATTTTTACACTATGATATGGATGTTAGTGATATCGGATTTTTATCTAGTAGACCATATGATTTAATTAATCAGGGTTATAGTGATAACTTATTTAAAAGTAGATTTAGATTCCAATCATCTAATGATTTAGATACACTACCACAAATTTTTAGTGGTAATATACCTATAACAGTTGAACCTTATTGGTGTGATAGTTTAAGTGTTGGTAATTCATTAGGTATAAATAGATTAGATATTACACCAGATGTTGAACTCACCCCTACCTCAGTTTTTATGGGTAGTGTTTTTTCAGATGCAGAAAAAGACTCACTAAACAAAAATTGTAAACCTTCAAGAGAAATGGGTAAAATGGAGGAAGTCATTACTAGTTCAGGTAAAATAGAGGCAATTAGAAGAACAGTTAATGGTAATATTGAAAAATTTGATTTAAAAGAAGATAGTATTGATGAAAATGGTAATTGGTCAGTATTATTACCTATGAACATTAGAAAGGTGGTTACGGATGAAGTTGGTAATTTAGTGCCTTCACCTGATGGTATAAAAGGAATACCCACAGAAGGGGATTATAGGTTTAGAATATCTATGGACGCAACGTCAAACGACAAAAGACTTAGACAAAGGGCTAAATTTTTAGTACCTAATACAAACAACAATTTTAACTTTAAAGAGTACACCAGAAAAGAATTAAGAGTTAGTGGGGATTTTACTTTAAATGAACAATTATCTACTATAACTGATAATACTGACTATTCTGATGATATAAGTAACCAATATAATTATTTAGAGGAATTTTTTCCTTTTCGATGGAAAAAAATATATACAGTAAAACAATATATTGGGAGGTTACAAAAAAGTTTTAGAGATGAAGCTAGGGGGTTTATAGGTATAAAAGATATTATTAATGCTGAGGGGGTTAATAAATTTCCTAACAATAGACACGATAATAATTTTAATTTATTATATACATTTATATGTATTTTGTTTTCGTTATTCGCGACCGTTATAGGACTTATCAATGGAATAATAAACATTATTAACGGTCTAATAACTTTATTATGTAATATAAAATTTCCATTTTTTATATGTGTTAGTTCAAATAAAGGTAGTAGATATAAACTAAGATTTGAAAAGCAAAATCGAACTTGTAATATTTTTGGGGTTTGTAGCTGGTCTTCAGGTAGCAACGAGGACTATGGGTATACTGGTGTATATGATCAGTTAGTAGATTTTACGGGTAATGGGTCGTTAGATCCTGGAGATTATGATGGTAATTTAGGTAGTTGTAATGACACTAGAGATTGGTATCCCGCAGAAAATGCTCCTCCTTATACCCCCCAAGCACCTGCTGCAGATGGGGGCGGGCCTACCGAAACATGGCCGTCTGAAATAGAAAAAGATGGAGGTGGAGGAAATGTGAATACGAGTGATTGGACTTCTTGGGTTTACTCTACCGGAAACAGGAAAGACTGGCAATACCCTACTGGTTGTAACTCTAGCACTAGTGATAGTAATTGTGTTAGATATAGATTAAAAGAATCGGGAAGTTGGAGAAATTCTATTGTAAGTTGTGATAAACAGGATTTAGATATAGACTGCGATGGAATTAAAATATTTGGTATATGTATCTCACTTAAATATTTTTGTTTATTTGGCGGAATATTTTGTAAAAGATGTAGGTCTTCTTGTACTACTGGTGATAACAGTGATCCACATAGTTGTTGTGGTAACCAAGAATATGGTTGTCCTAGTAATCCTGCAATATGTGGTGGTGGATTATTAGGTTGTTGTGGAGATTGTTGCGTTAAAATACCATTAATACCATTAAGATGTGCAGAAACAGGCGAAATATGGAATATAACATTAATACCAACACCATTTGCTGCTGCATTATGTAATAGAGTTTATGTGTTTCCACTTACTTGCAAAGATTGTGGTGGACCCCAAACAAAAGGAATAAAAGATTGGTTAAGTTGTGTTTTAGAAGGTTTGGCAGTCAGTCTAAAGATGATAAAATTTGATTTTTATAATGATTGGGTTGGAGGTTCATTATATTTCCCATTAATAAAAAGAAAACTTAAAATAAAAAAATCTAAAAGAAAATTCGGACAAATTAAAAAAGATAAGTTTTGTGATTTTGACTGTAGAATTGGAGGTACCGATGATTTTCAAGGAGGACCGTATTTTCAGTGGAGAATAAAAATAACACAAAATGGAGATTTGGATGTTAATGGTTGTAAAGCAAAAGTTAAAAAGAAAAAGGTGACAGGGTGGTATGGTTCTATCGAAAATCAAGATGAAACAGAAAACTTAAATTTGGCAACTAAAGAAATAATTTTTCCTGGTAAAGACATAAATAATGAGAATTGTAATATAGAATTTTCTAGTTTTGATGGACCAAATGGGTTAGAAACTGTTTTAAATAATGTTGGTATATCTGTAAATGTAAAAGATAGAGAGATTTCTGGCGTACATGGAAAACCAGAGTATATAACAACAGAAGACCCTTCAGGTTTTTCTACACAGACAAATATTGGTGGACATGGACATCATAGAAATAAATGTGATAATACTAGATTAGTTGAGAGAAAAGAATATTTTAAAACTACTTTAGATTGTAACGGTGAAGTAGATGAAGAAGATGTACCCGAAAATGAATCATTAATAGGTGGTGATGATGGTTTTGAACAACCTGTATCTGAAGATGGTGGAATTGATCCAGAAACTGGAGAACCTAATGGTACTGATGCTAGTGGATTGTTTGATAATATAGGTTCATTTTGTGAAGAAAATAATTGTGGGTCAAAATGTGGATTTAATGGTGTTGCACCTTGTAAGAAGACAGGAACTGATATAGATGATTTTAGAAATTATAAAAGAAATGTAATTGAACATGGTTTAATAAGTTGGGAAGCGGGTGAAATTTATTATACGCCTTATTTACCTGATCAAGACATTAAAGAAAATACTGATGAATATAAAGCTAATTTGTTATTACCCACCACAATTATGGAATTAGGAAGTATGACTTTTTGTGATATCGATAATACTCCATTTATAGTTAATCAACTAGAACCAACCACTTTTCAGGTAAGTAGTGAAGACTTTAAAACAACGATTAAAAGTGCGAATCCATATTTAGATGGTGAAATAAAAAAGATTAAAAGATTTAAAGATAATAATGATTCTTCTTTAAATCTTAGTGCATATATAGAATTTAGTTGTTATAGTGTAGTTTGTGCGAACACTAGTGGGATAGTAAATCAATCACAAATAGGTGTGGATATGATTGATAAGAATGATATTGGTGTAGAAATGGGAACTTGTTATTTAAGATTCGACCACGATACAGAACTAAGGAGTTATTTCTGTAGAAGATTTAATGGTTATAAATCAGACAGAACTTTTCACCACCAAAGACCAAATAGTAATGAATTTAATAATACGTATAGTACATATCCTGAAGTAACTTTAGTAGATAATGCGTCTACACCTTTATATTATGAATTACCAGACGATCCAGACGACTCCAGTGCCATCGCAGATATTGTTTTATCAGAATACAACGATTCTGATTCTTTTACACCTGGTGATGCGTGCGGATATAAAGATGAAATCGGAAATACTGATTATTTTTATGGATTGGCACCAGGTTCTACACAAAACTTTATAAATTATCCAAATAACGTTCCAATAAATTTTGGTAGTACACCATTTACAGAAGAAGTAAATGAAGAAAATGTACCTGAAACGGTGAATGTATCGGGTATTAGATTTAATAGATCACAAACACCATATCACTTATATTTTGGAATAGTACCGGGTAAAACCGCATTACATAAGACGGTTGCAAAATTCTTTGCAGATAAAATAAATGCGTCAACATTAGAAGGTGTAGGACCTTCAGATAATAATGCGTCGGAAACAGAAAATAATACACCAGGAATTGGTGGAGATGAAAAGGGTGCATTTACAACATATAGAACTTGTTTGGGTGATACATTAATACCCACAGTACAACCATAATAGAAAAATAGAATGGATAAAACAAATAAAATATTACTTAATAGTGTTAAACTACCTAACAATGTAAATGTCGACACACAAATACAAGTTGGTTTAAATAATAAAAATAAACCTGTACCATTAAATGATGTTGATACCATAGTTAGTCAATATGAACAATTTGTAAAAGAAAGAAAAGATAGTACTATATATAGATTTTATGGAGTTGTAAAACCTGTAGTTAATAACACACTATTCAATGAAAATGTAAAAATATTTTTAGACGAAAACCAAACCGTTACTGCTACAACTATTGCCAGTTCTGAACTTTTCGAAAAGGAAGGTTGGATAGGGTACTATGAAAGTAATGCTTTAACTAAAGAATCAAATACTAACAATAGCTCGTTATGTGAATTTGTTCCTTTTGATCCGGGTTATGATAAACTTAGAGTGTTAGATAATGATGGTGTACAAAATTATTTATTAAAAATTACATACCCTTTTGAAACTAGGGATATTCAGATAATGAAAAATAATTCTGGTACTACTTTATCAGATGGTATACCTATAATAGAAAAAATAGAAATTGAATTAAATGATAGATTGTATGTGGGGTTTAGAACCGCAATGAATCATGGATTAAGTGTAGGTGACAAAGTAAACTTACATAATTTTATTGACTTAACTGTTAATAATTCTTTAAAATTAAATAAAAAAACATATAAAGTATTTAAGTTAGGTAATCAATTTAATGATCAAAAACTAAGGACATTTGTTTTAGATATAGAACCAGATCAAATCGATTTAAATGTGGGAGTTAGTACAATTAAGAGAGTGGTTAAAGGTAAAGAATCTAACTATTATGTAAGAAGGTTTAAGTCTCTTACTGTTAGTGGTTATACAGACTATGATTTATATCCTGCGGCGTATGGTACAACATATTACTATGATAATGTTGCGGCGTTTAATTTTAAAACAGATATAGACGTAAAAGACTTAACAGATAATTTAGGTAGACCGATTAGTGAATTGTATTTAACAATAGTTAAAAATGATAATGATAGTGATCCAAATAGTATTAATACACAATATTGGAATAGTACTATTTCTAATTTAAGTAGTAGTATTACTACAATATCTGGTACTAATATAACTAGATTTTGGACACCCATATCCGCAGGATACGATTTAGAAAATGATATAAATATCAATTACAATATACGTTCTTATGGTGACCCTAACTATGTATCTGAAGGTTCATTATATTATGAAAATATAGATGAGTCTAATGAAGTTTTTGATGGTGATATAGTAGAATATAATGAAAGTGATTTGTTAGAAAGGAGATTAGAGGAGGTTTATCATAGAATAAATACAATTTATAGAGAATATCTTAACGATATAGATAGTAGTAAGGAAGACAAAAGGGAGGGTTACATTTATAGACCATTTAATTTGATACAAATAAGAGAATTCAATAACGTAATAAACCCAACAATTGATTTACAAGACGTTATAGATAAATACAATATAACTAATCCAATAGACATAGAAAATCTAAAAAAATCTTTTCAGATTCCTGATTATGCTACGCAAGTATCACCAAACGTATATAGGTGGAGAACTCTATTAGAAATTGGTATAACAGATAGTTCTGGTCGTGGTGTTAATTACCCATTTGAGAGTGGTGCACATTATATGTATTTAGATAAAACATTTTATTTAGAAAGACAAGACACACCCTGTGAAGTGTCATTAATATCTGAAGAATTGTGTTTGGGAAGTGTATGTGACCCAAATGAAAATAATAAAGAAAAACTCATAACTTTTTTTAAAGACCCAACATACCTCGATTATGCTTTTTTAAATGAAAACGAAATTTTACAAATAATCCCAGATATCAACGATTCTAACGATTTATTTAGTTATAATGGTACCGTTGAATTAAATATCGAAGTGGTTTTAGCCGATTATGATGGTGAATATGATTTAGGAAAAAGAGACGTTGCTGGTACTTGCGTAGATTTTTCCGTATTAAAACAAAGAGAAATAGACGATGTTTGTTGATAGAAGAAAAATATTGATTGGTAATATTGGTAGTGGTACTACTATAGATATACCTTTAAAGACTAACTTTTTTCCTGTTGATAATGCGGAATTAATACAGGATAAATTTGTTAATGATGAGGTAGAAAAATCTATTAACCCAATAGTGGACTATAAAAAAATTATTTTTAAACCTGCGGATAATAATTGGGAAATTATTGATAAGTTTAAAATTAATTTAAATTTTTATACTCCCAATAGTATAGAGGCCGGTGCACCATCGCATAGAGGTACTGGTGCAGAACCCGGAGTCTATAAAGATCTAACTTTTGTTTTTGATGATATATTTTGTAGGACAAATAGATTTATTAATAGTTTTATTAGGTTCTCATTTTATGATATACCAAACAGTGGAGAAAATCAACTATTATCCTTTTTTGATATTTTTACACAAGTGGGTGTAGAACAAAGAACGGAATTTGGGTTTCCTGAAGGCGTAGAAACATCACCGATATCTTTTATTTTAGGTGATCCTATAAAACAACCTGAAGAAGTTCACGAAGGGTATCAGTTTTATTGGTTTAAAGACTTAGTTGATAATGCACCAAATCAAGAATATGCTTTATATACTTTAGTACAATTTAACAGTGCAATTAACGGTAAAGTATATCAACTAGGAGCTTCAAAACAATTTGATGTCAATAACATACAGTTATCTGAGTTAGATGGGGAAGAAGGTATTTTATATTTAAAAATGGTTTTAAAAAAACATAATGGTGTTTATAAATATAGATTTGAACCAAACGCAAAACAAAGTGTTTTTCCCGCAGGTGTCAATTTAAACCCTTCTACGACCAGTGGATCAATGCCCACATTAACATTTTGGCAAATTACACCTTAGAATATTTATATATAAGTTATGCAATATATAAGAAAAAAAATAAATTTAGAAAATTTCACAGTAAGGGCAATCCCTAAAAGTGTTCTTACAAAAAATTCTGAAGGTAAGACTATTATTAATACCGAAAGCCCAAACTATTACTACGGTACTATACCAGAATTTAAAATAGATGATGAAGGTAATTTTATTTTAACCCCCTTTGGGCAAAAAATAAAAAACACTATTGATGTTGATATTTTTATAACACAAAATATAGATGATATGGGAATGTTTACTGATGTACCATTTGTACCTTCTAAAGAAACATTACCAGAAAAACCAATAGGGTTTAATTCATTTGTTTATGGTAGATTGGCGGGCGCACCCGTTAATTTTTATTATAATGACCCTTTTTCTTTTACTGGTACTACAGATGATGGTTTATTGGGAGAAGTTGCATCACTTATAAAAACAAATAGTGGTGGCAATATATTTACACCTAACGTAAACACATCATATAACCCAAACATTTATAATGGTGTATTATATGATGATTCTGAAAAAACTGTTTATAAAATAGGTGCAAACCCAAATAATGTACCAAACACAGGAATAAAATTTACCACATTAAAAAATGAATTTGGTAAAAAAGTAAATGTATATGATAAAAATGAATCATATAAAATTACTTTTTTTGAGTCAGATAATGGAGGACGAAACAATTATAACACATCTTTAAGTGCGTTATTAAAAAAAGAAGAATATTTAGGTGTAGTTTTTCCACCAGAAGTTGATAGTGCGGTATTTATTAATAGAGGTGTCGCAGACATTTTTGAAAGGCACGCTTTATTATCAGAAATAAAAACAACTAATGATATAGATACTAATAGAGGTGGATTTATAAGAATTTAAAAAAAAAGTTATGGCAACAGGAAATTATGGAACAATTAGACCAGCAGACGTATCAGTAGAAGACGTTGAAATATTTTACAGTTTTACACCTAGTAGAGAAAATGTTTCTGACGTTCAATTATTAACCTTAGACCCTGCAGAAGTATTATTACCCGCAAATAACCCTAATAATGTTAGTGAGATATTTGGGGGATTATACACTTTAAAATTACCGACAGACATTTTTGGTACAAAGGGTTATTATAATATCATTATTAGACCTAAACAAATTAGAACAACTATACAAGATTGTGCAGTTTTAGTAGACAATCAAGATGTTGTGGGTATTGTATTTGATATTAATAGTATAGATACAAATCTACAAAATAGATTTGAGAATGGTAATTTAGTAGGGTATAGAGTAGAATATTTAAAAGAAGAAACTGGTACGGGACAAGACAAAATACAAAATTTATTTAGAATCATAACTTCTAATAATAGAGCATTACCTATTAGCCAAAATCAAGGTAATAGTAATGCTTCTCAAGCTTATACTTTTAATGATAACTCATCTAGTGTATTTTGTACTGTTAGTCCTTCATCTGCACCGTCCATAAAACCAAACGCAACTCCTTTTATTGGTAACCCACAACAAGAGGTTATTATAACCAATACGTTTTTTGATCCAGTTATGTTAGAAATAGAAATGGTAGAGTTTGATGATGAAACATTAGCATATGCATTATTCTCCAACCAAACAAAATCTTTAGAAGATGGTATTTATACTATATATAATTTCGGTAATCAGATTTATAGACAATATAACTTATATGAAGTTAAAGATCAATTTAGTGGTAAACCTCTGTATGAAGTTAGAGAACAAAAATTTGATATTGATCCGACAAAAGATTTTGATGATATAACTAATTTTTAAAACGTAAATGGCAGAAAATAGAAGAATAAAAATAGCAGGATACGCTAAAAGAATATTTTTCAATGACAACATTGAATATAGAAATTTTAGTCCTGATTTAGTAGGATTCCAACTAACTAGTGAGGGTGGCACTACACTATTTACTAATGGTAACTTTTCTATTTCCGCAAATTTAGACCCAAAACCCAATATATTATTTAAACAAAGTACTAAATCAAGATTTTATACTTTAGATGATGTCGTAACTAATGACACACAAGAGGATATCGAAAAAAATCTAAAAGTAAGATTAAATAACGATATTACTAACCCACTTACTTATCTTTGGTATGGTTCGGCTAAAGAGTTGTTGAGGGTTTCTTTATTAAATATAGAAAAAAATTGGCCCGCAGCGATTTATGTCGATAATAAAGTAGGTAGTGTTACGGGAAATAATATTACAGAATATGTATACAATATAGAGGCAGATGAATCTACCTTTAAAGTCAATAGTAACTTCTTCAATAACCCATATAATATCAAATATACTATAGACTCAAAATACTTTGAGGATGTAGATGATAACGATAATAAACTTAGAAATTTAACATTAAATTATAGTTCTTATGTTATAGAACATAATGGTATAACTAAAAACATAAAAGATTTTTCGGGGTCAACACAAAAAACTAATTCTGAGGTAACTTTAGTAGTAGACGGAAATCCTTTTCCTGAACTTACAGGTATATACTTACCACAATATTCTTTTTTAGTAGATGAAATTGATGCGTCAATACCATACTTCATCAAACCAAATGAAAATGAAGTAGAAAAGTTTTTTACTGGGTTAAATGATTTAGAAAGAAATCTTTTAAACAGAGATGTTTTCCCAAAATATACATCACAATTTATTTTTAATAAATTTACTGATGAAGGTGTATTAATAACTGTTAAAGAGTTTTTTCAATTTCCTATATTAAGTGATGGATATAATTTGAACTTTTTTGACTCTTTTTATTTAAGTTATTTGGAAGAATTAACTGAAATGGTTGAGGATTTAGATGAAACAAAAACTGATACTATTATAAGAAAATATGCAACTGAAGCTATAACCAGTTTTGACACATTACCTAAACCCTCAGATGATGATTATACAATAAATGGTGAAAAGGCAACACAATTATTAAGAATATATGGTGTTGAATTTGACTATGTTAAAAAATATATAAATGGAATTAAATTTGCACACGTTGTTACGTATGATAAAAAGAATAACGTATCAGATTCCTTAGTAAAGGATTTGGCATTTATGTTAGGGTTAGAACCCATTAATTTCATAACAGATGTTTCATTTTCAAAACTATATTTACCTAGTGATGGGCAAGGTGCAGTAAGTGGGTCACCAACAAACCTAAACCAAAGTGAAATAGAAAATGAATTATATAGAAGATTAATTTTAAACATTGCTTGGTTATGGAAAAGTAAAGGTAGTAGGAAGGCAGTTGAGTTTTTATTTAACTTTATTGGTGCACCAGAATCGTTAGTTAACTTTAATGAATATATTGTTTTAGTGGATAAACCATTGGACATTGAAGAAATTAAAAGACTTTTATATCTTTATACTGGTGCAGTTGATTTAAGTGATATACCTTATGATGTAAATGGTTATCCATTACCACCTAAAAATGGTGATTTAGTTATAACTAACTTTTTTGATCCTATAACGGGACAAATAGTTGAAAACGATTTCGCAGAAATGTACTTCCAAAAAGCAGGAGGTTGGTATGCAGAAACTTATGGTTCTAATGCACCTACTGTATTAAAGGGAAATAATCCACATATTGGACCTTACGATGGTGGTAGTGAATATTTACAACATTTTAGTAGGTGTTACATTCCTAATTTTGATGGAGAACCAACAGTATCAATCACCGCTAGAACTTTATCTGAAAATTATTTTTTAAATTATAATTATGGTTTTTTTAATGGAGTCCCTTCAGGAACTACTAATTTTTATACTCCACCAATAACCTACAATATCTATACAGGACAATACCAACCTATAAATGATTGTGTGGATATAACCTATTCCATAATAGAAACACCATTACAAAATGATGGTAAAACAACTTTACAACAAGCATTTGCAGAGGCAGAGGCAGAATACAATAATTTTTTACAACAAATACAACAGAATAGTTATTTAATATATTCACCAGAATGGGAAGTAATAAAAAACAATTATGAATTATCTTTAAGAAATTGTTTGACTGAAATAGAAACAGAAGATTGTGACATCAATCAAACACTCGAAATATGTTTAACCGAACCAGTAGTAGACTCTACTGAATTTAGTTGTGATGAATTAACTCTTAGTGCTTGTTCACCTTTCTATTATTATGTGAATGATGATAATATAAAAGTTTCTTTTGATGAATTTGAGTCTTGTTGTACACAAATAAGTGAAGATAACCAATATGTTTCTTATATTAACGAACAAGGCAGACTAACCGAATATTGTTCGTCAAAAGCACCTTGTATTGGAAAACCGTCTGAAGTATTAGAAGATGGTACAGTTGTTTTTAATATAGCTACCAATAGTTTGCCTAATGGTAAAGAAACTACTACAAGTAGAAAGGAAAAAACGTTAAATCAGTCAACTGGGCAATCCTCAAGTGAGACGGGATCAGAAGGGTCAGTTTATTATGTTAATGGTGATTGTTATAGAATAAGTGAGCAGGGTATAACATACATAGAACAAGTATTACAAATTTCCGTAGCAGACTTTATTGATATAGTCAACGGAAACGGAAACACAGATCCAGAACTTCTTAGAAACTATGGCAAAATATTTTTATCAATCTCACAAGAAGTAGATTGTCCAGAGGAAGATACCCAAACGATAATAAGTAGCCCTGAATGTTGTGCGTGGTATGGGTTTGACTATAAAATTGTAAAAATAGATGGTAGGTGTTTTATTACTTGTGTTTATAAAGAAAAAGATAGTGATTGTTTAGAAAACCAATTAATAGAAGATGAATTAGTGGTTTCTGAAAATAATGATCTTGATAGTTATACTATTCCATATATAGATTATGGTGTTGATACAGGATATTTAGAATTACAAAATCCAGTAGGTGGAACACAACAATACTATACTACTGAAATATTTAGTGATTGTTTTGAAGAAGCTTCTATAGTTAAATGGGTGGTTGATAATTCTATAATCACACCACCAGCGATAAATTCATTATTTCAAAATCCTGATTTTATGAACCCGAATAATTGGGAAGTTAATACTATAGATCAGTATGGTAGAATTAGTTTTACTCCTGCCACATTTGAAAGTAATTTTATTTTGGATTGGAATTATGGTGATCCACAATTAAATGATTTATATAAAGATATTGCAGATATATTGGGTTATACATTTGGAACATTTATTTATGACAGTTTTAGTGATACCTTAATACCTTATTTTGGTAACGATAGTAATAGTACATTTAATGCGGCGGTTGACACTAACTATTTTACTTGTAATTTAGTAAATAATGTATCATTAGTATTTAGTAGTGAAAACCAAAACGGGTTTAAATTACCTGAATTCCCCATAAACGAAACTACAGGAGAACTTATAGAAGATTGTAGTTGTAAAATTGATTTTTCTTTTGATTATATGATAAAATATAATACACAAGAGTTAATTAAATGTGCAGAAAATATATCTTGTTTTCCGGCAATATTTTGTGAAAATACATTAGATAATATAAATTGTTTAAATTTTGTCGTTTTTACAAATAGTGAAGAAGAATCGGAAACTTTAGTAGAAAATTTTACAAATAAAGTACCAAATAAACCGACAGAGGTAAATAACACCACCTCAGGCCGAATTAAACCTACTTTTAATGATCCAGATTTTGTTGATAATAACAATAATAATATATCAGTTTGGCAAAACACCAATACAATAGAACCACCCATAGAATGTTGTAACGCTTTAGGTGGTGAAGTAGTCCCATTTAGTCAAGTGCAAAGTATCAATAATACTTGGGTTAATACGATAATACAAACGTACAATGATTTAATAATTGGTAATAGTGGTTTTACAGAAACTTTAGATTTTACACCATCATCAAATCTACTAACCTCAATTGAAAAACTTAAAGAAATAGTAGAATCATTGTCCTTATTACCAGAAGAATGTTTTACTTTTGATTTAGGGTTAGATGATTGTGAATTGGATTATAGTTGTTATATAACAACACAAAATATCTGTTATTTACAAGTACCAATCGAATGTGGTTTACGAACACTATTAAAAACCATTTTTGAGAAACTGCAATTACAAATTGAATCTAATCTTATATTAGCGGAAGAGTATTTAAAAAATTGCCAAAGTTCGGAAACAGGAAAAAGTAAAGAACAATATGAAGGTTCTACTAAAATTAATAAATTAGATACATTATCTAGTAAAAATAAACAAGAATTAGAAAAACAATATGTAAAACTAGAAGAACAAATTAATGTAATAAATAAACAAATAAGTAAGTTAAATAATGATAATGTTGTTATTGAAAAGGCATTAAGTAGTGTAAACAACCCAGTAGATTGTACGATATATAATGACAAAATAAAAGATATAGACACTTTTGACTATAAAAGTCATTGTAATAATATTGTTTATGGTACCAACACCAATGATGGGTCAAAACAAAAAGAATATGATGCTTGTATTGCAAATAAAACATTAGAAAATGAAAAATTAAGAGTTACATATACTAGTTTATTTAGTTATTGTAATGAAAAAAATAATATAGAACAACAATTAGTAAACGCAAAGTTTGAAAATGATCAAGAGTTAATAAATTTATTAAATAAAGAATTATATGAAGTAAATGTAAATATTAATAAGTTAACTACAGATTTAAATAGTTTTGTATCTTATGATGAAACAACACAAAAAAGTGAATTTTTAGAAAATGATACACAAGGTACAATTAATGAGACTGCTACATTATTAGGGACTACTCCTAATGAAATAACAGACGATTCAGGTAATTTAGTATTAACTGATAAACAAAAAATACAATTAAGTGTAAATTTAGAACAAAATAAATCTTTAATAAGTAGTTTAAATAATAAGAAAAATGATAGTGAAGAATTAAGTAAAAGAAATAGAACTGATAAAAATAAGGTAGAAGATACTACTGATGAGGCGGTAACAGACATAGAAACTGATTATGCGATAATTACAGACGATTGTGATGTCATAATCCCAAACAATGGAGGAGATGGTACAAATGGTAATAACACAAATGGTAGTGACGATTGTTGTGATAAATTATATACTCAAATTTTAAACACAAACTTAGAAATTATAACAGGTTTTAATAGAATTATAAGTAAATTTAACTACAATTGTTATCGAGAGTGGTGTAAAGAACTTTATATTAATTACGAACAATATGAAATAGACAACAATAATTATTTTAATAACTATATGGATGATTTAAAATTAAACTTTAAATTATTCGTTAGCAATAATAACCAACCTACTTTTTCTGCATCGACATTAACTTATTTACCTTATACTCAAGAAGTGAACCCAATATGGGAGTGGGATCCTACAAATGGATATAGTGGTATTATTTTAGAAGGTACTGATCAAGAAATATCATTAATAAAAGATAGCGTATTTAATTATTTATCCCAACAAAATAAACCTTATAATTCAGAATTATTTGAACCTAATTGGAATACTTTTAATTTTACTATACCAGAATGTGTTTGTGATGATTTAAGGAGATTATACCCCAATAAACAATTTTTCTTTTCTATTGAAGTAGAAAATTGGGAATGTAATTTATGTTTATTGGTAGACAATATACAAATTAATGTCAGCGATTGTAAAACAGAAAGATTTGTCTCTTTAAATGATTGTATGGTACCACAATTAAGTTGTGTTATAGATAATAAAAAATCTTGGGTTTATTATGATGATGGTATAATTAAAAAAATTGTAAACCCTAATGGAGATTGTAATACTGGTACGACTAGTGATTTTGAAGTAATTAGATTAGGTAAAGAACAAGAAAGACTTTGGTTAGATTTAGAATATAGGTACACAGACTATAACATAAATCATTCAGATTTAATATTAAATGTTAAAAATACTTCATTTAGTATTGATCCCGCCAAAGCAATAGAGTGTGACGTATTTAATTATTGGAAAAATATTGATTGTGATAACTGCCCTACTAAATGTTTAGAAGATAGTAAAGTTTTTGAAGATGATGACGATTTCTTATTTCAAGATTGTAACACTTACATATTTGAGGATCAGTCTACAGAACATTCAGTAGTGTTTAGTGGTGAAGTTTTATCTAGTGGTTATACATTAAATTTTGATGATATCGTAACAACAGGGTTAACATTTAGTTGTACAACCTATACAGACTCATTAACCCAAAGCGTACTAAGTTTAAAAAATAAATATTATGCATTAACATCAGATTACACTGAATCTTTAGATGCAACTTACTATGATTTATTAGAAAAAGGTGGAACATTAGACAATTTTTACATACAAAAAAATAATTGTGGTACAGATACTATAGTAATAAATGATAACAGTGATTTAAATAATTTGTTTGGTATAATAACTGAAAATTACGATGGTACTATTTCGTTATTTGAAAATTATTTATATACAGGAACCACACCTTATAGTGGTGGTGTATTAACTGAAGTATTATCTGGAACTGGTGTAACTGCACAAACATTTAACCAAAAGGCATACATTGATCAAGATTGTTGTGAGACAATAAATGAATTATTAAATGATGAAGGTGTAGGTGGTATGGGATTAGGTAAGAATTACCAATGGGACAGTAGTAATTGTTTTTGTACATGGAAACCACTAGATGATTGTTATAAATGTAAAGGTGATTGTGAGTATTGTGGTAAGAAAAAAGAGTGTGTAGATGGTTTTGCAACGGGAGAAACATATTCTGTTTGTATTAACCCACTAGATTATTTAGATATACAACCATCAGAAATTAATATTAAGGCGGTTTTTGATCAATTAGTACAAACTAATTTAATAGATGTTAAAAGTAGACAAACTATTAGTGACTACCCATTGTTAAGATTATTCTATGAGTTATATTTAAACGCTAGTAATTGTGGTAAACACTTATCAGGTAAATTTACATATGATAGTATGTTTGAATTTATGGATAAGATTGGTGATTATTGGTTGGATTTGTTAGAACAAGTTGTACCTGCTACTACTATATGGGAAGGGTGTGATAATTCAGGTAAAATATACAGAAACACTATATTTGATAATAATAAGTTTAATTATAAGAGATACAGTACTAATTTCATAGACGTATCAAACAACTGCCCACTGAGTGCACAAACTGATTTTAGTATTGGTTCTGAAACCACTTATACATTGGTAGAACAAAAACCAATATACCCTACTAGCCCTGAGATAAGTGATATTAAAACACAAATTTTAAATAAAAAAATAGAAATTGCGTTACTTAAAAAAGAAATAAAAATAGAAAATAAAAAATTGTGTACATTAAAATTACAAGATTTAAGTGTACCTAACCTAAATGATTTAATAAAACAAAAAGAAAATACAATACAGACATTAAATACACAATTAATTGGTTTGGAACAAGACTTAATAGATTTAGAAACAAATCTAGTTAATTTAGAAAATGAGTATTTAATACAACAAGAAAATTATACAACAAACTTTATGAGTTGTAGTGGTATAACACAAAGTTTAATAAATGCACAAAATAACTTATCTGGTTTCACAGAAGGTACAATTTCGTATGAAAGACAAAGAAATTTCATTGCAGGACTAAGAAATAAATATTATAAATGTGTTAGAGAATCTAATACCTTAATAAGTAATTATAATACCATATTTTTAACTCAAATATACGATAGTAATGAGTATGAAGGAAATGTAACTATTATTGGTGATCCTGATTGGGAATCTTGTTCTATCGAAACAACAGATGTGAATGAAGCTACTTGTAGTTATTCTAACGATGATGCAATATACTACAAAGATGGACCTTTCTACAATAAAGAATTTATACATAATTGTTAAAGATTTAAATAATATGAAATATTTATAATAAAAAAGAAATAAGATGCCAAAACAAAGACTAACCGACAGACAATTAATAAGTGGTGTAACTCTAACAGATTTACTTCACTTTGTGGTGACAGGAGATACATCACAAAATCCTGCGGGTTCTTCTTATAAAGGTAATGTGGAACAACTATTTGGTGCGTTTAGTGCATATACTTGTAGTAATCCATTGATAGTGGATGTGGTAAATGCATGTACAAGTGGTATTACTATAAATGGTAATGTGGTTATCAATGGTTCTGCGACTACCATAAATACAGAAGTAATCCAATCGAAAGATAATAACATAGTATTAAATTATAGTGGTACTCACTTAACCGCAATAGGTGGTGGTATCACATTAGAAGATGGAGTCAGTGATGGGGTTGATTCTAGAATATTTACAAATTCAGATGGTATTTGGTTGTTTGACCCTGGTTTAAGTGCATCTACAGGAACAATTGACGAATTTACTGCGTGTACTAGTATACATACTTCTAATCTATATGGGTGTTCTCCAATAATAGTACACGATGACATCCAAATGAATAGTGGTAAATATATTGAATCGTTAAGTGG
>Ga0098074_1000704_pt1 | contig 20469 bp, 26 predicted proteins | sample 32_taG_FD_75064 | JGI IMG/M metagenome (GOLD analysis project Ga0098074, IMG submission 75064) | Marine viral communities from the Gulf of Mexico - 32_GoM_OMZ_CsCl metaG | ecosystem: Environmental > Aquatic > Marine > Oceanic | place: Atlantic Ocean: Gulf of Mexico | collected 2015-07-12
AACTTCAAAAAACATGGGTTTACAGCCATCAAATAATTTACCGGACAAAAAAATGTTTCTTCGCTCCCCATTCTGGGTGACCAAGAACAGGACTAATTTAGACTACATTATTGTTTCTATGTGGATATGGACTGGTGACGTGATTACAGACGAACCAACAGACCCCACTTTAGAGCTTAGAAGCACAGCTTTTGAAGGCACTGCTGCCATTGATGTTGCAGAATTTGCAAGAGACCAAGTAGAAATATTGTTTGACGGCAACCAAGAGAGCAATGTTGTCTGGGTTAAGACCCAAGTATACTATGTAGACACAGATGGAACAACAACAGGAACTGATGCTGCAGAGTACTACGCTGGCTTAGACGGATTTAGCTACTTTGAGGAGGGTAAAAATTACCAGTACACAGGAAACATCCTTATGGGAACTGACAGGGTTAAATCTGCAGAGGGAGAAAGATATAATGTCCCTGTATTCACTGAAAAGCTGGTTTCATGGGGTCTTCAGAACTACCAAGCGCCTAACTGGGTGCAGTATCATACAGTGTCTGGACTAACGCCAACCACAGACAGCGCAGACTATGTAGAGTACATACCTAACACTGCCGGAAACGTATACGCGCAGAGACTGCAATTAAACTTCGACGATGGCGCAGGAGGAACAACTAATGAATATGTATACTTTGACTACGAAGATTGTTACCAATACGGTCCTGTGAGCCTATACTTTGCTAACCGATTTGGCGCCATACAGCAACTAGTTTGTTTTGGTCGCATTGACGTGTCCATGTCTACTCAGGATGAAAAGTTTAAAAGAAGCATCGTTCAGTATGACGGAAGCTACGACGAAAAAAGACACCAGAACAAGGTTCTTTACAAAAACGGTCAGATTAAGATTAGGCTAAACACTGGGTTCTACGAAGAGTCATATAATGACCTATTTTCTGAACTCATGCTATCTGAGCAAATATGGATTAAGGTGGAGGGGACCGACTTAGGATTTGGCTTCTCTCCTGAACAGAGAAACTCATCAATTATATTCCCTTGCAACTTAACTAGCCAGGAGTTTCAGATGAAAAAGCTTAGAGCTGACAAGCTTATTAGTTATACATTCGACTTTGAAGCGGCTGCAGACCGAATTAACAGTGTAAGATAATGGCATTAAACATCGCTTTATACTTAGATACCGTAGATTACAACGGAACACCTGACCCGGTACACAACTGGAGGAGGCTTGACATGGATAAATCCGTGCAGGTTATCCTTAATGACTCCATAAAAGACGCAAAGGACGTCGCTAAAGTCATGACAGCGTACTCTCAGCCGTTCAATTTGCCTGCTTCTAAGACAAACAATAAGGCATTTAAGTATTTTTACTCTCACAATGCTCTAACCGGCTTTGATGCTCGTAGAAAGCATCCAGCCTTACTAAAAATTAACGGATTTGACTTCAAGAAGGGCTTTCTGAAGCTAAATTCCGTAAATATGCGCGATAATCTGCCTCAGAGCTACTCTGTGCAGTTTTTCGGTGAGCTAGCGTCCTTAAAAGACATTTTAGGAGAAGACTACCTACATTCTTTGAGTTACCTCAACAGGTATAATCATGCTTTTGACCACGCGACTGCAAAAAACGGCTTTGAGAACGGATTAGCGTTCGATTTTACCGATTTAGACAATATTGGCATCAGCACAAGTATTAATGGCGACATAAAGTACCCTTTTATCTCTCACACAAGAGGTTTTGAGTACGACAACGACGGTCTTCACCGTATTTTATCGCTAGAAGAGCGAGATGGCACATATATAGACCCTGTTACCGGTAATCCGGCCGGGTCTCCATATAGCCCTGTTCCTGCCGACAGGCTACATTACGCGGACCTAAAGCCTGCGTTGCGTGTCTCTAAGATATTTGACGCTATAGAGGCTGGATATCCTCAGATAAAGTTTAACAAGACCTGGTTACAAAGTAGTCCATTTAACGACCTTTTTATATGGCTACACAGAACAAAAGGGTACGTTTCTTACGAACAAGGTGTTCTTGGCGAGGATTCTCACGCATGGAGAGGAACTCTTGGTGACCCAGATTCAGGTGTTGAGATGCCTTACATTACTGGCTCTGGAGACGGCGTGGATTTAAGGTCGTCTGACGGCTCGTTCTGTACCGATTCAGGTGGCGGAGGAAATACAGTTTCGTATACAGTTTCTTTTGGATTTAGCAGCGGTGTTGGAAGCGGAAATGTTACGCTTAGAATGACTCGCTACAAGGGCAACACCATGATAGGCGACCCTATTGAGGAAGATTTTGACATAAGCAATTCATTTGCGAATATAGATACTAGCTTTGCGCATCCATGGGGTTGTGGATGGCGTGTTGAGTTAGAGATACTAGCAGACAACACGGTAGTTAGTCTTGTGCCAGGTTGCGAGGTGATAAAATTCGTATACGGTGGGACACAAGACCCCGATTTCGAGTATTATGCTGACTACGGCTTCGGAACAACAACCCTTAACCTTACAAATCAGATTCTTGTTCCGGCTCTAATGCCTAAGAAGAAGATTATTGAGTTCCTCACAGACATATTTAAAATGTTTAACCTTGTAGCGTATGAGGAGAGAGATTTTGACGGCAGCTACAAGATAAATATTAAGCCTCTCGACGATTACCTGGATGGCGGCACGGCTTACGATATTACCGACCAAGTGGATATATCTGCCAGTACTGTCGAAAGAATAACGCCTTACGGCTCTATCGAGTTTGACTGGGCAGACCCTAAGACTTTCTTAGCAATCAACCAGGCAGAAATAACCGGAGACGACTTCGGGGCTGTTAGATTTGACGCTAAGTACTTTGACGAAGGTCCTGGTGGAGACAATAGCTTGCTGTTTGACGGAGGAAAGTACGAGGTGCTTCCTAAGCTAGAGAAGATGATGTACGAGCGAATGGTAGACGTAGACACGGAAGCTCAGACAGACATTCAGTGGGGTTGGTTCGTAAATGACAACAAAGAGAATGTTCCTGAACCTACAATCGGTGAAGCATTGTTTATGTTCATTAACCAGGAGACTGAAATAGACACAAGCATAAGATGGAACACTGACGAGTTTTCGCTAAGGTACAACAGACCGTCTAGCGTAATCGCTGACGGCTCTCAGACGCTACACTTTAACGGTGAGAATGACGAGTGGACCTTGCTCATAAACGAAGAGAGCTTGTTCAAGAATTACTACGACAAATATATTGCAGGCATATACTCTCCTTATGCTAGAAGATTTAAGGTTAGCGCATATATGAAAGCTTCGACCTTTATGAAGGTCAAGCTTCAAGACACTATTGTAATTAATAATGTCCCATTCACTATTGAGAAGATTAAGACCAATCTCACAACTGGTAAGAGTGAGCTTGATTTGCTTAGAATGACTGATTTCGAAAGAGTATATACTGACCCTAACACTGAAGGAGCTCTTAATTGGAGCGCTGTAGACCAAAATTGGGAGAATGTAGACGATAACTGGGAAAACATGTAAAAATGCAAATAAAAAGAATCATTGAAATGTTAAACGCAGACGAATGGATGGTTAACGACTATGACATTCAGTTTGCCAAGGGGATGAAAGAGGCTCCTGCTAAGTTAAAAGAATTAAGACCATATTTAAAACGAAACTTATTCTACCATGGCAAATAATGTAGAGACATTCGAGTTTAGGATAAAGCTGACTGCAGATGAGGCAAAAGCATCCTTAGTAAACTACAAGGGCGAGGTTATTGCTGCCGGCATCGCTGTAGATGCATTAAACAGCAAGCTTAAACAAACTGGTCAGGCTACGGCTGCTCAAGGCAAGGCTGTGCAGCTTAGTAAGAAAAATGTAGAAGACTTAAGGATGAGTGCCCAGGGGGCGTCCATGGCAACAGGTGCGGCCTCTGCGTCTGTTATGGAATTTGGTCGTGTTCTTTCGGATATGCCTTACGGTATCCGTGGTGTTGCGAACAACTTGCAGCAGTTAACATCGAACATTATGTTCATGGCTACGGCTCAAGATTCTGTAACAGGGAAAACTGTAGGTTTTGTAGGTGCGCTTAAGAACATGGGTAAAGCCATGATGGGCCCGTTGGGTATCATGGTGGCTATTCAGGGTGCTATCGCGCTTTTAGACCACTTCATGAACAAAGTGGATGATACTACCAAGGCTATCGAGAGCTTCTCAAGCTCTCACATTACTAATGCTACCACAAGGCTTGGTCTTTTAAGGCAAGCCCTTGACGACAGCTCGGTATCTATGGAGGACAAAAAGGAAGCCGTTAGAAGAGCTAACTTGGAGTTTAAAGACCTAAACATAGAGCTAGACGAGAACGCTAGGTTAACCACGGAGGCTTCTGCTCAACTTGACCACTATATAGACAACTTGATGCGTGTTGCTCAGGCAAAGGCAGTCGCTAGCGCCATTGAGGAGCAGTTAAAGCTATTGTTTACGATGGAGGCTCAAGGAACAAGGACCCTGGAGTGGTATGAGCAACTTAGTAGCGTCTTTTTGTCTACTATGAGCGGTATGTCTATTGAGACAAATCAGCAACTCCAGGCGCTGGAGAAAATGGGTGATGTTGCTAAGGTAATAGACAACCTTAAAAACATGTTAACAGACAAAGGTCTTATCCCATTCTTATTTGACGGAGGAGATAGAGGAGCTGGGAGAAAGCAGAGAAAGAGGGTGCAGAAATTATTTCAGCAGAGTTTCCTTGACCTGGAAAAAGAATACAACGCATATTTGCAAAGACAAGCTAATGCTGACGAGAAAAACATATTTAAAAGGCTAGAGCTTAAGCAAAACGCCGAGGACATGGCTCTTATGCAGAGCTACGAGTCTTTCGTTCAAGGAGAGGAAGATAAACTACAGGCGTTTATAGAGAAAGAGCAGCAAAAGATTGCTGCAATAGAAGACCCTTCTCAAAGGGCAGCGGCAGAGGCAGAGTCGCAAAAGGCCATTGAAGACGCTAAGATGAAAGTAAAGGAGTCTAGCGACCAAGCCCTTATGGAGTACAACTGGGCGCAAGGAGAGCTTGAGCTGGCCCAGGAGAAAGAGATGAATGCTCTGAAAGAGAAGGAGGAGCAGGCTCATATGAATAGGTTAATGAAACAGCTTCAGCGCTTCGACCAGTTATACAACCAGCGCCAGCAACAGTTCATGATTAACGAGGACGATAGGCTTGAAATGCAAAGACAGGCTACAGTGGACGAGTTCAATGCCAAGGCTCAGTCGCTAGAAAACAGAATGACTCTTGCAAGAGAGAAAGGTCTTGAGATTGACGATTTAGAGCAAGAGATGCACAACCTCGCTATAGAGCGAGCTATGAAGCTTACTGACATCGAAAAGCAGGAGACGGAAAACCGTATAGAAACTATGGGTTACTTCGGTGCTGCTGCCGGTGCATTGTCAGACCTTTTGGGTGAGCAGACTCAGGCCGGAAAAATATTCGGTATTGCTGCTGCCACTATCGACACCTACGTTGCTGGGGCTAAGGTTATGACTGATGAAAGCATACCTAACACAGCCGCTCGTGTTGCTGCCATGATTGCTGTTATCGCTCGTGGTCTTGCTAATGTTAAGAAGATTGCGGAGGTAAAGGTTCCAGGTAAAAGTGGTGGAGCCGGTGGCGCAGGCCCAACAACTTTTAACCCTAACTTTAACGTGGTGGGCCAATCCGGGCAAAACCAGCTTGCAGAGACTGTCGCTGAAAGAACTAACGAGGGGACAAGAGCTTATGTTGTATACGACGACATTGCTCACGCACAAGATATTCAGGCTAACGCACAGAGCGCCTCGTCGTTAGGTTAAAAGGAGAACACAAGAGTCAAAATTTAGTTTTAATAGTATAAAGTATTAGCAATGGATGATTTAGAAACAATAGAATTATTTGTTGACGACTTGGAGGATAGCGGTATAGACGCTATATCTCTAGTCGAGTACCCGGCAATCGAGGAGAACTTTGTCGCTCTGTCCAAGCAAAGGATAGAGATGAAGACAATGGATGAGGAGAAGAGATTGGTTGTTGGGCTTGCTCTTGTTCCAAATAAGAAGATTTACCGCAACAACGGAGGCTTTGAGTACAACATTACCTTCAGCGAGCAAACTGTCCGCAAAGCGGCTGAAAAGTACCTTAAATCACTTAAGATACACAACACAACTGTAGAGCATGAGACAGAGGTTGGTGGAGTTTTTTTAACTGAGTCTTGGATTGTTGAGGACAGCAAGAAGGACAAGACTGCTTTATACGGCCTAAACGCTCCTAAAGGAAGCTGGGCTGTTTCTATGCGTATAGAGAATGAGGAGGTGTGGAACAAGGTCAAGGCTGGAGAATATTTAGGGTTTTCTATTGAAGGTGTGTTTAGTGACAAAGAAAACTTGTCTAGTCAAGAGATTGAGGTTATTGAAAAAATGAATGAACTTATTGATGAGTTTGTTGAGTCTCAACGGCTAAATAAATACCCAAAAGAGGGGAAGAAGGAGGAAATGGAAGAGTCGTATAGCGACTATCCTCAGGCTGCTATAAACAATGCTAAACGCGCTATAAAATACAAGGAGGAAAATGGCAGTTCTTGCGGCACCAATGTGGGCTGGACTCGTGCATCGCAGCTCGCTAGCGGCAGTGCTTTGAGCCGCTCAACGATTGCCCGCATGGCGTCGTTTAAGCGTCATCAGCAAAACAAGGATGTTCCTTATAGCGAAGGCTGCGGAGGTATCATGTGGGACGCCTGGGGTGGTGACGCAGGGGTAAACTGGGCTATCAGAAAACTAAAGGAGATAGACAGTGAGAAAAAATAGATACTTATTAGGGCCCTACTCTTCACCAAAAAACAACAAGAGGGGGTGCTTGTGTAAGGGAAAAGATACTTACTCAAGAAAGTGCTGCAAGGGCGAGCTCATTAACCAGGGCATAGGTTCTCTTCAGGGCTTGTTTATGTTGTTAACCGAGGACAAGGAGTTTATTAGACAAGAAAATAACTCACGAATTTATATAACAGAATAGAGATGGCAAATCAACCAATTTCAGGGCTACCAGAGGCGAGCGCATTACAAGGCGACGAGCTTATGGTTGTCGTTCAGTCAGGAGTGACTAAACACACCAAGTCGAAAGAAATAAACAATTACATTCCTTCTTACAGTCAAACTGTAGGCCCGGATGACACTGTAGACCTTTCTGAGGAGGACTATGCAGATATATTAATGGTAAAGTTTTCTTGGGACGGAAACTCAGGAACTGCAACTGCAACTCTTCCTCCTGCTGCTGACAACACAAATAGAACAATGAGGTTCATAAGTGACAGCACATTTCACACTAGCACTAGACTAGACTTGGCTCCTGCTGCTGGAGAAGAGCTTGACGGAGCAACCAGCGCGTACACAATTAATAAAGCTTACGAAGGCATTAAAATATGGTCCGACGGAAGCGAATGGTTCATAATCCAGAAAAAAGCATAAGCTATGAGTTTATTAGGGTACGGAGACATATATTGTAAGTCCGAATGGGGCTTACCGGAAGATGGAGACTACGGAGACGTGTATTATGATATAGCGACAGATTGTAATGGTGGTGGAGGAACAAGTCCATCAGGCAGGCCGGTTATATTGCTGTTTTGGGATACTACACAGAGTCCGAGTGGGGGATACGACTATACCTACAGGAACCTATCTGGGGACTTAGTTAACGCAACGCTCCCTGACGGCACCTCTGTGGCTTATGCAATATCGTCTGAAGCGTATTTTAGCGATATAGCTATTACAAATGAGTCAGGAACAGCACAGGTTATATCTGGTGGGCGAAGAACTTACACATCGCTAACTAATATAAGTCAAGCCGTGCCTGTCACTCCAACGTACTACGCTAAAACCCCACCTAGCTTGACAAGAAGCAACTGGCCTCAAACTATTGCGCCCGCTACAACATGGACTGGTTCCTTAGAACTATTGCCCAGACCTAATGGGGGATTTGACGGAGACACAAGCGTTACGTCTATATTTGACGATAACGCCAAAACAGGTAGCCCCGTATTTACAACGCAACTGGCTCCTTCTGACGTAACCCCCTAGTAAAAATAAAACAGATTAACTGTTTATAAGTTTTAATTATATAAATTAACGGACTATGAGAACACCTAAGCAACTATTTGAAGAAATAGTAAAACTAGCATCTTCTGTCGACAAGACTGAAGAGGTTGTTTTGTCTGAGCAAGTAGACCTTGAGGACGCTATCCAAGAGATAGAGGACGAGGTAAAGCTTGACGAGGATGAAATGGAAGAAAAAGCGCCTGAAGAAGCGCCTAAAGAAGAACCTAAAGTAGAGGTTGAAGAGGAGATTAAAGGGGACTATGTATCTCGCGAAGAATACACCGCTGCCATCTCTGAATTAAAAACAATGTACTACAAAGTACTAGAGGTAGTATCTCCATCTACTCCATCTGACGTTCCTGCTGAGTTATCTTCAGACGTTGAGGTTGAGTTAGAGGGTGAGGCTGCTCCGGTAGCTGAGGCTCCGGTAGCTGAAGCTGCGCCTGAGGTAGAGGCCGCTCCAGAGGTTTCTGAAGAGCCAGCTCAAGAGGCTGCTCCGGTTAATGAAGCTGCTGTAGAGCCAAAAGACGACTTAATTCACACTCCAGAAAACGGGGTAGACTCTAAACAAACCTTCCTTTACGGGCAAGGACGAAAAATGACAACTCAGGACCATGTATGGGCCTCGATGTTTGCAAAAAAATAAATACTAAAATCAATCTTTAAATTAATTTAAAATGGCTACAACCACTAACATTACAAGCACTTATGCAGGGGAACATGCGTTACCTTACCTGCAGGCTGCTTTATTGAACCCAAGCACTATCCGCAACGGTGGTGTTACTGTTAAACCGAATGTAAAATTTAAGCAAGTCTTGAAGAAAGTCGCTATGAGCGACCTTATCAAAGATGGAACTTGTGACGTTTCCTTGACTGGTCAGGTTGACATCACTGAGAACATCCTTGAGCCAAAAGAGTTTCAAGTAAACTACCAACTTTGTAAGCAAGACTTCCGTGATGACTGGGAAGCTATCCAAATGGGTCTTTCTGCTCACGACAACCTTCCTCCAAACTTACAGTCTTTCATCATCGCTAAGACTGCTGCTGAGGTTGCTTCTGCTAACGAAACAATCATCTGGAACGGAGACTCTAGCAACGCTGGAGAGTACGACGGCCTAGTTACTTTAGCTGCTGCTGACGCTACTGTTGTTGACGTTGCTGGCTCTGCTGCCATCGACGCCTCTACAGTTATCGCTGAATTAGGAGCTGTTGTTGATGCTATTCCACAAACAGTATTCGGAAAAGAAGACTTGTTCATCTTTGTCGCCCCTAATGTATACCGCGCTTACGTTCGCGCTCTTGGCGGATTTGGAGCTAACGGCCTTGGAGCTGCTGGTTTCGAAGGACGTGGAAACAACCAAACACTCGGAGACCTTACTTTCGACGGTGTTAAATTGTTCTTGGCTGAAGGTATGCCTGCCGGCTACATGATGGCTGCTCAGTCTAGCAACCTTTTCTTCGGAACATCTTTGATGTCTGATTGGAATGAGGTAAAAGTACTTGATATGGCTGACCTTGACGGTTCGCAGAATGTACGCTTCATCATGCGTTACACGGCTGCTGTTCAGTTTGCTTACGGAAGCGAGATTGTACTTTACACTCCGACTGCTTAATTATATAGGTTAACGGGGGCTTCGGCCCCCTATTACCCTTAAAATATTCTATAACACTTAAACACTTTATTATTATGTCTTGTGATATATCATTAGGAAGATTAAAACCTTGTAAGGACAGTGTTGGTGGCATCAAGAATATCTACTTTGTTAACTTCGGAGACTTCGGACAAATCGACTACAACTCGACCGATACGGACGTAATTGACAGCTTGGATGGTGCTGCTGCTGGTACAACAGACGCTTATAAGTATGAGGTTCACTTTTCTTCATCTTTCACCCAAAACATCCAGTCTTCTAGCGAAAACGGAACGACAGCTTTCGAGCAAGTTCTTGAAATGACACTACACCGTTTGAGCAAAGAAGACCATAAGGAAATTAAAATGTTGGCTTGGGGTCACCCTCACGTTATCGTTGAAGACCAAAACGACAACTTCTTTGTTGCTGGCTTGGTTAACGGTATGGAGGTTACTGGCGGTACTATCGTTACCGGCCAGGCGCTCGGAGACCTTTCTGGCTACACTCTCACTCTAACAGGTATGGAGCGAGTTCCTGCTAACTTCTTAGCAAGTGACTTGACTACTGCCGGTGTAAATGTAGTAGAGGGAACATAAAACCTTTTCCGTGTTTCTTTTTAGAGGGGATTGCTTTTTACAGCAGCCCCTCTTTTTTTTGTAATATTAAAAACAAAACAGGTGTTTTTGAGTTTTAATAGTATGAAGAGAGTAAATCCCACTTTGGAGGTTAACACGCTGAACTTTATTCCTCGTGACTTCAGTCCTGTTAGCTCTGAAATAAGGCTAACCATCACTCAGGATGGTAGCAACGCGTCTGAGGTGCTGGACCTGTCTTATAGCCTTTCTAGCAATGGCAACTACATGGTTGTCGATTGTGAATGGACTATTTTAGAAGAAGACTCAGTTTACTTCCTAGAGGTCCTTGATGGTCCTTCAGGGGCTCTCATGTATAGAGACAGACTTTACTCAACCTCAACAGACGGATACAGGCGAACCATAAATAGTGGTGAGTTTGTTGTGAACACGGCAGACGAGGACGAGCAATATATAATCTTAGAAGACTAATATGGACAAGAAAAACCCATCTGTTAGAGTAGTTAATCTTGCTAACTACGAAAGACCCACTGTGAAGGAATGCAATCACGCAGATTGGGTTGAGTATGGCGAGTACAATGATTACTTCGACATAATGATTGAGCGATACCTAGGTTCTCCTACTAACGCTCGTTGTATTAACGGAATCAGCGACATGATTTTCGGCCGAGGAATTGAAGCCACCGACCGAACCGTCAATGTTGACGCATACCTGCAAATGAAGCACTTAATCGACGACAGGGAGCTTCGCAAAATTGTAGGAGACAGAAAGCTTCTTGGCCAGGCTGCAATTAAGGTTGTTTACAATAAGAACAAAACCAAGGTTGCTGCTATAAAGCACTTTCCAATGGAGACCCTTAGGGCTGAGAAGACTGTTGATGGAATTGTTAAGGCATACTATTACCATCCAAGGTGGAAAGAGATTAAATCCTCTGACCAGCCAAGACGCATCCCCACGTTTGGCAATGGCTCTAAGAAAGAGACTGTAGAGTTATATATTGTAAAGCCTTATGTATCTGGTTTTTACTACTACTCTCCATGCGACTACCAGTCGTCTCTACAGTATAGCCAACTAGAAGAAGAGGTATCAAACTACCACCTTAGCAATATCGAGCACGGCCTTCAGCCTTCGCTCTTGATTAACTTTAACAATGGCACCCCCTCAGAGGAGATTCAAGCCATGTTAGAGAATAAGATTGCAGACAAATTCTCTGGCTCTTCTAACGCAGGTAAGTTCATCTTAGCCTTTAATGAGGACAAGGACACCGCTGCAACTATCGACGCTATCCACTTGCCTGACGCTCACGCTCAGTATCAGTTCCTTGCGGACGAGAGTCGTGAAAAAATTATGTTGGGACACGGTATTGTTTCTCCTATCTTATTAGGTATTAAGGACAACACCGGTTTCGGGAATAACGCCGAGGAGCTTAGAACCGCCAGTATAATTATGGACAATATCGTTATACGCCCGTTCCAGCAAAATATCATTCAGGCTTTGGATGACATCCTTGCCTACAACAGAATATTCCTTTCTCTATACTTCAAGACTCTACAACCAATCGAGTTCGTAGAAATGGATAACATCGCCACAAGCGTTGTTCGTGAAGAAGAGACTGGCGAAAAGTTATCTGCTGACATTAGCACAGAGGAGTTTGAGGCCATGTTAGATTCTACTAGCGTAGAGGAAAAAGATAACGCCATCAAGAAAATGTGGAACAAACTAACAAGTAAGTAATGACAGCACTATTCATCTCCACTAAATATATGAAGCGCAAGAGTATTCTTGACGGAATGGTTGACGATGACAAGCTTGTGCAGTTCATAGAAACTGCCCAGGATATTCACGTTCAAAACTACTGCGGAACTAATTTGTATAAAAAGCTACAGTCCTTAGTCATATCTGGCGATATTGACCTTACTGAGAATGCAAAATACAAGACTCTTCTTGTCGACTACATTAAGCCGATGCTGGCATGGTATGCTCAATCTGAGTATATTCCTTTTAGCGCATACTCAATCAGTAACGGAGGCGTGTTCAAGCATCGCTCTGACAATAGCGAGCTTGCCACAGCAGAGGAGGTTGCAGGTCTAGCCAAAAGAGCTCAAGACAAGGCCATGTTCTATACAAATAGATTTATTGAGTACATGGAGATTAACGATAAAAATATTCCTGAATACAACTCTTCTCAGGACGACATGTACCCTGAAAAAGATGTAACCAACTTTGGGTGGTATTTGTAATATGAGCAAAATAAATAAGTATAAACTTAAAAGCAACTACGTTGGCTCTTTAGAAAAATTCATATCTAAGCTAACCAACGACGAGCAGAAAATAATAAAACAGGATGGGTTCAACGCTAACAGGAAATAAGGTAAAAGACACTTACGATTCTCTACTCAAGTTAACTGACAATGATAACTTGACTGGAAGCCAGAAAGCCGTAACAGACGGCTTGGGCAATGACACCCCATTATCTTTGTCAACAACGGAGATTTCTTCTAGCGTAGACATAGAGGCTACTGGTTTTAAGACACCAACAGGAACTTCCACGCAGCTTCTTGTTGCTGACGGCTCTGTAGTAGAGTCCTCAACTATAGGCGGCGGCTCTGTTGGCGGAACTGGATTGGGGAATAAAATTGCTTTTTGGTCCAATGTAAACACATTGTCTTATGACACTTCTCTACATTGGGATGATACTAACAACTATTTGGGTATCGGAACGGCTAGCCCTTCTGCTTTATTAGAAATAGCTTCAACTGGTACTGGTGATTCGCTTTTAATAACTAATGACGACGCAACTAGTAGTGCTGCCCCAGTTATAACACTAAAAAGAGATAGCGCAACTCCAGCTGATGGAGACTATTTAGGACAGTTAAAATTCAAAGGTGAAAATAGTACTGGCGGTGAAATAGTTTATGCTAAAATCACTGCAAAAATATCTGACGTAACAGCAGGAACTGAAGATGGACTTATAGAAACAGCTATTCATAGTAATAGTTCTAATGTTATAGTTTCAAGACAAACAGGCACTGATTTAAAACTAATTAACGGTGTTGGTCTTCAGGTCGACGGTGACACTGGTTTAGGCAATACGTCACCCACACAAAAACTTCATGTAACAGGGAGCGCAAGAGTAACTGGAGCATACTACGATTCAAGCAATTCTGCTGGGACATCAGGCCAAGTTTTGTCGTCTACCGGAACTGGAACTCAATGGACCACCAGTAGCGGCGGAGGCGGCGGCGCTAGTGAATTAAACGATTTAACTGACGTTTCAATAGGGTCTTTCACTTCAGCATTAATAAATGTGCCATCAGGGGGCTTAGGCAGTTACAGTTTTGTCATGGGCATAGGCGCTGGTAATTCAATGAGTACTGGCGCTCAAAGTAATACATTTATTGGCTATAACGCTGGAAACGCTAGTGATGGAGACAATCATGTTATGATAGGGGCTCATGCTGGTGAAAGAAATGCTGCAACTGTAGCATTTGGCAACGTTATGATAGGTAGATATGCCGGTAGAGGAGCGACTGGAAGCGATGCCCATTCTACTATAGCAATAGGCGAATCGGCTTTAGAGGCTGTAGAGGGTGGAGACAGGAATGTAGCGGTTGGTTGGACTGCTTTAAGAAGATTAACAACAGGCGGCTCAAATGTTGCTATAGGAAACGAAGCGGGGGAATTTCTTACCACCAACTCTAATTCAGTTATTATTGGCTATCAGGCTATGGAAAATTCTAATTCCGGACAATGCGTAGTCATAGGTAGTGGTGCGAATGACATAGCCGTAACAAATTTTGGGACAGGAGCCATTCATATAGGCTATCAAGCGGGTAGGTCTTCTACAGGGAACCGGAGAGTAAATATTGGGTGGAATGCCGGGTATTCTCAAACTACAGGAGGTGGTGTAAACCTAGGAGAAAGAGCTGGTTATAGTAATACTAGTGCATCAGGCAGAACATGTATCGGTGGTTATTCATCTCAGTACAACACGGGAAGCTCCAATACTTTTGTAGGGGAGTATTCTGGAAGAGGTACATCCGGGTCGTCATCGGGCGGTCAAAACACTGGTGTGGGGTATCAAGCGCTCGAAAACATTTCGTCCGGCTCATATAACGCTACACTAGGTTATCAAGCAGGTGAAGGGATTACGACCGGAGCTTACAATACAATTTTAGGTGGACATTCGGGAAACCCAGCAGGCAAACTTACTACAGGTGACAATAATGTAATTATAGGGGTAAATGCTCAAGCGTCTTCTGCTACCGTAAGTGATGAGGTTAGTATTTATAACTCAAGCGTATATGCTAGGTTTCAAGGCAGTGCGACTGCTTGGACATTTGTTTCGGATGAAAGAGATAAAAAAGATATAGAAGATTTAGAACTAGGGCTTGATTTCGTCGAGAAATTAAAGCCAAGAAAGTTTAAATGGGATTTAAGGTCTTCCGATAAATATAACGGCAAAGAAGCATCAGGGTTTATAGCACAGGAAATAAAAGAGGTTCTTGATGAAATAGGAGGCGACTATACAGGAATAGTTAATACAGACGACCCCAATCAATACACGGTAGCCCAGGCTAACATTATACCGATGCTAGTTAAAGCTATCCAAGAGTTAAAAGAAGAAATAGAAATATTAAAATCTTAAAAACATGAGGCGTAACACAGTATCTGTAGAGAAAGGGTATAATATAGACGATATAGTAAATATACAGAACCAACTGCCCAGGCAGTTACAAGAAATCTCCGTATCTGAATTTGAGGGAAAGGAATATTTAGAAATTCAAGGGCATTTTTTGTTTGTTTTAGCAAATGATTTTTACAAAGACGAGTTAACAGCAGAGCAAATAACAGAGATGGAGCGCTACCTGCCTGAAAACTATGGAGAACTTTTCTACACAGACTAACTGTGTGCCCTTCTAAAAACCACCTTTACAACATTATCAATGAAGCTGGAAAAACTAACTAAGCTAACTGAGGCGTTTGCTAGAGTGAGGACCACTTCGGTGTTTCTTGCTCTATGTTTCTTCTTCATGTGGTTGTTTCAGGTAGAGATAAAAAGAATCTTGGAGTTACGATTCCTCAACGAAGACCCAATCTCCACTACAATAGATAACGACGTTCTTATTGACGGATTGCTGCTAGAGGCTATGGAGGTGGCTGGCGCAGACCGGGCTTACATATTTAGATTCCACAACGGCGTAAGGTATTACAACGGGAGTCATAAGAATAAAATGTCATGCGACTATGAGGTGGCTAGACCAGGCACTTCGCTAGAGGCGAAGGGCCTTCAAGACATACCAGTCACCTTATTCCCTTATTTTATAAAGCAGGTCATGATTAATAGGATGGTTTACCCAGACGTCTCTAAGATACAAGATGTCAGGACTAGGTTAACTCTGGAAAGGCAGGGTGTGAAGGGAATAATATGCATGCCTTACTACAGGGATGACGTGTTGACCGCAATTATAGGTGTTGATTATGTCCACAGTCAGTTTCCTGAATGCGATAATGTAGAGATGAATAGCCTCCTTTTTAACATGGAGGGGGTCTTTAACAATATAGGGGATTTATTATTATGAAGGACAAAATATCTAAACACATAAGCTACGAAGAAGCCACTTACAGTACTACGGCTAAAAGACTAGGCATTGACAACACCCCTGACGACTTCCAGTTAGCCAGCATGGCGCTGGTCGCTGAGAAGGTGTTTGAGCCCCTTAGGAGGCATTTTGGCGTCCCTATAGGTGTTACGTCATTTTTTCGCTCAGAAGCTCTTAATACAGCTCTTAGAGGGTCAAAGACCAGCAGCCACATGAAAGGTGAGGCTATTGACATTGATGGAGACCTGTACGGCACAGTTAACAATGCCGATATATTTAATTACATTGCTGACAACATGGAGTTTGACCAGCTCATCTGGGAGTTTGGTAATGACAACCAGCCAGCATGGGTGCACGTTAGTTACTCTTGCGAAGGAAACAGGATGCAGAAGCTTAAGGCTTACAAGTCTAACGGGCGAACTGCCTACAAATACATTTAATATGCCTAAAGAAACTTATAAGGAGAGAAACGGTACTACTCGCGTTGGTGATGCGTTGCGCTGGTTAGCTGGAAATGGAAGAAAGATTGCTCCAGGAATATTGGACCTTGCTGGGAGCATTACTGGTATAGATGCGTTTAACAAAATGGCCTCTGCCATCGGCAAAGACCCTTCTTTATCGGGAGAGGACAAGGATTTCTTGTTACGTCAACTAGACGCAGACATGACAGAGAACATTGAGGTAAGCAAGAGATGGTCCAGCGACATGACAAGCGACTCTTGGCTGTCTAAAAACGTCAGACCGCTTAGTTTAATATTTCTAACTGTATTTACAATGCTGTTAATATACTTGGACTTTTTTGATTCTGGCATCACAGTTCCTACTGAATGGATTGAGCTGTTAAAGTCTTTATTATTAGGCGTGTATGTTGCATATTTCGGCTCTCGTGGTATTGAGAAATACAAAAGCATTAAGTAAAAAATGTTAAAGTTTACAAAAAACTTGCATATTAGCTAAAAATTTTGTAACTTTGCCTCACTGATAAGTCAGTTAAGACTTAATAGCGGCCTCCAGGTGGAGGGTCTACAGAGCCCGACACCCTTATGCAGAGTAATGAGGTGTCTAGGTCGCATATAGTTACTGTGTTGTATACGCCATAATTATATACTTTTGTAAAACTATGCCAAAATGTGGATAACGTAATTAGTAATGGTGGTAGTAAATTGCTTATATTTGTATAGATGATTGGTTAAAGGCTTTGTGGTGGAGCTACAATCATCAGTCTAAAGTTTTGTTTCTTGTTTTGGTTATGGCCCCCACATTGTTGGGGGTCTTTTTTTTATGATGAAGACTAGAGTATTTGACTACAAGAATAGAGCTGACTACAATCGTCAGGGTTTACGGCATTTGTACTGGGAATTGTTCGACAGTCCGGACCAACCAGGCAGCGCATTTAAGTATATGGAAAGAGAACCTATACTTGTCCTAGACGACATAATGGTAGAGCACAACCTATGGAGACCCAAGGTTGACTTGGCCTATGTGACTAAAACGCATGCAGATGTTTTAGGATTGCCTACGTCGTCTTCACATCGTGTTGGTCACGCTGTTCGACTCAGAGCAACAAACCCTAAACAAAGGATGTTTATAGCATCCAACTTAATACGTCGGGGTATCGTCCGTATAGGCGTTGGCCGGGAGCACGTTTACTTCGATACAGACAACTATTTAAAAGAACCAGTTTTATATGTCCAATAGAAAGACAATCAATTACACAAAGACCACTGTAGATGGCATTAAGTTCGCTTCTAAGCTGGAGGCTTATATGTATACACTACTTGCTGAGAATGGCTTTGAGCCAGGATACGAGACCGAGACGTTTATTCTGATTGAGGACTTTGCTTATGAATATGATTCATACGAGTACTACAGGACTAGAGAGATGAAGAACAGCAAAGGTAAGAGGGTACAAGGCGTAACCTACACACCTGACTTTGTTGGTGATGACTATATTATAGAGGTTAAGGGTAGGGCTAATGAGGTGTTCCCTCTTAAATGGAAGATGTTTAAAAAGCATATAGCTGAAAACAGACCTGGCACAACCCTATACATGCCTAAGAACGATAAGGATTGCCAGCAAGTTATAGAATTACTAAAAAAAAGTAGTGAATAATTTGCACACGTCGTTTTTATTTCGTATGTTTGCAGAGTATTAATAATTAATCCATTACAGTTATGAACACCGAAAGACTTAAAGAACTATACGTTCAATACGGCTTAGACAAAAGTGACGTATTTAAGCATCAGCACTATGTGATTATCACTAGGTCTGGTATCGAGAAAATTGAAGGCAAAGCAGGTATCAAGGTACGATACGAAGAAAAAGTACTTGAGAAAGACTTTGCAGTTATCAAGGCTTACGCAAGCAAAGATGACGTTACACTAGAAACTTATGGTAGTGCACTTAAAGGTGCTACACACAAAGAAGGCAACACCAACTCGTGGTATCTCGCCGAAATGGCAGAGAAGCGCGCTTTCAGTAGAGCAATCCTTAAGATTACCGGTTTCTACGAGTGTGGCGTGTTTGGCGAAGACGAGGCTGAAGACTTTAAACGTAAGTCATAATGAGCAGCGTAGGTAAGAAACTAGAGATTCCGGAGGAGGTTGGTGCATGTCACCCATTCTGGAAATATAAGGTCAACCCGATTGACATGAGAAGAAAAGACCCGGTTATTAACTTTATTAAAGAGAACGAATAATGCCATCATCGGATTTAACAGCGTTTTTAACGCACAGAGTAGAGTCACTAGAAGAGGCTAATGCAGAGCTCAGGGAGCGAGAGGTTGAGCTGTCTACATTTATATTTGAGCTTGTGCAGCCTGACTGCCCTGAAGATTACAAGCGTGTTGTAAGGCAAGCAGTCTTTGGATGACAATGGCTGAAATGTATGTGGCCGGGTACGACTTATTCTCCTGCGCAAACTGCGGGAATGTCTACTTGCACAATGTATATGCAGATAATAAGTTTGAATGCGACTGCGGTTGTGAACAATACACTGCATTATTTATATAAAAAACTTGCGAGATACATATTTTTTTCGTATGTTTGCAAGGAATTACTCAAGGAATATTAACTTAATTTAAAAAGAAACACATGAGTGCAATTATTAATTTTAGTTTAGATTTGTCTAAGTTACCTAAAGAGAAAATGATTAAAGGTAAGAAAGGTACTTACATCAACCTAACAGCATTTACCGGAGACACTGACCAGTTTGGTAACAACGTAGCATTTGCTGTATCGCAAACTCAGGAAGAGCGTGAAGACGAAAACGTCCAGCGTGTTTATGTCGGTAACGGTAAAGTAGCCTGGACCGATGGGAACATTGAGGTTGCAGAGCGTGAAGAGTCTATGGGTTCTCAAGCAGAGATTTCTGTAGACGAGTCTGACGACTTGCCGTTCTAAGAACAACTAGCCAAGCAATAGCATGCCGGGTGGGCGCGTTCGAAAACAAACACCCGGCCTCTGCTAAAGTATCACCACCAAACCACCTGCAATGACAGCAGAAGAAAGAGAAACACAACGCATGTACTTTGAAATGATTGAGAGTGAACTACACGTTCCTCTTGATGCTGACGTTGAAAGACCGCCTATTGCAATATCTATAGGCACACATCAGTATTCGACGCCGAGAGGTACTCAGGTTGAGGAGACTCCGGTGGCAACATACGGCAACTTTACTTTCATCCAGGCACCACCAAAATCTTACAAGTCGTATCTTGTGTCGCTACTAGCTAGCGTTTACTTGAATGACGAAAACAGGTGGGCCGGGTCAAACTTTAAGTCACACCGTAACGGCAAGCGCCTATTGCATTTTGATACTGAGCAAGGTCAGTGGCACTGCCAGCGAGCGTTTAGACGCGTAGCTGACATGGCCGAAACAACAGAAGGATACGAAACGTATGCGTTGAGAACTTTAGGATATAAGGACCGTCTAGGTTTTATTGAGCACAAGTTATTTGATAGCGAAGCTAACGACATCGGCCTAGTCATTATTGACGGTATTGCCGACCTCGTAGCAGACGTAAACGACATAGAGAAAAGTAACGAGTGTATACAGAAGCTTATGAAATGGTCCGCTGAAAAACAATGTCACATAATTACTGTCATCCACAGTAACTGGGGTAGCGACAAGCCCACAGGGCACTTAGGGTCTTTTGCGGAGAAGAAGGCCGAGACACAAATATCGCTAGAACGAGATGACGACATGGGTACAGTAAAAGTACATTGCAAGAGAAGCCGTAACTTTAGCTTTGACGACTTTGAGTTTAAAGTTAACACTTACGGGTTCCCTGAGGTAATTGGAGTAGATTACCCTGAATTAAATTTTTAACCTAAAGTAATAGACATGAGTGCTAAGACACAGAAGAAATTAAGAAAACAAGAATTGGAGGAGATTGTAGCTATTCGTCAGAAGGCTGCTGAGATAGCTAAAGCAATCGGGTATGTGGAATTGAACAAGGCTCAATTTGTTGTGCAACTAGACGAGGTGAATGGTAGGGCGCAGAAATGGGAGAAGGCGATGGAGAAGAAATATGGAGAGGGTA
>Ga0098074_1000707_pt1 | contig 20430 bp, 18 predicted proteins | sample 32_taG_FD_75064 | JGI IMG/M metagenome (GOLD analysis project Ga0098074, IMG submission 75064) | Marine viral communities from the Gulf of Mexico - 32_GoM_OMZ_CsCl metaG | ecosystem: Environmental > Aquatic > Marine > Oceanic | place: Atlantic Ocean: Gulf of Mexico | collected 2015-07-12
CTTGTTTGGATCCAGTCCGATCGAGGCATGGCGCAGGCCCCAGAAACCGATGATGAAATAGCTGGTGGCGACATTGGCGAGCGAGACCGCCGCAGCCTGGAAGATGCCGCCGGAGATGCCGAACTCGCTCTGCTGCGCAAAGAAGTACGCATTGGCCGCGCTTTCAAACAGGATGAGCAATGCGATAACCGACAAGTTCAAAATGCGGACCTGCGGATGGTCGGAGACATAATGAATGCCCCGCCCTGTCGATTTGCCGAATTTCATTTTGGTTTCGGGCGTCGTGCCATTGCGACCGCCGCCAAGCTGGCGAAACCGATAGAAGCTGATTGCGGCGCGCGCGGCATAGTCGGCCTGCAATACCACTTCGTCGTATTCGGGTGACGGGCGGTTCGCGAAATAGGCGATGTCATCCTGTGACAGGTCGTTCGCGTCGTCGGCCATGCAGATCTCCCCGTTTGTTCCCGATTACCCGATAGTTAATGAAATACAAACTGGACCGTTCCGAACAGCCCCAAAAACAGTTGACCTGCATAACCCGACGTCACGGCTGGATTTACGCTTACGTGCGCGTAAACTTGGGAAAATAATAAACCCAAGGGAGAGACCAGATGGCTGAGGCCTATATTATTGACGCCGTGCGCACGCCGCGAGGCATTGGCAAGGTTGGAAAAGGGTCGCTCGCGCACCTGCATCCGCAGCATCTGGGCGCAACCGTGCTGAGCGCGATCCGCGACCGCAACAATCTTGATACGGCCACCGTAGATGATGTCATCTGGGGCACATCCAGCCAGCGCGGCGCGCAAGGCGCCGATATGGGTCGTATGGCGGCCCTTGATGCGGGCTTCGACGTGAAAGCCTCCGGCGTTACGCTGGACCGCTTCTGCGGCTCTGGCATTACCACCGTTTCCCTCGCTGCTGCGCAGATCATGTCCGGTATGGAAGACTGCGTTATCGCGGGCGGCTGTGAGATGATGAGCTACACCGCATCGACGGCTGATCCAAAAAATCCACCAATGATGGACGCCGGCAACCTTCACTTACGCGAGATGCACCCGCAGTCACAGCAAGGCGTCTGCGCAGATGCGATCGCCACGTTGGAAGGCATCGACCGCGAAGCCGTTGACCAGCTGGCCGTGACCTCCCAGCAGCGCGCCAAACGCGCCATGGATGAAGGCCGTTTCGACAAGTCCCTGATCCCTGTCTACAATCGCGACGGCACACTGGCGCTCGACAAGGACGAGTTCCCGCGCCCCAGCACGACGATGGAAAGCCTCTCCGGCCTGAAAACCGTCTTCAACATGTTCATGGAAATCCCGGTCGATGACCAGGGAAACACCTATGGCGCGATGGTCACCAAGAAATACCCACAACTCGAAGGCAAGATGAACCATGTCCATCATGCCGGTAACTCTTCCGGTGTTGTGGACGGCGCAGCCGCAATCCTCGTCACTTCGAAAGAATATGCCGACAAGAACGGCCTGAAGCCACGTGCCCGCATCGTAGCCACGGCAAACATGGGCGACGATCCAACCCTGATGCTGAACGCGCCGGTTCCGGCAGCCAAGAAAGTGCTGGAAAAAGCCGGCCTGACCACAGACGATATCGACGTTTACGAAATCAACGAAGCCTTCTCGGTCGTGGCCGAAAAGTTCATCCGCGATCTCAAGCTGGACCGGGAAAAAGTGAACATCAATGGCGGCGCTATGGCGCTCGGCCACCCGATTGGTGCCACTGGCTCCATCCTGATCGGCACCGCGCTGGACGAACTCGAACGTTCTGGCGGTCGCTATGGCCTGGTCACCATGTGCGCGGCTGGCGGCATGGCTCCGGCAATCATCATTGAACGGATTTAAACTTCCTCCCAGAAGCTTACTCACAATCTGTTCAATCCTCTCCCGGTCCAGGCTTGCCTGGGCCGGACTTTTTTTCGCGCTTCCACCGATATGCAATTGGTCGGGAACGCTCCCCTCCTCAAGGCGTTGCTTATGAAGAAGCAACCCCATCAGGAGACTCATGCCTTATACAATCCAAGCTGAAACCAATCACCTCACCACCATCGACGCGCAGGGCGAACTGAACCCCGACACCATGCCGGAAGCTGTTGATGAAATCATGGAGCAGACTGACGCGGAGGATCCCGGCAGCCTGCTGGTGCGATTGCAGCATATGGATCTGGGCACGCTCCACAATGTCGCCAGCGACTGGTCACGCAAGGCTGAGTTCTTTGCCCTGCAGAAACGCTTTGGCAAGGTCGCTGTTCTCACCGACCAGGCATGGGTACGCCAGTCGGCGAAGATGCAGGCGGTGGCCCTGCCCGACACCGAGTTGAAAGTCTATGAGCTGGCCGATGAAGCCGACGCACGTGTCTGGCTGGAACAGGCAAAGGCCGAAACCGAAATGGCCTAGGTTCAAACCTGACCGGACTGGATCGTCTCGCCGTCTTCCTTTGTGAAGCTGGCAGGCGGGTTGTCCAACAGATCGAATACTTTCTCAGAGGGACGGCACAGCGCCGTCCCTTTTTTGGTAACAACAATTGGTCGGTTCACGAGAATGGGATGTTTCAGCATGGCTTCGAAAAGTATGGAATCATCCACCGTCGGATCCGTCAGACCAAGCTCCTCGGCCGGGCTCTTGGACGTGCGCAAAGCTTCACGCGGTGTCAGGCCCGCTGCGGCCAGCAAACCCGCCAGCAATTCCCGCGTCCAACCGCGCTGAAGGTATTGGACGACATCCGGCTCAACGCCGCTTTGGCGGATAATTTCAAGCACGTTGCGAGACGTGCCGCAGTCTGCATTGTGATAGATCGTAATGCTCATGATGAACTCGCTATTCGGGCGGTTGGTCGCTGCTTCTTTAGACTATGCTGACAAAGTGTGACAACATTTCAAAGAGAGCAGATCACGATCACAGGCCGTTTACCGTTCGGCCGGATGTGACCACTTGGCGGGATGTGGGATTCAGGTTTCTTCAGATGGCCCATCTGACGTCCCCGATCCCGGCGAGGCGGGCAAATCGGGTAAGCTCGGCGTTCAGTTTATCGTGGCGAGCCGGGGTCCATTTGACGTTCGGCTCGGGCCAAAAGCCGGTCACGCTCATCCACCCCTTCGCACGATCTGCCTTGATTTCGATACGCCCCGTGAAACGGTCCCCTTCGAGAAGCGGGTAGACATAGTACCCCCAGCGCCGCTTGGCGGCGGGAACAAACATTTCATTGCGATAATCAAATCCAAAGAGCCGTTCGAGGCGGTTTCGATCTCGCACCGCCGGATCAAATGGATTGAGGATACGCAGGCGGCTTGTCGGCGCCGGAGCCGTCGCCAAGCGGGTTTCGATGTCGGGAGTTGCATAGGCGAGAACCGTTCGCCGGTTCGAGCACTCGATCTCGACCGGAACCAGATGCTTGGCGCTCATCACCCATGACTTTGCCTCTGCCGAACTCATCGCTTCCCAGAAGCGCTGGATTTCGCCGGTTGTGCCAAAGCTGAGCCGATCGATCGCGTTCTGGCAGAGCCAGTCTATCTGCTCGTGATCCGGCGGCCCATCGCGAAGATGGGCAGGAAAAACACGATCTGGAAGATTGTAGTATTTGACGAAATTCTGTCGGTAACAGGTGGCGAGGTCTCCCGCATACCACATCTGGTCGAGTGCTCTCTTGTGCGGTGGCCGGGCCCACATTTCGCGACTGGTGGCCTTGGTGTCGAAGGCGTGCGTCGACAAAGCGCCTTCAGCTTCGATCCGGGCGCGGATCTGGGCAATCTGTTCTTGCGCAAGGCCGGACTGGAACCATTCATGCCGGGCCACTTTGGCACCGAGGCGACGAAATTGCCGCTGCCAGTATGGCAGATACGCCATGGGAATGAGCGAGGCATCATGGGTGAAATGTTCAAAGATCTGACGATCTCTACCCAAAAGCGGCCAAAGCATCTCTTCGCGATAGTTCTGGTTTCGGCTCCACAGAATGTGGTGATGGGCACGGGTCACATTGCGAATTGTATCAATCTGCACGAAGCCAAGGGCGTGGAGCATGCCCATCACATCGAGCTTTCCGGTCGGCGTTTCGGCGAGCCCATTGGTCCATAACCAAAGCCGGCGAGCGTCTCGGTTGGAAATGCAAAGCGGCGTCATGTTGCTCATGCGATGGAGCGATCAGTCTCGCGTGAATTCTTGCAGGCTGACGAGGTATGGCGTGAGGTCCAACCCCTGAGAGGCGATCCAGGCATCATCATAATAGGTGTCAAGATAGCGCTCGCCCCCATCGCAAATGAGGGTCGCGACGCTGCCCGCTTGTCCGGCGGCGCGCATTTCGCGCAACAAGGTTAGTGCTGCCCAAACATTGGTGCCGGTCGAGCCGCCACAGCGCCGGCCAAGAATATCCTGCAGCCAGTGGATCGTGGCGATGGACGCCGCATCCGGCACGCGCATCATCCGGTCTATCACGTCTGGCTGGAATGAAGCTTCCACGCGCGGGCGACCAATACCTTCAATACGAGACTTCGTCCCGATACGGATATCTGGGTCGCCCGTTTCATAGTGATCATAAAAGACCGAGTTTTCCGGGTCCGCGACGCAGAGCGACGTCTTCGCGGCGATGTCACAGCGATAGCGGATAAACCGGCCGATCGTGGCCGATGTGCCGCCCGTACCAGCGCTCATCACAACCCAGTCCGGCAGGGCATGGGCCTCCATCGACAATTGCGAGAACAGGCTTTCGGCAATGTTGTTGTTGCCGCGCCAGTCAGTAACCCGCTCGGCATACGTGAACTGGTCCATATAGTGGCCGCCAAGTTCAGTCGTGATGCGCTGCGCCTCGGCATAGATGTCCGCAGGCGGCACGGCGCGGGTCTCGCCGCCATAGAAGGCGATCTGGTCGATCTTGCTGCGCGAGACGCCTTCTTGAACCACCGCGATGAAACGCAGGCCCAGCAGGCGCGCAAAATAGGCCTCCGAGACGGCGGTGGAGCCGGACGAGCTTTCCACGATAACCGTGTCTGGCCCGATCCAACCATTGCAGAGGGCGAACAGGTATAGCGAGCGCGCAAGCCTGTGTTTCAGACTGCCGGTCGGATGCGTGGACTCATCCTTCAGATAGAGCGTCTGTTCCGGAAATCCGGGCAGATCCACCTTGATCAAATGAGTGTCAGCCGAGCGATTGAAATCCGCATTGATGCGCTGCACCGCCTCGCGTACCCAGCGCCGCCTGTCCCAATCAAGATGTGAGATATCCAAATCTGCCCCCTGCTCCAGCCGCCTTCGCCGTCACCATAGAGGCTTGTCCCATCAGGGCAATTGCAGCGCGCAGCCTTTGTCAGGCCAAGGGCTGCACGGCCTCCAACACGGCGAGCAACAGGTCTTCCCCGGCAAGAGACTCTGCCTCGTCGCAAACCTGATCCGGGCGGCATTTATCGCGGGCCAGATCAAGCAGAACGGGATGGATATAGGACGATTTGGCGATTGCAGGTGTATTGCCGAGTACGTTGGCCGCGGCCTGGGTGATCGCCTTGATGGTGATGTCCTCTGCCTTGGTCAGGGCATCGACCGCGGCAACGCTGCCCTTCCATGTCCTGAAATCCTTGGCGGTAAAGGACAGGCCCAGTGTTTCCTGGATGTATGCGTTTACATCTTGCGCCGCGGGCCGGACCTTGCGCGAGCGGAAGAGGAATGCGCCGCGCTCGGCCATCAGACCATCCAGGGTCTTCGCCAACAATTTATCTTTCACAATGACGCGGCGCGGCGTGCCGCCCTTGCCCTTGTAGGCGCAAACGATCTTGTGGCCATCGATCTGGACATGCGACTTGCGCAGGCTGACCGCGCCATAAGTCTTGCGGCCCGACCGGCCGATGCGCAGCGCGCCCCGGTCCAGCAGGCGGACAATGGCGGCGAGGCGCAACGCGCGCGGACAATCCGAATAAGTGAGATCATGACGCACGCGGCGGCGCAGTTCAGGCAAGGCATGTCCAAAGGCGATCAGGTCGTCAAACTTGGCCGAGTTGCGCGCGGCCGACCATGTGGGGTGATAGCGATACTGCAGTCGCCCCGCTTCGTCGCGTCCGGTGGCCTGGATGTGACCGCGTGGATGGGGACAGATCCATATCTCGTCCCAGGCCGGCGGCAGGACCAGCGCGCGGCATCGTTCGGCCCGCGTACCCTTCAGGGTCTGGCCCCTGTCGTCCTTGTAGGTAAACCCTGTGCCGCACCGCCGCCGCGTCCAGCCGGGCTTGGATGGGTCTGACCGGACAAGGCCAATGGCCTCTGCCGTCACGCCTTCGCGGGAGAGTGTCTCCGGGTCTGAACTGAAGGGCATGGCGTGTCTCTCAGGTGAATACCCGGATCAACGATCCATCTGTCGAGACGGTTCCCGCGCCAGCATGTTTGGGCTGAGGCAGATTTCAGATAGGGTAGTTGGAGGGGAGAACACTATGAGAAATTTGTTTCTGATCGCCGCAGCGCTCGCGCTCATGTCTGGCTGCACCAATCTGAAAGAGGCAACTGAAACTTCGCCGACATACGATACCGAGTTTCCGCCAGCACTGAACGAGCTGAATTTTCAGAGCCATGGGAGGCGGCTCAACGGGTTGATTTATGTCGCTGAAGGCTCCGGCCCCCATCCCACCGTTCTGTTGCTGCATGGGTTTCCCGGCAACGAGAAAAATCTCGACTTGGCGCAGGACCTGCGCGCGGACGGCTTCAACGTCTTGTTCTTTCACTATCGCGGCGCATGGGGCAGCGAGGGAACATTCTCATTCACGCATGTGATCGAAGATGTGGCCGCCGCGACGGCCTTCCTGCGAGCCAATGCGGAGACCTATCGCACCCATCCGGACAAGCTGATCCTGATCGGGCACTCCATGGGCGGCTTCGCAGCCCTCGCCGCGGGCGCGAAGGATGAAACCATTGCCTGCACCGCTGGGCTGGCTCCTGCGAATTTCGGTGTCGTGGCGAATGTTCTCGCGGCAGATCCGGACAGGAAAACGGGCTTTATCGCCTATGGCGATTCCCTGCAGATGCTGGCGGGCACAAATGGCGCGAGCATGGTCAGAGAACTGATCGACAATCGCGAGGCTTTTGATGCTCTTACTTACGCGCCAAATTATGCCGGCCGGTCGGTGCTGATTGTTGGAGCAGACAAGGATGAAGCCGTGCCGTTGGACGCCATCATCAAGCCGCTGATCGCGGCCTACGAAGCAGAGCCGGGTGTCGATGCAACCAGTGCAATCCTGTCGGGCGATCATTCGTTCTCGTGGTCACGAGATGCGCTGATCGACACGGTGCTGAACTGGGCGGAAGGCTGCCGCTAATTCGGGCGGTGCTCGTCGGCGTCGCCGCTCCAGAAGCGTTTGATACGGCCGAGGAAGCCTTCGCTTTCCGGGTGGCAATCGGCGCCGGTGCAGTCGCAGAATTCGCGCAGCAGTTCTTTCTGGCGGGCGGTCATGTTGCGCGGGGTTTCCACGAACATTTCCACGAACAGGTCGCCGGTATGGCCTGACTGGCGCACCGAGGGCATGCCCTTGCCACGCAGACGCAGTTTGCGGCCGGTCTGGGCGCCTTCCGGCACCACGACGCGGGCACGGCCGCCATCAATGGTCGGGATTTCGATTTCGCCGCCAAGTGCAGCCGTCGCCATCGGCACGGGCGCGCGGCAATAGAGGTTCGGGCCGTCGCGTTCGAAGATGTCATGCTCGACGACATCGACGAAGATGTAGAGGTCGCCGCTCGGCCCGCCCTGATCGCCAGGCTCACCTTCACCGGACAGGCGGATGCGCATACCGCTTTCGACGCCTGCCGGGATTTTCACCTGGAGCTTGCGCTCCTCGCGAACCTGCCCTGCGCCGCCACATTCCTTACAGGGCTTCTTGATGATCTTTCCCTTGCCGGAACACCGCACACAGGTGCGCTCCATCGTGAAGAAGCCTTGCTGGGCGCGCACGCGGCCATGGCCGTCACAGGTCTCGCAGGTTTCCGGCTTGGTGCCGGGCGCTGCGCCGGAGCCGTCACAGCCTGTACATGGCACGGCCTGGGGCACGTGAATGGTTTCTTCCTTGCCGGCCCACGCTTCAGCCAGAGTGATTTCCAGATCATAGCGCAAATCTGCACCGCGCTGTGGCCCGCCACGGCGACGTCCACCGCCAAAGCCACCTGCGCCGAAAACCTGGCTGAACAGGTCAGAGAAGATATCGTCCGGATTGCCGCCCTGGCCGAACGGGTTGCCCCCGCCCCCACCGCCATTTTCAAAGGCGGCATGGCCAAACCGGTCATAGGCACCACGCTTCTGAGCATCGCTCAGGACCGCATAGGCTTCGCCCACTTCCTTGAATTTCTCTTCGGCTTCAGGATTCCCGGCATTCTGGTCCGGATGATACTTCATCGCCAGCTTGCGGTAGGCGGACTTGAGTTGCTTCTCGTCCGCATCCTTGGATACGCCCAAAATCTCGTAATAGTCGCGCTTGCTCATGGAATGGCTATCGTCTTCCAGAATTGTCTCAGATCAGCCGCACATGTGGGGGACGTGACCGGCCGGTGCAAGGGAATGTCACAGGTCGCGCCACGTAATGATCAGGCTCAGCTTGGGCCGGTCTGGCCAGTGGGGAAGGACTGAACGCCCCCTTCGACGAGTTCAGGGCCACCGGGCTGGATCTGCATGACCGCCAAGCCGCGCTCGGACGTGCCGTCAATGCGGAAGCGGAACAGGCCATTTACTCCGAAAAAGCCGTCCGGATCGGTCACGCCGCCATAGGTCAGACTGTCATCTGCGGCGAGGCGAACGGTCAATGCGGCTGCATCATAGGCCAGTGCAGCCAGATCGGTTGGCGCGCGGCCATAGATCCGACGATAGGCTTCGGTGAAGGCGCTCTTGTTGCCGGGGTCTGTGGCAGCATAATAGCCGCCGCGCAGGGTCGGTTCGCGCCAGATGCTGGAATCGTCCCAATAAGAGGTGCCGATCAGCTTCACTTGGCGCATATCGACGCCGTTGTAAGGCAGCAACGGTGCTACCGAGAGCAATTTGACGCCTCGTTCAGGGATCATCACAGCCACGCGGCCGGGACGGCCGGCCAGTTCGGATTTGAGAACGCTGGCGATCTGGCGCGCTTCGGCGCCTGCTCCACTATCCTCGCCATAGAAGGCTGAGGCGGCCATGACGGCGCCAAGCCGGGAGGCTTCAAACCGCATCGCGGCCTCGACCTGACGCCCGTAATCCGAACGTGGGCCAAGGAAAACAAACGTGTCCACGCCGCGCGCGGCCACATATTCCATGACGCGGCGGACTTCCTCGTCCGGCGAGATGGAAGCGAGATAGGCTCCGCCTCCAGCCGCAGACCGGTCATTGGAGAAGGCAATGACGGGAATATCTTCCTCGCGCGCCATTTCCCGCACGGTTTTCACGTTTGCGCCAAAGAGCGGGCCAAGGATTACATCTACCTTGTCTTCAAAGGCTTCGTCCGTGCGGGCCTCGGCCACGGAGGTCTTGCCGGCGGTATCCTTCGGGATAATCAGGAAATCCTTGTCGGCATATTCAAACAGGGCAAGTTCGATCCCTGCCAACATGCTTTCCGCCTCGGCGCGGACATTGGCGTTCGGATGAGAAAAGGGCAGCAGCACGGCGGCCCGCTTGATCTCACGTCCCTGCATGAAGGGTGGGGTCAAGCCACGGTCGCCTCGGCCGCGCGTTGCGTCGCCCAAATCTTCCATGTCGCCAATTTCGATTTCTTCGCCCGGTATGTCGCCCAAGTCGCGCGGCACGCCCGTAACAGGCTCCTCGCGGGGCTGTCCGGTGCCAATGGGCACTGGCTGGCGAGCAGGCGCTGTGGCACAGGCGGTGGCCAGAAGCAGCGATGCCAACAGAAGACTTGGCGCGGGAAGCTTCCTGAGCAATGGTTGAAGCAATGTCATCTCCTGATCCTTCTGACTCCGGGGCGATTCCCGCCGCTGGCGACTCTAGGCGCGGTCTCCCCAAGGGGCAACCGGCTGTATCTCTGGATCCGGGCCTGTATGTGGTTTCCACCCCGATCGGTAATCTACGCGACATCACCCTGCGCGCGCTGGACGTGCTGACCGCTGCCGATGAAGTGCTGGCAGAGGACACACGCGTCGCTGGAAAGCTGATGTCTGCCTATGGCCTTAAGGCTCGCCTCAGCCCCTATCATGACCATAATGGGGCGGAACGGAGACCGGGCCTGATACGGGCACTTCAAGGCGGCGCGAAGATCGCGCTGATTTCCGACGCTGGCACGCCGCTTGTTTCCGATCCGGGCTGGAAACTGGCGCACGAGGCGCTGGAGGCTGGCGTAAAGGTCATCCCCATTCCGGGCGCCTCGGCCATGCTGGCGGGATTGGTCGCCAGCGGCCTGCCAAGTGACAAATTCCTTTTCGCAGGCTTCCTGCCGCCAAAATCCGGCGCGCGGAAATCTGCCGCCGAAGCGCTAAAGGCGGTGCCGGGCACGTTGATCTTCTATGAGAGTGGGCCGCGCCTTGCCGATGCGCTTGCAGACCTTGCTTCTGTGCTGGGGGACCGTGACGCGGCGGTGACGCGGGAATTGACCAAGATGTTCGAGGAAACCCGCCGAGGCACGCTTGCTGATTTGGCCACGCATTATGCCGAGTCCGGCCCGCCACGTGGCGAAATTGTATTGCTGGTCGGCCCGCCGGGCGAACATGAAGTCACGCCCCAACGCCTCGATGCGGCCCTGCGCGACGCACTGGATGGCCAGCCGACCAAGGCCGCAGCCAATGCCGTGGCCGAAGCGCTGGGTCTGCCGAAGCGCGACGTTTACCAGCGGGCGCTGCAACTGAAAGCCGATGGCTGAAGGGCGCGCCCCCAGCGCCAAGCGCACGGCTGCCGAAAAACGTGGCCGCGCGGGCGAGACACTTGCCGCCTTGTACCTCCGCCTCAAGGGCTATCGCATCCTCGCGCAACGCGTGCGCACGCCGGTTGGCGAGATTGATCTGATTGCGGAGAAATCCGGCATAGTTGCTTTTGTCGAAGTAAAGGCACGTCGGCGAGCAAACGCAGCGCTCGGCGCCGTGACACTTCATGCCTGGAATCGAATTTCCCGCGCGGCCGACCATTGGATGGCCAAGCATCCCCGCTATTCAGACCATGGCTGGCGATACGACATCATTGCCATCGCGCCGAGTCGCCTGCCCGTTCATCTGCGCGATGCGTGGCGGCCGGGGCTGGCCTAGGCTTTGGGCTGGGGCTTCGCACGCTTACGATAGACGCGCGTTAGCGGGCTTTTTGCCATCGGAATGAAGCGAGTTTTCTTGCCGACGATGCTTGGGCGGTTGATGCCTATGCGCAGAAGACTGAACACGGCCAAAACGAGATAGACACCCGAGATATACCAGAACAGTGCGGCCGGATGAAATGCGCTCATCACGAGAGCGCCGACCAGAGCGCCGATCACCGATCCAACCCCATAGAGCAGGAGCAGGCCGCCACTCGTGGCGACGGCCTTGCCGAGCGCGGAATGGTCATTGGCATGCGCAGCGCAAATGCCGAAGACGGGTATGATGAAAGCGCCAAACAGGAAGCTGAAGCCAAGCAAGGCGTTTTGGGACAGGCCAGCAAAGCTTGCCAACAATGCCGAAGCCCCTGCGCCGAGCAGCGAGCTGCCCACGATCACGAAACGCCGGTCTACCTTGTCAGAGAGCGAGCCCATGGGGAACTGGAACAAGCCTGCTCCGATGATCGCGGCACTCATGAAGGCTGCGATCATGGCCGAGCCATACCCAATTTCCTGCACATAGACCGGTGCCATGCCCCAGAAAGCGGCATTGGCGAGTCCGGCGGCAGCTGCACCGACGGCGCCGACGGGCGAGACGCGATAAAGCTGAACAATGTCGAGCTTCGCCGTCTCCAGCGGTGCAGGCGAATCCGAGCGCGTCAGCGCCACCGGGACGAGCGCGATGGAGATCAGGATGGAAACCAGAACGAACAGCTGGAAGCCCGAAGGCGGGGCAATCGCGAGCAGGCCGTTGCCGATGGTCACGGCGCCAAGATCGACAATGCGATAGACTGACAGCACCTTGCCGCGGTTCTCGTTCGTCGCGCGCTCATTGATCCAGCTTTCCAGCACCATGGTCAGCCCCGCAAAGCTGAAGCCTGTAATGAAGCGCAAAACGGCCCATGGCGTGGCATCGACGAACAGGATATGCGCCAGCGCACTGGACGACGCGATCGAGGCGAGTGCCACAAAGGCCCGGATATGCCCTACGCCTTTGATCATGCCAGGCACGAAGCGGCAACCGAGGATGAAGCCGGCATAATAGGCTGAGGCCAGAAGACCGATGATTGCGGTCGGGAAGCCTTCCAGGTCGCCGCGCACAGACAGGAGTGTGCTCTGCAAGCCATTGCCGGCATAGAGGATGGCAGCAGCAAACAGCAGGGCAGCGATGGCGGAGATAGACTTGAACATTCCAGCCTCCAGGGCGTGCTGGGATTTCAGGGAGGGCGAGCCGTCTTCAGGCTAACCCGATGCAGAAAAGTGTGTTCCGATCGCGCCTGTAGAAACCTCCACTGCTACTGTCAACCAAGCCTGAGCCGCGCATCTGCGCAAGGCGGAATCCCCCGCCTACTCGGTCAAAGTCGGCGCCGCTGCGAAGGGCTCGATTCCGAATGAAGGATATATTTCGCTCGGGAAATAGACCGTGCCATCCTTCACAACCATGGAGATGGTCTTGATCGCTTTCAGGTCCGCTGTTGGGTCACCTGGAACAAGAAAGAAATCGGCCAGCTTGCCGGGCGCGATAGACCCAAGCTCGTCCGACTGTCCCACATATTCGGCCATACCTTGGCTGGCCCAGGCGAGGATTTCAGGCGCTGTCATGCCGACCTGCTGATAAAGCTCAAGTTCGCGGTGATAGACGAAGGATCCGCCCATATCCGTTCCCGGAACGAGCAGGATGCCCGCCTCATGCATCGCGGTGACCGTTTCGATGATCTTGTCGAAGGCCTGCCAGTAGGCCGCGTCATCCTCGGGAGAGGAAATATCGGCCCATGCTGTCTTGGCCGAACGCTGCACGCCAACCGGCATGTGATCGATATAGTCGACCACACCCGCCCGGAGCTGGCCATTGCGAGACCTGAGCAGAGCTTCATGGATGGCGAGGGTCGGATCAATCGCGGTTTCATGCTCCGCCATGGCATTGATCGTTGCCTGTACCTTCGGATCACTGATCTCCAGGGATGGGAGACGCTTCAACGCGGTCAGGCGCAGCAAGGTGCGCGTGTCTTCACCCTCGTCCAGCACCCAGCCCAGCATGACCTGATTGATATGGGTCATCTCGTCATAGCCTGCAGCAATCATCTGGTCGGCATTGGAGAAGGCCGGCACATGCCCGGCCACTTTCAAGCCGAGGCGGCGCGCTTCTGCGACCATGGCCGGCACCCATTCGCCTTTCATGGAATTGTAGATCTTGATCTGATGGAATTCTCCACCGCCATACTCGCGAACGGCTTCGAGCGCCTCCTCCTCACTCGATACGAGTGTGCCATTGTTGGAGCTGAACGGGCTCTTTCCTTCGATGAACCCGCTGCGGATGATACGCGGACCGGCGAGACGCCCGGACTGAATATTTTCATTCAGCTCACTGAGCACGTCGTTGTTGTTGCCCATGTCCCGGACGGACGTCACCCCCGCAGCGATGTTGAGCAGCGCGCTATTCTGACCGAGATGCCCGTGCATTTCATAAAGGCCCGCCACCAGCGTGCCGCCATCTCCATCAATCAGCACTTCGCCTTCTAAGCGCGTATCCGGGGCGTCGATCGACCGGATCCGATTGCCTTCGAACATGACCGAGACCGGATCCGTCAGGGCCAGCGTCTCCGGGTCGAACACGCGGACATCCGCGATGCGGACGGGCGCGTCGTAATTGTGCGCCGTTTCAGCCTGGATATTCTCAAACCGCTTGGCGGAATACTCGACCGACCGGGCGCGCAGCATTTCATCATGCGCTTCCAGACCGTCCCGCAAGATGGCAAAGCGCGGCGAAATAACACCCACAAACGCATCACTCGAATCCATCAGAATGTAAGTCGGGTTCAACTCGATCCCGGACAGTGCGTAAGCGCTGATCGCCACATCTCCTTCCGGCCCGGCGACGGTCAGGTCCTCCATCTTTTCAAGCTGAAGTGTACCGCCAGGCAAAACACCAACGGATTGATCGGCATCTGCCATCAGTATCCGGGCATAAAGCCACAGGGCGTAAGGGCTGGCATTCTGGGCCACGTAGAGCGTCGCCGAATCAAGCGTGCGGGAATCGCTGCCGGTCGCATCTGTCCACCTCGCCTGAAGGCCATCCTGTGAGAAGGACTCCTCTACCTTGTTCCCAAACGTCGTCGCGCCGGTGATATCCCAGTCCACCGGCAGTCCGGACGAGTCCAGCGTTACCGTCTCGAGAAGAGTCGGGCCGCGACCATTGTTGCGGTACTCAAAGTCCACCTTGGTCACACCGCCGGAATGGTCGACATTCAGGTGGCCGATCTCGGTTCCCGAAACGAACACTTTGAACGCTTCTGTCCCGGTCAAGGCTGGTAACGGCGCGGCGGTGGACACAACTTCTGGCGTGGCCGCGACGACGGGCGCCGTCTCAGCCACCGGCTTCGCACAGCCGACCGCCAGCAGGCCGAGAATTGATGATGCCAATAGTGTTGTCCTGATACCCATGTCGCGCTCCCTTTTGTCCAGTCCTAGCCGGGGAACACCGGGCCCTACAAGGTTCATTCAATGGCGGCGCACGTGCCGCACCCCGTATTTCCCCTGATTGCGGCCTGCGCCGCTGCCCCAGACACTGGCCATCCGCTCGAAACACAGGAGAGCGACATGGACGGAAATTTTCCAGCTCCCGACCTTGTGGAAGGTCAGGCCGACGCCGCCTTCCGCGCCGAGGTGGATGCATTTCTCGACGCTGAACTGACCGAGGAACTGCGCGCAGCCGGTCGGGAAACCACCGGGCTGAAATCGCCGCGCTGGGCCTGCGAGGCTTGGCGCAAGCGGCTAAACGCGCGGGACTGGTTTGCTCCCTCATGGCCTGTTGAATATGGCGGCGCAGGCTGGAGCGCCGAACAACGGCTCTATTTCGAAAATGCCTCAGCGGCCCGCGATGCGCCCATTGTTATGAATTCCGGTGTACGCACGATTGGTCCGCTGATCATTGCCGAAGGCTCGGACGAACAGAAAGCGCACTACCTGCCCGCCATCCTGAATGGCGAGCACGAATGGTGCCAAGGCTTTTCTGAACCCCAAGCCGGGTCAGACTTGAGCGCGCTTGCCCTGCGTGCGACCCGTGACGGTGACGAATTTGTGTTGAACGGCACCAAGGTCTGGACGAGCTTTGCCCAATACGCCACCCACATGTTCCTGCTGGCACGATCCAGGCCGGGCAGCACGGGCCGTGGCGGACTTGTCTTCCTGCTGGTAGAAATGCATCGACCCGGAATCCGTATACGTCCGATCGAGTTCATTAGCGGAGAACAAGAGACAAATGAAGTTTTCTTCGACGATGTCCGCACTCCAGTCGCTGATCGGGTGGGCGAGATCGATGAGGGCTGGCCGGCAGCAAAAGCCTTGATGGCGATTGCCCGCTCCAACAACACAACGACCGGCCTGCTGAGACGGGCCTTGCGAGCAGCAGCGCGCGGGGTGGCTGGAAACGCGTCATCACAGCAGTTGCTGGAACTGGCCATGAGAGTTGATGCCTTCGAAGCCCTTGAGGCGCGCGCCGCCAACGGAGAGATTCCCATCAGCGCCGCGGCGACATCGTCGGTCCTGAAACTGCTCGCGACGGAATTGCATCAGGCCATCACCAAAGTCGGGCTCGACCTGTCACCGAACAGCCAGTTCGCGCAGGCAAAATATCTCTCCACGCGCGCCGCGACGATCTATTCCGGAACGAGCGAAGTGCACCGAAACATTCTGGCCCATGCCATTGGCTGTCCCTAGTCCTCGGCGTCCACTTCCATGATGTCTGCCATTGGGAGGCCGGCCGCAGCTATGCCGACATTGCCACATTCTTCATCGAACACGGACGGCGCACCGGAAACGCCGACGCCACCGATCAACTCGCCGCCTTCCAGGTGGATCGGCAGTCCGCCACGCCAATTGGCCACGTCTCCCGGGCCAATGCCCCACTCTGCGGTCATGGCCGTGGCATAGCCGTATTTGCCAGCTGACTTACCTTTCCACATGGCAATGTCGGACACGCCTGCGGATGCATCATCCATGCGCGCAAAGGCCCGCAAATTGCCGTGTTGGTCATAGACCGCGATCGCCACCGCCTGCGCATTGGCTTCGGCATGATCGATACACGCCGTAACAATCGTGCCAGCGGTTTCGAGCCCCATTGTGGGCTTGGCGTCCTGAGCCTGCGCGACCAGTCCGGCGGCGGCAAACAGTGTGGCCGTAATCAGTGTTCGGCGCATGATGCGTCCCTCCCTTTGTGTGGAAGGCAACGCTAGACGGGGACGACCGGCTTGGCCAGATGGAATTCAAACGAGCGCGTCATCTTTCGATTTGGCGCGCGCCGCAATCCCATCATAGACAAACTCCTCGCCGTCCAGATCTATGAGCGGCATCTCGTCTTTCTCGCGCCAGTAATCCTGCGAGTGTTGCCAGATGTCATGCGCGCCACGTTTGGGCATCAAGTGAAGTGATCGCATCATGTAGCCAGGATTGAAATTGTCCGTATCCATCCAGGGCAGGATATCCATCCCCTTGTCTTCCTCGCGCAATTCGACACGCACTTCCTTTGCACCGATATCATCCATATGCTTCAGCATGCGGCTGATAAAATCCCCCATAAGATCCACACGCAACGTCCAGCTGGCGCGGAAATAGCCAAACACCCATGCCATGTTGGGCACGCCGGTGAACATCATTCCGCGATAGGTAACCGTCTGGCTGAAGTCGATGGGCGCTCCATCTTTGGAAAACGGGATGTCTCCCAAGACCGACAGGTTGAAGCCCGTCGCCGTGATGATGATGTCAGCCTCAAGCTCTTCGCCCGATTTCAGCAGGATGCCCTTTTCAGTGAAGTGATCGATATGATCGGTGACGACGCTGGCCTTGCCACTTGCGATGCCCTGGAACAGGTCCCCATCGGGCACAAAGGCGATGCGCTGTTGCCACGGGCGATAGTGTGGCGTGAAGTGCGGATCGATCGGGTAGTGAGGCCCAAGGAATTCGCGCACACCCTTGAGCAACTCGGCTCGCACAAGATCCGGCTGTTCCTCTGCCAGGTTCATGAACTTCGTCTGATCAAACAGGACCCGGCGGCGGATGATCTGGTGGATCCATGCCGGATCAACATTTTGCTCGCGCAGGGCATCCGCCAGCTCATTCACATTGCGGCCGGGCGTGAAATAGGTCGGCGAGCGCTGCAATAGCGTGACATGTTCGCAATCCTCGGCGATGGCAGGCACGATTGTCGCTGCCGTGGCGCCGGAACCGATGCAGATAACTTTCTTGCCTTTGAGATCGACATCTTCTGGCCAGGTCTGGGGGTGGATGATCTGCCCCCGGAAGTCCTCCATGCCGTCCCATTCGGGCGTGTAGCCCTTCTGATGATTGTAGTAGCCTTGGCACATCCAGAGAAAGTTTGCGGTGAAAGTCTGCGTGTCGCCCGTATCTTCGCGCTTGGCGGTTACCGTCCAGAGCTTGTCACGGGATGACCAGTCGGCACCGATGATCCGGTGATTATACCGGATGTGGCGATCCAGACCGTTCTCCTCGATCACTTCGCCCATATACGTCATGATCTCTTGCGCCGCCGCGATGGGCGCACCGGTCCACGGCTTGAAACGGTAGCCGAACGTATAGAGGTCACTGTCTGAGCGGATACCGGGATAGGTATGCGTGCGCCATGTACCACCGAAGCCGCCCTGGGCTTCAAGCACGCAGAAACTCTTGTCCGGGCTCTGGTGTTGCATGTGCCATGCTGCGCCGACGCCCGAAATCCCTGCGCCAATGATCAGCACGTCAAAATGTTCTGCGGGCGTGGCGGGCGATGTGGGCATGATTTCCTCCGGAGTGCCGGGCCTTTTTGTCTAGCCCTGATCTTGCTGACTTCATTGAACCAGCTTGTTGATCTCATATCACTCAGGAATAGCCCCTATTGTAAGGCGTGACCTCGCGGCAGGGCGCGTGCTGCAGGCGGTGCCTTCACCTCGCCCAATTCCTTCGGCATTTAGCTTGCTGGAAACCCGAATTCAGGTATCTGGAAAACATGGCGAAGACACCACGCAAAACGCCCAAAAAGGCGGCCAAGACGGGCGGATCGCAGGCGATTAATGTGCCGCGGTCACGCTTTGGCTTTCTCGGCACACGTGCTGGCCGCTACCTGATGCTGTTCATCCTTGTCGTGATGCTGATTGGCGCTGGGTGGGCCTTCTGGAAATGGCGTTCGCTTTATTTTGACATGCCGAGCCTGCCGCCGGTCGCTGAGCTGTGGGACGCCAAGCGTGAAGCCGCGATCGAATTCGTTGACCGCGATGGCAACACACTGGACGTGCGTGGGCCGCGCTATGGCCGCGCGACTGATATTAACCGCCTGCCCCCGCACGTGCCGCAAGCCTTCATCGCCGCCGAAGACAAGCGCTTCTACGAGCATGATGGGGCAGACGACGCCGCCATCGCACGTGCAGCCTGGTCGAACATGCGCGCCGGGGAGACCGTGTCCGGTGCGTCCACGATCACCCAACAGCTCATCAAGAACCTTGTTCTGGACAGCCGTCAGACCATGTCCCGCAAGGCGCAGGAAATGAAACTGGCGCGCGAACTCGAAAAGAAGCTCGGCAAGGACGAAATTCTCACGCTCTATCTGAACCGGGTCTATTTCGGCGCCGGCCTTTATGGGATCGACGCGGCCTCACGCTATTATTTCGGCAAGCCGCCGGAAGACTTGTCCATACCGGAAGCTGCCATTCTGGCTGCGCTGCCCAAGGCGCCGTCAAAACTGAATTTGCGGGAGAACCTGGAAGGCGCCAAGTCACGCCAGCTCTATGTTCTGGAACAAATGGCCGATCTTGGCTTCATCACGGCCGATGAAGTGACCGACGCCATTGAGACAGACATCACCATCATCGACGCGCCCGCCTATGATCCCCAACTTGGCTATGTGATGGACACGGTTGCCGACCGGGTGAAGCTTATGCTGCCGCGGCCGCCGGGTGATATGGTGGTGACCCTGTCGCTCGATATCGAGATGCAGGACAAGATACGCGCAAAGCTGGACGCGCGCATGGAGAAAGATGGCAAGGACGCAAAAGCGAGCCAGGCCTCTGCCCTCGTCATCGACCGCGATGGTCGCGTTGTGGCGCTGGTCGGAGGGCGCGACTTCACCGAGTCAGAATTCAACCGTGTGACGCAGGCCAAGCGTCAGCCGGGCTCCAGTTTCAAGCCCTTTGTCTATGCCGCGGCGCTGGAGAATGGTTATTCACCCTATGACGTATTCGAGGATGCCCCGCTCGCCATTGGCAAATGGCAACCCGAAAACTATGGCGGCGGCTTCCTGGGGCCCATGACATTGAGCGAGGCCATGGCGCGCTCAACCAATACGATTGCCGCTGAACTGACGCAGGAAGCCAGCGAAGAAAGCGTCATCAATATTGCACGTCGCTTTGGCATCACGACGCCGCTGCAGCCGTTCCCCTCCATTGCGCTGGGCAGCCAGGAAGTTTCATTGTGGGAAATCACCCGCGCATTTGGCACGTTCCAGTCGGGCGGGCTGCGCATGGATCCGTGGCTGATCGAGAAGATCGAAAATTCGCGCGGCGATGTGCTCTACACGCGTCCCGATTATAATCGGGACCGGGTCTATGATCATGAGCTTGCCAAGGAAATGAACGGCATGCTCGCCCGCGTCGTCAATGCCAGGTTCGGAACCGGCCGCCGTGCGCGGTTTGGCAACTGGATGGTCGCCGGCAAGACCGGCACCAGCCAGGACTGGCGCGATGCCTGGTTCATCGGATTCACCAACGCATATGTCGGGGGCGTTTGGGTCGGCAATGATGATGACAGTCCCATGGCAAAGGTTTCCGGGGGCGGCCTGCCAGCCGATCTCTGGTCGGACATCATGGAAATCGCCCATGCGGGAATGCCGCCAGAGCCCCTGCTTGGCGCAGAAGCGGGCATTGAAATGAGCGAAGCCGCCGAAGAACGCGTAACCTTCTATCGCGGGATGGCTCAGGCGTTTGGTACAGCGTCAAGCTCGCGCAGCGGAACCAGCAACGGCGTGCGGATCATCCGCCAATAGATGCGGTATGATGGCCGGGACTTTCCCGCGCCGGACAAACCCATTAAAGACCGCGCATGTTTGATACTGCTGTCTATGAAACCCTGATGCTGGCCCTTGATGACGGGGCCGTAACCTTGCCCGATGAGGGGCCGATCCTGTTCCTGCGCGCAGAGCTGTCGCCGCATCTTGCACGCCTCCCGA
>Ga0098074_1000710_pt1 | contig 20349 bp, 35 predicted proteins | sample 32_taG_FD_75064 | JGI IMG/M metagenome (GOLD analysis project Ga0098074, IMG submission 75064) | Marine viral communities from the Gulf of Mexico - 32_GoM_OMZ_CsCl metaG | ecosystem: Environmental > Aquatic > Marine > Oceanic | place: Atlantic Ocean: Gulf of Mexico | collected 2015-07-12
GTTAAATCGGTGATTAAAATCTAAAGAGGTGTTTAAAAAATAATAATCGGTGTTGTTTGTTATTGGAATTATATTTCCTGTTACAACATCTTCTAAAAATAAATTAATGATGGTATCATACTCAGTTAAGTTAATTTCTAAAGTTCCCTCACCCCTTACCCAAATTGGGACTGAATTAATACTATCAAATGAGTTTATACTATATTCCTTATCTAGTTTACTATATATTGTTGAGTTGGGTGTTAAAAACTTTACTGCGTCATATAGGGTATCACTTAAATTTGTTGCGTTGGGGTTTAAAACTAAAGCTATTTCATCCCCATTTAAACTTAACCTAATAATTTGATTTGGGTTTGTTGATTTTATTTCTGTAAGGTCATCTACAATAACACTTCTATCACTCCTTAATCTTGGGTTGTTTCTTCTAGCTTTAACCCAAAAACCTTGTCCAGATGATATTAAAGAAGTCCCACCGTTAACACCGACACCATTAACATAACTACTATAAAGATTAGTACAATTGTCTAATACCCAAATTGCGTTATATGTTCTTCTCCTAGTCCAACCTGAGGCGTCCCAATCAATTGTACCTAAAAATGGGTTAGCGAAAAAATTCCAACCATTTTCATCAGAACCATTTACACCTGTGTAGTTAGGTCTGTAATCAAAGTTTTCAGTTAAATCCACAAAACCCTTTAATTCAATAACACTACTTTCAGTTAAGGTAGTAGTTGAAGAGTCAAAAAAGTAAATTGCTTGTCCTCTAGGTAAAATGTCATTTACACTACTAGGAATCACCCAACCAATTTCTCTGTCAACATCAGGAATTGTTTCATCATAAAGGTAAGTGTTAGTCCAAAAAAAAGGGAATGAACTACCGGGAACACCTGTATGAAAAAACCCATAATCACTTATGGGTAATTCAAAAGGACCACCGTACATAGCCCAACCATCACACCTTTCTAACCATTTTTGCCATATAACCTCTGACAACAATTCACCTGATGATGTTTGACCTAACCTACCTTTATCGACATCATTATTAATAAAATAAATAACACCGTTTGTTACATCTGATTCTATATTTAATATACCTTTGATAAAAAGAGTATCGTATAAAGTAGTAACATCATTAATTGTAATATCTATTACAGTATCTTTCACATCTACCTCTAAAGTGTGATTTATTATAACGTTATCACCACTTTGTGGCACACCACTATCCCAAGTTAATGGGTTACTCCAAAAACCATTTGTAATAGTTGTTCTAGTTGTTTGTGATAATAAATTAAAACTTGTGATTATTGATATTAGCAGGAATATTTTTCTCATCTTTTAAATTATAAATATTCTATAGTTAGAATATTATTTTAATTTTTATTCCATAACTTCTCTAAAATTTCATGACCACCAGGTTCTCCTTCTATTTCAGCTAACATTGAAGAGAATCTTTGGTTTTCTTCCCACAGAACTAAATATTCATATTCCATTAAACCCATTGTTACTGAATCACTATGAATTCTTAATTCTAAACTATCAATGGTTTCTGTATATTGAGGACATTGTCCACAAGGTTTGGTTTTTTTCGGGGTATTACAACCTTCAAACGATAAGAAAATTAACATTATTGGTATGATAAATACTGAAGACAACCAAGTTAACTGTCCTATTGTGTTATTGTGTTTTAAATTTTTCATAATTTATTTACTAATTTTTTTAATTTTACAATATATTGAGGGTCGGTTGCGTAACCAATATCAGTTAAGAAGTGATAATAATCTTTATATTCTTTCTTAAAATACTTGTATTGAACACCACGTTTGTAACCCCCAATAGACTCTTTCCAATTAGAATAATAATAATACTCTTTCTTTTTACTGTTCCATAAACCAAATAGATTATTGTTATCCAAAGAACAACCGTCACATTTGTACCAACCTGTTTCTAAAATAGATTGTGCTAATACAATTTTTGGGTATAAAACATCTTGTTCTTTAAGTTCTTTTAAAACCTCTTCAGTTGTTTGTCCCCAAATGGTTATGGGTAACATTAAAAGTGTTATTATTGTTTTCATATTTTAAACCTAAATAAAATTTTCAGATAAATCAATCTGGTCTATAGTTTTAGATTTAAAATGTTGTACTTTTAATATTGATTCTCTGATTGACTCATCATGAGTAGCTTCGTGTAGTGTCTTTAATGTTTTATCAAAATCATCCATTACAGGAACTAGTAAATCAGACGCTTTTGGTTCAATAAAACCTAATTCTATTCTATATTTCCTAAGTAACTTTCTATCTTCTGCGTATTTATCCACTGTTGTAGGTTTGTGACCATAAATTCTTACCGCTTCCGTTATTTCACGTTCTTTCTCTACAATAAAAGTAAATTTTTCTACATCTGTCATTTTAACTATATTTCTTTGATATTTGATAGATTTCTTCTTCTAGTTCTTTAGCGGATAAAATACCATCTTTAAAATCTTCATTAAAACCTTCACATCTAATAGCATCTTCTAAGGTTATTCCTCTTAGAATTTTTTTCCACTTCTTATGTATCTCTTTCTCGTCCATATTACAAACAACTAAAATATCTTTCACCCCTATCACAAAGGATAGTTAATGCATTTTCCTTTTCATTATCCAACAACCACTCAAAACTAACTTTAACATTTGCTGCAGCACTTACACCAACAAACAAACCATATTCCCTAGCTAATTTTTTAACAAATTTTTGTGCACAATCAGTTTTTATTGTACGAACCTCATCTACAAAATCTAAATCCACCAAAAACTTACTACCATCACCAATCCCTTGAATTCCGTGTAATCCAGGTTCACCACCACTCATTACAGGTGATTCCGCTGGTTCTACCGCGACTATTTTAATATTTGGCCATTTTTCTTTCAGGTATTTTGCGGTACCCATTAAACTACCACCTGTTCCTGTACCTAAAACAATAACATCGGGTTCTTCCATCTCATTTGGATAATCATTGTAGAATTCAGGTCCCGTAGTTTCATAATGTGCTTTTATATTAAGAGGGTTATGGAATTGGTTACAGTTGAACCAACCGTTCTTAAGACATAACTCATCTCTTTTTGTTATTGCCCCATCAAAGTCACCTTCACCCACTTCTATTAATTTAGCTCCATAGATTTTAAACATGTTTTTTCTTTCTTCTGACATGTTTGAAGGCATGATTATTACCATTTTATATCCTCTCTCTGCTGCTAACATCGCAAAAGCGATACCACTATTCCCTGAAGTTGCTTCACACAGTGTATCACCTTTTTTTATTAAACCTCTTTCTTCGGCATCATTGATAATGTAACTAGCCATACGGTCTTTTACCGAACCTGATGGGTTCATGAACTCAGCTTTACCCCAAACAGTAAATCCATCAATATTAATAGGTATCAAAGGTGTTTTACCAACATTGTTAGATAACTTTTCTTTTTTTAGTGTTTTTTGTTTTTTATAGGTGGTTAAATCTTCATCAGAAATAACATATTTCTTTCTAAGTCTCTCAACTTCTACTCTTCCTTCTTCAGATATATTTTGCATTTTTTTCTAGGTATATTTCAAAAGTTTTATCACATAAATAGTTTCTACATTCTTTAATGAAATCAACATTCGTTGGGAAGTCTTTTTCATAAAAATCTATTACTTTAGATGCTGCTCCACAATCATCCATTGTTTCAAGACCATTAAGAATCTGATTTACTTTTTTTTCTGCTCTTATTTTTGTTTCTGTAAACATTTTATTTATTTTTTAGTTATTTATTTTCTGTTTCCCACGACTCACCAAAGTCACCAACTTCCGCACGATGTTCATCAGATGGGTCGTATTTTCTTGTTACGTAATAGGCTAAGATAGTCCCAGGTTCTAACGCTTTATATCCATGATAAATCCCTGGAGGTATTTCCAATACTTGTGGGTTTCTATCCGAAAGATATTTAAACTCACAACCACCTTCTTTTGTTGCCCAACCTACTTTTAAACTACCTTTAAGACAAATCCAATAGTCAGTTTGTTTTTCGTGTTTATGCCATGCCACAATGTGTTTAGTTGAGTTTATGTAACTTATATTTATCTGTCCTTTTTCTAAAGGAAAAACATCTAGTAATCTTTGTGCTCTGTCGTCTTCGTGGTAATTCATTTTTTATTATATTTTAATCTTACTCTGTCTGATATGGGTATAGCGTCACCTTGTTCATCTATTCTAACAAAAACCATATTGGTTGATAAGATTACATTTTGTTTACCGTTATAAACATTATGGCTTCTAGCTTCTAATTTTAAAGTCACACTGGTGTTACCAACCCTTTCAACGATACCATATATTTTTAGTAATTGCCCTTCTCTAGCGGGTTTATTAAAAACACATTCATCAATGAGTTTAGTTACCATTCTTGGTGTATCACATACTTCCGCGGCGAAACCAGCACCAGCAGCATCCATCCAAGCTAATAATTTCCCCCCAAATAAATTACCATGAAATCCTAAATCTGATTTTTTAATTGGGTGTGTTGTTATATGTTTCATTCCTTCTAATTAGTATTGTTATTCCTGCTCTACCACAGGATAATGAACAAGAGTTATTTCTATTATCATTTATAAAACCATAGTCCTTAAATCTAAAAAGTATTTCATCTTTACCTTCAAACCAACCATGAATAGCGTTTGTTGCGTAATCGATACTAGGGTCTTTAATTAAACCAACTTTCCAAGGTTCTCTAAACCTTTCTTCCAACTCATCTATTGATATGTGTATCAACATTTCTTTCCTTTTGTTTTTTAAAATATTTTCTACAAACAGGTAAATAAGATTCATTACCACCAATTTGTACTTGTTCACCCTCAAAAACAGGTTTACCATCTAATAATCTCATATTCATAGAAGCTTTATCACCAAACTCACAAATAGTCTTTAATTCTTCTATTTTATCTGCTAAAGTCATTAGGTATGTCGAACCCTCAAAAGGTTCTCCTAAGTAATCAGAACGAAGGCCATAAGCTATAACAGTTATATCTAAATAGTCCACTATATCTGTTAATTGCCATACTTGTTCTTTAGTTAAAAATTGTGCCTCATCTATTAAAATACAAGAAATTTTTTGACCACTAGAAACTACTAAATCAAAGATGTTTGTTTCTTTGGTAAATGCATTAGACTCACGACTAATACCAACCCTAGAAGCTATTTTCTTTTTACCGAATCTATTATCTAAATCAGATGTTAAAAGAAATACATTTTTCTTTCTTTCTTCGTAATTATGTGCAGTTTTTAATAAATCTAATGATTTACCAGCCCCCATTGTTGAATATCTAAAGTACAGTTTTTTCATTGGTTTAAAATTATAAATTATAGACAAAAAAATCAATCCTAATTTTGGATATTACCCAAATTTTCGTATATTTGTATTGTTAATAAAAGTCACACCTAAAAAAATATATAATTTATGAGCCAAATAGTAAAATTAAGAAACCTTAGCATACCACCACAAGTTTTAGTACCAATGAAAACTAATACTGCGTTAGATAGCTTTATTTCGGATAGAGGTGGGTTATTACCTTCTTGTATCTATGTTGTCGTTGGTGGTGCTGGTAGTGGTAAAACTTCTTGGTCTATCGATACTTTACATAAGTTACAGACCAACAACCCAACAAAGAAGTTTTTATATATTTCTGGGGAACAAGATGAGATTGACAACTACGAACTCTCTGAAAAACTGCCAGGCCTTAAAGACTTAAGTACTCTTTACTTGGCTGGTTGTGAAAACCCAAAAGAAGTTATTACTGAGGTGTTTGATGAAGGGTGGGATGCTGTTCTTATTGATAGTCTTGAGATTATCGCGAAGAGAATTGAGTCTACCACTTCTTTGAACGTTAAACAAAGTTACAAGTGGGTAATGGATTTAATGTTCAAACACAAAAAAGGTGGTAACCCATCTAACAAATACACTTCTTTCTTGGTAATCCAACAAGCTACCAAATCAGGAGCTTTCAAAGGAGACTCTTCTATTGAGTTTGATACTACAGGAATGTTGTATGTCATCAATGATGATGAAGAGGCTAATCGTTACCTCATCTTCTCTAAAAACCGTAGAGGGGACAATAAAGTAAAACAGTTCTATAGACTCTCCAACGGTAGAATGACTTATGTTCCACGATACGTAGAACCAATTGTTGAGGAAACTCCACAAGTAACGGGAATAAGAGGAGAAGGTGGTTTCAGACATTCTTTCCTTACCAGATAAAAAAAATGGGAGTTAATTCTCCCATTTTTTATTTTAACTTAACTGTTATTGAACCTTCATTCAAAAACATTGGTTCGCCAACTAAACCATAATCTTCTAACACCTTATTAACAATATCTTTCATTTTTTTACTATTACCAGTAACTATAGTAACATAATCTTTATTACCCATCATATGTTTTCCTAAAAAAGAATCTAGTTTTCTTTGGACTTCTTGGTGTTTAACTCCGTGTAAATCTATTTTATTTGTCATGTTATCTATATTTTTCTGAAAACTCTTCGTCCTCCAACTCAGGTGGACAATAATCAATAATATGTCTTTTCCACCAACTGATTATTTTTTCTTTTATTTTTTTCAACATAACTCTCTACAATATAAATTAACCAAAACTAATCTAGCAAACCTAAAATCATTTAGTCGGTTAAGTTTTAAATTATAAGCTTTGGCTATTGCGTTCAAATGAGGGTAGACTTCGTTGATTGTCATTTCTCCTATTAATTTATCTTTCATAAGATAATAATAGAAGTTTTTTAAACCATAATCAATAGTTTATTTTTTACTTAAAATACTTTGTCACGTACTCTTGGGACAAATTTTCTATTTCATTGAAAAATCTATCAAGATAAGCCTCTATTGACTCATTTTCTTTTCTATCTACTGTCCACCTAAGTCTATCTGACCAACGGTCATTAAGATTATTACGAAGCGTACCAGTTAATACTGCTTTTTTTGGATTAATTATAAAACTGTTAAGATTAACTTTTAAATCCCATTTAGAATGTGGTGTATTTTTATATGGTTTATCAAATACCCCCCTAGCATCTTTTTTCGATTCCCAACCATTAGAATAAAATTTCTCGTAAATAAAATCAATAAATTTTTTTTCTTCTTTATATTCACCACTATTAATAAACTCCTCACCATCATCTAAAAACCTTTCCCACAATCCTACAATTTCATCTGTAGCCCCCGAAGAGTCCCATTCATCATGAAACCAATCATACCAATAAATGTCCTCAAATATTGGTTTCATAGCTTTCTTAAAAAGATTTTCTAAATCCCCAAAACCATATTCTCTATATATCTTGTTTACCATTTCCATTGGAACGGTAACCACTAAATCGTTAAGACCGTAAGCCATATCCACTTCAATACCAACCCCTGAATCTCTTATTTTTTCTATTTCAGAATTAAAACGGTTTGATGTACTAATCCATCTATTTCTTTGGACAGCGTAACCCAATTCATTCAAAACATTATCAATTAACCCCTCAAATTTACTAATTAAAGTAGGGCTTTTTAAATATTCATTAAAATTCAACATGTAATCATTAAAAAACACCTCTATTTCTCCCCTTGAAATATCTTCACCTTCATTAACTTTTAACCAAAAATCAACGATTCTTTTTTTTAAATCATCATCAAGGTGATATCCTGTGTAATTAAATTCTTCTCCATCGAATTCATACCAATCCCCATCACCATCGTAACCACCTTCATCCATGGATGTTCGAAATAAGTCTGACATAATCCATTCATCTTCATAAGTTGAATATTCATTATAAAAATCATTATCCAAAGCAATTCTAAAAATTATATTATCTTTATTTATATTAACTTTACAATCATCCCCTTCATCAAAACAAATATCATTTTCAGGAAATAAACCACCACCGACCAAAGGGGGGATATCTCTAACCCAACCAAAGTCATCTTCAATTTCTTCTCTTATGATTTTTCGAATGTTCATTCTCTAATGGTTGTGACTACTTCAGGATATTTCATTGAGATGACTTTTTCGTTTTTATCTTCATATGGAACTTGGTTTAAAACGTATCTCATAGCATTTAAACCACTAATTCTTTTATCGTTAGCATCGATAATGGTCCAAGGGGCATAAGGTGTAGATGTCTTTTTAAACACTTCTTCTTTATATCTAGTGTAGTCTTCCCATTTTTCTTGTGCTTTTGCATCATTAGGACTATATTTCCAATACTTAAGTGGACTTCCTTTTCTTAGGTCAAATCTTTTTGCTTGAGTATCTTTGGTAATAGAGAACCAAAACTTAATTAAAGAATTACCATCGTCAACCAAACCTTTTTCAAAACCATTTACGTTTTTCATAAAGTCTTCGTATTCCTCATAGGAAGAATAACCCATCACAGGTTCAACAATTCCCCTGTTATACCAAGACCTATCAAAGAAAATAATCTTTCCAGGTTCTATATCTTGTTCATAACGAGCAAACCAATTTTTCTTTTCCTCTTCTGTTGGAATATCTTTAACCACTACTTTGTAAAATTTAGGGTCAAGGTATTCTGTAAATTTTCTAATAGTAGAACCTTTACCAGCACTGTCTCTACCTTCAAAAAGAATAATAACAGAAGAACCTGTTTTCTTTAACCACTCTTGCATTTTAAGTAGTTCTACTTGTAAAGCTGTTTTTTCTTTTTGGAACTTCTTTCTTGAGATGGCTGATTTTTCTCCCTCTAAATCAACATATTCTTCATCGGGTAAATCATCGTTAGTAACACTTCTTTTGTTTAAAGAGTTTAGGATTTTATTTAAGTATTTTTTAACGTTAGATATTTTATCACCTTTTTTAAGTAAAACATTTGACATCGTCCTACCTAGAATCGTAAAGTTAATATCATCTACGTTGGGGTGATTGATTAACATATCTAATAAATCAGATACTTCTGAGTTTAAAACACCATTAAATTCTAATAGATTTTTAATCTCATCTAAGTTTTCTGTTTGTTCTAACTTAGACTCTGATTCATTTCCAAATAGACTATTAAGCAAATCTTTAAAGAAACCTTCAGTAATGGGTTCCTTTGTTTTTTGCATCAAATCTTTTAACCTATGTGATTCAGTTAATATTCCCATACTAATAAATATGTTCTTATCTGATAGTAGGTAAGTGAATATCAAATCTTTTAAAGGCGACATGAATATTCCAAGCACTAACAATAACCGAATGTACTATTTCAGCTATTCCTAGACCCTCTGCTACAGTGATTGACATTAGGGGTATGATTATCATTACTATTGAAAATATAAGGTGGGTGAACCATTCTCTATATAAAAGGGTTTTACGATTTAAGTAAGCCATAATGAAAATAGAGAGTGGATAGGCAAAGAAATATATCCATGCTGGTACATCATGTAAAGCATCATAACCTACATGAAAAATACCCAATAAAAACAAACAACTCGCAACAATGGTGAAACAAATATAAGGAATTGTTTTTCTACTTAATCTACTATGTTTTTTAATAAAAAAAATGTTATTGATTAATATCGATATCGAAAGAAAAACAATAATAGAATTCCATAACCAACCATATTCCATTTCAGGGTCACCCCAATAAGATAACTGTATTTTATCTAGTTCTAAATCAGTAACTTTCCAACAGAAAAACATAACAACAAAAAACAATAATATAGAAACTATTGTTTGTGTTCTTCTAATTATACTAACTAAGTCTGATTTATTACTCATATATTATGAAAGGAATTTGTTTATATTTTCAACCAAAGTTGATTTTGGTATTACACCTGATTGCCTCCAAACAGGTTGACCATTTTGGAATATAATCATTGTGGGTACACCTCTTATTCCGTATTTTACAGCTACTTCTCTATTTTTATCCACATCTACCTTTAAAATGTTTGCAGTATCACCAATCTCGGTTTTAGTTTCTTCCATGATTGGGTTCATCATTTTACAAGGACCACACCAAGTAGCATAAAAATCTACTAGGGTTGGTTTTTCTGAATTAATTATTTCGTTAAAATCACTCATTTTTTATTTTTTTTTATCTCTTCTTTTAATGTATTTTTCATATCTTCTTCTAATACATCTTTAAGTTCGGCTTCGACATCTAAATTATGCCAACCATCTATTTCTCCAGGGTTCCAAGAAACTTTAGCTTTTACTTCTTCTTTTACTAGGTTCGCGTGTGAACCATCACAGTACCCATCAGGGTCATTTGTGTTACCACATCCACATTTTGGTCTTTCGTTCATTTTTTAAATTATTGTTTTCAACTCTTCTACCTTTGAGTTGTTGAGGGGAAATTTTATCTTTTCTATTTCCCAAAGTTTATCTCTTTTTTTATTATTACACTTATAACATGAAATTATAAAGTTTTTTTCGTTCTTTTTTAATTCTTTGTATTTTGATTTTGGGTAAAAGTGGTCTACGGTGGCTACATCACTTAATTTAACTTTTTCACACCAATCATAGACTTTTAAATCTTCTTTTCCACAATACTCACAATGTAAACTACCTTCCTTCTTATTTATTTTTTTTAAAAAGCTAATGTTAAATTTTAGTTGTTCCCATTTTTCAGTATTCTTTTTTGCCCAAAACGGTTCTTTCTTACACATTATTTTTTAACTTCTATCATCTCATAAATCCAACCACTGTCAGAATTTTCATTTAAAATATTAACGAACTTCTCAGCTTCTAATTTAGAATCTATTTCTAAAATTTCACTATGAGAGTCCACCAATAAAACATGAGTTTTTTTACCTTTGGCGTTTGCCATTATTTTTTTTATTATATAACTTGTTTCCATAAAACAATAATAAGAATAATAAGAAACTAAGAAAAGATTAAAAAGGTAAATTATCCATTTTTGATTGATTAAGTTTGGCCAATTTTTCTTCAATCACTTTGTCTAGGTCAGATAAGGTTTCTTTTATTTTGGGGTCCTTATTTTCAAGGTATTGTTCATAAAGTTCATCCCATTGTTTTTCTAACTTATCTATTTCTTTATTTAACTTTTCTTCTGATGATTCTATTGGTTGGTCAAATAAACTTAATTGGTTTGGGTCTTTGGGTTCTGATTTTTTAGGTTCTACTTTAGGAACCTCTTTAGGTTTAGTTTCAGTTGGTTTTGTATAAACCCTAGGTTCATATTTAGGTTCAGGTCTATCATGAACATATCTCATTTTATCAATACGTCTCATAATATTCCTACCACGTTTATTAAAATGTTTTTCTGTATACTTTAAGAAATCAACCACATTCTTAAACTTCCTAAAAAATGGTATATCATATTCTGTGATTAGTTTAGTCCATGACTCTTGTAAACCTTTTGCTGGTTGTCCTTTTTTATTTAAAAAGTTACTAGCTTTAAAGTTCATCATCTTCTTTGCTGTTTCACGATAAGAACCCATTATAGAAGCGTTATCATATTCATTCTCTAGATAAGCTGGAGTTTCTAATTTAGAACCTAAATAATAATATCTAATGATTGGGTTTAACATCGGACTTAACTTGTAACCACCACCCAATACTAATTTTTCAAAGTCTGGGGTGTAAATGTTTTTAATTTCCCATCCCGCTCTGATTGGTGGTGCTCCTTTGCTCATCCTATTCCAATCATCATAAGCGTGTTTAATTTCATGAACTAAAGCCGAACCACCTATAGATGACATTGGCATATTAAGATAAACAACATAGTTACCATCTTCATCATAACCTGATTTCCAATGGTCATATTCAATCCTACCCGAATTAGTAATAACCCATTTATCTACTTTAAAATCTTCGTATGCATCAGGGAAATCTTTACCGTTAATCTCAATCTTATCTATTTTAGGTTGTGGTGTATAAGAATATCCACCATAACTACCATAACCTCCGTAACCACTACCATAATTAGACCATCTATTATCTTCATTCATGTAATCCATATAATCGTATACAGTGGTAAAATCATCGTCATCACCTATGGCAGCAAAGACTTCATCATAGTCATCAGTATAAAAAGCTTCTCCCATTACCATGTGGTCTTGTATTATTTCTAAAATGCCATACAAGTAAGTATCGGGAAAACTAGATTGAACTGTGTCAACACTAAACTCACCTTCACCATATAATTCTACTTCGAAAAGTTTGTCTTGGATTACGTCTTTTATATTTGGGTATTCATCAAGTACATCGGGATTTATATATAAATTAAAACCATAAACTTTTGCTGATTCATGTTTTTGTCCATCATGTGTTTCAAAATGCGTATAATTAGTTTGGAAATCATCGTCTTCGCTAGGACTATCATCATTATAAGACCAAGAATAACTTTGGGGTTTAGTGGTTTTAGGTTGTTCTTTAGGTTGTTGTGCTTTTAGTTTTTCTTTTTCTTTAGCGACATAATCATCTACATACTTTTCAATGACATTAGCCCATTTCCTAACTTCAAAAGAAATACCCGCAACTTCGTTTAGTTTTTTACTAATAACCTTTTTTGTGTTCATATAATATAAATATCATATTATACAACATTATTTACAAAATTTATGTGAATCTATTTTTCTGTCTTTCTCTTTGGTCTTTTAAGACATATTCAACCATATCACGTTTACCACAATGAGGACAATTAAGAGTTTCATTATCAGCGGATTCATTAATTTTCCATTCTCCACCACATTTATTATCTGAACATTTATAAATGTAGGTGTGGCGTATAAAAACTTTGTGTGGCATTTTTCTTTTTTTTTAATAAATACTAAAAAAAAAGTTATCCTACTATTTTTCTTCTACTTCGTTAGATTTCTTTTTTCCAATACCAGCTTTTTCTTTTATCATAGAAGAAATGTTTTCTAATAACTCAGTTGTTAGTCCTTGTTCTATTGATATGCTACTTGGTTTAAATCTATACTCATCGTTTATATTACCGAGAGATAAATTAAAATCTGAACTGTGAATAATTGTGTTTAAATCACTTAAATAAATGTAAGAACCACTTTTTAATCTTCTAAATATTTTTACTTCTTTATTCATTTTCTGTAAAATTAAATTTATTTTTCTTTTTTGTTATTGCCAAATTATTAACCTCCTCTAGTTCATCATGTATGACACTATTCATTTTTTGGATTGCTTTTAACATTATTTCTTTGTATTCTTCGGGTATTTCAAATTTAGGTTCACTATGAATCTCATTAACATACGCTTTTTCATTAATCATCTGTGTTACCAACTGTAAAGCCCAAAGACGCATCAAATGAATATTAATTTCTGGTTTATGACTATTGGGTTCCTGAAAAAGAGCCCAATCTATCCTACCACCAGTTCTAACCATTGTAACATTTTCTCCTTCTGGTCTTTCACCCATGGTTGTTAGTCCACCTAACTCTTGGGTACTTAAACCACATTCAACAGACTCTTCTTCAGTGGTAGGTTCTTTGATAACGTAATAAGGTTGTACTTTAATATGAAAAGGTTTTTCAAACTTCATCTTTATTTTCTTTTTTTTCTTTAATAATATCTACTATTTTTTCTATTTTACTTTTTTCTTCTTCTTTTGCTTGTTCAGTTAACCCATCCAAGTCTTTTATAACCGTGTCACCAACATGGATGTTACATATACTATGTTTGGTTTCATCACTAAAAGTTAGTTTAATTCTATTAATATCTTCTCTGTCAGATTCTACATCAATACTTAAAATATTTTTAGGTATTAAGTTTAAACCAGACTCATCAAATATGATTTCAAAATAATTGTTGATGTTATCTAACATCTCACGATTTATAGGATATAAAATTTCTTCAGGTTTAATCCAAAACCTAGCTTGAGCATTGGAATGTAACACTTCGTAGGAACCATTAGCCATAAAGGATGTGGGTAAATTTAAAATCTCAACTTCCCTACCATCAACTAATTTTACTAAATCACCTTTTTTATAATCCATGTCATAATATTAAACATTATAAATAGATATATCAATGGTTATTTATAAACTCTAGAGTAGTAAAAGCTTTGGTAGTTGGTAGGTTAGATTGGATGCCTACAATTTCTTTTGGGTCATTATCGACATGAACATCATAACCTTTTAAGAACAGGTATTTTGGTTTTAGGTTGGTGTATCTTATTTTATCTAAAGGTATGCCTATATTTTGACAAACTTCCTCAACTTCTTTGTTGTTATACATAAGAGAACTTTTAGGACTTCTTGCTGTAGTGACCCAAACATCATAACCTTTATCAACTAGTGTTTTGGCTATTTTTTGTACCTCAGGCAAACTTAAAGTGTCGTCAAAATCAAATGAAATCTTCATAAAAATAAATATCCTAGCAATAAAAAAAGGTCAGATAAACTGACCTTTGTTGAGCGGGTGGGTGAGAATCGAACTCCCAATTCTTAACTGGATGTCAAGCGCTTTACCGTTAAACTACACCCGCTTATTCGGGGAGATAAACTCCCCATATATTTCAAAGTTTTAGGTCTCTTCTTATAATTAAGCCTTCGATTGTTTCCGTGATAACAACGACCCTTCCACTAATCTTATTCTTCTCTGTTTTTGTAGACCTTTGTTTTTGAGTACATTATAATATTAGTAATTTTATTTTAATCAGTCAATAAGTCTGCAATAAAATTTTCTAATTTTTTTACTTCATCAGATTTTAAGTTAATATCAACGTCATAATTTTCTAATATAATGTCTTCAACCCAAACATCTAAATTTTCATTATACCTATCCCATTCAGGTGGCTGGAAGTAATCTCCTGGGTGATAAGTTTCATCAAAAGAAAAAGAAATTTCAAAAAGTGCTACGATTGGTTCGTCTCCGTATTTGGGTAGATAAAAATAAATTTCACAATTACTATCATGATAATAACCATCTTCAGCAGAAGCTACCATATCTTCTACAGAAGGTAAATCAAAAGTTATACAAGTACCTTCTACTTCCATCATTTCAGAAATGATAGATTCGTCTATTTTTTTAAACTGATGAAATGGTAAATGTTTTTTAATCATAATAAATTAATTATTTTACTGTTTTTACTATTTGTTCATAAGCTTCACCATAATTGGTAAAAATCTCTTCACCCACCTTAATATCTTTTATAGTGAAAAACTTAAATACGTTATTTTTTTCATCTGTAAGCCAATCAGCGTTATTTTGTCTGGAGTGGTTATATATTGAACCATAACCCCAAACAACCACAGACTTACCTCCCCAAACATTTTTAGGCCAAGAAAACACATATTCTTTTAATTTATCGTCAATCTGAGGAAATTTTTGATTTAAAATTGTGAAGTGACTAACCTCAATTGTTTCACCAGAATTAATATCTTCTTTAGCGAAAACACCCATTCCACTAATGGGTGATGGTTTGACTTCTATTTTATCACTAATAAAAATCACAAACCTTTATTAATGTCAGACAAAGCTGATGTTAATAAATTCTTAGCTACCGTTTGATTCCAAAACCTAGCTGATTTTTTTGTGCGTTTTGTTTTTCCTTTATTTAAATTGTATTTGTCTTTTTTTTCTTTATTAACATAAGAAATAACATCATCACTCAATAAAACCTCTTCTAATTTACTCAATAGAAGTTTAATTTCTTGTTTATACTCTTCGTCTGTTAACCTATTTTTATTTGTTACTTCGTCTTCGTAATTATCAGCAAATTCAACACAAAAGTCTACTATCGGGTTTTTTTCTTTTGTTTCGGGTAATAAAAGTTCATGAATTCTATCTTCTATAGACTCTAATAAAGTAGATAACATCGTTTCAATATCAAAATTAGGTCCAACCCTTTTATACAATCTTCTACATATTGGGAAAATGGTTTCGTCCATTGAATCTTGAACTTTTTTAGGTATTTTAGATAAACTTCTTTGTGACAATAGTAATCTTGTCGCGTTATCATAAATTAAAGCTAATTCTGTTTTTTCTAGAATAGGTAGACCTTCTAAGAAACCTAAACTTTGCCACCTCTCAACGACATTTAAAACGTCTTCATCTAATTCTTCTTTCATAATGATAAAACTTGTTTGGTTGATAAAAATTGTAATGGTGTTTCATCGGTAAGTGGTGCTTGTATTTGGTCGGGATAAGGATTTTGTTTTTCTTCAATAACATCACTCTTTTTAAAAGGCATTCCATTAAAGTTTCTATTTGCATCTTCAACAACTTTAACCGCGTAACCTCTTCTTAATAAACCTAATACTACAGGCCCAATATTAATACCATAAACCATAAAAAGAGGTCTTTGCATAATAGGTATACCCAAATTATGAATCAAAGACTCTGAATAAGTGTTACCCTCAAAGAAGTCTAACTCTCTTTTGGTTACCACTACATTATTGTTTTCATGTAATTCGTGAAATGCTATTCCCTGTGAAGTATTCCAATCCATTAGGAAGTAACTATCAGGTGATGTTTCTTTTAAGAATTTAGCACCTTCAGTGTTCATTAAACAATGTTTAGGGTAGGTTTTATTGTAGTCAGGAGTATCAGATAAAAATTTAGAATTAGGGTGATACCAACCAACAGTACTAATAACCTTTGCTCCTCTAATTTTAGCGTACTGTGTTATATCATTTAGATTTGTTAAAATATGTTCAGCACTAGGTATTTTATATGAACCACCTTCAAAGAAATCTCTTTGGGTGTTAACATTAAAAAATATGGGAAATAATTCTTCTTCCATTATAATGACCTTAACTTAGCTTGTGTTATTACGTCAGCCATATCTTTTAATACATTACTGTTTTCTAGTGACATAACAGCTATTAAACTTTTGGCGTCAATCAATTGGTAAGGTGGTTTCATTTTATGTTCTTCTCCTACTTTCATTTCCATATTCATCGGGTCTTCGAAGAATAATCTACCACCGAGACCTAACATTTCTGCTTCAACAATAGAAATATTTTCATCACCAATACCACCACCTTCATTTACTTTTTCACTAACCTCTACATAAAAAACAGAAATAATCTCATCTAATCTACTAGGACAAGTATAAAAATCCTGTAGGTGATTAACAGTATCTACCTTATAACCTGTTTCTTCCATAATTTCTCTTTTGATGGCTTCTTCAGGTTTTTCACCCTCATCTATTTTTCCGGCCACAATCTCAACCATTAAACCTTCTGCTCCGGCTCTGTATTGTGAAACAAAAATATATTTGTTTTTAACAGTGTCCTTAATAATGGCACCAACACCATTACCAAGTTTTAAAACTTCTCTTGTGATTTTTTTAGTACCATCGTCAATGGTCAATTCTTCTATTTTTGCATAACCATCATAAACTTCTTTTTTATCGATGATTGCGTAATCTGTTACAACATTATTTTCCATATCTTAATATTCGTTTATTTCAGGTTCTTCACCACTTTGTGCTTGTTGTTTAGCTAATTCTTTAGCTACTTCTTCTCCAAATTGGTCTCTTAATTTTTTATGAAAAGCTCTTCTTTTCTGTTCCAAACGTTGTCTTCTTGCGGCAACTTTTTTCTTGTGATTTTTTCTATGTCTACTTTTTGGCATAATTCAAATTTTTTATTATTTAAAATAAGAATAAGATTTTTATTGAATAAATTAAAGCCTATTATTAAACAATAAACTTTCTTCTAAAACTATTTGAATATTTTGCGTGAGGTAAATTTCTTACTGCGTATTTAACCCACACTCTTAAAAGGGTATCACCTTCATCAGGGGTTAAATTACCATCTTGTATATCTTTTTGTATGTCTTCAAGCATTACCTCATCTAGTGTTCTTTTTTCTAATTTTGCTCTACGATAAAAACCATGAACTAAGGCTTCCACTTCAGATGGGTCCATGTGGTGAGCAAAAGTAGTTTCGTAAGATGCGGTATCTTGTAGTGGTTGTTGTCTATTTGAAAATATGTCCTGTAAATAATGTTCTATTTCATGTCTAACATCTTCATTTATTTTATAAAACATTTCTTCATAATACTTTCTACCAAAACTTTCATCAATTACCATCTCCATCACTAAATTATCATCTTCTGAAATGTAAGTATTAATATAATAAGGTACTTCTCTATTACCAACGGTAACCACATCTTCAGTTCTATTTATGAATAATTCAACCTCTAACTTTAAATTTTTTTCTTTAAAATTAAAAACATATTCTTCTTCACCAGTTATATCGTAAGGTAAATCTATTTGGTTAGTATTTTCTAGTCTAGAACCAACTACATCACCTTCGGTTTCTTTTACTGATTGAATAATATGGTTACTAATCGTTCTTGTAAAAGAATCATACCTACCTTCCTTTAATATTTGTGTTTCAACTTTAATAGATTCTATTTTTTGTGTTTTTGGAAAATTTTTAGAGTAATTAATTTTTTTCCCTTTATGTTTTAATTCAAATTTTTGTTTTAACTCATTTGGGTTACTGTATTTCGGGTTGATTATAATAATATCTTCGTAACCCATACCATCCTCATTTACATTACCTGTTGATACCCAAACAAAGTCAGGGTCTTTTAAAAGCCACTTATATATTTTGTTTTTAACCATTTCAGAAGCTTCACTATTACTTACTATATACCCTACAGACTGGTCTTTTAGTAGAGCTTTATAAATCTTAAACCCAAAACGTTCTATGTTTAATTTTGGTAACTCTTTTCCTGCAGAACCTTTGAAACCGTGCTCTGGTTGTGGTTTACTTTTTGGCCCACCCATTAAATTTCCATGATACCAATGTACAACATTATCTTTTGTTAAAATAATGTAGTTCATATTTTTCCATACTTCCCAAGCTGTAGTATTTTCATCCCACTCATAGGTCGTGTAGTTTGGACCACTAGGACCCTCATATTTAAAAGATTGTATAGAACCTGGGCTCCCCATTTTATGGGTCATCATATTTCTAATAATTTGTTTATCATTAAAAAATATGTTAAATGACTTACCCTCTATATCACTAATACCTCTTTGGTCCCCTTTTGAAGGCCAAACTGCCACATCACCCTCTATGGCTTCATTTAATATTTGTGATTTAGTCTTCATCAAGCATTTTTGGGTTTCTGATATAAGCTATTTCATCATCTATGGTATCAAAACTACTGTATATATTTCTTAATTCGTCACCAATACCTTTAACAGTTAATGCTATCATTTTATTTTCCTCTTCCATATCACTTCTATTACTCCAATCAACTTGTGGAGCATTTTTATAAAATTCATCTATTTTTTGAATCCATCCAGCAACTTCATACCTAGTTTTGTCAACCCAATTCTCAATATCTTTTATTGGTACTTCGTTGGTATTTTCTTCAGTCCAATCAAAATCTGACTCTCTCAATATTTTTCTAATCCTATTCCTCATCATAAGGTGTAAATCCAAATAATTTTTTAAAAGGGTCTTCAACTTTAATTGGGTCTACCGCTAATTTAAACCCTCTAACTTCTAAATGTTGTAATAATTCAGTATAATAATCTATTGCTCCTTGTATGTTAGACGCTCTTTTACCTTTATCATCTAATGGAAATCTTTCTTTTAAATCTTCTAGTCGGTCATCCATATCATATAAAACTTCTTCAATCTCATCCATATCATGGAATGAGTATTGAGCGACTGACCTTGGGTCACCAAAGTCTATGCCCCAAGTCCCATAAGATGAGCCACCCGAATTCTCAAACCCTATTCTCCATAAACCAGGGTCCATTACTTTATTAGTTCTTTTATCAACAATAAGATAATAAGTTGTTGGTTGTTTTTCGGTTTCCTCTTTTAATATTTTTCTAATTCTATCCCTCATTTAACTGTATTTTCGAATGATGTCATTAATCTTATTAACAATATTCATACTATTAGGTCTTTCAGCCCACATTTTATCATCACCACTTTGGATTGACATTCTTAATTTTTCTAAATCTCTAATTAAATCTTCGTTGTTTTCTTCATAAGCGAATTGGGTTGCTGATTCAATCAATCTCAAACCTTCCACGAAATGGTCTGCTGCTTCATGTAATAAAGCCATTGTGATTTCAGTGGTAGACCTTTTTTCACGGTCATTATATTCTGTTAATGATTCTGATTCTTCTAAGTCACCATGAACTCTTTTTTCAAAATATTTATGTGACAAATCCAATAACTCTTTTAGTGTTAAATTATACTTTTCACCGTATGGTCCAAAATACTTTAAAAAGGTCCATAATCTATTTTCTTCATCTCTATAAGTATCTACATACCAACCATTGGTATTTCCGTCTTCACTACCTATATACTCCTGTATAGCTCTAAGCATATCTTTTGTGTGTCCTAAACCAGCTGAACTATTTAAATTTTCTACATATTCTAATAACTGA
>Ga0098074_1000711_pt1 | contig 20348 bp, 25 predicted proteins | sample 32_taG_FD_75064 | JGI IMG/M metagenome (GOLD analysis project Ga0098074, IMG submission 75064) | Marine viral communities from the Gulf of Mexico - 32_GoM_OMZ_CsCl metaG | ecosystem: Environmental > Aquatic > Marine > Oceanic | place: Atlantic Ocean: Gulf of Mexico | collected 2015-07-12
CCTAAAATTATACACAGAATTTACGTGGTGTAAATATAGTTATTTTATTCCAATATGTTTGTCCTTCATAAATAAAAGACCTGAACCAAGCCCCGCAATAGTACCCACTTCACCTATTGGAGCATCGACGAAGAGCCACGCACAGACCGAAGCAAGTATAATAGCAAGTCCTACAATAGTTGTTACTAAGCCTTCTTTGAATAATCGGTTCATTTTCGTATTTCTTTTAGGTCTGTTTTAATCTCTGCTAGTATTTCCATAATGGAATTATACTTGTGGTTGTGCATTTCGCTTTCGTGGTCACACCTTGAATTGAGGTTTTTAATAGCTCCTTTGTTTTCTCCTACGTCTTTAGTGTTTTGACGAACGTCTGAATGAATAACTTTAAGAAAGTAACCCATAACACCTACAACCGCAGCTAGTACTAATTCTCCTATTTGTGTAACATCCATTAGTCGTTAAGTCTTTTACACGCTTTAGCGTCATTCTTTCGTTGATTCTCGATAGCCTTCTTTAAGTGGTCTTTATCAAGTACATTAAGCAACCATCCTAAAACCATTCCTGCTATTGATAATTTGCCTTCGTTCTTCATTACGGCAATAACGTATGAAACCGTTAAGTCTTCGTCTTCCAACCAAGCTACACCACGTTTTAAAAAGATGTATTTAAACGGCACAGAACAAAGGACATTACCTAGTTGATCAAGTGACTTAGCTAGTTTCAGTATCCATCTTTCAAAAGCCTTAAACCCTGACTTCCATTTTAACGTAACTAGATAGTAAGCAAAGGTGAAGGGAAGGAAAATAATCCCTAGCCCTATCACTAACACTAAAGCTATTATAAATAGAATTATACTCATACTGTGTAATTGTTGTCTAAGTAAGTTTTAACTGTGTCGTATAGGTTTTGATACCCTTGAAACTCTAAATTTACTACAGGTACTTCGTCAAGCCATACGCCAAACTTAGAACCGTTCGGAGTTGTTAGGGTTACATCTACACCAATTTGCATAAGTACAGGCTTTACTAAAATACTTTCTGCGTTAACCTCAATTGTTGGGTCAACGACTTCTACATTGAATTGTTCAAATTTATAAGTCATAATCTATTATATTCCTAATTCTGCGTTAGTGAAATTTCTACAAGAGTAACTCCTTAATGAGGCAACTGTCTTTGCTACCTCTACCATATTCCCATTCGTTGAGTTAATATAATAGGCGTTTGTTGTAACTGATCGAGAAGTTGTAGAACTCCAATGTATAGTTACAGAGTTGTTGAAAGGTGCATAACTAAAGCAGTTCGTTAAACCGCTACCCCAATTCGCAATGTTCTCTAATTCGTTTCTGTTTGTTAATCTCCAACCACTTGTAAACGTTCCAACAGATAGAGCGACACACCAGTCAATAGTGCTATTCCAACTTCCAGTTGGCGAAAGTGTTCTATAATATCCTAACACTTCAGAACCATCATAGGTAGACCAATCAATAACTATATCGTTTGTGTATGTCTGACCGCCTAATTCATCTGTAAAACGATTAGTATTACCAAATGGGTTATTACTAGCTAAAGTCAAAAAATCTGATGCTCTCCCCGCCTCAATATCTCCATCGTCACCTGTTCTGTAGCTTGTAGTTTGACCTGTCTTAATCAATTCAGCACCAACAGAGCCGCCAGTAGGAACTACAATTGTAGCAGTATTGCCTACCAAAGTAACTGAATCAGGCGTAACTGTACCGCTTGAATCTTCAATGTTAATCTCTGTAGTTTTTACACTTACTACATTACCTTCAGGTGTGCCGTTTACTTTTAACTCTGAATCAGGCAAAGTAAGCGAGTCGTTACTTTTTACAGTGGTTGAATAACTAGCGTCTGAATTTTCAACTGTTGCATCGGGTGCAGTTATGTCTGCACTTGCTTCAGCATTTATGGAAGTTGTGCTTATTGTTACACCTCCTGAGTCTTTTAATGCCGCTGTGCTGTCTTGTATAGTTTGGTTAAGGGTGCTCCCACTTGCAATAGTTCCTGAATAAAGAACGTTTGCAGAATCATCTGTTATATTATAATTAGCGTCTTCACAACTTGGATCGGGCGTCACTATCGGATCAATTGGTATAGCGTCCGTACACCATCCTTCTAGTTCGAAAACTATATCCATTGACCACCCTGCTACATAATCTAAGTCGTAGTTATTAACGGGTGTTTGTGTTGCGCTTAGTGCTATTACTTCTTCGTCAATTCCCTGATTGTAATAACCATATAAGTCAGTGACAATTAAATGACAATCTGAAACAATTGTATTAAGGTTAGCACGATCTTTTTGAATTATATCATAACAAGTAATCGTTACCGTGACTGTGTTTAAATCATAGTTCGGAGTAGCCGACGAAGGACTCATAAACACATAAGGGTACTTCTCAGACTCAGTAGCTAAGTTAGGTCGTTGCTCTCCGAACTCAGCGTTGAATCTTTCGATCTGTTTATGTGCATCACAGAACGCTTGTATCTTTGATATTAGTTGTATGTAACTTGTCATAGTATTGCCGACTCTTGTAACTTTTGTTGTTTCTTTTGTTTGGCTGTTAATTCAACCTCTGAAACCATAGCCGTTACATTAATATTTTGGGTGTTCTCTTCGTTTTCTGTATCACCTAAATTATTAGCGTCATTGTTTTGCCCGAATAACTCAAACGAAGGTTGAGCGGGTGTAGCACTTGGAACGCTTGTACTTGAAGCCGTGGAACCACCAATAGAAGGGGCTGAACTTAATGCAGCCTTTGCACTAGCTATCGCACCCGCTACCGTAGCAATTCCCGAAGCAATATACCCACCAACCAAGAAGGGTGCAGCAGGACCTCCCGCAGCAGCGGCAGCAGTTGCACCCGCTACGATGTTCGCTATTGCTTTTGCTGTACTTGTGGCAATCTCAACAAGGGCTAACACTTTTTGTAATCCCGCAGTACGTACACCCGCAGCGGCTAAACCTTGCTCTAAGCTTTGGATCGATCCTATAAACGCCTCCTGTAAATGTACTCTAGCGTCTAACCTTGCCTTTTGTTCTGCAAGTTGTTTATCTCTTAGTTCTTTGTCGGCAGCTAGTAGAGCCTCGTTAAAGTTCTTCTGTCGCTCTAACTCTTCTAATCTCTCAGCTTCTTCTTTTTCTTTGCGCTCTTTGTTTGCAGCGTCAACCGCTTCTTGTAAATCCTTTTGATATTTTAATTCAATCTCTTTACGCTTCTCAAACTCCTGTTCATTATAGAGTTCAATTAATCTAGTTCGCTCCTCCGCTGTTAGCTTTTCGTTGGCTTTTACGTCTTCGATTAATCTAGCATACTTAACTTGGTTCGCTTCGAGGTCTTTGTTAATACCGTCCTCTTGTAGGTCTAGTTCTAAATCTTGAATTTGTCGGCTTATCTGTAAGCGCATTTTTTCAAAATCTCTCTGAGCTTGTAACCTCTTTTGATACGCTGCTTTGTCTTTGGCGATTTGTGCCTCACGGTCTTTTTGTTGTTGTACTTGGTCGCGTAAACGTATCTTTTGTATCTCGTTGTTCGCTTGTCTTACTAGATCGTTCTCAGCTGCTAGTTTATCTTTAAGGGTTTTTATCTCCTCTTCGTCTAGCTTCTTGGATACTTCGTTTTGTCTAATCTTAACCTCCAACGCCTTTCTTCTAGCGTCTGCGGTCTTACGTATAGCATCCTGTTTTTCTATCTCTAACCGTGTCGTATCTTCTCCCGCTATTTGTGCAAGGGCTATTTCTTGGTCGTAGTTTTGGGTAATCTTCTTTTGTAGCTCGTCAGCCTTTGCAATAATCTCATCCGCTGCACCTTGGAACGTACTCGCTAGTTCTTGCGCTTCATAGTTAGTAATACCTAACCAATCACTAAAGTCTTTAAGAGCCTGAACCACTCCCATAATCGCTTCTTTGACAAATTCAAATGCTGCGCTCAAAGCATCAAGGATAGGTTGTAATAATCCTAGCTCATTCATTAGTGCAATAATAGCCGCAACCAAAGCAGTAACCACCGCAGCCATTAAGAAGATAGGGTTCGCTAATAATGCAGCACCCATTTTTACAAAGGTCTTACCTAATTGCACCACAGTAGAACCCAAACCTTTAAGAGCCTTTGCGCCTCTTGAACCTAATCCAGTAAGTGAAGCGTTTAATACTTTTGCATCCCTTGCAGCACCCTCAAAATCTAGTCTAAGTAAAGACTCACCAACCTGACGGAAACCAGTAGCAACCACCGAAAGCCCTCTATTCTCCGCTAGTAAATCAACTTGCTTATCAGTTTCTATTATGGTTTGACGTAGCTTTGCAGCCTCCGCAGCCATTGTTTGAAACTCCTCTGAGTTCTGTTGCCCCGCCAAAGCTAACTCGTACATTCGATCCTCTAACTCACCTATTCGGGAAGTCATCGGTTGGAGGTCATCACCGTAAATTTGCTCAAATGTTGCAGAAAGGTTTTTTCCGCTTTTGTTCATTTCGTCAAAAGCTTCTTCCGCTCCGTGTACCTCTTTAGCTAGTTTGTTAAATTCTTTCGCTAATCTGTCCGACTCTATAGGGTCATCCTTTAGCTTATCAAATTCTTTTCCGAGGTCTGCGAGTTGTTGTTGGGCTTCTCTTATCCCTGATATCGTTAATGGGATTGTAGCCATACTAGATTACTAATAAAGTGTTAAAGTAATTGTCAGAGTCATCACAATCATCAATGGGCTTTACTACTGAGTCCTTGTTATCTTGTGAAGTGAAATTTGGAAACAAGGATTTATTATCTAATAGCCACGTAATTAAATCCTTCTCGAAGATTTCTGCTTTTTGGTGATAATGATCCATGTTAAACGCTACCTCATCTTTACTGACAGCGTTTGAAAAGTCACCAAATTGTTGTTGAACCCCTTTGTTTTTTAACTGATAGGTCAAACCGAAAACAGCATCCTCAGCACTATACCACGCTATTACTGGCTGTATGTATTCAACTAAAGTAGTTTCGTTAGCGTCTAAGGTTTGCGCATTGTACTTAGTTAAAATATCATCATAGAAGTAACTCCCTAAGATGGACTTAATTCTTAAACGTGCCTGTGTTTGAACGTAAGGCATTACGTCATTAACATCAACATTCGCAGTTATTGGAGTGTTGTTTTTTAAATAGTTCTCTGTTACGAAATATACTGCCATTACTCACTAAGTATTTGTTCGATCATTTCAGCACTAAGTCCGTAGGCTGCTAGTCTTGCACTTGATAGTACTTTGTTTAACTTGCCTTTGTTGTAGTCACGAACGATCCTAATTATATCCATGTTCTCTTGTGCGCTCAGTCCTCTAAGGTTGTCGTTCAATTCTAAACCCTCTCCCGTTGATTGTGGCGCACTTTCTGCTCCTCGTTGAATGTCACCCCCTTCAACAGCACCAAGACCCGCCAAAGAGCGAATTTCATTTTGTGTCATTGACTCCAATACTTTAGTCGCAACAAGTGGACTCATAGCGTTAAGAGCGTCTGAAGTTGCAGAACCTTCCTCTTCTACTTCAATGATTGTTTCGTTTATGATTTGATAGTTTGTTATCTCAATCTTACCCTCTATATCTGATAATTTTAACAATGTGTTAATTATATCCTCTATCCTTTGACGTAGTGGTATGATTACGTTCTTCTCAAATATCACATACGCTTGTTTAATATCTGAGCCGTTGCCAAGGCTTCCAGTAGTCCTAACCCCCAAAAGTATAGGGTCTATGGTGTGAGCAAAACATATCTGTTCTGTGACTAACTCTGAGGCTTCTCTAAACAATCCCTCATTTGGGTTAGTCGGCATTACATCAGCTTCAGGTAATTGGTCTTTTGTGTTAGCAAAAAATGCTAGTGTTTTCCCTGCGTTCTCGGCTCCCTTTGCTTTTTCGATCGTGTTCTTAATGTCTTGTAGTTCCTCCCGCCCTTGTGGCTTCTTAGGGAACTTAAATATAACTGAAGCGAAAACAGAGTTCTGAATGTTACTCTTTGCCAAGTATGACATCTCCCCCGAAAGGAAAGCGTAATTTAATGCGCTTGTGTATTGTGGTAAAGGGTAATAGTCTTGCCCTAAAGAATGACCTTCGAAAGCTATCATGTAAATACCGTCTTTGCAACCTTTGTGGTAAACAGGGTACGACTTTAGACTTGTTTGGTTAGTCCAATCATCCGCTACTGTGTAAAGGCTTTTGTCTTTGTTTACTCTGACTTTAGACGCTGCGATGTGTTCGAACTTCTTAACCACTCCCCCTTTTACGTGACCAAGGAAATAATTCCTTTCGTGTACTATGTTCTCAATTGTAAGATGTGGAACTAGTTTATCTAAGTTCAAACGCTTCTCGAATCCGTATAGAGCTACCTTGTTTTTAACGTTAGGGTCTTTTAGTATGATTTCGTGACCACCACCAACAGCCGCATTACTTTTGAACTTCACAATTGAACCATGCAAAGGGCTTGAAAAGTAAACCTGATCCAAGTAATTAGGATATAAGTTATCATCACCAAAATAAATAAAACCTCTCGAAGTGTATCTATCCCATACCAAAGGTAAAGACAGATTTCCGTTAGGTAGCTTTTGGAACGGTGTTGAAAAAGCCTGATAGTTATCATCTAGCTCAACCGCTTTGAATTTCTTATTGTTACTAAATATTCCCATTAATCATAAATTGAGTCATAATTTTCCCCATCATCATCACCCTCACAAACTAAACGCCCTTCTTCTAATTTATCAAGCCCCGTTTCATCTGTGGGTGTAGAACCTTCAGGAGCCTCGTAAACCTCATAAACATACTGCCCTATTCTAAAGGTAACATCTGTTCCCTCTGTAAGATTAAACTCGTTGTATCTGTAAGTGTAACCACTTGAATCAGTGCCGATCCAATACAAAGGCGTAGAGTCTAAATCCGTTTCCCATTGGAACTTGAATAAGTAAACAGGGTTTGAGATAGTTGCGCTCTCTGTTAGGGTTAAGATAATTTCGTTCGATATTCCTTTGTCTATGTATATCATCTTTACTATTTGGCTAACCTTTCAATGTTCTTTAAAATAAAAAAGGGCAGTCGCTAGACCACCCTCTTAAAACAAATAGATATGATAAGAACCTAAGTTCTTTTGTGATTATGATATAGGCTCTAGTAGAGCATCGATAATCGTTGAATCAACTTCTTTCGCAGGGAACTCGTTCTCCGCTACCAAAGCCACAGCATACTTGCTACCGTCTGCCTTAGTAGTTCCTGAACCTTCTCCAACAGTTGAAAGTTGAGCCTTTGGAAAATACCAGTACTTCCCGTTTGCGTCTAATACGATAACAGCTAAATCTCTTTGCCCTTCTCCTAGAATCTTGATAGCTCTTGAAACAGCCGCTTCTCTACGGTGTAGCATCAAGTTAATAGTCTGAGTATAAAAGCTAGAGCCGTTAATTAGATCAATTGCGCTCTCCTCTGTGAAGTTTCCAACGTTTCTTCTAAACTGAAAAGTTTGGTACCTAGCAGATACAGTCTGTGCCGTAACTTCCCACGCTGCCGCATCTTCAGTAGTCGAAGTAATGTTATCAAAATCGTTTACATAAACCGCAGTGATTCCACCGATATTATTATCACACCCTTTTATGATGTCCTCTAATGTAGTACAAGCCATAATTTTTAAGTTTAAATAAAGGGGGCGTGAACCCCCTTCGGGTTAATAATTATTTACGATGCAGTACAGTCTCCGTAGAATACGATTTGCTCTGAGTTCGTAATATAGAATCCTGCTTTGTAGTCTGCTCTCGCTCCAATTCTACGGTCAAGCGTAGTGTTAGAGAAGTCAACAACCTGAAGAGAATCGATATCCCCTTCCAAGTCCATAACACAAAGGAAATTATTCTTGTCACCAAGAACCATAGTGTTATCAGGAAGTCCGTACTCAACTACAATAGGAATACCCAAGTAAGTAAGTCTTAAAGCCTCTGTTACGTTTGCTGTTGTGTTAGTAGCAGCAGTAGCGATCATGTAAGCGTCAGCGATGTTTTGAGATACTTTGAACTGAACCGCTGAACGTGGAACCTCATTAGGAAGTAACTGTAAGCACTCACCCATTTCTGCGATTACGTTCGATGTTGTTACAGTTGTGTTCGTTGCTCTAATTGGTGTAAGTCCACAAAGACGCTTCAACCATCCATCACAAAGATCGAGGTAAGTAGAAGTTGCACCCGCTGAATCTCCTTGCCACATTAGAACCGCATACTCTTCGTGTGCTTTGTTCGCCATTTGCTCCCAAAAGTAAGACATGAAATTAGCAATACCACCAGTGATATCAGAGTTAGAACCAGCAGTCATTGAATCAGCCAACCAAGAGCTTTCTAATTCATACTGACAAAGAGAGGTGTTCAACATCAACGAACATACATCTACTGTAATAGCAGAAACCGTTGAATCTGTTGCAGCAAAATCACAGTCAGCCGCCTGAGTGATTTCATCAAAAAGAACGTTTGCAATTTTTGTTTTGTTCTTTACATTAGGAACAACACGGTAATTGTTTGCCGCATTTTCCATTCCAAATAGACGGGCGTAGAACTCTGTAGGGTTCGCCTGAAGTAGAGCCGTACTGTCAACCGTCAAATCAAATTTGTACTTTTTAGCCATTTTTTAAAAATTTAACTAAGTTTGAAAATTTACTATGTGCGCTCATTTCTACTTCAGCATCTTCTACGGGCGCATCTTCCGCAGTTTCAGCCATTTCTTCTTTAAGTGTTGCGAGTTCAGAAATAATTTCATCGATTAGTGGTTGAACGATAGCAAGAACCGCTTCTCGGTCAAGCTCAGGATCAACAGCCGCCTCAACTTCTTCCTCTACGGTTTCAGTTTCTTCTGCCATTTCCTCCTCTTTTTCTTCCACTTCTTCCTCTAAAGCTACCTCGGCAACCGCTTCCGCAGTTGGCTCAGCAACCTCAGTTACTTCTTCAGTCGCTACCTCAGTTGATTTCTCAACCTCTTCCTCAACAGACATTTCAACAGGTACTAACTTGCCTTCGACAACGTTGTACTCCGTTCCATCCTCTGCCGTGAATTTTCCGTTTGGTAACTCCATTTTATTTTGTTTAAATTGTTCCACTGGTTGTAAACCTAAAAAGGCTTCTATTGAAAACCCGAACTGCTCGTTTTCTACTATCTCGTTGTAGTAGTCTTTGTCCGTGATTTGTGCCGTAATCATCAATGTTCCTGAAGGTACATCAAGACCGAATGACTTTGCTTTGTCCATTTTAGGATCATCCACTAACCAAGCCTCCAAAATATAAGCGGGTGCGATGTCATTACCCTCATGTTCTAAGTTGAAGATGTCTTGGTTTTTTAGGTTACCCATAAACTTCTTAAAGATTTCGTCTATGGTTTCCTTTGTGAATCTTACCTCGTATTCCCCGTCCTCATCTCTTCGATAGATATCCATTGGAATCATGGCGGGGGCTGTTATACGATATTTCTTTTCGTCAGCGAATAAAGCTTTCTTTTCAGATTTGTACGCAAAGCCCTTAACTATAATAGCAGGGTCATTCGTTAGTGCGATTGCATCCATTCCAAGTTCGTTCTCACCTGTCTGATACTCAGAATCGATCGTTATGTCGTAGATAGGTAGTTCGTCCATCACCCTTATTTGGTTAACCTCACATTTTTTTTTAGTTTTGTGAAAAATTAAAATATTTGTTATGATGCACATCGAAGGGTATGACGTACCCAACACAATCGAAGAGTTAACCATTGAGCAATTTGACCACCTTAATTCTTTAGAATTTGAGGACTTAACTAGCCTTGATAGGTGGCTAAAGAAGTTTACTTACTTAGGAGTTCCCGAAGAGGTCTTTGACGATTTCAGCTTTGAAGATATGACCGCAGTAATTCAAGAGTTCAACGAAGGGTTTGACATGACACCTGATAAAATCCTTGAAGTAGAGATAGAAGGGTTTAATTATATCGCACGGGAATCGATCAGCGCAAAGGATATGAGCCTAATCGAAAAGACTTGGAAAGGTGATAAGAAAGATTTCAGTGCTGAATCTATGGCTATACTTTTCAAGCGGGAGGACTTATCAAGGACAGAACATTATACACCCGCCCACATTAAACTAAAGACCGACCTATTCAAGGGGCAGCCTTGTAAGATTGCTATCCCTTTCCTAAATGAGATACTAACCGTTGTAACAAAAACAACTGAATCGATTGTTAGCGAGTAGTTGGAAGGATATCGATGTGCAGACGTTTAAAGAGCTTCAGGGGTTGAAAGATTCCCCTGTTGACTCTTTGGCGGAAAGGTATATTGATATTATTCTTTTGGTTTCTGATTATGATGTGGAGGAGGTGGAAGATATGCCTTTGTCAGAACTCCTGAAAATCATTAAGAAGCTAGAGTGGTTAAATACCCAACCAACAAAAAACCACGTTAAGAAGATAGGAGAGTTGGAGTTTCTACCCTTCACGAAGATAACGTGGGGAATGTTCATTGACTTAGAACATTACTATCTTGATAACTACGTAGAGAACATGAACACCATTTGCGGTATCTTGTTGCGACAAAAAGAAGTCAATAAGTGGGGAGTTGAAGAATACGAGCCGTATAAATACGATCCAAAACAAAGGGGTGGAATAATTCAAGAGTTGCCTATTACGTCAGTGTATGGATTGATTACTTCTTATTTGGACTACCGAAACAACTTAATTAATAACCGATACTCAAACCTCTTTGATAAACCAATGGACGAAGAAGAGGATTTAACTGGCATAGATTTAAAAGAGTACAACGAAGCCAAGAAAGAAGAAGAAAGGTTTTCTAAATGGTCTTACGAAAGTATTACACTTACCTTGTCGGGTGATGATGTTACTAAGATGAACGAAGTATTTAACCTTTCGTTGATTGCTGTTCTTAATCTTTTGTCGATGAAATCAGACTTAACTAGGTAATATTCACCTTTAACGTTTCCTCAAAGGTTCCATTCCATTTTCCAGTAGGGTCACCGAATAACTGGTATTCAATTACTATCTGTGGGTCGATCTTTAGGTTAGCCACTTCAAGAATGGGGTACTCCTCACTTAGGAAGTTGATATAAGCCTCAACCGTTTCGTCTAAGAACTTGCGCCCGTTGTTTGACTCTAGTGCTTTTTGTGTGATGTTCTGAGGGGCTAGTATTCCACCGTTCCAAAGGTCAGCACCGTTATCATGGAAGAAGTAATAATATAAAGCGTTTACCGTTATTGTGATTTTGTTTAGGTCACCCGCAGTTGAAGAGATACGAATCGAGTCCTCCATAGCTCTAGTGTCTACTAACCCCAATCTTCTTATCTGTTGCTGAATAGCCCTTTGGAGCTTCTGTCGAGTTCTGTATTTTACTTTGAATGCCATTATCGTAGTGCTTCTAGTTTATCAAATAAATCACTTTCGCTTGTAGGGCTTACACCGTCCACAGAATCGATGATGAAATACTCATCACCTGAGTATGTTGTATCCCATGTTATATCCCATTGTCGAACCTCGTGCGAATCCCTCATAACTACATGAATATGACTTTCATCGTATGGCATTTCAATTTCCACAATATCCCTAATATCAAAGCTTCTATACTTTGCGTTTATATTAGCGTTAGAACCATAATCGTTAAAATTGATCCTAACACTATTGCCGCTTTTTACTACTGTTATGTTTGCCATATTACGTTAATTCCCTCCAATCCATTGAAGCAAGTACATCTGAATTACTCGTTAATGGGTTTGTGCTTATAACTATTTCGTCTACTACTCCCGCTATTGACATTCCCAACCGTAGAGCGTTCTCTAATTCGATAGGGGTAGCGTCTTGGGCACTTATGTATTTGCTGTATAAAAGTGTTCCACCTGAAACCGTGGCTCCTGCTCCCTTTGCAATTTGCACACTTGAATTGGTTACATTGTTATAAGTGAACGTTCCTGTTACCGTAGGGTTTAGCCATACCTCTACAAGTTGGTTGTCATTCGTTGTGGCTAAGATTGAGAAGTTAATTAAATCAATCAATGTGTCAACTCTTGCAGTCTGAAGCCTAATACCTAAAAGGGCGTATTTACTAGCCGTGCTATTAGCGTTTACGTGAGTAGTTCCAAGATTATCGCTTAGTATCTTTCCGAGTTGATTGATAGAACCTTCAGAATTAGCCGAAGCACAAATGACTTTCATGCTTCCTGTTCCTGCTCCGCTTTGTCGCATCTCCCATCTCATAGGCTGATTTGGTGAACTCATGTAAACGTTCTGCTCATCTGTGTGGTCTATGTATAGGAAAGGAATAATAACCCCGTCTTTAACAATGCCGAGCTGAATCTCACCAACTCCCAACCACTCGAACGAGCATACCATAATAGTATTATTGTCAAAATCGTGATTCACACCACTTGCCCCCGTACCGTCTAACGGATCAGTCCAACTAGACCGAACAACGTTATCAACTAGCGTTCCACTACGATAAACCTTGAAACGAATATCTGTACCGTCTGACTCTAAAAAGAAACCGTCTAGCGTACTGTTAAAAGGTGTGGTTGTGTTACTACTAAAGTACCCTATTCTCTTAGTGATGTTTGATTGTACTTCGAACTCATTGAACGTCCAAAATAGCAGCTGAGATTTACCACTCTGATAATTAAACCTTTGTTTTGTCTGAAGTATAACCGCATCACTTGCAGCCGTGGTTTGAAGTTCGGTTTCTGCTAGTGTTGTGCTATGTGTTGCTAATCCTGTTCCTATTGTTTCCTCATCTATAAAGAGAGGGAGGTTATCATGTAGTTGCTTTGCGTCAAATTGTGTCGTAACCTGTGAAACTCTCAAACGTCCGAACGCATCGATGTTAGGACTCTTATCGTATGATATTTGGTTTATGTATGTCATTATACTATGTAGTAACGATCCTTCGTACTTATTAGGGTTACCGCCTCGTATTTGTTTAAAGTTACCGAAGTGTTCCCGTCAATGTCTGAGGGTGTAGAGTTAGAATCGATTGTTATTATTCCAGTTGAATAGTTCTTAATCCATACCCTTTTGTTTTGGCTTGTGGCTAAAGCGGTGTCAGGTAGGGTAATAGTAATTCCTGAAGCGTCTGCAATTACAGCATCATAAACCTCTAAGTCAACCGTAACATCAACTGCGGTTTCTAATATGGTTATATCATCGGTTGTGGTTGTTGTAGTATCTGTATCGCCTATCTTTACACCATTCAACCAAAACCCATCCTCATCAATAAACCCATTGTCACCAATCACAAAAGCTTTCACGCCCTGTAAAACTGTGTTGCCTACTCCGTATATCGTAGAATCTCCTGAGTTGTTATTGTTTTGTTTGTAGTACTCAGCGTTGAGGGTTGTTTCTTTTATCCACTGTATAGGGTCGGCTATTACATTCTTAGTTACGAAGTCAGGTAAATCAATCTCTTCGTCAACGCTTATTAACTCAACCTTTGTTTTCTGTTCTTTGTTAGGGTTATAGTCTGCTATCTTATTGATATGCCAATACGAGTTATCTATCCTTATCTTATCGGATAGTTTCAACGTCTGTATGTCACCCTCGTTTAAATCAAAGTACGCAGTTAGCATTTTCCCGCTATTCACTTGGGAGATAGTTCTACGCCAGTAATTGTTAAACAGGTTGTTATTAGTCAGTGCGAATATAGGCTGATAAAAGTAATAATCACACGGGGCAAAATTAATATCAAACGTTGGGTTGAAGTGGTCATCGAAGTGGCTAACGTGGGGATATTTAGAAGCCGTCTGAACGTTCCCTGTGTAGTTTGTTATTGTGTAGCTATCACAGTTGTTCGTTGAGTTGTGTAATAGGATTCTTATGTTCGTCTTAGGGGCTGCTGCATTGATAGCAGGAACCACACAGCTAAATGTGTTCCATACCATCGGTGTCGGACTAAAGATCAATTCTTTCTTATCAACGCCCTTTACATAGTCATTAGAAAAAGTATACTCTACTTGTCCGTATATCTCTTTGGTGGCTTCCTCATAGACTTGGTTCTCACTGTCTTGGTCTTGCTTGTATGTGAATAGTATCTTTTTGTTACTGAGGTCAGGTAAAAACTCTAGCTCCTGTGGTACGTCCTTTGCCAACTTTAACGTCCAATCCTTTGTAGCACCCTCATCGTAAAACGTATCTCTTGTTTTGTAGATTAACTTATTCGGATTGTCTTTGTCAGGTTCTACTATCAGATTAAACATTGTGCAAATGGACTTAATAAAGTCCTTTTGTTTTATCTTACGTGGTATGAACTCATTCATGTTGACAGTCTGACCAAAGCCAAACAGGTTAACACTCAATGAGGACTCCATATCCAAAGAGGTAACGTTAACCCTTGAAGTAATAGCAACATCTGAATCCGTTATGCTCGATCCATCCTTCCAACTTAAAAACGCTCCCTCGAAGTTACCCATGTTCCATTCAAACGTCAGCGTATCTCCTTGTTGAACGTTACTAACTGAGGCATCCACTGTAACACTAAAGCTATCTATTGTAGTGGTTCCATTTGGAAGAGGGTTATCAGTTGGGGTTATAAACTCAGAGTTCCCAACCACAGCAACACCCACTAAAGTAGTGCCGTTAAATACTCTGAGTTGAACCGCTGAATTTGAAGTGATAGGCGAACCCGTACTTAACAAATCTACTAAGTAAGCATTTGCCCCTGTTCCATTTACTAGGTCAAAATCTAAATCAAATGTGAATCGGAAGTTTATAGATGAAGTTGGAGATACATAAAACGGTACAGTGTAAACTCCTGTAACGGGATTAAATAAGCTCTCATCATCTTGGGTTTCAGTCCAGTTTGTAACCGTGTCACCATCAACCGCAGTGAATGAACTCTTATCTGCTAGTACGTCATAACTATCATAATCCTGTTCAGGAAAGGAATCACCGTTAAAAGGTATAACACACTTGTCGAAGTTATCATCTGATAAGCTAGACCAAGTATAACTAAACCCATTAGTGGAGTGTATACGGTCAAAGAATGTCTTTGCGAATACTGCGGGTTTAAAGTCTGTAAGTTGTAAAGCGTTTGTAGGGGTAAACATTAGGGGGTACATAAACCCATCTACGGAAGTATGCGTAAACGATCCTGTTACCTCTGTCGAATTGTAGGTATGATTTAAGTCAGTTAAATCTATGTCGGTTAGTTCTTTGTTGTTTAGAACCGTGAAGAAGTCTGCCTGTGAATCTTTTACAACTACTGTGTACTCTATTCCTTCTTCGTGCCCGTTATCCCTTTGTACTTTGTCAACACTCACCAATTGAAGATAACAGTCCTCCAATATAGGCAACCCGTTCTGAATTACCGAGCAAGTAGTAAGGGCATTAATATCAAAGTCACCCGACTCTATATTAACGTCATAGTAATGATTTAAGAGCTTATTGTTAACGTCAGAGTCTACTAGCTTGATCGACTTCGAGAACGTTCCGCTACGGGCAGTTAAATCCCTTATTTCTGCTACACCAAAGTTTAAAGGAAAGTCAGAACCCTCCTTAACTTCTAAATAACCATCTTCTAATTGTATTCTAACCATTTACTCGGTCTTGTACTGATAACTTAACTTTGATAGATTTCTTGATAAGGTTCTTATTCCTTTGTCGCTCCTTTTCGTATCCAGTGTCTTGAACGATACAAGAGTAATAAACGTCATCTATCTTGATCCATGTGTAAGGGCTTGACACCATTTCGGTAAAGTAAGCAGCCTCGGTTTCATCCATCCAATTAGTATTCAATTCAAATACCTCCTCTATGCTTGGGTAGATTACTCTCCTTCCTTGGGCGTATGTGTTGTACTTCCATTCCGTAGAATCTACATAGCCGTCAATGTTTTGGTTGTATACGTCCTTCTTAACTTGCCCTCTTAAATAATCCTTTAGTTGGAAAGCGTAAGAACTGATTGAACCCATACGATCTAAAAAGGCTATTTCATAATCTTGAATCTTACAGCGTCTATCTAAGTGGAAACGATACCTTCTCGAATGTTGGGCTGCGTTATAAAAGTAAACATCATAATAATCGACATCATCTTCAATCAACGAACCTGAACCACTGACCAAAGTTAAAGAGCCAAAGTTATTTGCACCCACTGCAACTTGTGTTATTAGGTCTGTTGCTGTGACTGTCTTTTGGAATACATCACCAGTAGAGTTTTCAAACCTAGCGTGACCGCTTACACCGTTGGTCATAAAGTTCAACCAAACATCTTGCTCTAATGTAATGGTTCTTTCTTCGGGGCTTGACGTTGTTAGGAAATCTTTGTTATCATCCAGTACATACTTGGTGTTATCGTATGACGGCATATCACAAAAAGGAATTGCCCCATTGAATACATAGTTGTTTACGTCTGTTCTGATATCCCTTGTCACGGTCTTACGGTTATCGGCATAACTAACGTTGCCATCTTCGGTAGGGTCAACGATATTAGACCACAGACAATTAACCGTGAAATCGTTTGCGTTAGATTCTAGCACTGTGAACAGTCCGTTTAAAGATGGGTTCGCTCCTGTATCTTCTACAATAACAACTTGATCGCCTACACTAAATGGTTGTGATGTTAGATTGATTTGTGTGTAGCTTCCGTTCTGAGTAAGTGAGGAAGTGTAATCATACGTTTGGATATACTCTTCTCCTATGTTTACATCATACTTGTAATATGAATTTGCTGCATCTTGAAAGGTTGTAACCGTAGGGTCAAAGTCTACACTAACATACGTCTGCAATAGTCTTGAAAGGTCAACCTCACCATAACCGCTTAAATTAGGGAGTACCCTATACTCTGCTATCTTGCTTCCCCCCGTTTCGTAAATATCAAAGACATATCGAAACCCGTCCTCGTTCTTATTGGTTGAATCGTAAATGAATTTAACCTCATTGTATGCTGGTGTTATTATCTGAGGTTTTGCTATTAGACTAATCGCCATTGTTTATTCCTTTGTTCTATTTGGCTATAAATCAAAATGGGTTTAAAACGAAAAAGGGGAGAGCCGAAGCCCTCACCCTTAACCTATGAGCAAAGCTATACCCAAAGTCATCAATGGACTACAAATATACAAATTAAAAGGCTATGTAACTGTTATCCGTGTAATAGTTTTGGCGTATGTAGTAGACGGCATACCTTATAGCGTCCATAGCATCATCGTGAAGCTTTACGGGTTCGTCCATAATGTTATCCTTTACCTTCTTCCATTTGTAATTATCGTACTCTCTTACTAGGTTCTCATCATCCGCACAATATACTCCAAATGTCTTAACGTTTGTTATCCCTTGTTTGACCTCCTTGGAGGCATTCATTATGTTATACCCTGCGATTTCAATCTCTTTGATTATTTCGGGTCTTGCGTAGTCTGCTAAGATTTCAGTGTTCTTGTCAATGCCTAAGTCACCCATTAACGAGATTAGGTCTGAAGTAGTCAGATAGGACTCATAGATAACAGGCTCGATATAAATATCCTTTTCATGCCAGTATACCCTCATTAATGCGTTTGGGTGATTATAACCGAAGTCAAGACCCATTACATACTGCTCAAACCTTTGAGGCTTCTCTTTGACGAAGTTCCAATTTGAATAGATGTTACTCTTAGATACTGCTCGTTCACCTAAAGCATAGATTTGATACAGTGCTTCGTCTGTTCTCTTTAAGTCCTCAATTTGGTTTATGATCGACTGAGGGAGGAAAGGATTGTCTTTATACGTGCTTTTGATTGTAACCGTGTCCTCTTCGGGGAGGTCGTATATCCAACTGCTATTTTCTGAGGGGTTGAAGTCTACAAAGAACTTACCCTCGCATCTCATGTTTAATTGCATGAACTCTTCGTGTAGTAGTTCGTTAGCTTCGTTAGCCCATACGATTGAGTGCTTCCTACCTCTCAGCTTTTGTTCGTCATCAGTTGAGAAGAAAGCAACCTGAGAACCATTGTCGAACGTGTAGGTGTTGTTGGTTTTATTGTGCTGCTCCTTTGAGTACATTCCAGCATTTTGAAGTATCTCGAAGAAATCAACCATAACAGTATTACGGAGGGCGGGGAGAGTCTTTCTGACTATTGATACCCTAAGTTGAGGAAACCTAATACAATGAGTGATAAACAACTGACAGAGGGAATAAGTCTTGGATGACCTACTCCCTCCCTGATTTACAATAAAACGCTTCGTGCCGCAAAGCGCATCATTGTTCCGCTCCCATACTTCTGTTGCTTGGTATTCTAATCTCATAATTAAAAAGAGGGGGATTGAAAAAAATAGAAAATCACAAAATCACAAAAGCATTCAGCCCCCCTCTTTACCTAAATATCTAATCTCTTCTAAAGGAACGTCAACCCATTCTTTAGTAGACTCATCCTCTACGGTTACTGTGATATAGATTGCCTCGTTACTTTCGTAAAAGTAATGATCTTCTACCTCTATGTCAACAACCTTACCTGCAAATCCTTTATCTTCTTCAATCCAGTAAACCCTTTGTCCTTTTAAACTATTCATTGTCTTGGGTTTTGTTTCTTACTATCTCAACTTGAATCTCTGTAACGTTTGTGTTTTGGTTGGTGTTCTCTGTTTTCTCTGTGAGTCCGTTTAACCTTTGTGTGATACTTGAATTGTACTGCCCTACCATACCCCCTTCGATTTGATCCTTCCGAATTAATTTCTTTATACGTGAACAGATACCTACATAATCAGAGTAACGTCCATCACGATTAGAGAAGTATTGCTCTACTCCTTTTGATTCTATTCCTTCGGACTCCATTACAAAACAATCAAATCCAGCCATTGTTAGTGGTGGGGTGTGTAGTTCTGTTAGTACTCCTTTGGGTGTAGCTTTTTGTATTGTCCTTGGTTTAAGACTGTCTTTGTATTCTAAGAATAGTTCCCACATCCTTTGTGGGGTTTCTATGTATTTGTGTTTTCCCATTCTAATAGTCTTTGTGGTTTATTAGCCCTTCGACAATTTCAACGGCTGCTACTATTACTACTATTGTTAAGAGTACTGGTATCATTCGTTGTCTATGTCTATTACTGTGGGTATCTCCTCCCCGATCTTATACTCTCTTCGTATTTTGTTTAGTCCATTATAGTAAGTTGCTTCAATCGTGTTGCCCTTTGTTTTGACCCACTGTAAATTCAACTGTAAATAATACACCGTATTCTCTAGTTCAAGTTTATTGATAGTTCCCAATACTCCCCTTCTTCTATTTCTGTTACCGTTAATTCCTTTGGCTGATCTGTCTTAAAGATAATAACATAGTTGCCCGTTACCTTCAAAGCTTCTACGATAGCCTCTGCAAGTTCGACAATGTCCTCACCAAAATCAAGGATATAAAACTTACTCTGCATCCTTTCGTTTCTTCCTTGGTTTCTTAGGCTCTAAATAGTCCTCTTTAATATACCCCGCTGCTACGAATTGACGTACTTGGGTGTAATGTAACTCTCCTAGTAAATAAGTCTTACCTTTTACTATTAAGCTTTTGTCGTAATGCTCTTTTTTAATCTTCATTGTATTCTAAATAGTGTTGTCTAAAATTGTCTAATAACCTAACTCGGTAAAGGTTTATAGTTGACTCAGGTATATCAAAATGTTCGCTTAGCTCTCGTATCTTCGTGAACCCTTTGACGGTCATAACCTCCCATATTATTTGGTCGATTCTGTCTAAATCGTTTACAAAGGCATCCATACACATATTAAAATCCAAGATACTTTCAAGGCTTTTGCGCTCATCTAAGGTGTTCCAATCCCATAATTCAACACACATATCTAATACCTTCTTTCGGTTGGTGTTGCTCTTGGGGTATTTGAGTTCGATGTTTATCCAGTTAACAATGTAGTGAGGTATTTTATCCTTTGGTGGGTTCTTGTCAAGTACATAGAGATATGCGTTTGATAGCATCGCATACGGACAAACATCACGCTTGAAGTAATGGATTTTCTTTTGCGTAATCTCTAAGAGCTTGTAGTAGTTCTCTGATATGAATCTGTCAATCTCCGCTTTCATACCATTCTAACATCATACGCCCGTATATCTTTCTCTTTACTGAGGTACACATACAGCCCGTGATTCTTTCCTTTGGTTCTACCTTTGAGTTGTAGTAGTTCATTGCTTTGGTGGCTGTGGGTTTACTCACTCGCCCTTGGTTGAACTCCTCTCTAAGGTTTTGAAATACTACTTCTCGATCCATCGCTCAACTATAACCGTAGACAGAACAGCAATACAAGCCACAAAGAAATCCTGCGTAAGTATTAACCCCGTCCAAAACGTGGCACACTTCCAACACGAAAACATTTCAATAAAGAATGAAGCCACTTTGTTATCGGCTTTGTCCTTTAAAGCGTTAAGTACATAATGTAAGGGTTCA
>Ga0098074_1000717_pt1 | contig 20249 bp, 21 predicted proteins | sample 32_taG_FD_75064 | JGI IMG/M metagenome (GOLD analysis project Ga0098074, IMG submission 75064) | Marine viral communities from the Gulf of Mexico - 32_GoM_OMZ_CsCl metaG | ecosystem: Environmental > Aquatic > Marine > Oceanic | place: Atlantic Ocean: Gulf of Mexico | collected 2015-07-12
ACCCTCTGGCGCAGATAATCAGGGCGATGGGCCGCGAGGGGCGGCCCTCGTCCGACTTTGATCTGAACCCTGATGTTGTCCTTCCGGAAGGTCGCCGCCTTAGGACCGCTGGCGTGCTGGTGCCCTTTATCGCGCGCCCGACAGGTATGCAGGTCATTCTGACCAAGCGGTCCTCTGCGCTCAAACATCATCCGGGGCAGATCGCTTTTCCGGGAGGAAAGCAGGACGAAGGCGACGCTGATGTGATTGCCGCCGCCCTACGCGAGGCCGAGGAGGAGATTGCCCTAGATCGCGGCAATGTCGAGGTTCTGGGCACGATGCCGGCACATGAAACGGTGACAGGGTTCATCGTGACCCCTGTTCTAGGGCGAGTGCTTGGGCCGTTTCAGCCCCGCCCGGAACCCGGCGAAGTGGCCGAAGTGTTCGAAGTGCCACTGGCCCATGTCACCGACCCGGCGCGGTTCATTGTGCAGTCGCGGCGCTGGCGTGGACAGCGGCGGCATTACTTTACGGTTCCCTATGGTCCCTATTACATCTGGGGGGCCACGGCCCGTATCTTGCGGGCTTTGGCCGACAGGATGGAGGGGTAATGCGCATCGCGGCAGACTGGATCACCGCCCGACACACACAATCCGTGTGTCAGATGCTGGTCGCTGCGGGCTACAAGGCGCTGTTCGTCGGGGGCTGCGTGCGAAATGCCATCATAGGCGCGCCCGTCACCGACATTGACATCGCCACAGACGCCCGACCCGAAATCGTGATGGAACTTGCCAAGGATGCCGGCCTGAGACCTGTGCCCACCGGGATCGAGCATGGCACGGTGACTGTTATCGCGAATGGGCTCCCGCATGAGGTCACGACCTTTCGCCGCGATATAGAGACGGATGGTCGTCGTGCCGTCGTCGCCTTTTCAACCAGGGTTGAGGATGATGCACGTCGTCGCGACTTCACCATGAATGCCCTTTATGCTGATGCTGCCGGACATGTGATTGATCCCTTGAACGGGCTGCCCGATCTGATGGCGCGCCGCGTCCGCTTTATCGAAGATCCTGCTGCGCGGATCGCCGAGGATTATCTGCGTATCCTGCGCTTTTTCCGGTTCCATGCCTGGTATGGGCAGGAGAGTGAAGGCCTTGACCCGCTGGCGCTTGCGGCGATAGCCGCCGCCACCGATGGGTTGGCGCAGCTGTCGCGCGAGCGTATCGGGGCAGAAATGCGCAAACTTCTGTCGGCCCCCAACCCGTCACCTTCGGTCGCGGCAATGCGTGCCTGTGGCGTTCTGACCCGTATCCTGCCGGGTGCGGATGATCGCGCCCTTGGCCCTTTTGTTCACCTGGAGGTAGAGGCAGGCCTGGAGCCTGATTGGTTGGGGCGACTGGCTGTTATGGCAGGGCCGGACGCAGCACCACGCCTGCGTCTGTCCCGGTCGGAGGAAGCACGGCTTTGCCTTCTGCGCGACGGGATGGAGTCGATGCGCGGGGCGGGTGAATTGGGTTTTCGCCTTGGTTTTGCGGATGCGCGCGCTGTTTTGTTACTGCGCGCGGCCGTTTTCGACATGCCTGTTGATCCAGTTGCCATGCAAGATGCGCTGACTGGCGCAAGCGCGGCGTTTCCAGTGTCTGCGTCGGATCTGATGCCGGAACTTACCGGGCCCGCCCTTGGCCGCGAGCTGGAGCGTCTGAAGTCCATCTGGATCGGTTCGGCCTTTCGCCTGACGCGCGATGATTTGCTGAAACGCCGCTGATCCAGCGCCTTGCCCTTGCGGTCAGGTGCAATCGGGTCTTTCTTGACCATCACCTCCGCGGGCTAGGTTCCAAGCTGGCACAGGATAAACCAAGAAAGCTCAATGATGCACGCCGCAACCCATATCGACCCTTTTCAGCCCGCTGAAGGACCGCCGCCGCAATCTCTGGCAGCTTTCTTCCGTTGGGCGCTTTCGGGGTCATGGCCGGCGCTGTGGCTGGCGACGTTTCTTTCCGCCGCTGCTGGCGCGCTTGAGGCCGGGACGGCGCTGATCCTTGGCATGGTGATTGATGGGGCCATCGCAAGTGGGCCCGATACCTTCTTCTCGATGTCGAATGTGGTGACGATCGCTGTCGCTCTGGGGTTCTTCATCGTTCTGCGCCCGCTTGCCTTTGGCCTCTCCTCGGCGGCGAACTCGATCATTGTGCAGCCCAATGTGAACCCGCTTGTCCTCAGCCGTTTGCATCGCTGGACATTGGGACAATCCGTCAAATTCTTTGACGATGACTTTGCCGGGCGCATTGCGCAAAAGCAGATGCAGACCGCGCGGGCGATCACCGATGTTGCCGTTGAAATGATTAACGTCGTGGCTTTTGCACTGGCTTCGTTGATCGGGTCTGTCTTCCTTTTGCTGGCCATTGATGCCCGTGTCGCACTGGTATTCGTGCTGTGGCTTGCGTCCTATTTCATTCTGATCCGTGTGTTTCTGCCACGGATTCGTGAATTGGCGGGCAAACGTGCGGGCGCGCGGGCGATGGTGTCCGGTCAGGTTGTGGACACGATCACCAATATCAAGACGGTCAAACTCTTCGCCCACGCGGATCATGAGGACCGTGCCGCGCTGGGCGCAATGCAGAAGTTCCGCGATACGTCGCTGCATTTTGGCAAACTCTCGGCGCTGTTTCGCGTTGCACTGATGACGCTGGCGGGCATTCTGCCTGTTCTGTTGATTGGTGGCACGCTCATCTTCTGGTCACAGGGCACTGCGTCCGAAGGGGATATTGTTGCGGCGGGTGCTGTGTCCATCCGTATCGCGCAGATGACAGGTTGGGTCAGTTTCACGCTGATGGCCATCTATTCCAACATTGGTGAGATCGAGGACGGGATGCGCACGCTGACCCCGCGCAATCGTGTGGATGACGCGGGCACGGCACCCGATCTGCATGTCACCCAAGGACGTATCCGGTTCGAGGGGCTGGGCTTTGCCTATGGCCGGGATGCCGGTGGTATCAGCGACATTCAGCTTGATGTGAAACCCGGCGAGAAACTGGGGATCGTCGGGGCCTCGGGCGCGGGAAAGTCCACGCTCGTCGCGCTTCTGCTGCGGCTTTATGATCCTGAGGAGGGGCGCATCACGATTGACGGGCAGGACATCCGCGATGTGACGCAGGAGAGTCTGCGCCGGCAGATCGGGATGGTGACGCAGGAAACCGCGATGTTCAATCGCTCTGCCCGTGACAACATTCTCTATGGCCGCCCCGACGCCACGCAAGACGAGGTGATTGCCGCCGCCGAAAAGGCCGAGGCGCATGAGTTCATCAAGGATCTACAGGATCACAAGGGGCGGCGCGGTTATGACGCGCATTTGGGCGAACGGGGTGTAAAGCTGTCGGGCGGACAGCGACAGCGCATCGCATTGGCCCGCGCCATCCTCAAGGACGCGCCGATCCTTGTGCTGGATGAGGCGACAAGCGCGTTGGACAGCGAAGTGGAGGCGTCGATCCAGACCGCTCTGGAGCGGGTGATGGAGGGCAAGACCGTGCTGGCCGTTGCGCACCGCCTGTCCACGATCAGCCAGATGGACCGGATCGTGGTCCTGGATCGCGGCCGGATCGTCGAGCAGGGCACCCATGACGACCTGCTGGCGGCTGGCGGGCTTTATGCGCGCTACTGGGATCGGCAGTCTGGCGGTTTCATCGGGTTGAAGGATGCCGCCGAATAGGGCTTTATGCAGGCCGCATGGCGCGCTATCCCCCGCAGCATGACAGAACATCGCATCATCCGGCTTGGCCATCAGGGCGACGGGATCGCCCAAGGGCCGGTCTTTGCTCCCATGACCCTACCTGGAGAGGTCGTGACCGGGACGCAGGACGGCGACCGGCTGACGGAGGTGCGGATCGTCAAACCCTCACCCTCTCGTGTGGCGGCGCCATGTCGTCACTACAAGGCCTGTGGCGGCTGTCAGGTCATGCACGCCTCGGACGAATTTGTTGCAAGCTGGAAAACCGATGTGGTCCGCGCGGCTTTGTTCGCTCAGGGGATCGAGACTGAGTTTCGTCCGATCATCACCTCGCCCCCGCAATCGCGACGGCGTGCCGCCATCTCTGTGCGGCGCACCAAGAAAGGGGCGATGGCCGGATTTCATGCCCGCGCCTCTGATACCCTGATCGAGATCCCTGATTGCCAACTCCTGCTGCCAGAGATCAAGGCTGCCCTGCCGCTGGCCGAGGCTTTGGCGATTGCAGGGGGCAGTCGAAAGGGCGAACTCTCTGTTCAGGTGACGCAGAGCGATGGAGGTCTTGATGTGTTGGTCACGGGGGGCAAGCCTCTGGATGGACCTTTGCGTATCGCCCTGGCGGCCGAGGTGGAACGCTTTCGTCTGGCGCGTCTGGTCTGGGATGATGAGCTGGTCGGGATGCGATTGCCCCCGGTGCAGCGGTTCGGCCCCGCGCGAGTTACGCCACCGCCGGGAGCCTTTTTGCAGGCCACCGCCCATGGTGAGGCGGCCTTGCTGGCGGCCGTGACGGAGGCGGTGGGCGCGTCCGCGCGTCTTGTCGATCTTTTCGCCGGATGCGGCACCTTTGCCCTGCCTCTTGCTGCCCGGGCGGAAGTTCACGCGGTCGAGGGTGACGCCGCTATGGTCAAGGCTCTTGATCAGGGTTGGCGGCAGTCTGACGGCTTGAAACGCGTGACGACCGAAGCCCGAGACCTGTTTCGCCGCCCCCTTTTGCCGGATGAGTTGAAGCGCTTTGACGCTGCGGTGATCGACCCGCCACGCGCGGGTGCCGAAGCGCAGGTGGCCGAATTGGCCAAGGCAAGGATTGGTCGCATCGCTTTCGTATCATGCAACCCTGTAACTTTCGCGCGCGATGCAAAAATACTGCTTTCGGCAGGCTATCGCCTTGAATGGGTGCAGGTGGTCGATCAATTCCGCTGGTCCACGCATGTAGAGCTTGCGGCGGCGTTCATCGCCCCACATATCTGACGCGCGCGCAGACCAACACCCATCCGGAGCGAGTGATGACTTTCCAGACCCGACTGGCCGACTGGCTGGCCAGCCCCCTTGTGACGAATTTCGTGATTGCCGTTATCCTCGTGAACGCAGTCACGCTTGGCCTTGAGACCTCTGATAAGGCCATGGCCACGGCTGGTCCGCTGATCTTGTTGATTGATCGGATCTGCCTGTCGATTTTCGTGATCGAGATTGTTCTGAAACTGATCGCCCACGGGCGGCATTTCTTCCGCTCTGCCTGGAATGTCTTTGACTTCGTGATCGTCGGCATCGCCCTTGTCCCCAATGCGCAAGGCATGTCCGTGCTGCGTGCCTTGCGTATCCTGCGGGTGCTGCGCTTCATCTCGGTCGCGCCGCGTTTGCGCCGCGTGGTTGAGGGGTTCATTACGGCCCTGCCCGGCATGGGCAGCGTGTTCTTGTTGATGGCGATCATCTTTTATATCGGCTCTGTCATGGCGACAAAGCTGTTCAGCGACAGTTTCCCGGAATGGTTCGGCACGCTGGGGGCCAGCGCTTATTCGCTGTTCCAGATCATGACGCTGGAAAGTTGGTCAATGGGCATCGTGCGCCCCGTGATGGAGGTTTACCCCTATGCCTGGGCCTTCTTTGTTCCGTTCATCCTTGTGACGACCTTTGCGGTGGTCAACCTGCTGGTGGGTCTTGTTGTGAACTCGATGCAGGATGCGCATTCGGAAGAGACGAATGAAAAGACAGATGCCTATCGTGATGAAGTTCTGACACGTCTGAAAGCGATCGAAGAGCGGTTGAACGCGGGCGACAAGGTGTAGCGGTTTGAGTGACGGAAACGATTTGGCCTATCTGCCCGGCCCGTTTCCGTGTAGTTTTGACAGAAAAACGAGCAGACATGATGAACAGGCGTTTTCTTCTATTCGCATTGCCTCTTGGGCTTGCGGCATGTGGGCGTGAGCCCAGCAAATTCCTTGTCTACAAGGGCCCGCCCGTCACGCGTGTGCTTGTCTTCAAGCAGGCACGGCGTATGCATCTGATGCATTTCGACCGGGTTCTGGCGTCCTATGAGGTGGATCTGGGGTTCAACCCGGTCGGTCACAAGAACTTTGAAGGCGACGGGCGCACACCTGAGGGTGAGTATACGATCGACAGGCGAAACCCGAACAGCCGGTTTCACCTGTCCTTGGGCATTTCCTATCCCAATGAGGCAGACATCGCCTTTGCCAAAGCGGCCGGCAAGGAGCCGGGTGGCGACATTTTCATTCATGGACGTCCGCGGCTTTTTCAGAACGGGCAGCGCGACTGGACATGGGGATGCATTGCCGTGACGGATCAAGAGATCGAGGTGATCTATTCCATGGTCAAGGACGGCACACCGATCTCGATCTTTCCCTGACATGAAAAAACCCCGGAAGGTTTTCCGGGGTTCTTGAGGAGTGAAGACCTCTCTCGGCGTTATTTGCCCAGGACGAGGGTCCACCAGAGCTTGCCATTGTTTTCCTGATACCAGGAGAAACCCATGCTGCGGGCAAGCGGATCAAGGATGACCCGGCGCGTATCGGGCTGTTCCATCCATGCGGCAAGAGTTTCCAGCTCGGTCTCGTAGGTTTCCGAAATGGTTTCCCCGACCAGTTGTCCGGGATAGCCGGCGCGCTGCACCCGGTCGATGGGTGATGATCCGTCAGACCCGAAATGCCACGGGCGGTTTTGCACCGACATATCACGCGAATGCGTGGCGGCCGCTGCTGTCAATTGTGCGTTCAGCTCGACAGGTGCAGCACCGGCGGCCTGACGCAGGGAGTTGATCGAATCAAGCATCCGGAACTGCACCTCGTCCGCATCGGCGGCAGAAATGCGGTAAACACGCGGAAGCGGGCGCCCGTCGGGGCCCATGGTCGGTGGGGGAGGCGTCGCGCAACCCGCAAGAACAAGTGCAATTGCGGTAAAAAGAGCGGGAATTCGAAGCATTTGTAAAAATCCTGAACAGTCGAACATGCTTTATCCCGGTCGGGTGCTATATTAAACCCACTTCGGCGTGAGTACGCCAAATGACGCCGGTTTGATTTGCGACTGCGTCTTTCACGCAATAAGTTCAGGGCCGATTGGCAGCAACCCTGTCGTGGAGTGGTACTATGACTGAAAAATACAAAGATGCCTTCAATCGGCGTGCCTTCCTTGCCGGAAGCGCCGCGGTTCTGGCGACACCGGCTTTCGCGCAAACCCAAGACTTGAACGGCGCCGATACCGTCGAAGTCGAGCGTGATCTGTCACAGGTCGTGCGGCGCAACGCGTCGAGTTTTCGCACGCTGGATTGGCGGCCTTACTTCTCGGATCTGCGCAACGGTGCTGTGCTTGTGGACATCGATTCGCGTGCCTTGCACTACTGGTCCGCAGATGGCGCGACCTACAAATTGTATCCCTCCAGCGTGCCGCTGTCAGAGGATCTGACACGCCGTGGACGGACGACGGTGATTCGCAAGGTCGAGGGGCCAAGCTGGGCTCCAACCCCTTCTATGAAAAAGCGAAATCCCGAGTGGCCCGACTTCGTGCCGCCGGGCCCGGACAACCCCCTTGGCACCCACGCTCTTTACCTGAGCTGGACCTACTACCGTATCCACGGGACGCATGACACGCGCAAAATCGGGCGGCGATCCTCCAACGGATGCATCGGTTTGTACAACGAACATATCGCAGAACTGTACGGAATGACGCAGGTCGGCACACAGGTGTTGCTAATTTGACGACATTCTCTGGCAGGTAGGAAAAACGCTTGCGAGTGGATTTGCATTTGCCTCGGATTACTGCTTTAGACAATAATACGAGGTACGTCTTGGGCGCTTGGCGTGTACTAGTGACACGTCGGCCGAATATCTGGAGGTTAATATGAAGAAACTCGTTCTCGCAGCTGCCGTGACTGCTGCCGCTTCGACCGCTTATGCCGGCAACATGGCAGAGCCGATCATCGAAGCACCTGTTGTTGTTGAAGAAACCGCTGGTTCGTCCGGTGGCGGCGTTCTGATTCCCCTGCTGATCCTGGCAGTGGTTGCAGCAGCTGTCGCAAGCTGATCTGACCAACTTGTTTAGAAAAAGGCGGTGAGTTTCACCGCCTTTTTTTATGTCTGATGATTGGTATCTGACCTGCGAAAAGGCCTGTGAGGCGGCCGTCAGTCCAGCCAGCCTTTCAGATTGTCTTCGATCACGGCGCCGAGTGCTGCGATATGCGCATCATCGTCGTTCAGGCAGGGAATATAGGTGAAATGATCGCCGCCCGCCTCTTCGAAACTTTCCTTGATCTCTTCCAGCGTTTCGATGCAGTCCGCTGAGAAAGCAGGCGCAATCACGGCGATCCGCTTCTTGCCCTCTTCCTTGGCCAGTCGCGCGACCTCCTCGACCGTGTAGGGCTTCAACCACTCTTCCGGCCCGAAGCGGGATTGAAATGTGGTCACGATCTGGGTCTTGTCCCAGCCCAACCGCTCCATCAGAAGCCGCGTCGTTTTCTGGCACTGACAGTGGTAGGGATCACCCTCAAGCAGATAGCGTTTCGGCACCCCATGATAGGAGCACACCAGCACCTCGGGTTTGTGTTCTTCTGCGGCGTAGGCCCGTTCCACCGATTGCGCGAGGGCTTCGATATACAACGGATGCTCGTAATAGGGATCGACAACCCGTGCCGTGGGCTGCCACTTCTCATCCATCAGCGCGCGAAAGAACTGATCATTGGCAGTCGCGGACGTGGCCCCGGCATAATGCGGATAAAGCGGGAAAAACAGGATCTTGCGACACCCTGCATCCACCATGGCCCGCACCTTCGATTTGGTCGATGGATTGCCATAGCGCATACAGAAATCCACCATCACCTGATCGCCATAGCGCGCCTTCATCGCCTCGGTGATCTTGGCGGTCTGGTCCTTGGTGATCGTCATCAACGGGCTTTCGCCCTTGTCGTGATTCCAGATCGACTGATAGTTCTTGCCGCTGCTGAACGGCCGCTTGCTGAGGATGATCAGTTGCAACAGCGGCTGCCACAGCCAGGGGCTGTAGTCGATCACCCTGCGGTCCGACAGAAACTCGTTCAGATAACGGCGCATCGACCAGTAGTCGTAATTGTCCGGTGTGCCCAGGTTGGCCAGCAGGATACCCACCTTGCCCATCGCCACGCGGGGATGGTCCGGCTGGGACATCGGGGGGCGAACGGCGTTCACATGGGTCGTTTCAGTCGCGGTGGCATCCAGCATCTGGGCCCTCGTTCATAGTGTTTTTTGAATGGGTCAGCAGGGGACATAAAGGTTCTGAGCGGATCGTCAATCTTGCAGCTTAGATTCAACGCTTCCCAGCGCATCCGCAAGCCGCGCTTGAGCAGATCCCGGGCGCAGCGGTTTGGGCTGGCTGTCATCAGGTGCCCACCCGCTCAGGAAGATCATCTCGAAGGTTGCGCTTATGCGACCATCAGCATCGGCATGTTGCGCGGTGTAGATCCGTGACGCCTCCTCCAGAACTGCGCGGCGTGTGGGGCGTCGCAACCGCGCGTCGAGGGCGTTGGTCTCTCCCATGGCGCGAAGGTCACGCATCAGGGCGAAGGGGTCGGCATAGGATACAGGGATAGTCACACTGTCGGCAACGGGCAAAGCTAGGCCCGCGCGTTGCAAAAGCCCACCAAGATCACGGATCTCGCCCATCGGAAGAACGCGGGGGGATAGGCCGCCGGTCACGCGCACTTCGGCCTCGGCCAAGGCACTGCGCAATTCGTGCAACGTCTGACCGCCGAATAGCGACACCAGACACAGCCCATCAGGTTGCAGGGCGCGCCGGGCCTGAATGAGCTGGCCCACGGGGTCGCTGGCCCAATGAAGCGAAAGCGAGTGGATCACCAGATCATAGGTGCCCTCCTCAAGCTCCAGCACCTCATCATCCGCGACAATTCGCGCATCCGGCAGCACGTCTTGCCACACCCGGGAAAAACCCGTCACCACGGCCGGTTTTGTAAAGGCCCTGTTAACCAGTTCCAGCCGATCCTTGACCTCCTGAGCAGCCTCCTCCTGCAAGAACAGTGCAGGGGCGCGCGCCGCGCGGGCGCGATTGCGGGTCAAAGCCGCGCGGTCGGTCAATCTGGGTGTCTGGGTCATGGGCGGCATATAGGCGGATGACAACAAAGTTTCAAACGGCTCTGCACCTTGTCTATCCGCCGCGCTGCCTGTGCTGCGGGGGCCTTGTCGAAACAGACTTCGGCCTTTGTGCAACATGCTGGCGGGATGCGGCCTTCATCACGGGTCTGGTCTGCGATCTCTGCGGGACGCCCCTGCCCGGCGAGGCGCACCCGACCGAGGTTGTGCATTGTGACGACTGCATGACCATTGCCCGGCCCTGGTCGCGTGGGCGTGCCACTTTTCTCTATCGTGACACGGCGCGAAAACTGGTGCTGGCCCTGAAACATGGCGATCGGCTGGACATCGCGAAACCCGTGGGGGTCTGGATGGCGCGGGCGGCACAGCCCATCTTGCAGCGGGATATGCTGGTGGCCCCGGTTCCGCTGCATTGGACGCGACTGCTCAAGCGGCGCTACAATCAGTCCGCGTTGTTGTCGGCCACAATCGCCAGAGAGACCGGCCTTGACCATTGCCCGGACCTGCTCACCCGTCATCGACGGACGCCTTCGCTTGACAGGGCCAGCCGGGACATGCGGTTTGCTACCTTGAGTGCGGCAATCCGCGTGACGCCATCGCGGTCGCATCGGATGGCGGGGCGCAACGTCCTGCTCGTGGATGATGTCATGACCTCCGGTGCGACGCTGGCCGCTTGCGCCGAAGCCTGCATCGCATCAGGGGCCGCGCAAGTTTTCGTGCTTATACTGGCGCGCGTTGCAAAGGACGCTTAAATCACGGACAAGTTGGACGTGACCAAAGGACAATACGCGACATGCAACCTGTTGAAATCTACACTTCGCCGCTTTGCGGCTATTGCCATGCTGCCAAGCGCCTGTTGACCCAGAAGGGCGTGAGCTTTTCCGAGATTGACGTGCTGGCCCATCCCGACCGCAAACCCGAGATGATCCAGCGTGCCAACGGCGGACGCACTGTGCCGCAGATCTTTATCGGCGCCACGCATGTCGGCGGTTGCGATGATCTGTATGCTCTCGAAACCGCAGGCAAGCTCGACTCCCTGCTGCAAGGCTGACACCACATGAAAACTGCGCTGTTGCAACTGACCTCAAGCGATGACCCGAAGGAGAACCTCGGGATTGTCCGCAAGATGATGCAACAGGCCGCGGATCAAGGCGCGGGGTTCGTTCTGACACCCGAGGTGACGAACTGCGTCTCCTCAAGCCGTGATCAACAGAGGGCGGTTCTGGCCGTGCAAGAGGATGATGCGACCCTTGCAGGTCTGCGCGAAGAGGCGGCAGGGCTGAGCCTGTGGCTGCTGATCGGCTCCCTCGCGCTCAAGACTTCGGATGCGGACGGCCGCTTTGCCAATCGTTCCTTCCTCGTCGCACCCGATGGAAAGATTCAGGCGTGGTATGACAAGATCCACATGTTCGATGTGCAGGTTTCAGAAGCGGAAACCTACAAGGAATCCGCAGGTTTCCGCCCCGGCGAGCGGGCGGTTCTGGCCGATGCCGGTTTCGCCCGGATCGGGCTGACGGTCTGCTATGACATCCGCTTTCCGCATCTGCATCGCACACTGGCGCAGGCCGGTGCGCAGATCCTGACGGTTCCTGCGGCCTTCTCGCCTGTTACGGGCGCTGCGCATTGGGAACTGCTCCTGCGCGCCCGCGCGATCGAGACGGGATGTTATGTTCTGGCCCCTGCCCAAACCGGCTTGCACCCCTCTTCGACGGGGGGCACGCGCCGCACATATGGGCATAGCATGGTGATCTCGCCCTGGGGCGACGTTATGTCTGATGCGGGCACGTCGCCGGGTATCACTTTTGTTGATCTGGACATGGACGCCGTGGCACAAGCACGGGCGCGCGTGCCCGCGCTGACCCATGACCGAAAGTTCACAGCGCCCGATGTCTGACAGCAGCAATTCCCTTGCCGTCGCCCTGTTCAGCGAGATTCTGACCGCCGACCAACTGGTCAGAAACCGTTTGTCCAAAGTGCTGCCCAAGGGGATGGAAATCTCGCATTTCTCGGTGCTCAATCATCTGGCCCGCTATGGCGCGGAACGCACGCCTGCCCAACTGGCGAAAAGTTTTCACGTCACGCGCGGGGCCATGACCAACACCTTGGGCAAGCTGGAATGGGCTGGCTATGTCCACATCCGCCCGGATTGGGACGATGCCCGCCGCAAGATGGTGGCTATCAGCCCCGCGGGACGCCGCGCCCGCGATGCGGCGCTGGACGCCATCTCGCCCATGATTGCCGAGTTGATCTCGGAACTTGGCGACGAGAAGGTGCGCGCCGCCATTCCGATCCTGCGCGAACTCCGCCTCAAGCTGGAAGAGGATTGAGCCAGCCCTTCATCGTTCCCCAAATACTCAGAACCGCGTTTCAGGCGGGTTTGAGGCTTGCGGTCACATAGTTCACGCTCAGGTCGCGATCCGACAGCGACCATGACCACAAAACCGGATTGAAGACGAATCCCTTGCGATCCACCGGATCAAGCCCTGCATTCCGCAACAGATCGAACAATTCGTCCGGCGTGATGAACTTGTTCCACTCATGCGTGCCTTTGGGTAGCCATCGCATGACATATTCCGCCCCGACGATGGCCATGGCAAAACTTTTCGGATTGCGGTTGATGGTCGAGCAGATGTGCAGCCCGCCCGGTTTCAGCAGCTGCCGACACGCGGTCAGATAGGCCAACGGGTCGGCCACATGTTCCACGACTTCCATGTTCAGAACGACGTCGAACTGTTCGCCCGCCGCGGCAAGATCCTCGGCCGTGGTGTGACGATAGTCGATGGTCAGGCCGGATTGTTCGGCATGAACCTGCGCCACGGGGATGTTCCGGGGCGCCGCATCTGCGCCCACCACATCCGCCCCCAGTCGCGCCATGGGTTCCGACAGCAAGCCCCCACCACAGCCGATATCCAGAATCCGCAAGCCTTTGAACGGTTCCGTTCCATTCAGATCCCGTGCAAACTCGCCCGCGATCTGCCGCGTGATATAGTCCAGACGGCAGGGATTCAGCATGTGAAGCGGCTTGAACTTGCCCTTGGGATCCCACCATTCGGCGGCCATCGCCTCGAATTTGGCGACTTCCGCAGGATCAACTGTGGTCTGACCGGCTTGCATTCTGCTCTCCATGTGCTCTTTTACCTCCATCCGGTATATAGGATCGTCATGGACAAATTCTTGGGCCAAAAAAGCGCAGTCCACTATCTGCACCCGCCGGTTGATCCGTTCGACCAGCGGATGATCGACGTGGGCGATGGCCACACCGTCTATATGGAGCAGTCGGGCAATCCTCAAGGAATGCCGGTTGTTGTTTTGCATGGCGGCCCGGGTGGCGGGTGCAGTCCGGCGATGCGGCGTTACTTCGATCCCAAGGTGTTCCGTGTGATCCTGTTCGATCAGCGCGGTTGCGGACGTTCCCGTCCTCATGCCTCGGTCAAGGACAATACGACCTGGCATCTGGTCCGCGACATCGAGCGGATCAGGACGGATCTTGAGATCGACAGCTGGATCGTCTTCGGCGGCAGCTGGGGCGCCACGCTGGCGCTGATCTATGCGCAGGAACATCCCGAGCGTGTCTCGGGCCTGGTGCTGCGCGGTGTGTTCCTGGCGACCAGATCCGAGCTGGACTGGTTTTATGGCGGCGGGGCAGGCAAGTTCTGGCCGGAAACCTGGGCGCGTTTTGTCGATCTGATCCCTGAGGACGAGCGTGACAATCTCATTGCCGCCTATCACAAACGTCTCTTTTGCGGCGATCTGATGGTGGAAACCAAATACGCCCGCGCCTGGTCATCATGGGAGAATGCGCTGGCCTCGTTCCATTCCAACGGCATGGGCGGTGATAGTCCCGGTGAATATGCCCGTGCCTTTGCCCGCCTTGAGAACCACTATTTCATGAACGGTGCCTTTCTGGAGTATGACGGTCAGATCATGGATCGCGTGGATCGCATCGCGCATATCCCCGGTGCTATCGTGCAGGGGCGCTATGACATGATCTGCCCGCCCAAGGCCGCCTGGGATCTGGCGGCGCGCTGGCCGAATGTGGAACTGCACATGGTGCGTAACGCAGGCCATGCCCTGTCGGAGCCCGGCATCAGCGCCGAGCTGGTTCGCGTGATGGACCGCATCGGCGAAGGGTAGCGCACCCATATCCCATTGCCCCTTGCAGACTCAGGGCGTGAGGCGTATATGCCCCTCAACAGCGGCGCGCTGGGGTCCACTCCCACCGTTCCACCGGGAAAGATCAACGGGCCGCGCGCCCGTTTTTTTGTGCCTGAAAGGCAAGCCTGACTGATGACCAACGACCTGATTGCCAAAGCTGCCATAGACCGTCGTCTGGCCGAGATTGTCACGCCCGTGATCGAAGATCTGGGGTTCGAACTTGTGCGGATACGATTGATGGGGGGCAAGACTTCGACATTGCAGATCATGGCGGAACGTCCCGAGGGCGGAATTTCTGTCGATGAATGCGGCGCAATCAGCACCGCCGTCAGTGCTGTTCTGGATGTCGAAGACCCGATCGTGGATGAATACACGCTTGAAGTGTCCAGCCCCGGTATCGACCGCCCCCTGACCCGCCTCAAGGATTTCGAGACGTTTGAAGGCTATGAGGCGCGGATCGAGACGGATGAGCTGATCGACGGCCGTCGCCGCTTCAAGGGTATGCTGGCCGGAGTCGAGGGGGATGAGGTTCTCATCAACATCGAGGAAGGCACTGTCGGGCTCAAGTTCGACTGGCTGTCCGATGCCAAGCTGATCCTGACGGACGAACTGATCCGCGAGATGCTGCGTCAGCGGAAGGCGGCCGGCATCATCGACGAAGACCAATTTGACGAGATTGAAACAGACAACGGTTCCGAGGAGGACTGACACAATGGCAATCACTTCCGCCAACCAGCTGGAGCTTTTGCAGACCGCAGAGGCCGTTGCCCGCGAAAAGATGATCGACCCCGGTCTGGTGGTCGAGGCGATGGAAGAATCCCTCGCCCGTGCGGCAAAGTCCCGTTACGGCTCGGAAATGGATATCCGGGTCAAGATCGACCGCAAGACCGGGCGCGCCACCTTCACCCGTGTGCGCACCGTTGTGGCCGATGACGAGCTGGAGAATTATCAGGCGCAGTTCACCGTGGACCAGGCCAAGCAATATATGGCTGACCCCAAGATTGGTGACACTTTCGTGGAAGAAGTGCCGCCGGTCGATATGGGCCGTATTGCGGCCCAATCGGCCAAGCAGGTGATCCTCCAGAAGGTGCGCGAAGCCGAACGTGATCGCCAGTTCGAAGAGTTCAAGGACCGCAAGGGTTCCATCATCAACGGCGTCGTGAAGCGCGAGGAATACGGCAACGTCATCGTCGATGTCGGCCGTGGCGAAGCCATCCTGCGCCGCAACGAAAAGATCGGTCGCGAATCTTATCGCCCGAACGACCGTATCCGCTGCTACATCAAGGATGTGCGCCGCGAACAGCGCGGGCCGCAGATCTTCCTCAGCCGGACGGATCCGCAGTTCATGGCGGAACTGTTCAAAATGGAAGTGCCCGAAATCTATGACGGCATCATCGAGATCAAGGCCGTGGCCCGCGACCCCGGTTCGCGCGCCAAGATCGCCGTCATTTCCTATGACAACTCGATTGATCCCGTAGGCGCTTGCGTCGGTATGCGCGGCAGCCGCGTGCAGGCCGTGGTAAACGAGCTTCAGGGTGAGAAGATCGACATCATCCCGTGGAACGAGGATCAGGCGACCTTCCTGGTGAACGCCCTGCAACCTGCCGAAGTGTCCAAGGTCGTGATCGACGAGGAAGCCGGCAAGATCGAAGTCGTGGTGCCGGACGAGCAGCTGTCGCTGGCCATCGGTCGCCGTGGTCAGAACGTGCGCCTGGCCAGCCAGTTGACAGGGCTGGACATCGACATCCTGACGGAAGCCGAGGAATCCTCGCGCCGTCAGAAGGAGTTCGAGGAGCGCACCCGTCTGTTCATGGACACGCTCGATCTGGACGAATTCTTCGCACAGCTTCTGGTCGCTGAAGGCTTCACCAATCTGGAAGAAGTCGCCTATGTGGACAAGGACGAGCTTCTGGTGATCGACGGTGTCGATGAAAGCACCGCCGAAGAGTTGCAGATGCGCGCGCGCGACTATCTGGAAGCCGCAGCCAAGGCCGCTCTGGATCATGCACGCGAACTGGGCGTCGAGGACAGCCTGGTTGAATTCGAAGGCCTGACACCCCAGATGATCGAAGCATTGGCCGAAGACGGTGTGAAAACACTGGAAGATTTCGCCACTTGCGCGGATTGGGAACTGGCCGGTGGCTGGACCACGGTGAACGGCGAGCGCGTCAAGGACGAAGGCTTGCTTGAGAAATTCGATGTCTCGCTTGCCGAAGCTCAGACCATGATCATGACTGCGCGTGTCATGCTGGGCTGGGTTGATCCGACCGAACTTGAAGATGACGCTGACGACAGCGACGAAGACGAGGAGGCGGAGGCCTGATCGCAGGCCTCTGATGAACGGCATGACACGTGGCGGACAGACCAAGGACCGGGAAGATGGTCCAGAACGGAAATGTATCGCCACGGGCGAGGTTCAGCCCAAGTTCGGGCTGATCCGCTTTGTCATGGGCCCGGACGGGCAGATTGTGCCCGACATCATGGGCAAACTGCCCGGTCGCGGGATCTGGGTGTCGGCCGAAAGGTCGGCACTTGAAAAAGCGGTCAAGAAGGGTTTGTTTGCCCGTGCTGCCAAGCAGGCCGTGGTCGTGCCCGAGGATCTGATCGCTCAGGTCGAGGCGCAGTTGGTCCGGCGGGTGGTTGAGCTGATCAGTCTGGCGCGCAAAGGCGGCGAGGCTGTCAGCGGGTATGAAAAGGTGAAGGATTGGTTGGTCAAGGATTATGCCGAGGTGCTGATCCAGGCCAGCGACGGGTCCGAGCGTGGCAAGTCGAAATTGAGCACGCCCTCCGACGGAACGTTCATCGGATGGTTGACAGCAGATGAACTGGGTTTGGCCTTTGGCCGACAAACTGTCATACACGTTGTGCTTGCCGCTGGTGGTTTGGCCCCGCGTGTTGTAGAGGAGGCGGCAAGATTGAAAGGTCTGCGCGCCCCGGAAGGCGGCAAGACCGTCAAGAAGGATAGAAGAGCCATATGAACGACAACGACGGTAAGAAGACATTGGGCGTACGTGGCCCCGGCGCGCGTCCGGGTAATGTGAAGCAAAGCTTCAGCCATGGGCGCACCAAGAATGTCGTCGTGGAAACCAAGCGCAAGCGCGTTGTGGTACCGAAACCCGGCGCGGGCAAGCCCGCGGCCGGCGGAGCGGTGCCCAACCCGGCGCTGGGCGATCCGGCCAAACGCCCTGCAGGTATCTCTGACGCGGAAATGGAACGCCGGCTGAAGGCCCTTCAGGCGGCCAAAGCCCGTGAGGGTGAGGAAGCCCTTCAGCGCGAGGCCGAGGAGAAGGCCCGCGAAGAAGAGCGTGCCCGCCGCCGCGAGGAGGCTGAGGCCAAGGAACGCGAAGAGCGCGAGCGGGAAGAGGCTCTCAAGGCCAAGGCCGAGGAAGAACAGCGCAAAGCGCGTGAGACGGAAGAGGCGGCAAAACGTGCCGCCGCTGCTGCTGCCGCTCCGGCAGAGGATGCGCCTGTGGGCCGTTCTGCCGCCAAGGCACCGGCCGCTGCTCCGCGCAAGAAGGAACGCGAGACCGAAGCGCAGGAGCGTGACGCCCGCGCCGCCAAGGTCCGCGAAGACAGCCGCCGTTCGGGCAAGCTGACGCTGAACCAGGCGCTGTCGGGTGGCGAAGGTGGCCGCACGAAATCCATGGCCGCCATGAAGCGCAAGCAGGAGCGTGCGCGCCAGAAAGCCATGGGCGGCAATGTCGAGCGTGAAAAGATCGTGCGTGATGTGCAGCTGCCCGAAGCGATCATGGTGTCGGAGCTGGCGAACCGGATGGCCGAACGTGTCGGTGCCGTCGTCAAGGCGCTGATGCAGAACGGCATGATGGTCACACAGAACCAGACCATCGACGCGGATACCGCAGAACTGATCATCGAGGAATTCGGCCACCGTGCTGTCCGCGTGTCTGACGCGGATGTCGAGGATGTCATCGCTTCGGTCGAGGACCGCTCCGAGGATCTGAAACCACGCCCGCCTGTCGTGACGATCATGGGTCACGTCGATCACGGCAAGACAAGCCTCTTGGATGCTATCCGGAACGCCAAGGTCGTTGCCTCTGAAGCAGGTGGCATCACGCAGCATATCGGCGCCTATCAGGTGAAAACCGACAAGGGTGCCTTGCTGACCTTCCTTGATACGCCGGGTCACGCAGCCTTCACCTCGATGCGGGCGCGTGGTGCGCATGTGACGGACATCGTGGTTCTGGTCGTTGCCGCCGACGACGCGGTGATGCCGCAGACCGTCGAAGCGATCAACCACGCCAAGGCCGCCAAGGTTCCGATGATCGTGGCGATCAACAAGATCGACAAACCGGAAGCGAACCCCACCAAGGTGCGGACTGACCTGCTGCAACACGAAGTTGTCGTTGAGGCAATGTCTGGTGACGTGCAGGACGTGGAAGTGTCGGCGCTGACGGGTCTTGGTCTGGACGATCTGCTGGAAGCGATTGCCCTTCAAGCCGAGATTCTGGAGCTCAAGGCCAATCCGAACCGCTTTGCCGAAGGTGCTGTGATCGAAGCCAAGCTGGACGTTGGCCGTGGCCCAGTGGCGACGGTTCTGGTGCAGAAAGGCACGCTCAAGCAGGGTGACATCTTTGTTGTCGGCGAACAGTGGGGCAAAGTGCGCGCGCTGATCGACGACAAGGGCGAGCGGATTACCGAAGCCGGACCGTCCGTGCCCGTCGAAGTGCTGGGCCTGAACGGCACGCCTGAGGCCGGTGACGTGCTGAACGTGGTCGAAACCGAAGCACAGGCGCGTGAAATCGCCGAATATCGGGCCAATGCAGCCAAGGAAAAGCGCGCCGCCGTCGGTGCCGCAACGACGCTGGATCAGCTGATGGCCAAGGCCAAGGCGGATCAGTCGGTCGCCGAGCTGCCCATCGTGGTGAAGGCCGACGTGCAAGGCTCTGCCGAAGCGATCGTGCAGGCGATGGAAAAGATCGGCAACGACGAGGTGCGCGTTCGCGTTCTCCATTCCGGCGTCGGTGCCATCACGGAAACCGATGTGGGTCTGGCCGAAGCGTCGGGCGCGCCGATCATGGGCTTCAACGTCCGTGCCAATGCCTCTGCGCGCAATACTGCGAACCAGAAAGGTGTGGAGATCCGCTACTACTCGGTGATCTATGACCTGGTGGATGACGTGAAGAAGGCGGCCAGCGGCCTGCTGAGCAACGAGATCCGCGAAAAGTTCATCGGCTATGCGCAGATCAAGGAAGTCTTCAAAGTGTCTGGTGTGGGCAAAGTTGCCGGCTGTCTGGTCACAGAAGGCGTTGCGCGCCGCTCTGCCGGTGTTCGTCTGTTGCGCGACGATGTCGTGATCCACGAGGGCAACCTCAAGACCCTCAAGCGGTTCAAGGACGAGGTCAAGGAAGTCACCTCCGGTCAGGAATGCGGTATGGCATTCGAGAACTACGAAGATGTGCGTCCGGGTGACGTGATCGAGATTTTCGAGCGCGAGGAAGTTGTGCGCAACCTGACATAATCAGATCAGCGCGATGCGAGATGGAAAAAGGGGCAGCGTAGACTGCCCCTTTTGCATTGATGACGCCGAGGGTCAGGCGGCTTGTTTGATCACCGGCAGACCGGCAAATTCGCGGGTACCGACGCGCACAAGAACACGTCCATCCGACAAAGTGCGGACATAGGTGCCCTGAACCGAGACGCAACTTCCCAAAATGATAGTCCGTAGCATTCACATCCTCCCAAGAATGCACAGCGTCAGGCTACATCAGTCTTGTTAACAAAGTGTAATAATTTTTACGTATTGTTACCAAATTCTGACCAAAATTTATGGAATATTGCGTTTCTGGCTGACCATTCCCGAGAATGCTGGCCTGAAACCCTGCACTCTCGCTCATAACCAGTCGCGCAGGATGGGAATCAGCGGAATATCCGCAGGCGGCATCGGATAGGATTTGAGGTCCGCCGCCCTGACCCATTTCAGACTTTGCCCTTCACGCGGGATGATGATCCCCTCCCACTTGCGGCAGGCGAACAGGGGCATCAGCAGATGAAAATCGTCGTAGCGATGG
>Ga0098074_1000718_pt1 | contig 20240 bp, 17 predicted proteins | sample 32_taG_FD_75064 | JGI IMG/M metagenome (GOLD analysis project Ga0098074, IMG submission 75064) | Marine viral communities from the Gulf of Mexico - 32_GoM_OMZ_CsCl metaG | ecosystem: Environmental > Aquatic > Marine > Oceanic | place: Atlantic Ocean: Gulf of Mexico | collected 2015-07-12
GTGTCTATCTTTTCGGAATTACTCAAATTGGCAAAATAATATATATAATTATTGTGGCAATTTAAGTAATCCACCTCCGTGAAACCTTTCGCAATATCTCATCACTGAAGCCTTCCGTATACTATCGCCTGAGTTGCGGGTGAATGCCCCATCTTAATAGCGCTCACCCTCCTGTCCAAAGCACTCGCATTATTCCTAAACATCTCACTTACGTAGCACTTACGTAACTGAGAGCTTCCCACACCTTTGCCAAATATCTGCTGTAGCTTCATTGAAAACGTCTTGGTATTCATCGGCTTACTTAAGTCACTTGGTGACGGTATCACAGGGGACATATACAAACCATTCGCCTCACGCCACTCGCGCCACTCATTCAAATCTTTAGTCAACTTCTCACTAATCAAATGCTTACGTACTCCGTAACTTGACTTGGTCTTATAATCTTTCAGGATTATCATACCTCCCCTCTTACCAACGAACTTAATATGGTTCGGTTCTTTTTCATCAAAGCTTAGACTTGCCACCTCACCACCACGCAAAGGATCCTGATGATAGTAGAACGAAGCTATAATTTTCTGGAGACCTTGCTCATATGTCTCTGGTTTGCTTAACTTGTTATAGATAGCTCCAATCTGTTCGCGCGTTATAAAACACTCTTTCTCTTTCGGTGTCGCCTCAGGAATATCAAACTTCAAACTGTCTGTTATCTTCTTAGCATAATTCTCCCAAGCCTTATGTGCTTTCTTGTTATGTTTCAACCACCTAATCGCGTTGAATACCAATGTCTTACGAACCTTAATCGGCACGGTTTCTAAATAAGGCTTGGCTTTACTTATTTTGACCCATTCAGCCCCTACGTTATTCTCTAACCTTTTCACAGTTGTGTTAATACTTTTTACTGTGTTTTCTGCTAACCCGTCCATTACTAATTCCAATTATATAATACGTAGAGATATAAAATTTTTATATCTGTTAATTTATATAGTAGTCTTGAAAGTGCTGGAGACTGCTAGGGCATTGTTTTTGTATTATTTCAGCACACTTTTATATAAACTAACATACTTAAAAACTTTTTTCTATTTGTATATTAGACCTAGGCACGTCTAAAACAAAAAACTGCTCTACTTTTTCCTTCCAGTTCAGCCGTACTTTATTTTATGTGGTTGTATTGTATTGTTTTGGCTGACCTGAACTTTATTGTTCGGGTCAATTTTTTATGAAATCTTTACAAAAATTTATAAATTTTCGTAAAAATTAAAAACGCTTAAAAAATGTTTTCTATTATATAATTACAATACAACCAACTTAATTATGAAATACTACGGTATCCCCACGCATCTTAATTCGAAAGCCCCCGTGTGTGCTTGGAAAGATAAGGCTAACTGGACTTACTACAATCAAACACCTAAGTCCAATCATCTTATTCTAACAGGCAATTGGGTAACAAAAAAGAAGTCTAACGTTAAAATTGAACATAACAACGGACTGATTGTTTTGGATATCGACTATACTAAAGACGAATACAAAGATGAACCCAACGATTTTGTTGAAACTTTTGGAGATATTACCAAGCTGATAGCTTACTGTAACACTTACACAGTCAAAACTGCTGGAGGTGGTTACCATCTATATTTTAAATACACTGATGACCTTCCCAAGTCTCTTATTAATATCAACAAGACAAGGGTTGACCTACTTAGTAATGATCATCTATGTGTAGGTGTCAACACTGTATTTAATGACAAGAAGTACACTGCTGTTCATAATAAAAGCATTAAAGATATTCCTGCTGTTGTTAAAAACTACATTATTAAACACTCTCTAAAGAAACTAAAGAAGACAATCAGAATAAAAAAGACGAATGACTTTGTCAAACAAGCAGGTAACTGGGTTTACAATATACCTAAACATTTCACCGATGCTATAGTTGACAAAGTCACAGCAGACTACTTGGGTAGTTATGAGAACTGGCTAAAATTCACGACGTTCTGTAAGGTTCTCAACCTTAAACAGCAATGGATTGATAAGAGTAAGATGGCTAAGGGGTTTGACTCTGAAAACAACGAAACCATTTGGCAAAACATCGACGCTAACGCAATGACCAATATGGTGGCACATTTTGTCAATGAGACAGACCATAAAAAGTTCAACTCTTTTTTTAGGTACGCGCCTACGCAAAACCTTAACAAAACAAAACCTAACAAAACATTTGAAAGTGAAAAACTTGGTTACACTTTTATGGAAAAAAACCGTGGTAACTTGATTATTAAGTCAGACACTGGTACAGGCAAAACAACGACTTTTAAACATTACATCAAAAAATGTAAAACACCTTTTATCTCAATTGTTTCGCGCATAAGCTTAGCAGAAGAACAGTACAAGGCATTTGCTAAACACGGCATCGATGTACAGCTTTACAGCTACACAGATGGAGCGTTTGAAGATGGTAAGAACTACATCGTACAAGTTGATAGCATTATGAAAAGTGTACGACTCGACGTATCAAAATACACTGTATTTCTTGATGAATTCAACAGCCTAATCGACCACGTTATTAACTGTACTACACTGGCTAACTATAGGCCTACTGTTTTCAAAATGTTTACTCACATACTCAAAAACTGTAAACGTATGTGTGCGGTAGATGCTGATGTTAGTGATGTATGTTTCAAACTTCTCAACCATCTTGAAGTACCTTACATGTATCATCTTAACACGTACCAACACAACAAAGGCGTTAACGTTTACGAACTAGACAACTACGAACTTCTTAAAATGAAACTTCTCAAAACCAAAAAATGGCTACTGTGTTGTGACAGCGCCGAAGAAGCACGAACATTTCATAAGTGGTTAAAAATACACGGTAAGACTGTTAAACTTTACACTGCTGACGAAACTGGCTCTATTGACCTTGATGCTGACTTGTGTGTTATATTTAGTCCTAAAGTTATCTATGGACTTGACAGCCTTATGAAACGCGATGTATTCTGTTTTTACACTAGTCGAACAATCAACCCGTCTAATATGAAACAACAAGTCGCAAGATGTAGGAATATCACAAACCTCTACATATCTTTTCTTAACAAAGAAACAGAAGGGGCAGACAACAAAAAACCACCTATTTTTACAGAATACAAACTAACTATTGCTAAAAAGAAACAGCTACTTATCGATGAGTTCAGCTTTCTTCTTGGCGAGGATATGAGTAATATTTATGACGAACTTTATTCAATCATCTCGTATCGTGACCTGTGCTACTCAAGTAACAAATATTTACATTTCAAAATGCTTTTACAAAACTACGGGTTTATTCTCAACGAACCTGACTATACTAAAATGTTTTTTGAAGTAGACAAGAAACAAAAGAAAAAAGACAAGGAAACAGCAAAAGAGCTACGGTTTGAAGGCGTTGACCTTTTCGAACATAGCCTTAACAAATATTTACAAATACCATCTGATGCTATCGAAGAGTACGTTGATATGTTTCATTCACAAAGCAAAGTACAACAACACTTTAACATATCTAAATACGTTTTTGACGAAGAAGACAAACTTATAAAGCAACTCACTAACAAAAAAGATTTTAATGCTAAAATAGCACAGTCCAACACTTTTAAAATCCAACAGCTCAAGAAGTTTGGTACAATGCTCGGGTTCAAAGGCATCGGCGATTTTACAGTTAACAAAAAGCTTACCAGTGACCAAGAGAAAAGCATCGTTGAGTTTTATAAAACACACTTCCGCGACCGTAGTAAGAAGGAATGTAGCGTTGACGTTCTTGTTGGTAGAATGGCTAAAACACTGCTTGGTGACTTGGTTAAGTCCAAACAGACAATGGTTAAGGGAACACGAAAATACATTTACAATTTTGATAAAGATATTTTAACATATCATGCTAAACTGTACAGCTATAGACAAGGGGGCGCAATAGAGTATGTTAATCACGATGGTACGGTTTCTGTGGGTAGTCAAAAAGGTTCTGCGTAGCTGGATTACTTAAATTGGCAATATAATATATATAATTATTGTGGCAATTTAAGTAATTTTGGGATTTTGGGAATTACTCAAATTGGCAATATTAATATATATAATTATTATGGCAATTTAAGTAATTGGCCTCCGTGAAACCTTTTAGCGCAATGTCTGAATAGTTCTTGTATCATCATCCACCTTGCTCTCCTCTTCCTCCTTATCAGGAATAACAACTGGAACAATGTGTTCAGCATTTCTTATACAAATCCTATCACCTAATAGGCTCTGTATCTGGTTACAAAGGTCTTCGAAAGAAGTGAACACGCGCACCTCCTTGTTGTTCCTTTGGTTCTTCTTGTTAGTATCTGAAGTGTAGTTCTTCAACCTTAAGTCAATCTGTTCCAACTCTGAGTTCATCAACTCTGTACAAGGGCTGAATGTATAAGTGTTCTTCTTCTTAACACCAAGCTGTTTAGCCAACTTGGTAGAACTGACAAAGATAATCAATTGGCTACGGATCCTATTATTAAGCCTGTATCTCATCAGCAAGTCTCTAAGAGATTTGATAGCTAAGGCTATGTAGGTATCAGGATCATTCACTTTCAGTTTCTTGATAGAACTGAGAATCTCTTTGTTGAAAGCCATTGAATGGATCCTTTCCAAATCGAGCAACTTCATCTTCTCATCAAGACTGAATATTCCACGTTCGAACAAACGGGTTTTAAAGACGTCAGGCAAGACAATCGCCTTACAGTTCTTCATAAACTTTTTTTTAGCCCAACGGCAAAACTTTGTTCCACAACCACTCCGTTCAGCATAAAAGCTAACAGTAGCTAAACTATTGGCAACAGCACCACCACTTACTAAGTCCATTATATATTACTATTAACAAAGATTTTCTTGAATAATAGTAATAGTTTATAATGTCAGCATCAGATTGGTGGGATTTACTAAAACAACTTTTCGGACAAAGTAGAAACAATTTAGATGGTCAAGGCAGTTTTTACGACCCTGATGTAAGACCCCCCGATTTAAATCGGTTTTACACAGTATCGGGTTCTTATGCTGGTAGTGGATTGAAACAAACTTTTAACGACGCTCAATTTTACTATATCGACAGCAATGGTCAACTGGAACTTGTTCAAGACACCAACAGGATTAGAATTGTAAAAAGAGCTTATAACGACGGAAGTGTGGGCATAATCTTTGAAGATATGGCTACCAATCAGATATGTATGCCTCGAGGTGTAGAGTTCGATCTCAATGTTGTTAGAAACCCTAAAAGAGCAGGTGAATACTTGTTAAGAAATGGTGGCAGCGTTAATGGAAGCGATCCGTCAAATATGATGTGGAACAGTACTGATATAAGTTATCAAGTTTCTGTTTTACAAAACAGTATAGAAGCTGTACCTCCTCCAAGACCTGATCCATCAGCAGGAACAAAACAAGTCAAAATCCAAGCTCCAAATCTTAAAATTACTTTTAAACAGATGGTTGGTAATGCCTCCGTTATTTACAACGGTGAAGTAACCATCAAACAGGTTCAAAAAGATGGGTATTGGGTTCTCAACTTTTATGATAGTGATGGCAATTCTCTTGGTTTAGCTGACCAAAATACAAGCAGACAAATATGGACAAGGCTGTGGGATGGTGGCGAGGGAGGTTATAAGATACCTGACAGCTATTTATTAAGTGGTGACAACGATGCTTTAGGTTGGTTGAACCGTGCTTTTTACACAGACACGCCTACCCCTTCTCCAATACAACCACCGAGTATAAACACACAATCAATAACATTTGATACGGCAAAGCTTAAGTACACATTGAAAGGACTTGATGGCTCTGTTTATACTCAAAATGAAGTTCGTGTCCTTTACTATTACAACCCTGACAATGGGCAGTACCAAATAACATTCCAAGACCCTAATGGTCGTCATTTATCGTTGGACGGACAAGACCTTCCGCCTTTAGTAAATGGACGTTATCAAATGAGATGGGAACAAGGCAAAACATTTGCTCAACAGTTTGAGGAAGAGTTTGGTAAATCAGACCCAACGCCAACCCCGCCTCCTGCTCCTACTCAGAACAGATTTCAAACTAATACCTCACAATACTCTTTAATGTTCGAGTCTAATGGTGAAAGATATAGGGGAGGTATTGACATCATCTACTCTTTCAGTGCTGGACAGTGGAATTTTAGAGTTGTCAAAGCAGGAACAAATGATCCATTGACATTGACAGGTGATAATATACAAATAGCAGGTCGGACAGATGACGGTGCCTTTTATCAGATAGAATACGAAGATGGTGTTTCATTTGCTGATAGCTTTAAAGGAACGTACGGAGGAGCTCCGCCTGATAGTCCACCAACTCCGCCGCCCCTTCCTTCAGGTTATACAAGAATAAACGCTAATACATCAACGTCGGCGTGGAAGTTTTTGAGATTGACGAACAGAGACGGAACACCTTACACAGGTCAGTACTACATAGACTTTCAACAGGACAAATTTGGAAGTAATTTATCAGCACAAGTCGAAGATATTCAGTTTTACAGGTTAGATGAAAGCGGAAACAAAATATATATTGATGTTGATTTTGGTCAAGTATCTTGGGGGATGGGTGGGTTTAGCTCTTCTCCCATATGGGATAGTGAGGGTAACATCGTGGGACAGCAATTTTCTTTTACAATGCCAAGCGACAGCGGTGGAACTTTCCAAGATTTCTTAACCCAATATTACGATACTGATAGAGGGCTTTACCCACATCCTCAACCAAGGCCTCCCAAACCAAGTGGTGATAGGATTATAGGAACAATTGAAGCAGAAGATTACGTAGGACTTATATTTTCCAATTCAACGTCAGAATCGTATGAAGGCGATGTAACAGCGAAATGGCTTGGGGATACTGACGGAGATGGTAAGAATGAAGTTGTATTTTTGGACGCTGATGGTAATCAATTACAATTAGAAGTAGCCCAAGGATATGAGGCAGATGTTCCCGAATTAGAAGACGTACCTACTACAGGGGGAAGAAGAATAGGAGACCGAACAACTTGGACGTATCAAACAGATGAGTCTTTTTCTGTTTTTTCAAATGAATTCCTAAACGGTTTTGACGTAACCCGTCACGCTCCTATTATCCCTATAGGAAATGAAGGCTACACTATAGAAGGTTTCATATTGTACAGAGACGCTGAAGAAACTTTCGGTGTATCTGAACCCAGTTACGAACCTGACATAACAAAAAGTGTTGTACTTGGATTTTGTAACTGGCAGGACAATTATGAGAAAGACGAAAAAACAAGAAAAGTAAAACTGTTTGGATTTGGTGAGGAACCTGAGGATCCAGAGGATGATATGCCTTTAATGCCAACAGAACCTGAAGATGAACCAGCACCAGAACCAGAACCAGAACCAGAAGCTGAACCTGAATTAGAGGATAGAAGAACAAGAGCCGAACAACTTGCCGATGAACAGGCTTTAAAAAGATTAGAAGGAGCTGAATTGGTTGAACCCGAGTTTGTTGATGATTGGGTACAGGGAGATGAAAAGGAGTTAATAAGTAAGAGGGCAGTGTTTGCTAACGCTGCTTATAAGGTTGACCGACCTAAGGAGTTGTTAGGGTTTTCATACGACGGAGCGAATAGTGATAAGAGAATGGCAACATACTACAACAAAAATACCAACAGACTTGTTATAGCTTTTCGCGGAACAGTACCACCCAATATTATAGATGTACTCTCTGATACACTTGTGTTTTTCGGTATTCACGGGACTCTAAGCTTAAGGATGAACGACAGTCTTGAAGATACTTTGCGTATTATAGAACAATACCCCGCGGATACAAGGATAACTTTAACAGGTCATAGTTTAGGTGGTCAGGTTGCTGAACACATATCAAACAACTTACCTGCTGAACTTAAAGGAAGAACAAGAGGTTGGGGATTTTCAACAGGTAAAGGAAAAGGAGAAGAATCGACTAATGTTAAACACGCTCTTGATGCGGGTGTGATCGCACACAGTTATAAGACTGGAGGTATTAGAAATTTGCCTTACCTTAATCAAATTGTCAGAGAAGGTCAACAGACAGGGGAGTTAGAAGCCTATGTTGATGTTTTACGTAATACTGTATTTGAAGAGGGTGGACTTACAGCTCAGGAACTTGCTTCCTTTAGGACTTTTAATAGTGAGTTTGATGGGATAAGTAGAGACCTATACAGGCAGTTTATAGAAAGAGGTTACACACCTCAACAGATGGGTATATATATCCAAGATACAACAGGTCAGGAGTTCCATCAGATTATTGGACGTGTAACAGGGATTACTGGCGAAGGTTTAGACGTGCTAAGACAGCAAGAGGAATGGTTTAGACAGGGTTTAAGTAGTGAACAGGTCAGAGAGAGGTTGGCGCAGTATATAGGTAACTTACCAGCTGAAAGGTTTGACGAGCTAAGACGAACAGGTTGGCTACCAGAAGGAGCAACACAGTCTATTAATCTTACAGCTACGGCGAGGGCATTGTTGAAAAATTATGTAATAACACAGGCTAAAGTCATACTTTTTGATAAAATGTTTGGGATGGTAAGCGATAAGTTTAGCGATAAATATGAATTGAGCTCAAATATTAATGTTAATGACCAGCGTCTTTTTGGAGGTGGTCAGAGAGAATTTGTAACTTACAGGTACGATTTGGATCCTCTCAGTATTCATACCAGTTTACTATTTGGAGGTGACACAAGTCACGTCAAAACTTTAAAATATAAAGATGCTATGTTTGAAACTCAATTATTCGATATGGATGCGCACAGTCTTGATAACTTTTTAACAGACGAACATAAAAAACTTTTTAAAGAAGAATCATGGTCTGAATATTTGGAACATATCAAGGACGAACTTTTGGAGGATCCTTTGAAATTTGTTGGAAAGAGTACGATTGATCGTGGCTTTTTTGAAGGTAAAAGCAAAGCAAAAAAAGTTAAAGATTGGTTTAAGAATCTTTTTTCTTAGTTAGCTTCGTGCGTTCAAAATAATTATCTTTTCTTACATTATAAAAGTAAAGTAAGAACAAATGTCGAATACTCAGCTTCTTTCCCAGTCGCACAGCGGTATCGTTCGCAGTCTCCAGAGTTCTGGTGCGAACAACCCCTATGTCTATTCAGTCGATGCGTCAACCCCGAATGTGTCGCAGACAGTCACTGAGCTCCGCCCTTCTTCCGAGGCGACAGGCGACCAGCGCCAGACTCTGGAGTTCCCTCTGGCACGTCAGGGCTTCCTGAACGGTATGGTTCTTCAGGTCGTGCTTTCAAACGCCGCCGATGGCGATGCCGATAACATTGCTAAGCATTACGCCGCCAATATGGTTTCTTCGGCCGAGTTGACCGTTAGAGGCAGACCTATCCGTAAAGCCAACACACTTTCTTTGGCGGAGTTGAACCTCCAGAACCAAGGTACATTCAAGGAGCGCTACCACCTTTCTGATACCGATGGCAATGCCGTGAGTGACCCTCGTACTCTTTTCCTCGACCTTGGTCGCGCCTTCGGAATTGATAGCGCCCCAATGAACAACCTTGATACACTGTTCTGCGAGGATATGACTGTTAATGTGGTTCTTGAGGCCGTCTCCTCCTTCAGTTCTGGTGATGTTGACCGTAATTACGAGAGCGCACGTCTCTTCTGCCGTTACGGAATGCTCGAGAGTGCCGAGTATGATAAGTACCGCAGTGAGAACTTCTCTTCATCTCAGCCGACCCGTCGTCTTGTGAAGTCTCACGAGAAGGAGGTTAAGAAGCGTCTGACTGGTCTTGATGCGAATGTTGTTAACACCGCTACAATCGACCTTAAGATGAAGAACCTTGTGACCCGTACCGTTTTCGCCGTTGAGACCGTGTATAATGGTGCCGCTCACCGTAAAGGTCGTTTCAACCCTGTTAAAAACATCTCTTGCTACGCCAACGGTCAGGAGATTTGGTCGACTTCTTCGCCCGAGGCTATCTATTTGATGGATGACGAGTGGTCGTCCAACAAGTCCATTAAGGAAGTTTCTTCTGGTGTTGGTGGGACAGTCGCTGACAACAATACCAACATCTACGCGATTGAGTGGGCTCAGATGGGCATCAAGGATCCAGCTCACGACAAGTTCGTCGGCGCAGTAAATTTTGCTGACCTCACTAGTGCTTATCTGGAGATTACATTCTTGAACAACGCCAACGACAAGGCCGATGTTCACGTGTCTCACGAGTGCCGTCTGCTCGAGTCAGTTGATGGCAACAGCGGCCTCGTCTCAGTTTCTGCCCGTGAATAAATTTGAGGAAGGTTTCTTCCACATTTTAATTGTCACTTTTTATAAAATTATTTTTAAAGGTAAAAATAATTTATTCAAACTTTATAAAATCTTGTTATAAAGTAAGATGAAGGTTGTAATAAGTAAAGCTACTCAACGTAATAAGAAATATCAAGCCCAGTTCTTTGATAACGGTAAGAAGGTAAAGACCACGGCGTTCGGTGCGGAGGGTATGAGCGATTTCACTAAGCACAAAGACGAAGCAAGAAAGAAGAGATACGATGACCGTCACAGAGCAAGAGAGAACTGGAACGATTATAAAAGTGCTGGAGCATTATCAAAATGGATACTGTGGAATAAACCAACACTACGCGGTTCTATTGCTGACTATAAGAAACGATTTAATCTAAGCTAAAAATATATTGTAATACTATATAAGATGAGTTTAGTCGCTGTTGAGAACTTAACTAAAGACGAGATTGACGCTAAGCTTCAGGCTGACCTTGCTAAAGCGGTTAGTCCTGCTGATCGAATGGCAATCTATTCAGCATATACAGCAACGCTGACCAATCTGATGTCTGCTAACAATGCGCAGACAGCTCACTACAGGGCTATGAAAGAGAAAATTCTTGTTGACGCTCACGTTCACCATATGGATAACATCGACCTACATCAGTCTATTCTTGGTCTGATTGATAGCAGGTTAAAAACATACAAACCTGCTACAGCATCACAGGCTTTGACAGGATTTAATGAGGGATGGCTGGACAACCCTTACGGTAACTGGGGCTATGATGCTGGTTCTGGGAAGCATTATATTCTTCTCTTCTGCCAAGTTGAAAGCGGTTCGATGTGGATGCCGAACGCAGCGAAGCTTTTCAATATGAACGTTGTACTGAAAGACCAAAATACTGCTTACATATCTACAGCAGGAGCTACTTTGATTGATGTCGACGCTGATGGCTCTAAATTTAACACGAGCGGTTCGAGCGGTTACCTTAAACTTTACTTTAATAACCGCGCCGACCGTGATAAACTTGTTCGTCCTCTGTTCGACACTGATGAACTAGTTGGTGAGGTGGTCTGGTTCGTGGCTCAGGCGAAATTCCCTACCTCAGGCGTTGGGCATCATTGGTCGGCCACGGCTTCTGAAGCTGTTACACCTTCATGGCTTATCGACGAGATTGGCCGTGAGACTTCAGACCCTTAAAAAAATTATAGTTACTATTATAGTAAGTATGAATTGTGCCTTTTGTGGTCGCTATTCGCCAAAAGAATATGAGTTTAAAACCTGCGATGTATGTGGGGCTGAAATTCTTAAGAACCAAGTGAAAGAACTGGCTGGAAAGATTAACAAACTAAACGATAGAGCGAACGAGTTACAGGCTGAACTAAACAAACACATTTGCGATTATGAGTTTAAGTCGGCTAGGCTGGAGCGGTTAAAGAATAAGATTAAGAACGAGTCATCTCATTAGCCTATTTATCTGATATTCCAATAATTGCTCAAAATTATCACTTTTTGATGATTTTCTAAAGGGGGTACCCTTATGCTTATCAGTCCCTTCCACATTTTTAGAGAAGTGGCTCTCGAATTGTCTAAGAAACCTTAGGCAACTTTCACACGAATATTTTTTTTCAGTTTCTATGCGTAAAACGTTAAAAAATTTAGCACAATGCTGACACTTAATACATTCCATAATTTTTATATCGCTTATACGATTCAAAAATTATAAATAGATAAGTTTATATGGATTTTGATAATTTTATAGCTACAGTTTTCGCGACAATTCTTTCAGTCATCATCTTCTACCTTATTGGTCTTATAATCCTAACGACCTTTAACTGTATTCTTGATATCTCTAGAACTTATGTCGAAGATTATATCAGCGATACGGATAGCGTTGAAGTTCAACCAGATGCCGAAGAGAATCCCCCAACCATCACTATCGTGTGAGAATTGTTATAAAAAAACAATGGTGAGGTACGTTACTACGTGCTTTGGTTTAGAACTAAAGATTTGTAAGGCTTGTCTTGAAGTACACGTGTTAGAAGACGATGAATGCTACCAATGTTTTGAAACGTTCTCATACTACTTACCGAGTTTGAAATTAGAAGTCAGCGATACTTCCTGACGAACTGTTGTCTTTCTCTAGTTTCTCAACACGCTTGAGCAACTTGAGCATATTCTGATGTAAAGTGCGGTTCTCTGCTTTGACCTTCTCCAAAAGCTCACGTTGGTTACGTGAAGCCTCTTGTAATAGTTTGATCTCTTCGGTATTATCGCTTATCACAATAGGCTTAGAGTTACTACCACCAACACCTTTGAGCTTAGCCAAGTTCCTAACACTTGCTTCAACATCAAGAACTTGATGACGGACGCCACGAGCGTCTTCCACATTTTTCAGTACTAATGCCATCTTATATTATAATATAGTTAGAGAAAATTACTGAATATAGTCACAGCTTACAATACAGTGAGCCAGACCAGCAATCTCCGCGTTGTTAGCATCAAGCACTTTAACATTGAAACGCTCAGGCATATGAACGTTATAGAATGTAGCCGACGGCCTAATACAATGGACACGCTCATCAGCGTGGTTAGACAAAGGGACAGATATCACATTGTCCTTTGCGTTGACTAGTGAATCCAAAGGCTCAATGTCGACTTTTGCTATTGTGTCAGCGGTAGCACCAGCAAACACACAACAAATCTCAACAATTTTCAAATTCCTCGCCGTGAAGGCGTTGCGGATACGAACATCGTCATTCGCACTGTTACTGACAAACTGAAGAAGAACCATTCTTATATACTTTACTATTACATAAGAAAATAAAAACCTTAAACGCCACCAGTTCCAGCACCATTGGGTTTAAGAGTATCGATAATCATCTCAACGTTCGAAACACCTTTATAGTCACTCTTCTCACGCGAAGCGAACTGATGGTGAGCCTTCGGCTTAACCTTGTTCGGAATCTCGTCACAATCGTCCTCTGGAAGCTTCTTATAGTTGGCTGATTTGTTTTCTGGTTTGGTCTTTGGTTTACCCGCTGAAGGTGGTTTGGGGGCGTTCTTGGATCCTTTCGGTCTGCCGCGTTTCTTGACAGGCACCGCCATTTTCGTAGCTTCTGTGTTCGTAACATTTCTGATACTACCATCGGGGCGGAAAGAAAATTGCTCGTACATCTCTTCAACGATGAAGAGCTGACCACCTGTAGCACAAGTAAACTCAAGAGTAGCTTCCTCCATCCTATCACCGCCGTTCAACATAAGGCAGCCAAAGTTACCATTTGTTCTGCTGTTGACAGCGAAACGGATATGGAAAATATTTGAATCGGCCGAGTTGTAAACCTCTGATACCATACCAATGTAAGATTTAGCAAAATAGTCGTTTTCTAATCTGTCCAAGTTGTAAATCTCTTCGCCCTGAATAGAAAGTTTTACATTTGAAATCTCTATGTAGTTAAGGAGATTAGTCATCTCGTTCTTAACACATACGTAAATCGATTTACAAAGACCGCTGTTCTCAAGGGTTACATAATGCGTACCTGACGCAATTGTCTTATTAGGTGTACCGTCCTCAACGTAAGTCATCATTGTCTTAACAGGGTTATCGTTCAGTGAATGTTCCATCAACGTTTTATCAGTGATGTGGGCAAAATCACAAAAGGCTTCGACTGTCACACCCATACCAGCACCGTCATAATTAGACATAACACGCGACAAAGCTGACATATCAACTTCCAGATGAAGAGGCTCGGCCTTCACTGTATTGATCCAACCATTAACTGACCTTGTGAAATCAAACAGGCAAGGAGTGTAACAAACATACGGGGGAGCTCCGCCGATGTTGGTCACACCTGTCAACGTCCGTAGTAAAGCACGTGCGCTATCGTTGGAGTGTTCCTCAATCTTCTGATAAATAACCTCACTCGTTAGTTGCTCGAGTGTAAGGGTATCAGTACGAAGCTTAATAGTGTGCGCCATATTACAACCAGTATGAATAGAGGTATTGGCTGGTTCTTGAAGAAAAGTCCATTTAAGCATAATTTTACCAAGCAACCCGTTTTTCGGGATTGGGATAAGTATCTTCTGGCGATTAACTCCAACGGGTTGACTACGTGGTTTCACTTTCTCAACAATGTTGAAGTGGTTAGGAAGACTTTTGTCCTTGTGATATTTAAAGGCGTCATCAACTAAGTCCTTCTCAAACTTTTTGAACAAAGCACTTTCCTGATTTCTCTGAAGAGCGATTGACATTATTCTTTAATATATAAATTAATCTATATATTTTTTTAAATAATTAGCACGAATATCCTAATTTATTTCTGAATTTTTTACCCTTAGATTTGAATTCTTGTTTTTCCACTTCTTGGATTTCGACAATAGGATTGCTTGAATAGTCCACATCCAGAGTTTCAATCATATGCTTACACGTTTTCATAGGCTTGTGTTTAGAACCGACAAAAACGAAGTCTTTCCAATCCTTAGCCCATTGCCCATCGGTCACATTGATACATAAGCAACTATGTTTTTCCATTGTAGATTTATGAATGAACTCCTTGATATCTCCAAGTTTCATTTGAGGTTGGTATAGGTAATCTCTTGCTAAAATCTCTATATCACTGACTGAAGGACTGCGGAAGAATACAATAAGATCGGTGTTCTTGCGACATATGGTTGACACACTGCTGGTAATTGACTGGAGTAAACATACAACAGTTATAAAACTATGGCGACCTGACACGAACATATCAGACACAGTCTTACTACGGAAGATAGTATCTGAACCAGTTTTCCTATCTGGGGCAAGAAGATCGTCCATAACAATCAACAGCCTTGGTTGAGGTTTTTCCTTCTGTTCCTCTTTAGTTAATGAAGCCCATTTGACAGCGTCTTCCTTCTGTTTTTCAATTATATCGTGTAACTCTTGCTCACTAAATGTATCGTGCTTGTTCTGTTTTGGTATAAATTTCCAATCGTTCTTCTCTTGTTCTGGGAGGCAACAAGTCGGACTAAAGATGTGGGCATCTGTCCATTTGTGCTTTGTGATCATACGGGGAAGGTGGTAATTAGTCCATACACCCTTACCACTGCGCCTTTTGCCAAAGATTAAGATACTGGCAAACAGCGGAATTGTAGATGGATCATATTCGTCCAATGTTAAATTATCTTCCATACTCTTAATATAGTAAGATATTTTTTAATGCTGAAGTGGTTCGAATTGGATAAAAGATGTAAAACACGCAATGGATTGCTTAAGCTTTTGAAGAGTAATGAGCTAAGCGAAGCTGAGAAAAAACAAGTTCGTGAGAAGTTGCGCAAGATAAATTCCAAGATGTGTGAGGATTGGATCCGAGCCCGTGAGGCTTATGAAAATGTTCTGGGTGTATAACAGTATTAAGGTTCATTCCCCAAGACAATTTAACAGGCCATCGCCTTCCTTCTATTTGTATTAAGTAAAAATGACCGAACATCTATAACTTTGTTTTAGATGTTCCAAGAGCAGTTTATACACCACTACTATAATGTTAGATATTATTTTTCAAAAGCTAGTTTATAAGCTTTTCTGGAATGGTGACCACAGGCTAAACAGATGAATAGCCTCAGCCGTTCGATGTAGTGCGTTCTCGGATATTGGGCAACGCACTCGCATATTTTGTTCTCAAGGTGGTAAGGAACAAGCTCTTTAACTTCGAAGAAGAGACCCGTCGGCATTTGTATGTTAATATAGTTTAACATACAATTTATAAGTATTCAACCGAAGTATCCAAAATTACTTAAATTGCCACAATAATTATATATATTATACTGCCAATTTAAGTAATTGCCCTCCGTGGAACCTTTTAATCGAAAAGTGGTTTAGCCGTAGCACCCACCTTCTGGTTGCGGTCAGCGTCGGCAGAATGCTCGAACTCGAAGCGTCTGTTACCAGCACTAAAGAGGCCACGGTTCTTAAAGCCGTAAAGCTTAGCCTCCTTCTCGAACGCTTCCATCTGCTTCTTAACAGATTTCTGCTGACTGTTCAGAGACATAAAGCCACGACCAACCTGAGCCTGTGTGTACAATTTAGCGTCAAAACTGTCCTGTACGTCATCCATAGCATTCTGCTGAGCTCCACGCCCCTTCATTTTAGCAGGGATGTGAACCAGCTTTTTAGAATGCTCGACAGGTCTCAGCTGAAACCCACGGCGTTTCCAATCGCGTTTACTATCGTGAGGTTTGATAGGACGCTCAGTAGGGTGGTCAAAGGCTTGTTTGCCCATTGTGTTATATCTTCCTGCTGTTTGTGCCATTATACTATTGTAATAGACTAACATATTTTTTTACGCTCAAACTTCTTCGACTTCGACATACGCCAGTTAAAGTTTTGCCAACGTCCATTATCACCTCCTCGGAACTCTTTAGGGGGGTTAAGGATGGAACGTTTGAACCTTGTATTTTTATCGCCATTGACAGGATCCATACGCGTGTTATTACCATCAATCAAGTAAGGCTTATCAGCGTGAGTGACTCCGCTGGTTCTACCGTTGAAAATATCCCCAATAGTTCTGCGGCTATCCTCTTGAGCTATTAAACCATTGTTCATATTTTGAAGAGGTCGTTTCAGTCTGTTAGCTCCCAAACCTTCGCCACTCATATCACCAGCGGTACTGCGATTATTCTGTGCCCACTGGAGCAATGAATCAAGGGTCAAGCCCATTGAACTACTGCTAACTATTACACCAACCTTATTCAGGCCTGACAAAGCGCTTTTCTTATCCGATCGTCCCAAATTACGGCGGACGTGATTAGCCAATGTGTACAATTCTATAATCTGACGTTTCAATTCTGTAACAGAAGCATCAAGACCATAGCGAACATTTTCAATACCAAGATGCTGTTTGTAGATGGACACGATTTTGGTAGCTCTGTTGTAAAGCTCAATGTTGTCATCAGTGTCAAGCATATTTAGGAGTTCAGGACGTTTTAACATTCTCTTCTCACTGCGAATGTAGGAATGGGATACAAACAAATTCTCAATAACAGGTCTGTACAGGACACCATGAGCTTGTAACTCATCGGGGCTGTCTTTACCAATTAGACCAATGTTAACACTATCATCCATAACAGTTTCACTCTTCTTCAACATTTTTATAGCTTGGTCTTCCTCAGCTACCTCCTCAACACCCTCTTTCTCTTCGCCTGATGCGCTCTGAGAAGCACCTGTAGGTGCTGCTGGAGCTGGTGGTGCTGGTGGTGCTGGTGGTGCTGCTGGTGCTGGTGGAGCTGGTGCCGCTGGTCGAACATCCCCCTTAGCTCCAACCTCCATAGCCATAGGTGCTGGTGGTGCTCCTGCTGGTGGTGCTCCTGCTGGAGGAGCAGAAGGTGCTGCTGGTGCTGGTGGAGCAGAAGGTGCTGGTGGAGCAGGTGGAGCAGAAGGTGCTGCTGGTGCTGGTGGAGCTGCGGGTGCTGGTGGTGCTGCGGGTGCTGCTGGAGCAGCAGGAGGTGCTTTAATAGCTTCAGCCCCCTCAACCATCTCTTTACTTTTAGAAGATGTAGCAAAACCCTCCATTGTCTCAGCACTGTAGGCTTGGGTAAGCTTTAAAAAATCAGAAGCTTTACCCGCATCAGCGTATTTTTTGCTGAGCTCAGCAAAACGTTGGTCAAAGTTAGTATCCTGTCCAAGATAAGCAGAAAACTCTTCAACTGAATCAGGAAGAATCTCATCATCGCGAACAACTATTTTAGCTGGTTTATCTTCAGCCTCAGATGGTTCCTCATCTCTAACCTTTAAAACTTGGTTGGATCCTTTGGACAGAATAGAACTGGCAAGGTCACGCCCTGACTTTGCTTCTTTTGTATCAGCCATAATTTTGTCTTTTAACTCACTCAACTCCTCAGGCTTTAAACGTTTTCTCTGGGCATAAGCCTCAAGATTTTTCATAATATCACCTTCAGCAGTTACGTACGATTTCATAACCTTACGACCTGCGGATCCTGATTTCTTAACAGCTCTAACTCCTTTGTCAGTTACCTGTAGAACCATTGTGGAACTATTGTAATTCTTCGGAAGTCTTGGCATTATATCTGTTAATACTCTATTACTATGTACAAATATTTTATTTGTTTATAGTAATAAACGTAATGAGTAACACATTTCTAAAAGGCAATGAGATTATTCTTCAGCCCCGTCAAGGTGGTGACAATGTTCAGGTGAATTCACTTGGTGATAAAGAACAGCGAGTGAATTCCGAACTTGTTACTACTCACAGAGAGGCAAGTTTTGATATTCATAAGCCTACCAACATCGAAGGCAACACCCACATTACAGGTAACCTCACAGTAACAGGCGGCCTGACCTCTGCTACTCCTGCTATTGACAACAACAGGCTCGTTATGAACACTGATGCTAATTCAATAGCCGACAGTACTCTCCTGCCGATAAAAGACCCGACTTCCGCGCCAATGGCGGGGTGGTACATCAACAACGCTGGAGGTGATAAAGCAAACTATTACTTCTATGGTAAGACGAATCTGCCCGAGGTTCACACCCTCGACGAACTCAAATACTTGTACGCACTCGTTGATATTAGAGCTGGAGGAAATCTTTACCTGAACGTGTACACACAGAGGGAGAACGACGGTAATGACGCAGGTGCTTGGTATCGTTCACGTCTTAACTATATTATTGGTGGTACTGGCTCAACAGGTACAACAGGCCTTTCCCTCCTATATGTTAACAAGGGTGAACAGCCTTCCGATATCTTTGACAGTGTTCAGCGTGTGGAGTGCTTGTTAGACCCGTTCAGTTCTAATGGCCTACAGGCAGGAACTGAGCAAATTCTAACAATCTCAATTCAGTCAGATAGCGGAGCACCTGCGGGTACTATTGAGTACGTTATCCAGAACGTTGGCTTTAAGCTTGAGCACGTGATCCAGAACTTTATGCTGATTACTGACAACTATTCATCAGAGGCCGATATTAGGGCGATTGTTGAGAGCTACGGTTATCAGGATGAGCCGATGGTCAACGCTCTTATTTCTTCAGCCTTAGTGGATTACGAGACAAGTGTTGAGATTGATGCCCGTGGTTACCAGACCGAGGCACAGGTGAATGCTTTGATTTCGACGGCAATTGTTGACTTTGAGACAAGTGCCGAGATTGATGCCCGTGGTTATTTGACCGAACCTGAGATACAGACACTGATTGATGCTTCTGCTTACGTTCCTAACAACAGATTTTTTGAGATGATACTGACCAACGACGTAAACGTTAACGGTCAGGATGATGCTTGGTATCTTAATAATGCTAACGGTATGACTGTGACCGAGGGCGGTGCTAATTGGGACGGTTCTGTTTACACAATGCCCGAGGATGGTAACTATCAGATTAATATGGCGGTTACAGCTCAGGCGTTTGCTGATGAATTCAAATGCTATCTTGATGTTCTGAACGGATCAACAGTTGAGAAGAAATATATTCTGGACTGGTCAAAAGATGCTTATGGTCGTCACAGCACTATGGTCGTGCCTACATCTGTAGCAGGACGTAAGCTAAGGTTTGGTGTGTACAACCCTAACGCTATTGGTCAGCAAATTCTTGGCTTGGGTGTTCCTACTGACAGGGTATACATTGACTTTGAGAGTTTCGCGGTTGCTCCTATTTCTAACAGCGCTGGTATGTCTAGCCAAGGCGGTTGGTCAGGTGGCGCACAGGCTTACTTCCAAAATGACAGTACCGACGACGAGACTATTGTTAACACTCTTTCAGTTGCTCCTGATAGTCAAAGTTGGTTTACTGGTAATGTACAGCTGTATGGCAATCCGAGCCAAGGATCACCCCACACCCCGAAACTACTAATCGAGAGCGGGGCTGTTGATGAGACAGCGTTTAATACAGCACTGCGGGGGAAGACATACAAGGCTAAGTTTTGGTTCTACAGTCCTTCCGCAAATGATGGCGATGGTTCAATTCTTAAGGTTTACACAGGCGTGTACCAAGGCA